>Ga0075433_10000768_pt1 | contig 22065 bp, 15 predicted proteins | sample RhiMethybrSRZTD2_FD_75299 | JGI IMG/M metagenome (GOLD analysis project Ga0075433, IMG submission 75299) | Populus rhizosphere microbial communities from Tennessee, USA - Rhizosphere MetaG P. TD hybrid SRZTD2 | ecosystem: Host-associated > Plants > Roots > Rhizosphere > Soil | place: USA... | reverse complement strand
CGCCGGGGGTGACGGTGCTGCTCCACGCGGTGCTGGCCCGGGCCAACCGGTAGAGGCGGGCGAGATCTCCGACCGCTCGCGCTCGCTCCTCCGGCATCCGCCGTTCGCGCTCCTCTCCTCCTCGCGGGTCCTCGCCAGCGTCGGCTTCCAGATGCTGGGCGTCGCGGTGGCCTGGCAGCTCTACGAGCTGACCGGCAGCGCGCTCGATCTCGGCCTGGTCGGCCTGGCCCAGTTCGTGCCGATGGTCCTGCTGACCCTGGTGGTGGGGCAGGTCGCCGACCGTTACGACCGCCGCCTGATCGTCATCGGGTGCGAGGTCGTGAAGGCGGCGACCGCGGCCGCCCTCGCCTGGGGCGCCGTCGGCGGCTGGCAGACCCGCACCGTGATCTTCGGCCTGATCGCGCTCCTCGCCGCCGCCCAGGCGTTCGAGAACCCGGCCATGAGCGCGCTGGTGCCGGAGGTGGTGGACCGGAGGCTGCTCGCCCCCGCGATGGCCTGGATCGTCTCCGCCGGGCAGACCGCGCAGATCGTGGGCCCCGCGCTCGGCGGGCTGCTCTACGCCTTCGGCCCCGGCGCCGCCTACGCCACCGCCGGCGTCCTCTTCATCCTGGCTGGCGCGCTCGCGGTGGCGATCCGCGTCGCGCGCGCGGCGCGCCCGCGCGAGCCGCTCACGGTGGAGGCCGTGTTCTCGGGCGTTGCCTTCATCGTGAGCCGGCGGGTGCTGATGGGCGGCATGTCGCTCGATCTCTTCGCGGTGCTCTTCGGCGGCGCCACCGCGCTACTGCCGGTTTATGCGAAGGACATCCTGGGCGCCGGGCCGGTCGGGCTCGGGCTACTGCGCTCGGCGCCCGCGGTAGGGGCGCTGGTCATCTCGATCTTCCTGGCCCGCTATCCGTTGGAGCGCCGCGTCGGGCCGACCCTGTTCTGGTCGGTGATGGTATTCGGGGCGGCCACCGTCGTCTTCGGCCTCTCCACCAGCTTCGCGCTCTCGCTGGTCGCGCTCAGCGTGCTCGGGGCCGCCGACGTGGTCAGCATGGTCATCCGCCTGTCGCTGGCCCAGATCCGCACCCCGGACGCGATGCGCGGGCGGGTGAGCGCGGTGCACTCGCTCTTCACCGGCACCTCGAACCAGCTCGGGGCCTTCGAGTCCGGGGTGGCCGCGGCCCTGCTGGGCACGGTGCCCGCGGTGCTGCTGGGCGGGATCGGGACGATCGCGGTGGCCGCGCTCTGGATGCTCCTGTTCCCCGAGCTACGGCGCCTCGGCCGCTTCGAGGAGTAGCGGCGCCGGCTCATGTCGCGCCTCGCCCCGGTTTCACCTATCCGGAGGGCGGTGTATAGTCCCGGCCGGGAGGCTGCCAATGATCAAGCCGATTCGACGCGTCGTGACCGGACACAACGCCCAGGGTCGCTCCGTGATCACGAGCGACGGCCCTTCGCCCCACGTGCTCACGTTGCCGGGACGCCCCGACTTCGCGCTCACCGATCTGTGGGTGACCGACCGCGCGCCCGCCTCCAACGCGGGGAGCGCGGACCCGGCGAAGCGTCGGATGTCGCTCGAGCCGCCGGCCAATGGCACGATCTTCCGCATCGTCGAGTTCCCGCCGGACGCGGCGGCGGGGGGCGGCTTCGATCGCGCGGCCGCCTTCCGCGCGATGGGCGCCAGCCACGCCATGGATCCGGACGCCTCGCGGCATCCCGCCATGCACCGCACCGACACGGTGGACTACGCGCTCGTGCTCTCGGGGGAGATCTGGGCCCTGATGGACGAGGGCGAGACCCTGCTGCGGGCGGGCGACACGCTGGTGCAGCGCGGGACCAACCACGCGTGGAGCAACCGGGGCGATCAGCCGTGCCTGGTCGCTTTCATCCTGGTGAGCGCCACGGGCCTCGGCGCGAAGCGGGCCGGCAAGCCGGGCGCGAAGCCGGTCACGCGCGCGGTAGCCCGCGCCGGGCGAGGCTCGCCATCAAGGCGCCCGTCCCGAAAGACCACGGCTCGGCCACGTCGCAAGCCACGACCTCGTTGACGAGGCGCCCGATCTCGGGCGCGGCGATCGACACGGTGTCACCCCACTTGTGGGTGAAGCCGCTGCCCGGCGCCCCCCGGTCGGCCACCGGGGCGAACATCGTCCCGATGAAGAGCACGAGGCCGTCCGGATAGCGGTGGTACTTGCCGATGGCCTGGCCGGCCAGCTCGGTCAGGTCGCGGCTGATCTCGCCCACCTGGGTCTGGTGCGCGATGCGGAAGCCGTCGGCGCCCTCGACCACCGTCTCGAAGGTCACGCGCCGGGCATGGTCGAGCGTGAAGCGCTCGTCGAGCAGCCGGAAGAACGGGCCCATCGCGCAGGAGGCGTTGTTGTCCTTGGCGCGACCCAGCAGGAGCGCGCTGCGCCCCTCCACGTCGCGCAGGTTCACGTCGTTGCCGAGGGTGACCGCCACGATCGCCCCGTCGCGGTTGATCACCAGCACCAGCTCCGGCTCCGGGTTGCTCCACACCGAGGCTGGGTGCACGCCGACCCGCGCGCCGGTGCCGACCGCGGCCATCGGCGGGCACTTGCTGAAGAGCTCCGCGTCCGGCCCGATGCCGACCTCGAGGTACTGCGACCACATCCCCTTGGCCACCAGGACCTCTTTCACCCGCGCGGCCTCCGGCGAGCCCGGCTTGATGCCGCGCAGGTCCGGTCCCACGATCGCCTGGATCTCGCGGCGCGCCCCGTCGGCGAGCGCGGGGTTGCCCTTGGCCCGCTCCTCGATCACCCGCTCGAGCAGGCTCGCCACGAAGGTGACCCCGCTCGCCTTGACCGCGTGCAGGTCCGCGGGCGCGAGGAGCCACGGCCGTCCCGCGTCGCGCGCGCCCTCGACGCTGTTGGCCGCGATGGCCTCGAGCGAGCCGAGCGACGGCGCGGCCTTGATCGCGGCGCGGATCTCCGCGGGCGCGGCGGTGTTGAGCAGCCGGCTGGTGGTGCCGTAGGAGCGGGTGAGATCGACGACCTCGTCGCCCCGCACCGCCACCACCGACGGCCCGTCCTCCGCCGGCACCCAGGCGCGCCCGATCAGCAGCGCGTCGGCCGCGTCGCGCGGCAGGCAGTCGCGGGCGGTGAGCCGCGGGACCGGGCTCATCGGAGCGCCGCGTACGTCGCGGCGACGAGGCTCGCGACACGGCGGTCGGGATGCCGCGCGGTGCCGGTGACGTACTGGTTGGTCACGTAGCCGAAGGCGAGGCGCGCGTCCGGGTCGGCGAAGCCGATCGAGCCGCCGCGGCCCGGGTGGCCGAAGGTGCGCCGGCCGGGTCCGCACTCGAAGACTCCGCCGGGCAGCGCGAGCATGAAGCCGGTAGCGAAACGGGTGGGAAGGGTCAGCACCGCGTCGCGGCCCGACGACTGGGCGACGATGGCGCGGTCGATGGTGGCGGGCGCGAGAAGCCGCACCGAGTCGAGCTCGCCGCCCCGCGCGAGCGCGGCGTAGACGCGGGCGACCCCGCGGGCGCTGGTGTGGCCGTTGGCGGCCGGGATCTCGGCCGCGCGCCAGGCGCGCGTGTTCACCACGTCCGCGGTGCGCGGGGGATTGAGGAAGGTGCGCCCGGAGACCGAGTCGGGATCGGCCAGGATCGTGTCCCAGATGGTGGGCTCGGCCGGCGGCGGGGGCGGCAGGACGACGGCGGCGCGCGCGTCGATCTCCTCCGGCACGCCGATGAAGAAGTCGGCGCGGAGCGGGCCGGTCACCTCGTCGCGCAGGAACGCGCCGACGGTGCGCCCGTCGACCCGGCGGATCACCTCGCCCACCAGGTGGCCGTAGGTGATGGCGTGGTAGCCGTGCTGGCTGCCCGGCGTCCACCACGGCCGGCTCTCCGCGAGGGCGCCGGTCATCGCCGACCAGTCGAAGAGGGCCTCCGCGGGCAGGATCGGGCGGACGGCGGGCAGCCCGGCCCGGTGGCTCAGCAGCCAGCGCACCGGGATCTCTTCTTTATCGGCCTGGGCGAACTCCGGCCAGTAGCGGGCCACCGGCGCGTCCAGGTCGAGCTTGCCGCGCTCGGCCAGCATGTGGGCGCAGAGGGCGACCATGCCCTTGGTGGTGGAGGCGACGCTGACGATGGTGTCGGCGGTCCAGGCGCGCGTGCGCGCGGCGTCGGCGTGGCCGCCCCAGCAGTCGACGACCCGCGCCCCGTCGAGGTACACGCACACCGCGGCGCCCACGTCCCCGCGCTCGGTGAAGTTGCGGAAGAACGCCTCGCGGACTCCGGTGAAGCGCGGCTCGCAGTGCCCGTCGATCGTCAGCATCTAGGATTCGTCGTAGCCGGACGGCTTGCGGTAGCCGCCGATCTCCCGGGCCAGCAGCGCGGTGAAGCGGATCGGGGTCAGGTCCTCGAGGTAGGGCCCGACGGCCTGGAGCCCGATCGGCAGTCCCTCGCGCGAGAGGCCCACCGGGAACGCGGTGGCGGGCTGGCCGGGCACGTTGGAGAGCGCGGGATAGCAGAGGCCGTGCAGGTACGGCACCGATCGGCCGTTGACCGTGAAGGTCAGGGTGAGATCGCTGTCGTCGGCCGGGAACGCGCGATCGATGTGCGGATAGGCGAGCACGTTGATGGCGGGGGACAGGAGCACGTCCCACTCGCGGAAGAAGGCGCGCCACGCGGCGCGGTGCTGCTCGCGGCGGCCGTGCCACAGGATGTAGTCGCCCGCCGAGCCCTCGAGGCCCCGCGCGGCGGCGAGGGAGAGATCGTCGCCCGCGGCGCGGAAGGCCGCGATGCGCTGGCGCCGCGTCTCGGGATCGACGCGCGCGCCGGTCACCGCGGAGAGCAGGGTGCGGTAGAAGCCGTGATACTCGCGCTGATCGCCGAGCCCGTCGGGCTGGATCTCCTTCACCACCGCACCCAGCCTGGCGAGGCGGCCGGCCACGTCCTGAAGCCCGGCGCTGATCTGCTCGTCGACCGGCAGCCACGGGATCGGCGGCAGCACCGCCACCCGGAAGTCGCGGAGGTGCTCGCGCCGGGCCGGCGGCAGCGTCACCTTCCACGCCACGTCCTCGCCGACCTCGGGGCCGGCCAGCACCCCGAGCGCCAGCTCCAGGTCCTCCGCGCTGCGGGCGAGCGGGCCCTGCACCCCCATCACCACCGCCGCGTTGGGCAGGGGCGGGAACGGGAACTGGCCGCTGCGCGGGAGCAGGGTCTCGCTCGGACGGTGCCCGTAGATGCCGCAGAAGGCGGCGGGCACGCGGATGGAGCCGCCGATGTCCGAGCCGACCTCGAGCGTGCTGAGGCCGGCCGCGATGGCCGCCGCGCTGCCGCCGCTGCTGCCGCCGGGCGTCCGCCCGAGGTCCCACGGGTTGTTGGTGCGCCCGTAGACCGGGTTGGTCGACTGCCAGTCCGCGAGCATCGGCGGGACGTTGGTCTTGCCGAGCAGCACCGCGCCGGCGCCCTGGGTGCGCGTGGCGGCGGGGGCGTCGTGCTGGGAGATGAAGCCCTTCCAGTCCGGCACCCCGCAGCAGGTGTGGAGCCCGGTGACGTTGATGGACTCCTTGAGGGTGATGGGCAGCCCCAGCAGGGCGCGCGATTCGCCGCGCCGCCGCGCGTGCTCGGCCGCGGCCGCCTGCTCGCGCGCGCGCGTGAAGTCGCGGACGACCACCGCGTTGAGCGTGCGGTCGTGCCGCTCGATGCGCCGGATGTAGAGCGCGGTCAGCTCCGGCGCGCTGATGGTGCCGCCGCGGAGCGCGCCCAGGAGCGCGGTCGCGCTGGAGAATGCGTCCACGTCCGCCATGATGGATCTCCTCTCGGTTACCGCACCCAGCCGCCGTGGACCGGGTGATGCGAGCAGATGAACTCCACGAACGCGGGCCGGCCCTTGGCGTTCTCGTCGAAGGCGCGCCGGAGCGCGGGGATGATCTCGGCGGGCTGGGTGACGTCCTCGGCGTGGAAGCCGACCGCGCGCGCCATGTTGGCCATGCACGCGCTGCCGTGGTCGGAGACCTTCCAGGTGTAGGGGTCGTGCCCTTCGCCCCAGAAGCCGGGTCCGTAGCCGGAGTAGCCGCCGTTGTTGATGTGGATGGTGGTGATGCCGATCTTGTAGCGGGCCACCGCCTCGAAGTTGCCCATCATGTAACAGACGCCCGCGTCACCGGTCACGTGCACGCACTGCCGGTTCGGATAGGCGAGCTTGGCCGCCACCGCGCCGGCCAGGCTGAAGCCCAGGGTGGAGACGTTGCCCCAGCCGAGGTAGCCGCGCGGGATCTGGGCCTCGTAGACGGTGCTGGTCTGGTCGCGGGTGTTGCCGGAGTCGGCGGTGAGGAACGAGCTCTTGGGATCGAGCACCTTGGCGAGGTCGCCGAAGACGCGATACGGGTTGATCGGCGTCTCGTCGGACTCGAGCCACGGGCGGAACTTGTCCTTGAAGACCTGGCGCTGGCCCTTGATCTCCTCGAGGACCTCCGGCCGCTTCCTCGGGCCCTTGCTGTGGAGCTCCGCGACCAGGGCCTGGAGCGTGAGCTTGGCGTCGCCGATCACCGCGTGGCGGGTCTCGTAGCTGCGATTGATGTCGAGGGTGTCGATCGTGCACTGCACGATCGTCTTCTTGTGGGCGTCGGGCACCGCGTGGCTGAACCGGCCGGGGAAGAGGCTCGAGCCGATCGAGAACAGCAGATCGCACTTGCGCAGGAAGTGGTCGGTCATCGACCCGCGCACCCCGACCGAGAGCGGGTGGTTCTCCGGGAAGACGCCCTTGGCCTTGAGCGTGGTCATCACCGGGATTTGGGCCGCCTCCGCGAGCTGCAGCAGCTCCGCCGCCGCGTCCGCGTAGCAAGCGCCCTCGCCCACGTGGAGCAGGGGATCCTTGGCCGCGAGCAGCGCGCGGATGGCCGCCTTGACGTCGTCCGGGTCGGGCCCGGTGCGCCAGCCCTTGACCGGCGCGTAGGGATGCTCGTCCGCGTCGTACTCGCCGAGATCGCGGGGGATCAGCAGCAGCACCGGGCCCGGACGGCCGGAGCGCAGGTGGGTGTAGGCGCGCCGCGTGTACTCGGGGACGAGATCGGCGCGGTCGATCTTGCCGACCCACTTGGTGATGGGCTTGAACGCCTCCGCCATGTCGAAGTGGGTGTGCCGGCTCGCCCCGACGCCCAGGCCCTCCGCGATCACCAGCAGGGGGGAGGAGTCCTCCCACGCCTGAGCGACTGCGCCGAACGCCATCTGGATGCCGGCCGCGTTGAGGCCGGCCATGACCGTGCACACTCCGATCTGCTTGCCGTTGGTGACGCGCGAGAAGCCGTCGGCCACCGCCACCGCGAAGCGCTCCTCGCCCATCATGAGGATGGGCATGCCCTCCTCGCCGAGCGCGTTGTTGACCGGGCTCGTCGGGTAGCAGCTCACCCACGGGGTGCCCTCGGACTTGAGGATGCGCGCGAAGCCGTTGACCGCCTTGATCTTCATGTCGTCTCCTTGGGCTTGCGGATCTCCGCGACGGCGGCCGCGTAGCCGGATCGAAGGATGCCCACGTCGGAGGAGTAGTTCACGATGGTGGCGCCGAGCGCGATCACCTCGCGCACCGCCTCGAAGGTATCGACCGCCATCGCCACCGTCTTGCCGTGCTTGCGCGCGGCCTCGCCGAGGCGCACCCGGTGCTCGCGCAGGGCGTCCTTCTGGGCCGGGGTCCCGAGGACGCCCAGGTCCTGGGCCAGGTCGGTGGGGCCGATGGTGAGCGCGTCGATGCCGGGCACCGCCGCGATCTCGTCGAGGCGGTCGAAGGCGGCCTTGCTCTCGAGCATGGCGGTCACGTGCACTCGCGCGTTCGCGGTCGCCATGTGCTCGGCGGGCGGGCGCACCCGGAACGCGGTGTGCGGCCCCGAGCCGTACATGCCGCGCGAGCCCAGGGGGGCGTAGCGGGTGGCGGCCACGATGGCGGCGGCCTGCTCGGCGGTCTCCACCTGCGGCACGTGCAGGTTCCACACTCCCGCGTCGAGCAGCCGGGTGATCCACTCCCGGTTGCCCTCGGGGGGCCGGACTACTAGAGGGAAGTCGAGCGCTCGCGCCAGCGCCGCCATGTCCGCGACCGTCTCGATGGAGAACGCGGAGTGCTCGGTGTCGAGCCGGGCGTAGTCGAGGCCGGCGGCCTGCAGCAGGGTGAGCACCGACGGGGTGCGGATCATGGTGATCCAGGTGCCGATCTGGATCTCCCCGCGCTCGGCGCGGGCGCGGTAGGCGTTCTCGGGGAGCCCGGGCGCGGCCACGTCAGGAGCCCCAGGCCACGCTCTCGCCGCCGTCGACGATGAGCGAGACTCCGGTGATGAAGCCGGCCTCCTCCGAGTGCAGGAAGAGGGCCGCGTTGGCCACGTCCCAGCCGGTCCCCATGCGCCGTCCCAGCGGCACGCGCCGGTCGCGCGCGGCGATGACCTCTTCCCGCGGCGTCCCGGCCGCGACGCGCGACTCGATGGCCATCGGGGTGTTCATCAGGCCGGGGAGGATCGAGTTGGCGCGGACGCCGTACTTGGCGTTGTGGGCGGCGAGGTTCTCGGTGAACGCGACCACCGCGGCCTTGGTGGTCTTGTAGCCCACCAGCGGGTACGCGTTGAGCGCGGCCATCGAGGCGATGTTCACGATCGAGCCGCGCGCTTCGCGCAGAGCGGGCAGGGCGTGCTTGCAGGTGAGCCAGGTCGCCTTGAGATTCACCGCCAGGCTCCGATCGAAGGCCTCCTCGGTGAGCTCGGTGGCGCCCGCGTCGCCCAGGGCCAGGCTCGCGCCCACGTTGTTGTGGAGGATGTCGATGCGCCCGAAGCGCTCGCGCGCCGCCGCCATCAGGCGCGCGACGTCGTCCTCGCGCGTCACGTCGGCGGCGAAGGCCCACGCCTCGCCACCTTCCCTTCGGATCATATCGGCCGTGTCCTGAGCAGAAGCCAGGTGGCGGTCTACGATGCAAACGTGCGCGCCCTCGCGGCCCAGCACGATGGCGGTGGCGCGGCCGTTGCCCACCGTCTGTCCCGGGGTCTGGCCGCCCCCCACGACGATGGCGGCCTTGCCCTCGACGCGCTTGCCGATCATGGAAGCGGGCTACTGCGGACGGGAGCGCGGGATCGTGGGCATGGGAGGCCTCCTCGGCCCCTCCCTTCTACCGCGCCCCCGGGGCCTGCGCAAGCGTATCCCGGCCCGGCGCCGGCTCACCTGCGATACACTACCCAGCCGATCATGGCCATGACCGGCCGACAGGTCCTCGCGTGGCTCGCCGGCGCGGCGGTGGTGGTGATCGCCTGGCTCGCGCACACGTTCGCGACCGGGTTGCTGCTGGGCGCGCTCATGGGCTTCACGCTTCAGCCCACGCACGACCGGCTCGCCCGGTGGAGTCACCGACCCACCCTGTCGTCGGTGGCCATCGTGCTGGCCGCCGGGCTCGCCATCGTGGGGTCGGTGGTGGGCTTCGTCTCGGTCTTCGTCACCCAGGCGGTGACCTTTGCCGCCGCGGTGCGGGAAGAGCTGAAGCCGGGCGGCGCGCTCGCCACCTGGGTGACCACGGTGATCGGCTGGCTCGCGCGCATCGGGATCTCGCCCGACGCGATCGTGGAGCGGATCCGCGGGGCGGCGGGCGAAATCGCGACCGGGTCCGCCGCGATCGCGGGGACGGTCGCGTCGGTCACGGTGGGGAGCCTGCTCGGCCTCTTCTTCGCCCTGCTCACCATGCACGTGATCCTTTGCCACTGGGCCCGGATGATCACGATCCTCGCCGAGGTCTCGCCGCTGCGTCGCGAGGACACGCGTGCGCTCCTGGAGGAGTTCCGCACCGTGGGGCGTACCACCCTCTCCGGCACCGTGCTGACCGGGCTCGTGCAGGGCTCGCTCGCCGGGCTCGGCTTCTGGGTGACCGGGGTCCCCCGACCGCTCTTCCTGGGCATCGCCGCCGCCCTCGCCTCGCTGGTGCCCGCGGTCGGTACTCTGCTGGTCTGGGTACCCGCCGGGCTCTACCTATTGGCCATCGGCTCGCCCGGCGCCGCCATCGTCGAGCTCGCGTGGGGCGCGCTCGTGGTGGTGGGCTTCAGCGACTACGTGATCCGGCCCCGGCTGGTGGGCGACGAGGGAATGCCCGCCATCCTGACCTTCCTCGCCCTCTTCGGCGGGCTCGAGGTGCTCGGGCTGCCCGGGCTCATCGCGGGGCCGGTGATCATGGCGCTCGCGGTGGCGGTGCTGCGTCTCTATGCGCGGGAGGTCAGGCGCGGGAAGACCTCGTAGGGAAATCGAGGGCCGGCCGCGATGTGCTAGAGTGTGCCGCCCGATCTCCACCCCGGGGGTCGTAACGATGACGCCACCGTCCGACGCGGATCTCGCCGCCCTGGTCGAGGCCCTGCAGGCCTCGCTCGTCGAGGCGAGGGCCAAGAGCGCCCGGCTCGAGCAGGCGCTCGCGGAGGCCCGGGACCAGCAAGCGGCGGCCGGCGAGATCCTGCGCGTGATCAGCCGATCGCCGGCCGACCTGCAACCGGTGCTCGAGGCGGTCGCGGCGAGCGCGGTCCGGCTGTGTGAAGCGGGCGACGCCACCATCTACCGTGCCGACGGCGACCGGCTCGTGCTGGTCGCCCACCACGGGGAGATGCCGGGCGGCACCCTGGGAGAGTTCTCCCTGCCGCTCGTGCGCGGCACCGCGTCGGGGCGCGCGGTGCTGGACGGGGTGACCGTCCACGTCGCCGATCTCTCGGCCGAGACCGCCGAGTTCCCCGAGAGCGCGGAGACGGCGCGGAGCCGGGGCGTCCGGGCCGTCCTCACGGTTCCCCTCATGCGGGGGTCCTCCGCGGTCGGCGTGATCGCGCTCCGCCGGAACGAGGCCGAGCGCTTCACCGATCGGCAGGTCTCCCTCCTGCAGACCTTCGCCGACCAGGCGGTCATCGCCATCGAGAACGCGCGGCTGCTCGGCGAGCTGCAGGCGAGGAACGCCGATCTCACCGAATCCCTAGAGCAGCAGACCGCGACGAGCGAGATCCTGCGCGTGATCTCGAGCTCCCCGACCGACGTCCGGCCGGTCTTCGACGTCATCGTGGAGCGGGCCTGCCGGCTCTGCGACGGTGTTTTCGCCAACGCGGTCCGGTTCGACGGCGAGCTGCTGCACAACATGGCGCAGCACGGATTCAACCCGGAGGCGCAGGACGTGCTGGCGCGGGTATTTCCACGGCGGGCGGGTCTCGACAGCATGTCGGGCCGCGCGATCCTGGCGGGCCGGGTCGTCGAGTCCGACGATTCGAGCGTGGATGACGCGGTGGGCGTCTCGCAGCAGATGTCTCGTCTATTGGGGGCCCGCGCGCAGGTCGCGGTGCCCCTGCTGCGAGATGGAGAGCCGATCGGGACGATCGTGGTGGCGCGCCGGGAAGCCGGACGCTTTCCGCCTCGGCAGGTCGAGCTGCTCAAGACCTTCGCCGACCAGGCGGTGATTGCGGTCGAGAACGTCCGCCTGTTCACCGAGCTGGCGGCGCGGAACGGGGAGCTGCGGGTGGCGCTCGAGCAGCAGACCGCGACCAGCGAGGTCCTCAAGGTGATCGGCCGGTCCACGTTCGACGTGCAGCCCGTCTTCGAGACGCTGGCCGAGCACGCGGTCCGGCTGTGCGAGGCCGAGCGCGGATTGATCTTCCGGTTCGATGGGCAGTTCTTGCGATTCACGGTCGGTCACAACGTTTCTCCCGCGCTCGTCGAGTTCTTCGCGCAGAATCCCATGGCTCCAGGGCGCGGGAGCAACGCGGGGCGCGCCGCTCTCGAGCGGCGCACCGTCCACAATCACGATGTCCTGAGCGACCCCGAGTACAGCTACGGCGGATATCGGGTGGATCCTTACCGGACCGTGCTCGCCATCCCCATGCTCAGGGCGGACGAGCTGCTCGGCGTCATCCTGATCTACCGGCACGAGGTCAGGCCGTTCACCGATGGCCAGGTGACCCTGATGGAGACCTTCGCCGATCAGGCCGCCATCGCCATCGAGAACGCCCGGCTGCTCAGCGAGCTGCAGAGCAAGAACGCCGATCTCACCGTGGCGCTGGAGCAGCAGACGGCGACCAGCGAGATCCTGCGGGTCATCTCGAGCTCCCCCACCGACGAGCAGCCGGTGTTCGACGCAATCGTGCGGAGCGCCCGCAGCCTCTGCGAGGCGAGCTTCAGTGTGGTGTTCCTCGCCGAGGAGGGCCAGCTCAAGCTCGCAGCCATCCAGGGCGTGGACTCGGTCGGGATCGCCGCTCTTCAGGAAGTCTACCCGCGCCCGGTTGGCCGCGACACCACCTCCGGGCGCGCGATCCTGGATCGGCGCGTCGTGCACCTCGAGGACAGCCGGCTCGATCCCGAGTACACGCATCCCCTCCGCGATACCATCGCGCTGCGGTCCATCCTGACCGTCCCCATCTATCGGGAAGGGCTCCCCATCGGCGCGCTGACCGTCTGGCGCGGTGAGGTGCGGCCGTTCACCGACAAGCAGGTCACGCTGCTGCAGACCTTCGCCGACCAGGCGGTCATCGCGCTGGAGAACGTCCGTCTGTTCACCGAGCTGAAGGCCCGCAACGGGGAGCTGCGGGTGGCGCTCGAGCAGCAGACCGCGACCAGCGAGCTGCTCAAGGTGACCGGCCGCTCCACCTTCGATCTGCAGCCGGTGTTCGAGACCCTGGCCGAGCACGCGATTCGGCTGTGTGAGGCGAAGCGCGCGGTGATCACGCGCTTCGACGGCCGGGTGCTGCGGGTGGTGGCGGTCCAGAACGTCACCCCGGAGCTCCGGACCTTCCTCGAGGACAATCCCATCGCGCCCGGCCGCCACAGCGCGTCCGCGCGCGCCGCCCTCGAGCGACGGACGGTCCACATCCTCGACGTCCAGACGGACCCGGAGTATACGCTCCGGGCCCGCGAGATCGAGCCGAGCCGGACGACCCTCGCGATCCCCATGCTCCGCGCGGGGGAGCTGCTGGGAGTGATCCTCATCTTCCGGCACGAGGTGCGGGCCTTCACCGACAGCCAGGTCGCCCTCATGGAGACCTTCGCCGACCAGGCGGCGATCGCGATCGAGAACGCGCGGCTCCTGAACGAGCTACAGGCCAAGAACGCCGGCCTCACCGAGGCCCTGGAGCAGCAGACCGCCACCAGCGAGATCCTGCGGGTGATCAGCCGGTCCCAGACCGACGCCCGGCCGGTGTTTGACACCATCGTCACGAACGCGGTGAACCTTTGCAGCGCCCGCATGGGTGCGGTGTATCGATTTGACGGCGCGCTGGTCCACCTGGTCGCGCACCACAACTACTCCCCCGAGGTGCTCGGGGTGCTGCAGCGCACGTATCCGCGGCCGCCCCAGCCCGACCAGGTGTCGGGGCGGGCGATCCTGACTCGGGCGGTGGCGCAGATCGAGGACATGCTCGAGGATCCGCTGTATCCACGCGAGGTGACCCTCGCGGGGGGCTGGCGAAGCATCGTCGGGGTGCCGATGCTCCGGGACGGAGAGCCCATCGGGGTGATCGTCATCAACCGGAGCGAGGCGGGCTCGTTCGCCGCCGGGCACGTCGACCTCCTGAAGACGTTCGCGGATCAGGCGGTCATCGCGGTGGAGAACGTGCGCCTGTTCACCGAGCTCGAGGCCCGCAACGGCGAGCTCCGGGTCGCCCTCGAGCAGCAGACCGCGACCAGCGAGCTGCTGAAGGTGATCGGGCGGTCCACCTTCGAGCTCCAGCCGGTCTTCAAGACGCTCGCCGAGAACGCGGTGCGCCTCTGCGAGGCGGAGCGGGCCCTGATCTACCGCCTCGAGGGGCGGGTGCTTCGGATCGTGGCTACCCAGAACACGTCCGCCGACCTGATCGACTTCCTGGAGAGGAACCCGATCACCGTCGGGCGCGCGACCGCCGCGGGACGGGCCGCGGTCGATCGAGGCACGGTGCAGATCCTGGATGTCCTGGCCGACCCCGAGTATAGCCACGGGGTGACACAGGTGGATCCGGTCCGCACCGTCCTGGCGATTCCGATGCTCAGGGGAGGCGAGCTCCTGGGCGTGATCGTCATCTATCGCCAGGAGGTCCTGCGGTTCAGCGAGGGCCACGTCGCGCTGATGGAGACCTTCGCCGACCAGGCGGCGATCGCGATCGAGAACGCGCGGCTCCTGAACGAGCTGCAGTCCAGGAACGCCGATCTCACCGAGGCCCTGGAGCAGCAGACCGCAACCAGCGAGATCCTGCGTGTGATCAGCGGCTCCCCGACCGACGTCCAACCGGTATTTGAGACGATCGTCCGGAGTGCGGTACAGCTGTCCGGCGCTCGTCATGGCGCCTTGTTCCGCTTTGACGGGGAGCTCCTCTCACTCGTGGCCCACCACAATCAGACCACGGAGGTGCTGGCGGTCCTGCAACGGGCCTACCCGATGCCACCGAGCCGAACGCAGGTATCCGGGCGGGCAATCCTAGACCGCGCTGCCGTCGAGATTTCTGACGTACAGAGCGATGCGGAGTACGCGCACGAGATGGCGGTCCAGGCCGATTGGCGAAGTCTGCTTGCGGTTCCGATGCTCCGGGCAGACGGTAGTCCCATTGGAGCAATCGTCATCCAACGGGCAGAGCCTGGCGGGTTCGTGGCGGGACATGTCGAGCTTCTGAAGACCTTCGCGGACCAGGCGGTGATCGCGGTCGAGAACGTCCGTCTCTTCACCGAACTGGAGGCGCGGAACGGAGAGCTGCGGGTCGCGCTCGAGCAGCAGACCGCGACCAGCGAGCTGCTCAAGGTGATCGGGCGGTCCACCTTCGACCTCCAGCCGGTGTTCGAGACCCTGGCCGAGAACGCGGTCCGGCTGTGCGAGGCGGAGCGGGCGTTGATCTTCCGCTTCGACGGGCAGCTTCTGCGTGTCGTGGCCATCCACAATCCGACCCCGGAGATGAGAGAGTTCGTCGAGCGGACGCCGATCGCCCCCGGGCGGCACAGCGGTGCGGCGCGCGCGGCGATCGAGCGGCGCACCATTCACATCCGCGATGTCCAGGCCGACCCCGAGTACACGTTCCCGGCGCGGCAGGTCGACCCGGTCCCGATCCGGACCGTGCTGGGGATCCCCATGCTCAGGGCGAGCGAGCTGCTGGGGGTGATCCTCATCTACCGGTACGAGGTCCGCGCGTTCACCGAGAACCAGATCGCGGTGCTGGAGACTTTCGCGGATCAGGCTGCCATCGCGATCGAGAACGCCCGACTGCTCACCGAGCTCCAGGCCCGGACCGAGGCGCTGACCCGCTCGGTCACGGAGCTGCAGGCGCTGGGCGAGGTGAGCCAGGTCCTCAGCTCCACCCTGGACCTCGAGAGCGTGCTCAACACGATCGTGTCCCGCGCCACGCAGATCGCGGGCACCGACGGGGGCTCGGTCTACGAGTACGACGAGGGGAGCGAGGCCTTCCATCTGCGGGCGACCGACAATCTCGACGAGGAGGTGGTCGCGATGGCCCGGCACACGCCGGTGCCCCGGGGCGAGGGGGTGCTCGGGCGCATGGCGGCGACCCGCGAGCCGGTCCAGATCGCCGACATCGGGACGGATGGCGCCTACCACAGCCCCCTCCGCGACGTGCTGCTCCGGTCGGGCACCCGCGCCCTCATGGCGGTGCCCCTGCTGCGCGAGAGCGTCCTGATCGGCGGGCTGACCGTGAACAAGAAGACGCCGGGAGCGTTCTCGCCCGCGGTTATCGACCTCCTCAAGACCTTCGCGAGCCAGTCGGCGGTGGCGATCCAGAACGCCCGCCTCTTCCGGGAGATCGGGGACAAGAGCCGCCAGCTCGAGCTGGCCGACCGCCACAAGTCGGAGTTCCTCGCCAACATGTCGCACGAGCTGCGCACTCCGCTGAACGCGATCATCGGCTACAGCGAGATGCTGCAGGAGGACGCGGCCGATCTCGGCGCGGAGCAGTTCACCGAGGATCTCGGGCGGATCAACGCGGCGGGCAAGCACCTGCTCGAGCTGATCAACGCGGTGCTCGATCTCTCCAAGATCGAGGCCGGCAAGATGGAGCTGTATCTCGAGACCTTCGACGTGGGAGGCCTGGTGCGGGACATCGCGGCGGTGATTCAGCCCCTGGCGGCCAAGAACGCCAATCGCCTGGAGCTTCGCGGCCCCGACGAGGTGGGGACGATGCGAGCGGACCAGACGAAGGTGCGCCAGGCCCTCTTCAACCTGCTCAGCAACGCCTGCAAGTTCACCGACCGGGGAACGGTCGCGCTGGCGGTGTCCCGGGAGACGGCCGACGGCCGCGAGATGGTGGTGTTCCGCGTGAGCGACACCGGGATCGGCATGACCCCCGAGCAGATCGACCGCCTCTTCGAGGCCTTCTCCCAGGCCGACGCGGCCACCACCCGGCGCTACGGGGGAACCGGTCTCGGGCTGGCGCTGAGCCGGCGTCTCTGCCGGATGATGGGCGGCGACGTCAGTGTCGAGAGCGAGGCCGGTCGCGGCAGCACGTTCACCATCCGGCTGCCCGCGGTGGTGGCCGAGGTCGCTGAGCCGCCGGGGGCGGCGGCCACCCGGCCGGGCCCGCTCGACTCACCGGGGGCCCCCACCGTGCTGGTGATCGACGACGAGGCGGCGGTGCGGGACCTGATGCAGCGGTTCCTCACCCGCGAAGGCTTCCGGGTCGTCACCGCGGCCGCCGGCGAGGAGGGGCTCCAGCGGGCCCGGGAGCTGCGGCCCGACGCGATCACCCTCGACGTCATGATGCCCGGGATGGACGGCTGGGCGGTGCTGTCCGCGCTCAAGGCCGACGCCGCGGTCGCGGACATCCCGGTGATCATGCTGACCATCGTCGACGACAAGAACCTGGGCTACGCGCTGGGCGCCGCCGACTACCTGACCAAGCCGATCGATCGCGAGCGCCTGGTGACCGTCCTCGAGAAGCATCGGCGCGACCTCCCGGTCCTGGTGGTGGACGACGACGCCGGGCAGCGGCAGCTCCTCCGGCGGATGCTCGAGCCGGAGGGCTTCACGGTGGTGGAGGCGGAGAACGGACGCGCGGCCCTCGCACGGTTGCAGGAGATGCGGCCGACCGCGATCCTGCTGGATCTCATGATGCCGGAGATGGACGGCTTCGAGTTCGTGGCGGAGTGTCGCCGCCGCGAGTCGTGGCGCGCGATCCCCATCGTGGTCGTCACCGCCAAGGACCTCTCCCCCGCCGACCGGGAGCGGCTCAACGGCCACGTGCAGAAGATCCTCCAGAAAGGCACCTCCGGCCGCGACGAGCTGCTCGCTGAGGTGCGCGAGCTAGTGGCCGCCCGCGTGGCCGGCCGGAGGTCCCGGGCTTGATGGCCAAGATCCTGCTCGTGGAGGACAACGAGATGAACCGGGACATGCTCTCCCGCCGTCTCGTCCGGCGCGGCTACGAGGTCGCGATCGCGGTGGACGGCGAGCAGGGGATCGCGATGGCGCGCTCGGAGGCGCCCGCCCTCATCCTGATGGACATGAGCCTGCCCGGGGTCGACGGGTGGGAGGCGACCCGCCGGATCAAGGCCGCCCCGGAGACGCGCGGCATCCCGGTGATCGCCCTCACCGCGCACGCCATGTCGGGCGACCGCGAGAAGGCGGTCGCGGCGGGCTGCGATGACTTCGACACCAAGCCGGTCGATCTCGTGCGCCTCCTCGAGAAGATCGAGGCGCTGATCGGGCGGGCGGCCGGCGCGTGAGCATCGACCCCGCCGCTCAGCTCCGCCACGAGCTGCGCACGCCGCTCAACCACATCATCGGCTACACCGAGCTGCTCCTCGAAGAGCTCGGGACCGGCGAGGCGCCCGATCTCGCCGCCGACCTCTCCGCCCTTCGCGTCGACGCCCGCCAGCTCCTGACCCTGCTGAACGAGGTGCTCGCGCGGGGCCAGGGCGGACCGCCCGACCTCGCTGCCGCGTGCGCCACCCTCGGCGCTCCGCTGGAGCGGGTGCGGGCCGCGGAGGACCGCCTGCATCGGCGGGTGGCCGCGGCCGGCGGCGGCGAGCGGCTCGCCGACCTGGAGCGCATCCGGGCCGCGGTCGGGCGGCTCGCCGAGCTGCTGGGGGCCGACGCGGCCACGATCCGGGCGCCGGCTGGCGGCCCGGCCGCGAGCGCGCCGCTTGCCACCGACGAGCCGGCGGGGCCACGCGCGATCATCCTGGTGGTCGACGACAGCGAGGACAACCGCGACATGCTCGCGCGCCGACTCCGGCGCCAGGGCTACGAGGTGCAGACCGCGGCGGGCGGGCACGCGGCCCTCGCCGCGCTCGCGGCCGGACCGGTCGACCTCGTGCTCCTCGACGTCATGATGCCGGACCTCGACGGCTACGCGGTGCTCGAGCGGCTCAAGGGCGACCCGGCCCGGCGCGACATCCCGGTCCTCATGATCTCCGCACTGGACGAGCTCGACAGCGTGGTGCGCTGCATCCAGCTCGGGGCGGAGGACTACCTCGGCAAGCCCTTCGACGCGGTCCTGCTCCAGGCCCGCATCGGCGCGTGCCTCGAGAAAAAGCGACTCCACGACCAGGACGCGCGGCAACGGCGCGAGCTGGCGGAGCTGAACCGGACGCTGGAGCGGCGCGTGGCGGAGCAGGTGGCCCAGCTCGATCGGCTCGGCCGGCTCAAGCGCTTCTTCTCGCCGCAGCTCGCCGAGCTGATCGTGGCCGGCGGAGCGGCCGATCCCCTGGCCCCGCACCGGCGCGAGGTCACGGTGGTGTTCGTCGACCTGCGCGGCTTCACCGCCTTCGCGGAGAGCGCCGAGCCGGAGGAGCTCATGGGGGTCCTCCGTGAGTACCACGCGGAGATGGGGCGCCTCATCGTGGCCCACGAGGGCACCCTCGAGCGCTTCACCGGCGACGGGCTGATGATCTTCTTCAACGACCCGATCGAGGTGCCGGATCCGGCCGAGCGCGCGATCCGCATGGCGGTCGCGATGCGTGACCGGAGCGCCGACCTCGCGGCCCGGTGGCGCAAGCGGGGCTGGGAGCTGGCGCTCGGGGTCGGCATCGCCCAGGGCTACGCCACCATCGGGGCCATCGGCTTCGAGGGGCGCCTCGACTACGGGGCGATCGGGACGGTCACGAACCTCGCGGCTCGCCTCTGCGGCGAGGCCGCCGGCGGGCAGATCCTGATCTCGGCGCGCGTCGCGGTCGCGGTGGAGGGGATGATCGACGCGGAGAGCATGGGCGCGCTCACCCTGAAGGGCCTGGCGCGCCCGGTGCCGGCCTGGAGCGTGCGCGGCCTGACCGCGGCCCCGTGACGCGCTAGCTCCGCGCCGCGATCTCCGCGTCGAGCAGCTGGCGAAGCTGGCGCAGGTCCTCGAGATCGAAGTTCTTCAGCTGGTCCTCCACGAGCACCTCGATCGCGCCCTGGACCACGATGCGCTGGTGGACCGCCTTGAAGAGGTCGCCCAGCCACTCGCCCTGCTTCTTGGCGTTGGCGTCGAGCTGGATCTTGCCGGACTCGATCAACGCGACCACGATGTCCCGCGCCATCTCCGACACGCTCGCTCCGGCCATGTCCCCTCCCTCTGGCTCGTTCCCGGATTCCCGATGGCTCACGTCTCCCGAGACTATCAAGGTCCGGCGCCACCGGCAACGCGCGGCCGGACGCCCCGGGTCAGAGCGCGCGCAGGCGCGGATAGAAGAAGACGGTGGCGGAGGCGAGGGCGACCAGGGCGAGCCCGCTCACCCCGAGCGCCGCGCTCACCCCGAGGAGCGAGGCGAGCGCGCCGATCTGGAGCTGGCCGAGCGGGGCGAAGCCGATCGCCACCACCCACGCCCCGCCCGCGCGCCCGCGCAGGTGATGCGGCACGCTCAGCTGGAGCAGGCTCTGGGCGAGGAGGTCGGCGAGGGCGCCCGCCGCGTTCGCGGCCAGCACCACGATCATGACGCCGGTGAAGCCCACCACGTAGGGCGCGCCGCCCAGGGCCACCAGGCTCGCTCCGAAGGCGACCAGCACGCCCACGAAGACCGCGCCGCCGCCGCCGAGGAGGCCGCGCATCGAGACGATCAAGCCCAGGATGCCGCCCACCGCGCGCGCCGCGCTCATCGCGCCGAGCCCCTCCGGGCCGGTGTGGAGCACGTCGCGCGAGAGGCTCGGCAGGAGCGCCTGGTGCGCGAAGCCGAGGACCTCCGCGCCGGCGGTGAGCAGCATCAGCACCAGCAGCATGCGGTCCTCCCGCACCGCGGTCGCGAAGCCGGTGACGCCGCGCCAGAGCGAGTCGGGTGCGCCGACCGCGACGGGGGCGAGCGCGCGGGCCGGGAGCAGGGCCAGGCCGCCCAGCAGGTAGGCGACCGCCACCGCGAGATACGCCTCGCCCGAGCCCCGGTGCGCGATTAGCGCGCCCACACCGAGCGAGCCCACCAGCCAGCCCGCGCGCATCGCCAGGCCCAGGATCGCGAGCCCGTCGACGAGCGCGCCCGCGCCGACCACGTCGTGGGCGTAGCTCTGTCGCGCCGCGTGCTCGATACCGCGAAACGCGCCGGCCGCGAAGGTCAGTAGCAGGAGCTGCCCGAGGGTCACCACTCCGAGCAGGGTCAGCGCGCCCATCGCGGCGGCGGTCAGGGCCTGGCCGGCCCCGGTGATCAGGAGCAGGCGCGGGCGGGGCACGCGGTCGGCGAGCACGCCGGCCGGCACGCCCACGAAGGCGAGCGGCAGCATGCGGCAGCCGAGCGCGGCGCCGACCAGGAACGGCGAGTTCGTCAGCTCGAGCGCGAGCCAGCCCAGCACTACCAGCTCGCCCATGTTCCCGGCCGAGTTGAAGAGGGTGCCGGCGGCGAGGCAGCGAAGGTCGCGGAGCCGCAGCAGCGCGGCGAGGTTCACCCGCGGGCGGGGGCGAGCGCGGGCCGGCGCAGGAGCGCGATCGCGAGCGGGCCCAGCACCAGCAGCGCGCCCACCGCGTTCAGGATCGCGAAGCCCCAGAGGCCGAGGATCATGCCGCCCGCCGCGGAGCCGATGGCGCCCATCAGCCCCATGAGCAGGTCGGCGAGCCCCTGCACCGAGGCACGCTCGGCGGGGGAGAGCGCGTCGGTGAGCAGGGCGCTCCCGGAGACGAACGCGAGGTTCCAGCCGACGCCGTTCAGGAACAGCCCGAGGATGATCGTGGCGCCGGCCTGGCCGGGGGCGAGCCCGGCGACCGCCACCGCGAAGATCAGCAGGAGGGCGCCCGACGCGATCACCGGCATGCGGCCGAAGCGGTCGGAGAGCCAGCCGGAGAGCGGCGAGGCCACGTACATGCCGGCCAGGTGCAGCGACACCGCGACTCCGATGGTGCCGACGGTGTGACCCTGGTCGTGCAGGTAGAGCGGCGATGTCGAGGTGGTGCTGATCATCACGAACTGGCTGATCGACAGCGTCGCGAGCGCGATCTGGACGCGCACGTCGGCCAGGATCGCGCCGAGCGAGCGGGCGCGGCCCGCGGTTCGGCCCGTGTCCGCCTCCGCCGCGTCACGGCGGGCGAGCACGAGCGGGTCGGGCCGCAGGAACAGGAAGGTCAGCACCGCCGCGACTCCGTAGCCGGCCACGCTCACCAGGAACGGGCTCGCGGTGTCGGGGACGTCGAGGCGCGCGCCCAGGGCGAGCGCGGGCCCCATCAGGTTCGGGCCGATGATCGAGCCGAGCGCGGAGCCGCCCACGATGATGCCCATCGCGCGCCCGCGCTGCTCGGGCCGGCTCACGTCGGCGGCCGCGTACCGTGCGAGCAGGTTCGAGGTGGACGCGATGCCGAAGAGCGCCATGCCGGCGAGCATCAGGGGGAAGCTCCGGACCGCCACGCCCAGGAGCCCCAGCACCGCGCCCACCACCGCGAGGCCGTAGCCGAGCGCGAGCCCGGGCCGCCGGCCCGTGCGGTCCATGAGGCGGGCCAGCGGCCAGCTCGCGAGCGCGGTGCCGAGCGCGCCCACCGCGATCGGCACGCCCGACCAGGTGTTGGTGCCGGTGATGCTGGCCGCCATGATGCTGCCGACCGCGAGGCTGATGGAGTGGCCGGTGCTGCCGCAGACCTGAGCCACGAACAGCGTGGTCATCAGCTTCGCGCGGACCATCCCGCGGGGTGACGTCGTCGTCAGAGCGTGCATGAGCGAAGGAGCCGGGGGAATCGTACCACGCCCGCGCCGCGCGGCTCGATTCTGGTACGATCGCGCAATGCGCGTGAGCCGCG
>Ga0075433_10000765_pt1 | contig 22112 bp, 15 predicted proteins | sample RhiMethybrSRZTD2_FD_75299 | JGI IMG/M metagenome (GOLD analysis project Ga0075433, IMG submission 75299) | Populus rhizosphere microbial communities from Tennessee, USA - Rhizosphere MetaG P. TD hybrid SRZTD2 | ecosystem: Host-associated > Plants > Roots > Rhizosphere > Soil | place: USA... | reverse complement strand
AGACAAGGTGATCCTCGCGCGCAGTACGAGTTAGGTGCCATTTATGCGACAGGAGACTGCGGGGTGCGTGTTAACTTACGTTCTGCTTTCAACTGGTATCTTCAATCGAGCACTCAAAACTATGCTCAGGCTCAGTATAATCTAGGTTTCATGTACCTGCTTGGCGAAGGGGTTAAAAAGGATTGCCGTAAGGGAATGTATTGGCTCAAAAAATCGGGAGAAAAGGGATTTACAATGGCCCAAGATCTCCTTGGCCATATATATCAGGCGGGCCTGTTTGGAGTCCGGCCAAACGGGTCCCTCGCCGTGAAGTGGTATTCCCTTGCGATCGGAAGCGGAAATTACAAAGCAGAATGTGAACTAGGTCTAATGTATTTATACGGACGAGGAGTGAAAACTAACACGAGAAAAGGGCTCGCGCTTATTCGTAGCGCTGATAAGCACGGGTATGAGCATGCAAAAAAGTATTTGATGAAGATTCAATAGGAAGTGAAGAGTCGAAAGGGGTCAAGTCCGCTTTTAGCTATTAATACGAGATTTACGGGGTTGTTTCTCTCCTCTACCCGATCGGCCATTAAGGATGGAATACGACGAGTGTTCAACGAAGAGCTAAGATAAAGAGACCCCTACTGCTATGCTATTCATCCCTTCAAAGTTCATCGCGATGGCAGCGCCTCTTTTTATTGTGCCCATCCCGATGGCATCGTGATTCAAATGCTTTACGAGCCGCAGCTGAGCCCGCAGACAATCAAGTAAGACTTACAGCTTTGTGCTTTTACTACTTTGCGCCGAAAATCTCACCGAATAATTTTTGGTAGTCGCCGAATTTGTCACCGATAGCCGGATCGTTGACATGAAGTTTCAGATTCTTGGGGAACCAGGGAGCGGCAAATCCTTTGCGCGTTGGCTGCTGGCTTTCGTTAAGGTAAATGCGCTGGCCTTCATCCGAAAGCAAAAAATCCATGAACAACTTGGAAGCGTTGGGGTGCGGGGCATTTCTGTTGATGCCGCCCGCAATGGTGTGGACGATGGTGGGGTCGAAGGCTACCCAATCCACCGGCGCTCCGGCTCTTTTTGAGCGCTCGACGTTTTCGGCGTAAAGATCGATGGCCAACGGTAACTCTCCGGCCGCGACCAAGTTGGTTAACAGGGTTGTGCCTGAACGCAAGCTGACGTCCTGCTTCGCTAATCGCCGCATGTATTCGATGCCCTGTTTCTCGCCTTTGATCTTGAGCACGTTCACGAACCAGACATAGGCGGCATCCTCAAGGCCGAGCTTGCCTTTCCACTTCGGATCGAGCAGGTCGTCGTACGAACGCGGCAACTCGTTTTTCGCCACGAGTCTGGTGTTGTAAGCGAGTGCGTGAACTGCCATGTAAAGCGAAGTGTAAAAACCATCGCGGTCCTTAAACTCGTCGGGGATCTGTTTTCGTTCCGGCGAGTCATATTTGAGCAGCAAGTTTTTCTTCTTGAATATGTCGATGTACCAGTCCGTGGTTCGGACGATGTCCGCGGTGTGCTTTCCCGCCCGGCTTTCAGCCTCGAAGCGCACTAGGAGCCGCTGGCTTTGAATGCGAAATTTCTTGGCTTGAATGAAGGGATACTTTTTCGTGAAGCCGCGATTGATGTTCTCATCAATCTCACCGGAGCCGCCGCCGTACCAGTTGACCTCTCCCTCTTTTTTGGCGCCGTCAACGATGTCAGTGGTGGCCGCGTGAGTCACTGAGGCGCCGAATAAGCAGAGCGCCAGGACGGCAAGCGGACTGTAACGAAAAAGTGTCATAACCAGATACCTCCTTTCAGTTGGCCAAGGCTGCTGAGACGATATCACAAAGAAGCTGGTCGGATGCAAAAGTCATTCGCAGAAGCGGCTCGGCGTCCTTTGCCGCAGAATCCGCTTGACCAGTTGCAATGTCTTCAACTAACTTCGGCATAACTGGCAGAAAATAAGTGATGAGTCAAAAGGAGAACGCCATGTACGATCTCGTGATCAAAGGCGGGCGGATTTACGACGGTTCCGGCATGCTGAGCTATAACGGCGACGTTGGGATTGCCAACGGAAAAATCGTCGAGATAGGACGCTTAAACGGCGGTGCCGAGTGGGGTCAAGGAGTGCGTAGTGGAGGGAGTGTGAGGGAGTGGGGTCACCGCCGCACGCCGCCCCACGCCCTTGGTTGCGGGCAACTATCTTTTCGGCGTCAAGCCGGATGGGCTGACGATTAGCATGTTTCAGACACATTTGTATTTATTACAGCTAGTCGACAACGAAGAGGTCAAGTTCGACGTGCCCCGTGAGGTCATCGAGCGAGTAAAAAAAATTGATGAGAATGACGTCAAAAAAATCTAAGTTACAGGTTTTTAAAGATTGGCGAAAATATCTGCCGCGACCGCCTGCTCATCTTGCTCTTTCAAAAAGCCGATTAAAATCGCCCGTCAGTGATTTCTCCCACCACTGTCACAATTTCACGCACAACTGAAATTGTCAGATTCATTATAAGCTTCTGAGATATGGGCATTTTTTTATAGGCATGCGGCTTGCCTATTGATCATAGGAGTATTCGGGAAAGGAGATAAACCATGAATCGCAAAATAAACGGTTTGATTTTTGGAAGTTTAGTTTTCGGCTCATTGGTGGTTTCAACCAATTCCGCCATGGCTCAATGGCGGTGGTCGGACAATGAGGAGCGGTGGGAACGCAGAGCTGACCTGCGGCGAGAGTATAGAGAGTTGGAGGACGCAAGACGTCAGCTTGAATACGATCTCCGCCGTGGGGCGAGCCGATGGAGAATCGCAGACGACGAGGCGCGAATTAGAGAAATCGAAGCTGCCATTCGCGCTGATCGAAGAGAATTAAGCAGATGGTATCGTTAGTGCCAGCTGGATTGGGCAGGCCTGGTTGCCTCAATTAAGGGCGGCCAGGCCACCCGATTGATGAAGCGTAAGGAGGAGGATTTATGAAACGTAATGCTTTGAAACGGATAGTTTTGGGAGGACTGTTCGCCGGATCGTTGATATCAGTTATGCCTGCTCACGCTGACGACGATAGTTGGTGGCGTGGTTGGTGGAACCGGGCCGAAATAAGACAGGATCGGCAAGAGGTCGAAAGAGATAAGAGAGAGCTTCGTCAAGACCGAAAGGAACTGCTCAACGACAGGCGCGAGCTACGACGCGACCTTCGTCAAGGAGCAAGCCCCGACGAAATCGCCCGTGACCTACGAGAGCTGCGTGACGATCGAGGCGAGCTCCGTAAGGATCGACAAGAAATGAAACAAGATCGCCGAGAGCTACAACGCGATCGACGCTAAATAAAATAACCAGGGCCCGGCCGTCATTTTCGGCGGTCGGGCCCGCCTTTTTGGAATTCCTCAAGACTCCAACAACAATACTGCATCAAACAATAATACATCAAACCAGTATAAATCCACGATTCCGTCTGCCTTTCGGGTTCCATAAAAAAATTAATTAGTTTTGTAATCTTCGCGGGTAAAATTAGATTAGATTATAACAATGCGATCTTAACGCGTTCCGCAGTGAAGGGGATTGTCCGAAGACGAACACCCGTCGCATCGAAGATGGCATTTGCAATTGCTGGTGCAATCGCGCTGGTGGTGGCTTCTCCTGCGCCGACCGCAGGTTGATCGGGGCGGTTGATCAGTTCGATAATCACTTCGGGAATCTCGGGGAATCTCAGGATCGGATAGAGAGTCCAATCGAGGCTGGTCACAACCGAACGATCGAACTTCACTTCTTCTTTTAGCGTGCGGCTCATCGCCTGGATGACATTGCCCTCGATTTGATTCCTCAGGCCGTCGGGATTGATAATCAGGCCGCAATCATGGGCGACGAAGACGCGCTGGACTCGAACCTCACCATTCTCGGGATTCACTTCAACGTCGGCGACCGCTGCGACGTAGGCTTCGGTTCGATCATACTGCACGAATGCCACGCCGTGACCGCTCTTCAAACTCGCTCCCTGCGACGACCTACGATTCGACCAATCGGCTCGCTTGGCTACGGCCTTGAGCACCGCGCGGGCGCGCGTGTCACTCATGTGGCGCAGGCGAAACTCCACGGGATCGGCGCCGGCGGCCAAGGCCAGCTCATCCATAAACGATTCGTTGGCAAAAGTATTCTGCGGTGAGCCGAGGCCGCGCAATGCGGAGGCTCTGAGCGGGCTCGAGCTCAGCCAATGGACCATCACGCGGTTGTTCTTGAAGTTGTAAGTGTGATTGGCATTACGCTCGGCGCCGGACAAATTGGGCTTCCCGGCCGACACACCGATCAGCGACCCAGCGAGAAGACTTCCTGCACTCCCGTTGGGGCGCCCGGAATGAGTCGGCGTCCAGCCGTGAAACTCCCACGCCAGCACGTTTCCTTGCTCGTCCAAACCCGCGCGCACGTCTATCACCATCGCCGGACCGAGCGGCTCCCAGGCATGCTCGTCCGCGCGCATCCACTGAACCCGCACCGGCTTTCCCGCCGCTTGAGAGAGAAGAGCTGCATCGGCGGCGGCGTCATCGGCGGCATTGTGGCCGTAGCAGCCGGCGGCCTCGATATAGACAACCCGAACGTTGGCCGGAGACAATCCGACGAGCTGGGCGATGGTCGGGCGTAGCTGATGAGCTCCTTGGGTCGCCGACCAAATCGTCGCCTGATTATTTTTCACGTCGGCGACGGCGCAGGAAGGCCCCATGGACGCATGCAACTGGTACGGCCACTGGTACGTTGATTTGAATGTCTTGGCTGCTCCGCCGAAGGCGCCGTCGACGTCTCCGGTATTTGCCGGCGCCCTGTCGTCGCTGGGAATTTTTCGCAGCGTATCAGAAAGCTCACTCATGGGCGGCAGAGTGCGGGCTTCCTGCCAATTGACTTTGAGCTCGCGCGCGGTACGGATCGCTTGCTCTTCGCGCTCGCATACCACGCCGACAAAATTTCCCTTGGCGACGATTTTTACGAGCCCGGGAATTTCTTTGATCGAAGATTCGTCAACGTTCATCAGCTTGGCGCCGACGGATGAAGGGCGGATCACCCGGCCGTGAACCATTCCCGGCATTCGCAAATTTTGTAGGTAGATATGTTCTCCGCTGACTTTCGTCGGAATGTCGACGCGCGGTACCGGCTGGCCGACCAACTTGTAGTCGCTCGGGCTCTTCGGTGTGATTTTGCCGCTTATTTCGCGGTTGAAGGAGAGTCCGCCAAGCAACTCGACATAGGTCACCTTGTTCTTGGCGTTGCCGTTCGCGCTTATGACGCCTTGCTCGCATGTGAGCGCTTCGACCGGCACACCTAACCGGTTCGCCGCCAGTGACAAGAGCGTTGCCTTCGCTTCAGCCGCTGCTTGGCGCAATTGGCTGCCGCCCCGTTTGATCGTCTGACTGCCGAACGTTGGCGCCTGGTCGACGGTATTGGCAGTGTCGCCCTGGATCCAGATGATTTTATCGAATGGGTAGTCGAGCTCATCGGCGACGATTTGCCGTAACGAGGTTGACACACCGGTGCCAAGCTCAACCTTACCGGTCATCACGGTAATCATTCCGTCTTTCTGAATGATCAACCATGAATCGAGCTGATTGGGCGGAAGGGGACCGCCGGAGGTACGTAATGCTGAAGCGGGCTGAGATTTTGCCTCGCTTGGCCAGCCGAAGGCGACGACTAGCGCTCCCGTGGTTTTGAGGAATTGTCGACGACTGATTTCAATCTTCATCGAAGCCCCCAGCAAAACCGCCTGATCATTGTGGAGCGGGCGGTCAATGACCTCTAACCATTGCCAAAGAAATGACGCAAAACTTACCGTTTGGCTCGTTCGGCAAATGTCCAGTCGTAAACGATCTGCGGTTTAACGGTAATTTTTTCTTTCGCGCGAAAAGTACCGACGGCAATCCATTCCTCGACCACGGAGTCCGGCACGGTCAGGTCGGGATTATATTGGTCACGGTAAAGCGAATAAAATTTTTCCGCAGCGGGGCGGTCGAGCTTGAGCAATTTTTCAAGCAGCCCGACGCCGATCTCACGCTGACTCTGCAGAAACATCATTGCCGAGCGCTGGCCGCGCAGCACCCGGGTGATTTCATCCGGTTCCTTGTCGATCTTTTTCTGCGTCGTGCTCAGGCCAGCGATAGGTATTTTTACAAACTCTGACATTTCTTTCACCGACAAGAGCGTCTTGAATCCCTTTTGTTCAGCTCGATACTCGAACGGGCTATTGACCACAGTCGCGTCAACGGAGCCGCCGACGAGCGCGGCGAAGCGCGCGTCCGGGCTGCCCGCGAGGGCTTGCAAGATGACGTCTTTGTTCGGGTCTAGGCCATTGCGGCTAAGCAGTTGGTAAATGGCGAAATCGGCGGAGCTGCCGAAGGTGTTGATGGCAATCCTTTTACCTTTGAGCGCTTTGACACTGTCGATTTCGGGTCGTGAAATGATTGCATAACCGCTCGACTTTGCGGTCGTGCCGACAATCTTTACCGGGAGGCCGCGCGTGGCGGCACCGGCGATAAATGGAAGAATCGTGACGTAATCGAGCTCATTCGCGAGCAGCGCGCTGAGCATCAGGTTGGTGCCCTGGAATTGAATGTAGCGAACCTTTAGTCCTTCCTTTTCAAAGAAGCCTCTTTCAGACGCGATTCTGTCCGGCAATGCGGTCCAGGCGGTGCCACCGGTCCAGCCGATATTGAGAACTTTCGGTTCGGCGCTGGCGATCGCGCCGGCCTGACCGACGACAATCAGGACCAATAAGACGAATATGACGAATCGATTCCTCAATCCATTCACCCCCGCCTGCTTTAGCTTGCCGCCGCCGCTTTCTCTGCCATGACGGTTTTGAGGTGCTTGGAGAGAAATTCTACGGTTCGCGCCCATGATGTGGTGTCTGCCTCTGGCCTGTAACCGTCCCAACCATTTCTGTTGAAGCCGTGCGGCGCCCCGGCATAGAAAAAGAACTCATGCTGTTTGCCTAACCGAGTCAAATCCGCGTCGAGTTTGCGCATCTCATCCGGTGGCGGGTTTTTATCGAGCTCACCGAAGTGGCCCTGGATCGGGCACGAAACATTCGCCGCCAGTTCCGACGGCGCGGGCCGATCGCCCCATTTTGAGTAGACGCCGCCACCGTAAAAGTCGACCGCGGCCTTGAACGATGGGTCGGCAACGGCCATAAGAAACGCGATGCGGCCGCCCATGCAAAAACCGATGATGCCTAATCTGGACGTGTCGGTAGTCGCGCAGCCGCGCAAGAATTTTACCGCGGCGTTGATGTCATTGATCACGTGAGTGTCGTTTCGAGTGCGCTTGATATCGGCGACTTGCTCGGGAGTCTTGGGCTCTCCTTCCCGGTGGTACAGTTCGGGAGCGATGCCCACATAGCCGGCTTGGGCAACGCGTCTAGTCATTTCCTGTGTGAAGGCGCCGACACCATCCTGATTCTGAATTACGACCATGGCGGGGAATGGGCCCGGACCGTCAGGTTGGCTCAAATAAAGCCGCATCGGGCTATTATCGACTGTGACGGTTTCCCAAGAATTTTTCATAGACGACCTCCGATTTGCGAGGATGTGAATTGACCTCTCCCATATTCTCTTGACTCAAAGCTGTCAACGGTAAAGCAGCCGGCTCGCGGCGGGAAAACCACAATGAGTTGGCGAATTTCTAACTCAGGCTCAGCGGGATAATTTGATTGGCGCGCCAATGATGCTACAAATAACGCTAGAGTATGTCTAAGCCGAGCTAACGGGAGACTCTGAATGTTTTTACCGGTCAAATTTTCACAGAGCCGGCCGGTCGGTCTGCTGGCCGCAGGATTCGCCGCGTTCATCATCGCAGCCGCAATCGAGATGCAAGCGGCCTCACCGACGAAGACCGCCGAGCCGCGGAACCCGACGGCAAAATCCGGCCCAACGGCAAAGACGAACGAAGCGGCAAAATCGCCGCAGCCAGAGAAGGCCTTCGACATCGATTTCAAAGAATTCAAACTCAAGAACGGTCTGCGCGTGCTGCTCGCCGAAGACCACCGCGCGCCTACTTATTCGATTTGCGTCACCTATAACGTCGGCTCGCGCGATGAGCGGCCGGGGCGTACCGGTTTTGCCCATCTCTTCGAGCATATGTTGTTTCAGGGCTCAGAGAACGTCGGCAAAGGTGAGCATTTTATCTTGGTCCAAAATAACGGCGGCAGCGCCAACGGCACGACCAATATCGACCGCACTAATTATTTCGAGACTCTGCCGGCTAATCAGCTGGAGCTCGGAATTTTTCTCGAGGCCGACCGTATGCGAGCGCCGGCGATTACGCAAGCCAATTTCGACAATCAACGTTTGACCGTCCAGGAAGAGCGCCGCCAGAGCTATGACAACCGTCCCTACGGAAAAACCTATGAAGCAGTCATCGGCTTGGCCTATGATAACTTTCCCTACAAACACTCGACGATCGGTTCGATGGAAGATTTGAACGCCGCCACCGTGCAAGACGCAGAGGCCTTTTTTCGAACCTACTATGCGCCAAACAACGCCGTCCTTTCGATGGTCGGAGACTTTAAGACCGATGTCGCGCTCGGATTGATAAAAAAATATTTCGAAACGATTCCATCGCAAACGCCGCCGGCTGTGCCGGACATGAGCGAGCCGGAACAAAAAGGTGAGCGGCGCAAGGTCATTGAAGACGGCTTCGCCCAGACGCCGCGCTTGGATATGGTCTATAAAATTCCGCCGGGAAATACTCCCGACTGGTATGCGCTCGACATTCTCGGTCACGTGTTGTCGAACGGCGTGTCGTCGCGGCTCTATCAAAAACTTGTCAAAGAGAAAGAGCTGGCGCTGAGCGCCGACGCCGACGCCAGTGAGCAGCGCGGTCCGGCGCTTTTTTGGTTCAGCATTATGGCACGGCCGAATAGCGATCTCGGCGAGCTGGAAAAGTTGCTGTACGAAGAAATTGTCCGGCTACAAAATCAGCCCGTCGCGGATTGGGAACTCAAGAAAGTTCAAATGCAGCTGCGCCGCCAGCGCGCTCAACGGCTCTACAGCAGCCGCTCGCGGGCCAACTCATTAGGTCATTTTGCGGTCTATTACAACGATCCTGCGCTCATTAATTCCATGTGGCGCGATTACGAGCGCGTTACGCGCGCCGACCTACAGCGGGTCGCCCGAGCCTATCTCAAGGAAACCAACCGTACTGTGGTCACGACGTTGCCGAAAGGAACCGCCACAAAAGCCGGCCCGGCCGGTCTTCAAAATCCATGACTATTCATAACCGAATATTTGATGCGCGCATCCCGCGCATGATCGCGCCGATTGCTCTGAGCGCGACCTTACTCTTCACGACGCCCGTTCCGCTCCCCAGCCAGGAAGGCGCGAGTCCGTCACTGAGCAAAGTCGAACGCAAAAACAAGGCGCCGGTATCGCAGGAGGTACTGCGAATAAAACTTCCCAAACCGGTTGAAGCCAAGCTCAAGAACGGTCTCACCGTGCTGATCCTGGAAGATCACCGGGCGCCGTACGTTAACGTCCAACTGCACATCGGTGGCGCCGGCGCACTTTTCGAACCGGCGGATAGGGCTGGTCTGGCTAACGCCACGGCGCAAATGCTGCGTGAAGGAACGAAATCACGGAGCAGTGTCCAGATTGCCGAAGAAATCGATCGCCTCGGCGCGGCGTTGAGCGCTGGATCGTCTTTCGGCTCACCCGATGTCGTGCTCAGCGCGTCGGGACTGATGGACAATTTCGACAGCTGGTTCGCTGTGGCGGTCGACGTGTTGCTTAACCCGAGCTTTCCCGCCGACGAACTGGAAAAACTCAGGCAGCGCCAACGGGTGCAGCTACGCGAGCAACGTTCGGCGGCGAATTTTCTCTTGAACGAGCGATTCAATCGTGCGGTTTACGGCGAGCATCCAGCGGCGAACGTGTCGGCGACGCGCGAATCGCTCGATGCGTTGAGCCAAGCGGCGCTGATCAAATGGCATCGCGAACGGTACGCGCCGCAGAACGCGATCCTGGGGATCGCCGGCGATGTACGCGCGAAAGAATTGCTCGGGAAATTGGAGAAGCAATTAGCCGGCTGGCAGAAGAGCGAGATCAAGCAAGTATGGCCGCGCAATCCCGTGGCAGCCACGGCCCGCAAAGTTCTTCTGGTAAACCGACCCGACTCGGTGCAGACGACCGTAGCGCTGGGCAACATCGCGATCGATCGGCGAAGTCCGGATTACCTGCCTATGGTCGTCATGAACGACGTCATCGGCGGCGGCGCTTCGTCACGGTTGTTTCTGAATTTGAGAGAAGAGAAAGGCTACACTTACGGCGTTTATAGCGACTTCAGCGCGCTGCGCTATCCCGGCCCGTGGCGCGCCGGCGGCAACATGCGGACCGAGGTGACCGAAGGCGCGCTCGTAGAATTTCTCAATGAGATTCGCCGGATCAGAGAAGAGAAAGTGCCGCTGCAGGAACTGGAAGAACGCAAACGGTCAATCGCCGCGAGCTTCGCCCTGTCCCTGGAACAGCCGACGCGGGTACTCAACTTCGCGATTACCAGAAAACAGTATGGCCTACCGGCCGACTATTGGGATACCTATGCCGCCCGGATCATGGCGCTCACGGCTGAGGATGTGCAGCGCGTGGCGCGCAAGTATCTAAATCCCGACACGTTGCAGCTAGTCGCGGTCGGAGATGCGACTAAAATCAAGGCCGTGCTGGAAAAATACGGTACGGTGGAAGTCTACGATAGCAACGGCGCGCCGTTTATTGGCGACAAGTCATAGCATTGCATTTGCAGGCCAGGCCAAACGTTTCGGGCTGCTCACAGGATCCCTCGACTTCGAGTCTCTTGTCTCCAATAGGCATCTGCAAATATACTTTGGCTGCGTGCACCTCGGTTAAATTCAACCATGGAGTCCGATGATGGCGACTGAAGCGAGTGTCTCGACCGGAGCGTTAAGCGGCGTGCGCGTCCTGGACCTTACCGGCCGCATGGGAGGGTACTGCGGTCTGCTTCTTGCCAATCTCGGCGCAGAGGTGATTCTCATCGAACCACCCGGCGGCGATCCCATGCGCCGCGAGGGGCCGTTTAAGGACGGCCACTTCGATCCCGAGCAAAGTTTATCTTTCGCCGCATACCACACGAATAAGCGTGGCGTGATTCTCAATTTGGAAAATGATCAGGACCGGGAATCCTTTTGTGCGTTGGTGCGTCATGCCGATGTGCTGATTGAAGACAAACCGGCCGGCTATCTCGATCGAATCGAGCTTCGCTATGACGCACTCCAATCCATCAATCCAGCGCTGGTGATGATCTCGATTACCGGATTTGGACAGTCCGGGCCTTATCGTGATTTCAAATCTCCGAACATCGTGGCGTTCGCGATGGGCGGCTTGATGAATCTTTGTGGCCACCCGGGCCGAGCGCCGCTTATGGGACCATGTGACGTCGCCTACCACTTGGGTTCCGTTCACGCGGCCTTCGGCACGCTCGTGGCGCTATTCAATCGGCGGACGTCGGGTCGCGGGGAACATGTCGACGTGTCGCTGCAAGACGTCTTGGTTGCAGATCCATTCTTAAGGATCATTACCCGATACAGTGTCACCGGCGAAGTGCCCGAGCGCACCGGGCACAGCCAATCAACGACGGTGGCCGAAACCTATCAATGCCGGGACGGCTACGCGCGCATCTTCGTCAATCAAGCAGATCACTGGAAACGTTTTATCGACTGGCTCGGCCGTCCGCCGGAACTACTCGACCCGAAGTATGAAAACGTTCAGAACCGCTTTCCCTTACGCCAAACCATCGACCGGCTGGTGGAGGCGCGCACGCTCAATTACGAAGCCAAGAAGTTTTTCGACGAGTTCCAATCTCTCCGTCTGGCCGCCGCGCCGATCAACTCGCCGAGCGCCTTTGTCAACGATGAACAGACGCAACATCGAAACTTTATGACCACAGTGGAGCATTCGCGGTTTGGCCGTCATGATTTTCCCGGCGATCCTTATCAGTTCTCAGAGAGCCCGTGGCGGGTCGAAAAGGGGGCGCCGCTGCTCGGAGAACATCAGGAGCAAATCGGCGGCGAATTGGCTCGTCCCTCCTTGTCGCTGACGGAGACGACCAAGGGTGCTACCTCCCTGCCGGGCCGCAAGCCTTTCGAAGGGATTCGTGTGATCAGTTTTCCGACCGGCATCGTCGGGCCGGCGCTGGCCGGCTTGCTTACCGAACACGGCGCGGAAGTCATCTCGATCGAAGCCAGCCGCGCCGGACGCAGCCCACAACGCGGGCAAAAATTTCAAATTGCGACGGATCTCGAAAGCAATCGCGATCGGCAACGGATTGCCATCGACATGAAACATCCCGATGGCGTGGCGCTGGCAAAAAAGCTTATCGCCAAGTCCGATGTCGTGGTGGAAAATTTTAGCGCGCGAGTGATGGCGAGCTGGGGACTCGATTATCCGCGGATGAAAGAGATTCGCCCGGACATCATCATGGCCAGCCTGCAGGCATTTGGCCAGACCGGCCCGCGGCGCGACTATGTGAGCTTCGGACCGATTCTCATGTCCTATTCCGGTATGGCTTATCTCTGGCGCGACCCGGAGGTCGAAAGGCCCGGCGCCGGCTGCCAGACGGCATTCCCTGATTACGTCGCGCCCTCCTATGGTGCGGTGGCGATATTAGCGGCGCTGCACTATCGCGCGCGCACCGGTAAGGGACAATACATTGACATTTCCCAGGCGGAGACGGCTGCTTCCATGATCGGACCGGCCTATTTGGAATACTTACTCACCGGACACGAGCCCCAGCCCCAAGGCAACTTCAGTGCTGTCGCGGCCCCACATGGTTGCTATCGATGCAAAGGCGATGACCGCTGGTGTGTCATCGCCGTCCAGTCGCAAGAAGAATGGATCCGTTTCTGCGAAGTCGCCGGTCACCGGGAATGGCTGACGGATCATAGATTCTCCGAGCCGGCCGCCCGGATCCAGTATCGTCAAGAGCTCGACTACTGGATCGAGAAATGGACTGCGAAATACACGCCACATCAGGTGATGGTGATTTTGCAGCGCGAAGGCATTGCCGCCGCGGTCGTGCAAACCGCAGAAGATCTCTATCGCGACCCGCATCTGCGGGAGCGTGGCTTTGCTCGGGAAGTTTATCATCCACAGATCGGCTGGGTCACCCGAGCCGGACCATCCGTTCGCCTGACTCAGAGCGGCTTTACGCCGCGCGGCGTCACCCATGTTGCGGGAGAAGACAATGAGTCCGTGCTGAGCGGTATTCTCGGTATGTCCAGCGGCGAGATTAGCGACCTCGTAGATCGGAATGTGCTGCGCTGAGTCCCTCCAATGCCATCGATACGAAATAAAGGATCCCTCACGTAACGCGCCTCAAGTATCCTCTTGGATGCATCGTGAACATTAGGCGTTCAGCATCGGTGTCCGGACGGGTGCTTAGGCATGTACGCAATATGCACAGGCCAGGATTTGTTTGGGTCCGGGTGGGGTCGCGTCCGTTACGAGACTAGCGGTTGGATCTATTTCCTATCTTCCGGCTTCACGTATTTCACCGATGCGCCCCCTTTTTGTGAGTGCAGATATCCTTCAACGTCGCTGAGCGGGTTCGTGTAGTAGCGCAGGCGATGCTGGACGAGGTCGTCGGCCTTGAGCGCCATGTCGAAGGGCAAATCTTTTTGCATGTAGGCGGCGATCTTGGCGTTCTCTAGCGTCGCGCCGTTGCGACTGGCGAGTTCGTTCGCCAGCGTGTCGACGTAACTGTCGAGCTCGTTCTCCGGCACGACTTGGGAGACAAGGCCGATGCGTTCCGCTTCGACGCCGGTTAAGTTTCTGCCGGTGAGCGAGATGTAAAAAGCTTTCTTGACCGGGATGCCGCCATGAAATAGCGACGGCGTAGCTGTAGCACCGTAGCTGCCGCGGATCACTTCGGGCATACCGAATTTCGCCGTCTCTGCGCTAACCACCAGATCGTGGCCATTGATCAGCGCGAGACCGCCGCCTAAGCACCAGCCGCGCACTTTGGCGACGGTAACTTGCGGTAGTTTGCGCATGGTGTCGACAATCTCGGCGACGCCGCCGAATCCCCGCGTGCGTCGACGGTTGTCCTGACCTCGCATGTCATAAAGATCGCGGCCGGAAGAATACGAATCGCCGGCGCCGCTGGTGACGATGCAGCGAATCTTGTCATTTTCTGCGAGTGAGCGGAGCGTGCTCGAAAGTTCGGCGAGCAGAGCGATGCTGAGCGCGTTTTTCTTTTCGGGCCGGCTCAACGTTAACCAGGCAATGCCTGCGTTTTCGTCAATGTTAGCGTTGATGAGTTTAGTGTCGGGCATTGTTTTTTCTCCGTAAGCGTAAATTTGTTCAAACGTTCAAAAAGTTCAAGCCGTTCAAATCGTTTCTCGGATTCTATTCTGTCATTTCGAGGCGGAGCCGAGAAATCTTTCGGATAGATCCCTCTCTCTGTTCGGGGTGACAATTTCACCTGGACTAGCAATTCCGCGATCAAAAAAAACGATAAAATGCCTTCGCGTTGTCGGCAAGAATTTTCTGCTTAGTCTTATCCGAAATATCCTTGCGGCGGACAACTTGATCTACGCTGTGCGGCCATTCCATGTCCCAGTGTGGATAATCCGAAGCGTACATCATGCATTCGTCGCCGAACTGTTCGATGACCAGCGGCAGCGCTGACTCCTCGCCTTCGCAGGTGAAGTAGCAACGATGATTCTTGATGTATTCGCTCGGCAGCATCTCGAGCGGCTCCATCTCGGATTTGCGCAGCAGATATTTTTCATCGAAGCGCTCCATCCAGTAAGGCAGAAAGCCAACGCCGGCCTCGAGAAATCCGACTTTCAATTTCGGAAAGCGATCGAGCACGCCGTTGGAAATAACCGACACGATTGACAGCATTTGTTCAAAGGGATGGGAAGTCATATGGACGCCGAGATATTTGTGAAAGCGAGTGTTGCCGACGGCAACCTGGGCTGTGGCGTGAAAGCCGACCGGCACGCCGAGCTCCTGCGCTTCGGCGTAGATCGGATCGAATTGCGGCTGTCCGAGATCCAAACCTGATTGCACGTACGTCGGCATCATGACTCCGACGGCGCCTTTTTCCGTGACGGCGCGGCGAATTTCTTTTACGGCTTCCGGTGCGACTTGGGGCGCGATCACCGCGGCGTACTTGATCCGATTCCCACTGCTCTTGCAGAAATCACAGGCCCAGTTGTTGTACGCCTTAGCCAGTTCGGCGGCGAGATCGAATTCGCGCACGAGGCCGATCGCTAAGGCGTTGCTCGGGTAAGCAACCGCGTCGCCGATTTTTTCGACGTCGAGGTCTTTGCAGTATTCCTCAGGGTTGGCTGGTTTGCGGCCGGTGGTGCCGTTGAGAAAAATATCCCAACCGAACGATGGAAAATAGGGACCACTGCGTACGCGGAAGCGCTCGGGCAAGTAAGTTTTGTATGCCGGCCCGTCAAAATGATGGGCGTCGGCGTCGATGATTGTAAATTCCACGATAGAGCCTCCAAAATCTAATTGGCAATCATTGAACCTTGAACCCTTGAACATTTGAACGAAGCGAGCCGTTCAAGGTTCAAAGGCTCAAAGGTGTGCAATTAGTCCTGCAGCCCGTAGCGCTGGGCGATGTTGAGAAAAAGTGAGCCAACGAGCACGGTGCCGAAGGTGATCAGAAGACTGAAGGCCGCGAGCTCACCGACATGGCCGTTCTCCCATAGTTCCCAGATCGTCACCGCCACCACCTGCGAGCCGGGTGAGTAGAGCAACAGCGCGATCGACAGCTCTTTGAAGGTGATGAGAAAAATATAAATCCAACCGGCGAGCAATGCAGGCATGATCAGCGGGACGACAACGTGGCGAACCATTTGAAACCAACTGGCACCGCTCGCCATGGCACCCTCTTCCAGTTCCCGGTGCAAGCTCAAGAGCGCTGAATGGCTGAAGCGAATACCGTAAGGCAGATATCGCGCGATAAACGCGAGGACCAGTATCCAGATCGTGCCGTAAACGGGAACAGGCAATAAAAGATACATTTTCAAAATCGCGATCCCCATGACGATGCCCGGAAAGACCAGCGGCAGCATGGCCATTTGATCCAAAACCCAGCGCGCTTTAATCGATGCGCGGACGATCAGCCATGCGGCAAAGAATGTGATCGCAACAGCTGCGGTCGCCGACGATATGCTGACGGTCAGACTATTCGTCACGGAGCGAATGACACTACTGTCATTAAACGCCGCTATGTAGTTGTTGAACGTCAATAGCTCCAACGCTTTTCGGGACGGCACTTGAGCGAAGGGAAGAAGCGACGACCAGGCGATCGCCACAATCGGTAAAAATTGTAGCAGCGGCAAAACCAGCATCAGACCACCGCCAAGCCAGCGCCACTTGCCAAGCGCGATACGGTGCGGGCGAAAATTCTTACCGCTGATTGTCGTAAATTTATAGGTCTTGCTCGTGATCCGGTAATAAGGAATTAGCCCGACGGCGACCAGCACGATGAGAATTATCGAGTAAGCGCTGGCTTCGCCGTACTTGGGAATGAGGCCGCCTTTGATCTGCAAGTAAATCTTAGTCGTCAGCACTTCGACGCCAGCCGGAATGCCGATTAGGGCGGGAATTTCGAAAGCTTCCAAAGAGCGAATGATAGTCAGAATCAACACTGCCAAGACGCTCGGCACGGCGAGGGGAAACGTAACACGACGGAAAACCTGCCAACTGCTGCTGCCGGCCGTGGTCGCGGCCTCTTCCAGAGATGGGTCCATGGCGCGGAAGGGCGTGGACATCAGCAAGAAAACGATTGGTATCCAGAGAAAGCTTTCCACCAGCACCATACCGCCTAGAGAAAAAATGTTGAAAAATGCTTGGCCGGTTAACGCTACGCCCAAAGCATTTAACATCCCCGCTTTGGGTCCGAGCAGCATGATCCAGCCGACGACTTTGATAATTCCTGGTATCGCAAATGAGACGTAGGCCGAAACGTAAGCAAGTTTGCGAAACGGCGCATCGCTGCGCTCGGCAAGCCAAGCTAGCGCCGTGCCATAGCTCAGCGCGACAGCAGCGCTACCGAGCGAAAATATCAACGAGTTGCTGAGCAGTGTCTTGACGTCGCCGAGCGAGTCGATGATGTTGACGAAGTGTTGGATCGTAAAGCTGCCGGCTTGTAAGCCGCGATCGGTAACCAGGCTGGTGTGCAGGATGAAAAAGAACGGCGGCAATACCAAATAGGCCAAAGTTGCGGTGGTCAACAGGAAGAGCCACTGGGCCGGGTTTCGCATCATCAGAGCAAACATAAATTATGCCCTCTTACTGCCGTCAGCGCGTCATGCAGCTTAACGCCAGACATGAAACTTTCGACTCGAGTCCAACCTTCGCCTGCTATATATCAAAACTACCGGGCAAGACAATTGCAGCTTTGGGAAAAGACGTAAGGAGTAAAAGGAGTAAATGGTAAGGGGTAAAGAATCAGGGAAAGCTAAAGGGCGCCTCACTCCTTACCATCTCAGGCCCACGGGCCGATGAATGGCTCGCCAGTGTAAGTATCCGATAACGGCTCGAGCATCTCTGGCCAGTTATTCGGATCCACTGTCTGGCGCAATTCCTTCGGCCGCGGCCGTCCGTCCCAGCCCACTTGTTCCATATAGTAGTAGAGCTCGAGACAGTGACCGTCGGGGTCGAATGCATATGCGGCGTAGTCGATGCCGGGGTGCAGTTCCGGCGGGATGAGATCTGTTTCGACGCGCACGCCATTCTCGCGTAAGAAGCTAACCGCATCTTTCAGTTGCCGATAATTAGCGACCTGCAGACCGAATGACATACTCGATGTTGTCTCGCTGAGACCCAATTTCTTGCGCCAGGATTTAGGGAACAGGGCGAGGGAATGATGCTCATTGTCACAGCGCAAAAACGCGCAGCGTTCGCCGTGCCATGCCGCTTCTTCCGTCAGCGTGAAGCCCAGCACTTGCTCATGCCAGCGTTTCAACGATTCATAGTCGTCGACGAAAAGATTTACCGGACCGACGCGGGTAATCTTGAAAGGTTGAGGTAGCAACAGCCCGTCGACGTTGTATTTGAGCGGCATCGAGCTCACGTAGCGCCGACCGTCAAGCACGTTGATGCCTTTCTCGATGTCGCTGCGGACGAGCTCGTAGTCGGGAAGCTGCGGCTCCGTCGGTGGATTCGGAGTGCCATGTCTCATCGGCACTGGGCGGGCGTAACCGTTCCAGCTGATTTGCTCGATGCCGTAATAGAGTTCAAAAATCTGCTCATCCGGCGCCCACACATAGAGGTGAAATTGGGAACCTCCCCCTCCCGCCCGTCCTTCGCGCATGATTTCGACTCCCAGATCCCGAAAGTATTTGCTGGCTTCCGCCATCTCCGTGATGCTCTGGACCTGCCAGGTGATTTGGTTGATGTCGTTCTCCGGGCGAAAATGCTTGGCATTGTGACCGGCAAATTGACGTTCGTTGAATTTCTTTTTGTCGAACAGCGCAAAGGAGTGATGATCACCGGCGTGCCTGCCGAAAAATCCCGCGCCGGCAGGTTCGGTGATGAAGAAGCCGAGCAGGTCAAAATAAAATCGCCTGCTAGCTTCTAAATCCGAAGCATTAAACCCGAAGTGGCCAAGGCGGCGAATTTTGAATGGGCGGTCGAGCATAACCCCGCCGACGTTATATTTTTTTGACGCAATCTCAGCCATTTTCGTCTTCCTCGTTTTCTAACTCCCGATTAAAGAGTAACTCGGCGCATATTCGTGCTCCAAGCGATACGGATACCTGCGGTGAATGGGTGCTCTACTGTTAAGAGAGCTTCCCAAGATCTAACAATATGAAACCATTTTGATTGAAAATGGCCGCTTTGTCATGGAGCGAACTGTTCATCAGATATTCTTTCCCTTTGATCTCCGCGAGACGCGGCTGAATGCGGAATTTCCATGGTGCAAAGTACTCCGGCGGATGTGTGGGATCGGTGAAATGGCGGGTTTCGATTAGAAGATGTGTTACTCCATAATTTTGTCTCAATTCGTAGAGTGGGGCCGGATCCGTGCTCAAGTAGGCTTCAAACAACGCATCCATCCTTGCATGCATGGTCTTAACGAAGTTGAGGTGTAGAACTTGGTGAACAGACGACGTTAGAAAGGCATTCCGTCTAGTGATGTATTCGATTTTTCGCATTTCTTCGTTGGGCCAGCCCGCTATTATCACGTCTTTCGGCAAAGCTGCGATTGCATCAAATAACGGCTGTGCAGGTTTTTGCACGGATAACGTTGAGAAGTCTACGTTTCCTCGTCCGCCGAAAGCCATGAGATAAATAGAAATAACTCCCAGAAAAGCAACATTGCGAAATCTGTGTGATGACTGGATTCGGGTCATTCTCCGGAGGAGTGTATAAAGACACCATGGAAATATGATCGTGACGAGAAACGGCAGCGAAAACATGAAATAGCGAGTAGGTATATGCAGGTGCGGTGACGCCAGCCACGCAATGACGTGCAGTAGCCCACAGACGACAAAAAAGCTAATGAGCCGAATTCCGCCGCCGCTTTGGTCTTCTTTCAATACCGATCCCATCCCGCGTAAGATTACGAATAGGACTATCAGTACTGTCACTGCCAGCGCAAACACAAAGCTCTGATAGTCCAAGTTCTTTCGGATATTAAGCCAAGGTACGATCGGATCGCCATGGCTGTACATTGGTCCAACGAAATAGGCGATCCATTCGTGTCCAAAGAGCTTGTAGGGAACCTGATCATACGAGCGGTAAGTGCCTTCTGGCCCGGCTTCTGGGTAGTTTATGATATCTGTTGCGACGATCCGCCGTCCGTAAGATCTAGCGCCGACTATTAATGGGATCATTGCCGTTGTTGTTAAGGTTCCCGTAAGTGCCAAGATTGCCAATCGACGCGGTAGCCCCCATTGTGATACCACGCTCTGGTTAAATAAGGGTCGTAAGAGCATCCAGCCCGTAAGACACAATGCGCCGATCGCCGCGACAATGGGATAGAGTGTTCCGCCCAGTACCGTTGTTACTCCGAGCAAATAAGGGCGATCTCGAATCAGCGAATACAAAACTAACGAAATTAGCGGGTAGGCGTACATTCGAGGAGTTCCGCCGATGAAGCCCAATCCGATGAATATCCACGCTGTTACAGTGAGCGCTACCATCGCAAAGCTCAACGCGGCGCCGCCCAATACCCAGCCTAGACGGCCCACCACGCCGACAAAGAAGGCATAGGTGAGATACATCATTCCCAGCTGGAAACTCCGCACGTCGCCAATCTGTGCGCCAATTCTCACTGACCATTTGTATAGTAGAGGGCTTACAGTATTGAGATAATATTCCTTCACGTACGTCGTGGGTATGGGATCGTGTCGTTCGAACTTAAAAAATGGGGGAATATGCGCTACAGCGTCATAAGGAACAAAATACGGATCTTGCGTCGTTTGCCAATGGGTTCGGATGCCAGGCGAATAGAGCGCAACGAGGGTTAGCACAACTAAAATTAACTTCATCGAGCTGCGCACGGTCACTAACTTTGTGAATAGGTGGTTCACGATTTGTGATTCATCATCTGGGTAATCTTTCCGTAGATTCGAGCAATGTAAACGCGCCACTTGATCGGTAGCTCCAATTTGTGACTTAAACCTAAATCCGGCGTGAAAGGTTAAATGAAGACTGCATCTCAAGCACACTTTGCGCTGCGAAGATTGGCTTTCGCTGTCTCCGATGAACCCTGCCTATTAGGTACTTTCACCGGAATGGGCTACTACGAAAGCCCCAAAACTCTAAACCACTCTCGGGAGCAGTAACGTCATCATGAATCCACCATGACTCACGCAGGATTTAGGTTAAATAAGTATCCAGTGAGTTCGAGCAACACGAGATCGACAAAATTGCTTTCTTGAATGGTGCCGAAAAGGTTTGCCGGTTTTTAAGTTCTACAAGCGCATGATTGCGCCATTTTCTGCCATCTCTTCCATACGGTCAAGCGAATCCTTACGCGTGATTTACGCGCACTCGTAGTTAACTGATATCGAGACACTGCTAACCTTTCGATTAGCTGCAAGGCAACGCGGTTTTTAAAACCACTGAAACTTTTTTGCGGTTCATTTGAGGAGTTTTTCGGGGTTCTTCGTTAGCTCTTAGGTGTCCGCATAAACGGCTCGCTCATACTTGCAGTTGCAAGCGATTCTAAACTTTGGGATATCATCTGGAAACGCACGGATCGGCTGGGATCAAACGGGCAACTAACGGCGAGATAAATCGCACAAGAGTCACAGCCAAGGACGAAAAGATGGAACAGGCCGGAATGAGAAATGGGCAGACTTGGGATTTGGAAGCCGATGTCCTAGTGATTGGATCGGGAGCCGCGGGGCTTCCAGCCGCGATTAAGGCGGTCGAAAGGGGAGCCTCGGTCATCGTCGTCGAGACGAACTATGATGTTGGTGGGCACGCGATAATCAGCGGCGGCCATATGGCGCTAGGCGGCGGTACCAGCGCACAGAAAAAATACGGCATAGCCGATTCGCCGGACACTGTCTTCTCGGACTTGACCGATTGGTCTATCGTCCAACCCAACGGATGGCCCGATTACCGCTATAACGACCGCGCGGTGATGCGCGCCTTCGCCGACCATTGCGCGCTCACCTATGAATTTTTGCTGGCCAACGGCGTCGAGTTTAAAGATGTACCGCCGGACAATCACGGCGCATCCACGACCGGTAATTCCGCTCCACGGGAAAATCACGCATTCTGGACCAAAGGCGCGGGGCTCGAGAGTCCCAACGCCGCCGCTGGCACAGGCGTAATCAGGCCGCTCGAAGCGAGCGCGCGCGCCAAGGGCGTACGATTTTTGTTGAACTATAAGATGACGAGCATTGTCCGTCAGCCGTTCACGAAGAGAAAGATGGGGCGTGTGATCGGCATCACCGTCGAGTACACACCGAGAATCATGCCTGGGGCAACAACCCCATTAAAGAGTTTTCGTTCGGATGGCAACATTGAAAGCACCAAGCCGACAATGACTCTGCGCGCGACCAAGGCGGTCATCGTCGCGACCGGGGGCAGCACGAGCAATCTAAATTTTCGCCGCATGTTCGATCCAAGGCTGACCGCCATGCTCCAAGTCGGCGGCGA
>Ga0075433_10000764_pt1 | contig 22119 bp, 32 predicted proteins | sample RhiMethybrSRZTD2_FD_75299 | JGI IMG/M metagenome (GOLD analysis project Ga0075433, IMG submission 75299) | Populus rhizosphere microbial communities from Tennessee, USA - Rhizosphere MetaG P. TD hybrid SRZTD2 | ecosystem: Host-associated > Plants > Roots > Rhizosphere > Soil | place: USA... | reverse complement strand
CGCGCCATGGCCGTGCACGACGTAGATCGCGTCGCGTTGCAGCGCGCGCGCGGTCGCGACGACGTGCGCGAGGAGCGGCCGGCCGGCGAGCGGCTGGAGCACCTTCGGCAGGTCGCTGCCCATGCGCTTGCCCTGGCCGGCGGCCAGGATCACGACGGAAAGAGGCATCGTCCGATTGTACCGGAGGCCCTCGGAAGGCCCCGGAATGCGGCGTTCTCCGACGTGCCGCGATTTGCCGCTTCGCGCGGAACGGTGCTATACCGGCAGCAACGAGCCCTCCCATCAGTCACTGAGGCGGTCTGGAAACATGGCAACCAAGCTTGAAAAACCCCTGCGTCGCGAACTCGCGGTGAACGAGGAGCTGTACACGCTCACGATCGCGCCCGAGGGCCTGAAGCTCGTTCCGAAGGGCAAGCGCAAGGGGCACGAGCTCACGTGGAAGGATCTCCTGAACGGCCAGCCCGCGGTCGCGTCGGCGCCCGCCTCGGCGATGGATCCGGCGTAACGCCCTAGCCCGTCCCGGAACCCCGGCCGCCGCGCACCGGTCCATACCCCTCATGGCGGGGAGGACCGTCCGCTTCTGCGCGTGCCTGCTCGCGCTCGGCTTCGGAGCCCCGTGCGCGCTCGCCGCGCGCGTGGTGGACCCCGCAACCGCGCGCCTCGCCGTCCAAAAACCCGCCGTCGCCGCGCTGGACGCGGAGCTCGTCGCGCTCGCCGCGAGCGGAAGTGCAACCGAGCTCGCCGCGCGTGTCGAGCTCATCGCCCACGATGCGAGCCTCGTCGACATCGCGCAGGAATGGCTGCTCGACCGCGGCCTGCATGCGCTCGCCCGCCTGGAGCCGACGCGTGAAGCACGCGGGGCGGTCGCACGGCTTTCGCTCCGTGCGCCGGTGGTCTACGGAATCGTCGATCCCGACCATGGCCGCCGCACCACTCCTTTATATGATGCCGGAGCGACCGCGCGCTTCGTGCTCCGGAGCTGGGATCGCGCCGCTGCGCGCCGGCAGGCCGAAGCCGAGCTCACCGCCGGCAGCATCGCTCCCGTTGCGCGCTTCGCGGCGCGCGGCGGTGCGGGGATGACGGACCCTGTCCTCGAGGGCACGGCCGAGGCCTTCCGCGCCGCGGGACCAGGGGCGCTCGCCGCGCAGCGCGCCGCGATCGTCGAGTCGATCGCCGGCGGCAGCCGCGCGGACGAGCTCGCGCTCATCGTCGCGGAGCGGCTCGCCGACCGAGCGCTCTACGATCTCGTCGTCGACATTGCGGACGAGCCCGTCGCGCTCGACGCCATCGCAAGCGCGAGCCGGGCGCTCGACGCGTCCACTGCGTTCGCTGTCCTCACGCGCGCCAGCCGGCGCGCGGAAATTTCCTCCGCTGCGATCCTCGAGATCGGGCGGCTTGCGCGCATCGACGGAACCGCACGGCAGTTCCTGCTCGATGCGCTCGCGGACCCCGAAACCGGCCCCTCCGCCGCGTCAGCACTGGGACGTCTTTCGGATCCCGCCGTGAGCGCCGAGATCGGGCGGCGCCTCGGTGCCGCGACGGATGAATCCTGGCGCCGCCTGCTGGCGCTGGCGCTCCACCTCGATCCGGGTCCCGCGGCCCGGGCGGAGCTCGAGCGCTTTGCGGCGAGCGGCGCCGGCTCGCCGCACTTGCAGAAGGAAGTCCGCCGGTGGCTCGGGCGCTGAGCCGAGCCGCCGGCCTCGCGCTCCTGGCCGCGGCCCTCCCCGCAGGCGCGGCCTGCGTGATCGACGTGCACGGGGAAATCACGAACCCGTTCGCGCCCGGCTGCGGAGACGTGATCTTCACGTACACCGCGAACGACAACACGGGTACGAACATCGCGCTCGGCTACCCTCCCCCGGTGCCGGTGGCGTCGTTGACGCCGGTCGCGGGATTCCGCGAGTACGACTCGCTGTTCGCGCGCCACCAGTCGCTGCTCGCACTGAACGACGAGGTGGATGGCGAAGTCGTCGGTCAAACGCTGGCGGGCCGCGACATCTGGGCCTATGTCATCAGCGACGCGAACGGGTCGACCGCGGAGGGCTTCGCCGAGCCCGCGGTCCTCGTGAATGGCGGCATTCACGCGCGCGAATGGCAGACGCCCGAGGCCGTGACGGGGCTCTTCGAGGCGCTGGTCGCGGGCAAGGCGGACGGCGGGTTCGGCCAATACCTCGTCGAGAACCTGAAGTCAGTCCTCGTGCCCGTGCTGAACGTGGACGGATTCATCCAGTCGCAGCGCTACCCGGTCAACACGACGGCGGATCGCGATCAGCCGCGCGAGGGCCGCATGCGGCGCAAGAACCTGCGCAACCCGACGACCGGCAACACGATCGATGCCGACATCACGACAGTCGCGGACAACTTCTGGGGCGTCGACCTCAATCGCAACAACGCCGAGGGTTTCGGGCAGTCGGGCGAGAGCAGCCCGAGCGTGACGAGCCTCATTTACCGCGGCCCGGCCTACGACTCGGAGCCGGAGACGCTCGCACTGCATCAGGCGGCGACGCTCGCGCCGGAGTCGCGCCTCCGGTTCTACAGCGACACGCATTCCTTCGGGCAGGACTACCTGGCACCGCGCCCGAACAACACGCGGCTCAACGCGATTACGCAGGAGCTCGCGGATCGCATGATGGCGGCTTCCGACCGCCTTTATCAGTACGGCCCGGACCCGGTCGGCTCGCCTGGCATCGGAACGACGGCCGATCACTTCGCCTTCCACGCGCTGGTCCCCAGCTGGACGCTCGAGGTCGAGCCGGAGAACGGCGGGCAGGATTACGGCGGCCTCGCCACGCATGGCCACAGCGGATTCATGCTGCCGGCGGCCGAGGCGCCGCGCATGCGGGATGACCTCGTGCGGCAGTACCTGCTCGGCTTTTACCGGCAGAGCGGCCCGCCGGCCGCGATCGCGGCGGAGATCCGCGAGTCCGGCACAAACGCCATCGTCTACCGCGCACACTGGGACCGCGCGACCTCGACTGCGCGCGCGCTCACCGTCGACGTGAACGAGGCGCTGGTGCCGGGCGGGAGCTATCGGCTCTGGGTCGCCTTCAACAAGCCGATGCGCATCCGGGACGGTGCCGGCAGCGTCGTCGCATACAACGGTCAGGGACCGGGCTCGGCCGTCGGCGAAGTCGCGCTCGAAATCCCCTCCCTCGCCGGACAGGACCTCGCGCTCGGCGGCTCGGCCGCCTGGCTCGACGCACCGGGCGGCGCGCCGAACGGCTATCTCCATTACGCGGACGATGCCTTCGCCGTCGACTTCACGCTGCCGGACACGATCGACGTCGCGGTCGCGACCCCCGCGGCCGTGTTCCTTGGCCAGCAGGACCTCGCGGAGATGGCGCTCGACGGCGATCCCGCGACCGCCGTGGACTGGGGCAATGGTGCCTGGCAGCGCTATGAAGACGTGACGGGCGCGTCCGGCGACACCGGCGGCGGCAGCTGCCCGTTCAAGCCGTTCGTCGCGCCCGCGGCGGGCGCCGCCCCGCCTGCGACCGAAGCCGACTGCCGCGAAGCGGGCCTCGCGCCTCCGCCGCCGAATCGCGGCGGCGGAGGCGGCGGTTTCGGCTTGCTGGTTTTGCTGGCCGGTCTCGCGCCATGGACTATCCGGCGCCGCCGTGACGCGAATGCAGGCCTAGGCTTTTGTCCTAGGGCCCGATTCCGCCGGCATCTGGTAGTGTTTTAGGAAAGCCGCCGAGGCTCGTCAGGGAGACGACCGCCATCAAGGATTCTCTGGCCGCCGATCGCTGGGTGCGGGTCATCATCCTGGCGGCGGGCTACACGCTGACTGGGATTGTCGGCCTGTCGCTCGCGATTCCGCCGGGTTACGCGACGGCTGTCTGGCCGCCATCCGGCATCGCACTCGCGGCGATCCTGCTGTGGGGGCCGCGCGTCTGGCCGGGCGTCGTCGCGGGCTCCATCCTCGTGAACCTCGCGGTCGCGCTGACGATGGCGACCGGGACGTTCAGGCCGGTCAGCCTCGTGATCGCCCTGTCCATCGCCGTCGGCTCGACCATCCAGGCGCTCGCACTCGCCGGAGCGTTGCGGCGGTACGTCGGCGTCGCGCAGCTCTTCGAGACCGGCCCGGCGACGCTCGCCTTCGCCGGCGTGTCGGCCGCGTGTTGCCTCGTCGCCTCGACCTGGGGCGTCGCGACGCTGAGCGTATTCGGCGCGGTCAGACCCGAGCAGTTCCTCGACTCCTGGCAGACCTGGTGGCTCGGCGACCTGATCGGCGTCCTGGTGTTCGCGCCGGCTTTCCTGACCTGGCGCCAGTCGCTGCAGGTCGGGCGCAAGCCCTGGCGGCTCGGCGAGGTTTCCGCCTCGTTCGCGTTGCTCGCGATCTCGACGGCCGTCGTCTTCTCCGCGTCCCCCGGCAACGGCAGCGCGAATCCGCTTACCTTCCTGCCGCTGCCCTGCCTGGTCTGGATCGCGTTCCGGTTCCGGCCGAGCGGCGTCGCGCTCGGGGTGTGCCTCATGTCCGCGATCGCGGTCGCGGCGACGGCGCAGGGGCTCGGCCCCTTCGGCGCGGAAAAGACGAGCGACTCGCTGCTCGCGCTGCAGGCCTTCATCGGCCTGACGACGGCCATGTCGCTGACGCTCGCGGCCGCGGTGAGCGGCCACCGCCAGTCGGAGCGCGAGCTGCGCAGCCTCAGCGTCGAGATGGAACAGCTCGCGCTCACCGACGAGCTGACGGGCCTCCGGAACCGCCGCGGCTTCCTCGTGCTCGCGGACCAGTCGCTGCGCATGGCGCGCCGCGCCAAGGCCAAGTGCGTGCTCGTCTTCATCGACCTCGACGGCCTCAAGCGCGTCAACGACACGCGCGGCCACGCGGCGGGCGATGCGCTGATCACCGACGCAGCGACGATCCTCAGCCACGTGTTCCGGGAGAGCGACGTGGTCGCGCGCGTGGGCGGCGACGAGTTCGCGGTGCTCGCGCTGCTGGATGACCACGAAGGCTCGCTTGCGGTCAATGCGCGATTGCTGTCCGCGATCGACAAGTTCAACGCGCAGGCCGTGCCCTCGATGCGCGTCTCCATGAGCATCGGCATCGAGGAGCTGTCCGCGCAGTCCGACACCCCGCTCGACGTCCTCCTATCCCGCGCCGACCGGGCGATGTACGAGAAGAAGCGCCGGAGAGCATAAAAGGGGACGGTCACCTTTTCGACCGCTGACCTTGCCACGGCGCGGCCGGGGACGAAAAGGTGACCGTCCCCTTTTATGCCGGTCGCGGCTCGCCCATGGGGTAGGTCGCGAGGATCTCGTGGGTCTCGGTGTTGCGCAGGACGTTGAACCACTGCCCGCAGCCGAAGCTGTGGCACCATCGCTCGGCGTGCTCGCCCCTCGGGTTGGCGCGGAAGTAGAGGTAGTGCGACCACTCCTCGTCGCTTGATCCCGCCGCCGGCCGCGCGATGTGCGACTCGCCGCCGTAGCTGAACTCCGGCTCGTCGCGCAACCCGCACCACGGGCATTCGATCCTGAGCATGATCTATGATTCCACGATTCGCATGAGCGAGCGTTATTCATTCTTCGCCCTCGCCCGCCACGCGGTCAATCGCAAGCGGCCCTGGGCGCGCGCCCTGCACCGCCCGGTCCTGAAGACGGCGTACGACGCCGTCATCGTGGGCGGCGGCGGCCACGGCCTCGCCACCGCGTACTTCCTCGCGAAAGAACACGGCATGAGGAACATCGCCGTGCTCGAGCGCGGCGCGATCGGCCAGGGCAACTCGGGCCGTAACACGCAGGTCGTGCGCTCTGACTACTTCCATCTCGTCAGCTCGAAGTTCTTCGAGCGCTCGCTGAAACTCTACGAGGGGCTCAGCCGCGAGCTCAACTACAACATCATGCTGAGCCAGCGCGGCAAGGTGTCGCTCGCGCACAGCCCGCACGAGCTCGAGGTCATGCGCCGCACGGTGAACGCGATCCGCATGAACGGCGTCGACTCCGAGATCGTGACGCCCCGCGAGCTCCAGAAACTCGAGCCGATGCTGAACCTCGGCTGCCGCTTCCCGATCGAGGGAGCGGCCGTGCAGTGGCGCGGCGGCATCTCGCGCCACGACGCGGTCGTCTGGGCCTTCGCGCGCGCTGCGGGCATGCATGGCGTCGACATCGTGCAGGGCTGCGAGGTCACCGGCATCACCGTGGACAGCGGCCGCGTGCAGGGCGTCGACACGACGCTCGGCCACGTCGCCGCGCCCCGCATCCTCATGGCCGTCGCCGGGCACTCATCGGTCCTCGCAAGGAAGGCCGGGCTCAAGCTCCCGATCCACAGCACCTGCCTGCAGGCGATGGTGACTGAGCCCGTGAAGCCACTCATCAACCAGGTGCTCGTGTCCGCCGCGATCCACGTCTACGTCAGCCAGACCGGCCGCGGGGAAGTCGTGATCGGCGGCGGCGCGGACGTCTTCAACTCGTACGCGCAGCGCGGCGGCCTGCCGGTGTTCGAGGCGAACGCCCAGGCCGCCGTCGAGCTGTTCCCGTGCCTCAGCCGCCTGCGCGTGATGCGCCAGTGGGCCGGCATCGCCGACATCTCGCCCGACACAAGCCCGATCATGGGGCTCACGCCGATCGAAGGGCTCTTCATCAGCGCCGGCTGGGGCACGGGCGGCTACAAGGCGATTCCCGCGGGCGGCGAGACGATGGCCTGGACGATCGCGAATGGCGAGCCGCACGAGCTGATCCGCTCCTTCGGGCTCGACCGCTTCGCGGCGGGCGCGCTCGTCGACGAGGGCGCGGCTTCGGGCGTCGCGCACTGATGGGCTACCGGCTCGACAAGGGCGGCCACGTCGATCGCTCGCAGGCGGTCCACTTCCGCTGGAACGGCCGCAAGATCGCTGCCTTCGCCGGCGACACCGTCGCCTCGGCGCTCCTCGCCAACGACATCCCGGTCGTCGGCCGGGGGATGAAGCTGCACCGGCCGCGCGGAATCCTCTCGATCGGGCCCGAGGAGCCGAACGCGCTCGTGACGCTCGGCCGCGGCGCGGAGGCCGAGCCGTCTGCGCGCGCAACGATGATCCCGGTGCGCGAAGGTCTCGAAGTGCGCGCCCAGAACGCCTGGCCGAGCGTGAAGTTCGACTTCGGACGCGTGCTCGACCGCACGGCGCCGCTCTGGCACGCGGCCTTCTACCATAAGACCTTCAAGTGGCCGAACTGGGACTTTTACGAGCGCTTCATCCGCCGCACCGCCGGCATCGCGAAGCCGCCGCGCGAGCCGGATCCCGAGCGGTATGAGACCGTCAACGCGCACTGCGACCTGCTCGTCGTCGGCGGCGGGCCGGCGGGACTCCTCGCCGCGCAGATCGCCTCGCGCGCGGGGCTGCGCGTCATCCTCGCCGAGCAGGACTTCGAGTGCGGCGGCCGCCTCCTCGCCACCAACACGCTCATCAACGACGCGCCGGTCACCGTGTGGTTCGCGAGCGTGCTCGGCGAGCTCGCCCCGTCGCGGAACGTCACGCTCCTGACCGCGACGACCTGCTTCGGCCTTTACGACCACGGCATGGCCGGGCTGCTCCAGCGCCTCGACCTCGGCAGCAAGCCCGGCGCGACCCGCCAGCGCTACTGGCGTGTGCATGCGAAGCAGACGCTGCTCGCGACAGGGGCCATCGAGCAGCCGCTCCTGTTCGAGGAGAACGACAAGCCGGGCGTCATGCTCGCGGGCGCGATCCGGCAGTACGCGAACCGATACGCGGTCGCCGCGGGGCGCGAGATCGTGCTCGCGACCAACAACGACTCCGCCTACCTCGCCGCGCTCGACCTCGTCGCCGCGGGCGCGCCCGTGCGCCTCGTCGCCGACAGCCGCGCGGAGCCGCCGCCCAGCCTTGCGAAATGGCTGCGCGCGCAGCGCGTCGAGATCCGCCCTGGCACGCGCGTCGCCACGGCGATCGGCCGCACGCGCCTCGAGCGCGTGCGGCTGAGCTCGGGCGAGGAAGTCGCCTGCGATGCGCTCGGCATGTCCGGCGGCTGGTTGCCCGCCGTCCACCTCTATTCCCATGCGCGAGCGGCCCTCGCCTACGACGGGCAGTCGCGCAGCTTCCGACCCGCGGATCCGCGTCCGCCGCTCCTCGCCACGGGCGCGCTCAACGGTTGTGCGACGCTCGACGCGGCCTTCGCCGACGCGATGGGCGCCGTGCGGCGCGTGCTGGAGCACGCCGGCCGCCCCGAGGAGCTGCTCGTCCCGCGGCCGACCGTCCAGGAGGCGCCGCTCTCGCTCGCGACCGAGGCGATCGCACTCGCGCCGGACGCGCGCGACGACCGCCAGTGGCTCGACTTCCTGCACGACGTCACCGTCGCCGACGCCAGAATCGCGCTCCAGGAAGGCTACAGCCACGTCGAACTGTTGAAGCGTTACACGACCTGCGGCATGGCGGTCGACCAGGGCAAGACCAGCAACTTGAACGCGCTCCTGACGCTCGCCGAGCTCACCGATATCGGCCCCGCCGAAATCGGCACGACGACCTTCCGCCCGCCGTACACGCCCGTGACGCTCGGCGCGATCGCGGGCCGGCAGATTCGCGATCGCTACGCGCCGCGGCGCCTTCTGCCCGCGCACGCGGAGCACGAGGCGCTCGGCGCGCACTGGTGGGAAGCCGGCGGATGGCTGCGGCCCGCCTGCTATCCGAAGAAAGGCGAGTTGCCGGCACAGGCCGTGCTGCGGGAAGCCGCGGCCGTCCGCGCCGGGGTCGGCATCTTCGACGCCTCGCCGCTCGGCAAGATCGAGGTCAGCGGCCCCGACGCCGCGAAGTTCCTCGACCGCTTCTACGTCAACGGCGTCGCGAAGCTCGAGGAGGGACGAGTCCGCTACGGGATCATGCTCAACGAGAACGGCGCCATCATCGACGACGGCACGGTCGCCCGGCTCGGGCGCGACCAGTTCCTCATCACGACGACGAGCGGCGGCGCATCGCGCATCGCGGCCTGGCTCGAGGAATGGCGACAGTGCGAATGGCCGGACCTCGAGGCCTTCGTCACGCCCGTCACGACGCAATGGGCGACGTTCGCGATCGCCGGCCCGCGCGCGCGGCAGCTTCTCGCGCGTTTTCGCACGGACATCGCGTTCGACTGGCGCTCGATGCCGCACATGAGCATGCGGCAGGGAAAGTTCGCGGGCGTGCCGGCGCGGCTCTACCGCGTGAGCTTCTCTGGCGAGCTCGGCTACGAAATCAACGTCCCGTCGCGCTACGGCGCATCGCTCTGGAGCCAGCTCCTGAAGGCGGGCGCCGACTTCGGGGTGATCCCCTACGGCGTCGAGACCGTGCTGCTGCTCCGCCTCGAGAAGGGATTCCTGCACGTCGGCGTCGACACCGACGGCACGACGGCGCCCGCCGACGTCGGCTGGGGCGAGGTCGCGGCGAAGCGCAAGGGCGACTTCATCGGCAAGCGCTCGCTCGCGCGGCGCGACAACCAGCGCGCCGACCGCCTGCAGCTCGTCGGGCTCACCGCGACAGACGCATCCGTGCTCGTTCCCGGCGCGCACCTGCGGCTTGCCGGCACGACGGCGGGCAGCGACGGCTGGGTGACGTCCGCCTGCCAGTCGCCGGCGCTCGGCAAGCCGATCGCGCTCGCGCTCCTGCGCGGCGGCCGGGCGCGCCTCGGCGAGCGGCTCGCCGTGCACGACCTCGACAAGACCTGCGAGGCGACGGTCATTCCGCAGGCCTTCCTCGACCCGGAAGGAAAGCGTCAGCATGCCTGAGCCCATCGCCAGCCTCGTCGCGCAGTCGAGCCTCCCGGCGGGCGGGCGCGTGTTCTCGGACCAGCTCAAGCTCGCGGTGCTCCCGTCGCGCACGATCCTCCGGCTGCAGCTCGGCGCGCGATCCCAGAAGACCGTCAATGCGCTGCGCATCGCGGGGCGCACGCTGCCGGTCGCCATGAACAGCTGGAGCGGCGACGACCCGGTCTTCTGCCGCATCGCACCGGATACCTGGCTGCTCGTGTCGTCGCTGCACGAGGCTTCCGACCTCCTGGCGGCGGTGCGGACCGGCTGCGGCCGGCGCTCGTTCGTGGTCACGGATGTTTCCGACTCGTTGACGACCCTGGCGATCGACGGGTCGCTCGCCACCGCCTTGCTCGCGCGTGTCTGCGGGCTCGACCTGTCGATCGAGACATTCGGGCACGCCGCCGTGTCGCGTACGCGGGTAGCGCAGCTGCCCGTCGTGCTGCGGCGGGTCACCTCGGAGCGCTTCGAATGCGCCGTCGACCGGTCGGTTGCGCAGTGGCTGTACGTCTATCTGGAAGATGCCGCCACCGGGATCGGATGACCCCTCATGACCCGCTCCGATGTCCCAGCCGAAAGCAAGGTCCCCGAAGTCACGATCCTGTTCTGGGTCCTGAAGATCGCGGCGACGACGCTGGGCGAGACCGGCGGCGACGCGGTCTCGATGTCGATGGACCTCGGCTACCTCGTCGCGACCGCGATATTCGGCGTGCTTTTCTTCATCGCCGTCGGCGCGCAGATTTCTGCCCGGAAGTTCAATCCTTACCTCTACTGGACCACCATCGTCGCGACGACGACCGTCGGCACGACGCTCGCCGACTTCGCCGACCGTTCGCTCGGCATCGGCTATCCCGGCGGGACGGCGCTGCTGCTCGCGCTACTCATCACGTCGCTCGCCGTCTGGTACCGCGCGCTCGGCACCGTCGCGGTCGATTCCGTCAGCTCGCCCAGGTCGGAGATGTTCTACTGGATCACCATCATGTTCTCGCAGACGCTCGGGACCGCCCTCGGGGACTGGACCGCGGACACGATCGGCATGGGCTACCTGGGCGGCGCCGCGATCTTCTTCGGGTTGCTGCTCCTGATCGTCGTGCTCTACCGCTGGAGCGAAATTTCGCACACGGCGCTATTCTGGGCGGCGTTCGTCCTCACCCGGCCGCTGGGCGCCGTGCTCGGAGACTTCCTGGACAAGCCCATCGAGCATGGCGGCCTGGCGCTCGACCGGTACTGGGCGTCCGTCGTGCTGCTCGTCTTCATGATCGGGTGCATCGCGATATTTCCGCAGAGAGCGGCGAGGAAGAGTCACTGACCGGATTGCACAAGCAATCGAGGAGGCACCATGACCGCATATAACGTCGTGCGTTTTCGCGTCAAGAACGGCCAGGAGAAGGCGTTCCTCGACGTGCATCGGAGCATGAAGCGGGATTTCCCGGGCATGCATCGCTTCACCCTGGTCAAGACCGGTGACCGCACTTACTGCGCCATCGGCGAGTGGGACAGCATGAAGAACATCGTCGATGCCAGGCCCTCGATGATCTCGAACCTCGACCGCATGCGACCCATGCTCGAAGACCTGGGTGGAGGCCTCGGCCTCACCGATCCGGTCTCGGGCGAGGCGGTCATCGAGTAACAAGCACCGTCGCGCTGCCGCCGGGACACCCGCAGTGACCGACCTCGTCACCATCGAGACGTACATGAATCCGCTCGAGGCGCACATCGCGCGGGGCCTGCTGGAAAGCGAGGGCATTCCGGCGACGCTCGGCTCCGAGCATCACGTGTGGGCGTCCTGGCACTTCGCGCAGGCCCTGGGCGGCGTCCGGCTCCAGGTCCCGGCGGAGTACGCGCATCGCGCGCGCGACGTCCTTGGACGGCAGCGCCGCGGCGAATTCCAGGCTGCGCTGGAGAATGAACAGGAGATCGAGGAAGCCCGCTGCGGCCTCTGCGGATCGACGGACCTCCGCTTCACGCGATCGCCGTGGTCGATACTCCTCCTGGTGCTGACGCTCGGCATCAGCGGGCTGATCTTCCCGCCGCGCATCAACGGTGTGAGGTGCAACGCCTGCCAGGCGACCCGTGCGCTGGCCTGAAGCCATGGCTGCCAGGCATCCGCTCGAAGACGTGATCTCCGCCTACGGCGACGCCTGGAACCGGCACGACGTCGAGGCCATCCTCGCCATGCACACCGAGGATTCAGTGTTCGAGAACCACACGAGCGGCGGCAAAGGGGTCGGGAAGGCGGCGATCCGGGAGATCCTGAAAGGCGTCTTCACGACGTTTCCCGACATCCGTTTCGACGCCCGCCGCACGTACGTGCGCGACGGCGTCGTCACTCAGGAGTGGACCGCGAGCGCGACGCTCGCAGTGCCGTTCACCCGGGGCGCGACGACGGTCCAGCCGACGGGCAGGAGAGTTTCCTGGAACGGCGTCGACGTCATTCCGTTCTCCGGCCATCTCGTCGCGCGCAAGGACGTCTACGCGGATTCGATGAGTTTCCTGAGGGCGCTCGGCTTCACGCAGGTGGAGCCGTAGCGGGCCACGGCATGGCGGACTGGATCCACGCCGAGTACCGCGACTTCGAAGACGTCCCGCGCAGGATGGTCTGTACCAACGCGCAAGGGACGTTCTTCTTCTGGTCGCGCTTCGACGACGGGAATGCCGCGTACGCCGATTACTACGAGGTGTACCGGATCCGGCCGCTATCGGACAGCGAGGCATGCGCCTCATGGTTCGGGCTCGAGACGCGCGCCCTGGAGCGGCTGCCCGACATCCCGCTGGCCGACTTCCCGTTCGACGTCGGGGCACGCAGGTTCCTGTCTTACGACCCGATCGCACCGCTGCTGAATTCGACCACAATCCGATGATCCGAAAGCTCTCCACCGGCAAGTACCGCCTCTACTCCCGCAAGAAGGACAAGGCGGGCAAGCGAAAGAATCTCGGGACATTCCCTTCGCGGGCGGCGGCGGAGAAACACGAGCGCGCCGTGCAGTACTTCAAGCACGGCGGTTGAGCGGCCCGGATTCCGGCGCGGCGTTCCGCCGGCCGAGATGCCCGTTGGTACATGGTGTCCCCCGCGGCCCGCCGCTATGATTCGGCGCGTTCGCACCTCATCGACCCACGCCAGGGGAACCTGAATGAACAAGTTGATCGTCGCCATGCTTGCCATGGCTGTTTCCGCTGTCGCCTCTTCAGCGGAGCCTGCCGCGGCGCCTGCGGCCACCCAGCCGACGCAGGAACAGGTCGTCCAACAGTTCAGGGAGGACCTCCTCGCGAAGCGCGCCGACGTCATGGCGAAGGGCCTGTCGCTGACGGCCGACCAGGCCGCGAAGTTCTGGCCGCTTTTCCAGGACTTCCAGAAGGAGCAGGGCGCGTATGCAGACGCCCAGATCAAGGCGACGCAGGCCTACCACGACCACTACGAGAGCCTGACCGACGCCCAGGCGATGGAGTACATCAATGCGCTGCTGGCACGGGACCAGGCCGCGCACGACCTGCGCGTGAAGTGGCTCGCCAAGTTCCAGACGGTGGTGCCGCCGAAAGTGGCCGCGCGCGCGATCCAGCTCGATCGCCGGCTGGGCCAGGTGACGCAGGTCCAGATCTCGTCGCAGATCCCGCTCATCACCCAATAGGGCTCTCGTGCTGCGGCCCGCCGCAGGTACGGACGTCGCGCTCATCGTCAACGTCGTCAACCGCGCATACCGGGTTGAAGACGACTTCATCGTGGGCGACCGGCTCACGGCGGATGCGGTCATGGCCTCGCTGGCGAGGCTCGACCGCCATGTCATCGTCGCGCAGGCGAGCCCGGGCTCTCGGCTTGACGGAGCCGTGCTGATCGAGATCCGCGGCGCGAGCGGCTACTTCGGTCCGCTTGCCGTCGATCCCGACAGCCAGGGTCGCGGCGTCGGTCGCTTGCTGGTCGAAGCGGCCGCCGAATACTGCCGCAGGCGCGGCTGCCGCCAGCTCGACATTGACGTCCTCAACGTGCGCCCCGAGCTGCTCGCGATCTACGAAGGCATGGGATTCACGCGCGGCGGCACCGCGGCCTATCCCTACCCGGAAAAGCTCCGCCGGCCCGCACACCTCATCCTGATGTCCCGCCCGCTGTAGACTTCGCGCGTTCCGCTCCCAATCGAAGGAGGCCTCATGTCCGCCTTCAGGCTCAAGGTCGCACTGGCCGCTTCCGTGCTCCTGCTGACGATCTCCGCCACCCTCGAAGCGCAGTTGGTCGTGGGCACCTGGGTGCGCACGCCGACGAAGACCGCGCCGGGAATGATGACCATGATGGTTGAGCCCTGCTGCGGCAGCGGCTACAAGCTGACGTATCGGTTCGCCATGGGCAGCAACAAGACGGTCATGACCGTCGAGTCGCCGTTCGACGGAACAGAGGTGCCAGTCCTCGTGAATGGCAAGCCTTCCGGCGAGACGATGGCCATCAAGCGCGTCGACAGCCATCACAGCACGACCGTGATCAAGATGAATGGCGAACCCTTCGGGACCTCCAGCGCCACGCTCTCCGCGGACGACAAGACACTCACCGTGATCAACGAGATGGCTTCCGGCGCCGCCGGCAAAGTCACCGAAACCTGGACGAAGCAGTAGCATTCGACCAGCACGCCGGGCTCCCGCACTCGGTCCGCTTTGTCGCGGAATTGGAACCCCTCCTCGACCATCCGTTCAAAGCCAGTCTGATGAAGCAGATCAGGTAGGGGGTCGAATGCGGCCTATGACCGGGCGGCTAATCTGCGCGGGCCTCGCCGCCGCAGCGGCGGCGCCGCTGGCCGCGGCTTCGGCGCCGCCCGGCTACACGCTCGCGCGGACCGGTGGCGTGCACGACTTCGACTACTTTGCGGGTGGCTGGACAACCGTCCAGAGGCGGCTGAAGGCCCGCGGCGTCGGCAGCAGCGACTGGGATGAGTTTCCAGCGACGCTCTGCATGTCGCTTTACCTCGGCGGCATGGCGACGGTGGACGAGCTGTGGTTTCCGACCAAGGGCTGGGCAGGGCTCACGCTCCGCACCTTTGACACGGCGAAGCAGCAGTGGTCGATCTACTGGGTCAGCAGCGCGAGCGGCAAGCTCGAAGCCCCCGTCGTCGGCGGATTCGACGGGGAGCACGGCGAGTTCTACGGCGAGGATGTCGATGGCGGCAAGCCCGTCAAGGTGCGCTACACCTGGAACAAGGTGGACGACGACCATGCGAGCTGGGAACAGGCATTCTCCTACGACGACCGCCACTGGGAAACCAACTGGACCGCGGACTTCACGCGCGCGGAGCCGGCGGCGGTCTGCGAGGCGGGCCGGCCGAAGCGCTGAACCCACATGCCCATGCGGAAAATGAAAGCAGCCGCGAGTCCTGCGGCCTACGTTGCGGCGCTCCGCGGCTGGCAGGCGAACCTCGTGAAACGCCTTCGGTCGACCGCGCGTGCAAGCGCGAAGCTCGAGGAAGGCATCAAGTGGACCAATCTCGTCTACTTCGCGAACGGGCCGGTCTTCGCCATCCGGTCGGAGCCGCAGCGCGTCCTCATGGCATTCTTCCGCGGCAAGCGGCTTCGCGACATAGAGCCTAGACTGAAGGCCAGCGGAAAGTTCGAGCTGGCGAACTTCGAGCTGCATGAGAACACCGATGTCGACTTCACCGCAGTCCGGCGCCTGGTACGCGCGGCCGTTGCGCTCAACCGGAAGCTGGGCGATCCGACGAAACCTTCGAGGCGCGACTAGAATCTCCACTGACTTCGAGGCAGACAACCCATGCGCACGCTCGCCATCGCCGTCCTTGCGGCCCTCCTCTCTTTCCGGGCGATCGGCGCGCCGGTCGCGGGCAAGGACTACGAGGAGATCAAGCCGCCGCAGGAGACCTCGGATCCGTCGAGGATCGTCGTGACCGAGTTCTTCTCCTACCAATGTCCGCACTGCTTCCGGTTCGCGAAGCCATACGAGGCCTGGGCCGCGAAACTGCCTTCGGACGTCAAGAGCGAGCGCGTCGCGGTTTCGATCGGCCATGAGGCCTGGGTGCCGGCGGCACAGGCGTTCTTCGCGCTCTCGGCGATGAAGAAAGTGCCCGCGATCGACGACGCGCTCTTCGGCGCGATCCACCGTCAGCAACTGCGGCTCGACACGGAAGCCGCGCTCACGGATTGGGTGCGTCGCCAGGGTGTCGATCCGGCCGCATTCACCCAGGCCTACGGCTCGTTCAGCGTGAAACTGAACATGAAGCGCGCGGATGATCTCTCGCGCTCCTACCGTCTCCCGAGCGTACCGACGCTCGCGATCGACGGGCGATATCTCGTGCCGATCTCCGACGACGGCAATTTCAACGACCAGCTCGACATCGTGAACGCGCTCATCGCCCAGGCGCGCCAGGCGCGCAAGGGCAGGTAGTGGCGCGCCGCCTGCTCGAGGTCCGCACCTATCGCCTGAAGGCCGGTGCGGGTCCCCTTCTCCACGAGGCTTTCATCCGGGACGGCATTCCGCTGGTGAAGCAGGCGGGGATGGACGTCGTCGCCTTCGGTTTTTCGGCGGACGACCCGGACGGCTATTTCCTGATGCGCGCTTTCGCGGATCTCCACGACCGGAAAGCAACCGAGGGTGCATTCTATTCGTCCGACGCGTGGCGCAAGGGGCCGCGGCAGTCCATCATCGCGCACATCGATTCCTACCAGGACACGCTCCTGTGGTTGAGCCCGGAAGCCGTCGAGCAGCTGCGCACGGAACTCGCCGCCGCCTCCAGGCCCTGAGCATCGCAGGACGGCTCATGGCCGCCATCCTCGGATCCTGCGCCTGCATGACGGCGTCGGCGGACTGCGGAGAGGCATCCGCTGCCGCGCTCGCGGTGCGCGCGGTCGCGGAAGGCATCATCGCGGCCGACAACGGGCGCGACATGGTGCGCGTGCTCGCGTTTTATGCCGACGACGCGATCTGGCTGCCGCCCGACGAGCCGCCCGTGACGGACCGCGCCGTCATCCGGCAGCGCTACGAGGGCCTGTTCCAGAACTTCGACCCGGACATCGAGGGCCGTATCGACGAGATCTGCGTCGAGGGCGGCATGGCGTTCGTCCGCGGCCACAACGGCGGCTGGCTCGTCTCGCGCGTGGGCGGACGCTCGCGCGGGCTCGACGACGTGTACCTGATGGTCCTGCGCCAGGACGGCAGCGACTGGAAGATCAGCCGCCTGATGTGGCATTCCGCGAGCGCGGCGGCGCGCTAGGCCGTGGAAGCGCGGATTCCGCTCGTGCTCGAGACGCGCCGGCTGCGCCTGCGCCGCTTCGTCCTCGACGACTGGCAGCCGCTGCACCGCCACTATTCCGACATCGAGTGCACGCGCTTCACGTTCGGCCGGACGCTGACCGACGGGGAAAGCTGGCGCGCGATGTCCGGCATGGAAGGGCACTGGTCGCTGCGCGGGTTCGGCCCCTACGCGCTGGTCGAGAGGGCGAGCAACTCGCTCGTCGGCGCGGCCGGGCTCTGGCATCCCGGTGATTTCCCGGAGACCGAGGTCAAGTGGCTGCTGCTGCGCGAGTTCTGGGGACGCGGATACGCCACAGAGGCGGTCCGTGAGGTCCAGTCGGTCGCGGCAACGCATCTCTCGATGCGGCCGATCAGCCTGATCCGCAAGGAAAACGAAGGGTCTCGACGCGTGGCCATCGCCGTCGGTGCCGTGCACGAACGGGACCTCGCATTCCGGGACGCCGAGTGGATGGTCTTTCGCCATCCGCCGCGCCCGGCGACGAAGTGACGATTTTGCGACAGGTATCAGATGGAAAGCTTTGAAAAGGCTGGTATTCTTGGTTACGAATTCTCCGCTGTGGGGACCCCGCCTTGTCGAGCGACGCCGACGACGAGTTCTACGACCGCGCTCGCGCGCACCTGCGCGTCGCCCATGAGCACATGGCCGACGTGCCGCGCGGCGAGGTCAGCGCGTCCTTGATGTACGCCTGCGCCCGTTTCAACGTCTTTGTCAGCGCGGCGAACGAGGGTTCGCCGGATGAACTTCGCAAGGCCTACGGCAGGACAATCGAGTACTTCGTCGCGCAGTACCGGAAGATGCTGGTGAAGAATCTGGACGATTACGTCGACAACTTCGACGAGTACGTGCGCCGCCCGGGCGACTCGTGAAAGCCTGGCGCAAGCAAGGCAGCCAACTCGCGCTGGCCGACGTGCCGGCACCCGCTCCCGCTCCCGATGAACTGCTGCTGCGCGTGCAGTCGCTGTCGCTCAACCGCGGCGAGGTCCGCGGCGCCGCGCTCGCGCCGGAAGGCCGCGTGCCCGGCTGGGACGTCGCGGGCGTCGTCGAATTGCCCGCGTCCAACGGCGCGGGACCCGCCAGGGGCGCGCGCATCGCCGCGCTGCTCGATGCCGGCGGATGGGCGGAGCTCGCGGTCGTGCCGGTGAATCGCGCGGCCGTCGTGCCGGAAGGCGTCGACCTCGACGTCGCGGCGACGCTGCCGATCGCCGGGCTCACGATCCTGCGCACGCTTGCGCTCGCCGAACCGCTCGATGGCAAACGTGTCCTCATCACCGGCGGCTCCGGCGGCGTCGGGCAGTTCGCGATCCAGCTCGCCGCGCAGGCGGGTGCGGAAGTCACCGTGATCAGCTCCCGGAAGGAACGGCACGACGAGCTGAAGCGGCTCGGCGCCGGCGCCGTCGTCAGGTCGATCGAGGATGCACAGGGGCCCTTCGGACTCGTGCTCGAATCCGTCGGCGGCCGCTCGCTCGCGAAGGCGCTCGAGCTCGTGGGCCGGGAAGGTCTCGTCGTCACGATCGGCAATTCTTCGGAGGAGGACACGACGTTCAATGCACGCACGCTGTATGGCAAGGGCGCGGCGCGCGTCTATGGACTCATCGTCTTCGAGGAGGTGACGAGCGGCCGCGTCGGTGCGCGCGATCTCGAGCACCTCATGCAGCTCGTGCGCGACGGCAAGCTGCAGGCGCCGATCTCGCTGCGCCGGAACTGGACCGAGCTGCCGGTGACCCTGCTCGAGCTCGAGCAGCGCGGGTATCCCGGCAAGGCCGTGCTGCGCGTGGGGCCCTGATCGTGTCGAAGTTTGGCGGATTGGCATTCGCCCTGGTGCTGGCGTTCGGCGCCGTTGCAACGGCCGCGCGGTGCGACGAGCCCGGCATCGTCGGCACGTGGCGCCTCGTCTCCTACGAGGACAAGCCGCCGAGCGGCCCGTCACGCTACCCCTACGGCGAGGCACCGAAAGGCGTGCTCATGTATGACGATTCCGGCCACATGAGCATCCAGATCATGAAAGTGCCCCATCCCAATGTCGCGTCCGGCGACGACAGCAGGGTCACTCCCGGGGAAAAGCAGGCGCTCTACGACGCCTACGTCGCCTATTTCGGCCGGTACAGCGTCGATTCCGAGAAGGGCGTGGTGATTCACCACGTCGAAGGCGATCTCGCCGACGTCTTCATCGGCAGCGACGAGGAGCGCCCGTTTGTGCTGCGCGGGGATACACTGATCCTCGCACCACACTGGAAGGTCGATGGCCAGGAATGGCACGGAATCCGGGTGTTCGAGCGCGTCCGGTAGGAGGTTGCATGCAGTACATGAAGCTCACGCCGATGGAACGCCAGGAGGCGCTGCGTACACTCGCCTCGATGAAGGACTTCCTCGACGCGTCGTTCGCGTCGCTGACGCGCGCCGAGGCAACCGCGCCGGGACCGGACGGCGGGTTCTCGCCTGTCGAGCAGGTCTGGCACCTCGCCGACCTCGAGCGCGAGGGCTTCGGCGAGCGCATCCGGCGCCTGCAGGCGGAGGACGAGCCTAACCTGCCCGACTTCGACGGCGCGCGCATTGCGGGCGAGCGTCACTACCGGTCGCTTTCCTTCGAGGAAGGACTCCGCGCGTTCGAGGCCGCCCGGCTCGCGAACATCGCCCTCTTCCTCACGTTGACACCCGAGGCCTGGGCCCGCGGCGGCACGCAGGAAGGCGTCGGCGCGGTCACGCTCTGCGACATGCCGGAGCTGATGCGGCAGCACGACGAGGCGCACCAAGCCGAGATCCGCGACTGGCAGCGATCCCGGGCCCAACCGGCCTCGTGAGGTTCGCGCGTTTCGATCCCGCGCAGCTGCCGGAGCTCGAGACCTGGTTCGAAGACGCGGACTCGCTCCGCACCTGGGGCGGCACACCGTTCAGGTTTCCCTTCACGCCAGAAACCTTCCGCGAGGACTCGAAGGTCGACGAGATCGCGAGCTTCTCTCTCGCCGGCGACGGCGCGCTCGCCGCCTTCGGCCAGTGCTACCTGCGCAACGGCCGCTGCCACTTTGGGCGGCTTGCGGTGTCGCCGCATCGCCGCGGCCAGGGGCTCGGCACGCGCCTCATCTGCGAGCTGGCGGCCTGGGGCCTCGGCGAATTCGGGCCGCGCGAGCTATCGCTCTTCGTGAACCGGAGCAACGTCGACGCGATCCGGCTGTACCGTCGGCTCGGCTTCGCCGATTCCGTCTATCCCGAGCCGACGCCCTTCATGGCCAATTCCATTTACATGATCGCTGGCCGGCTTCATGATCCGGCGCGTGAGCACTAGGGCCGCACTCCTCGCTGCGATCGCGTTATTCGCCGGCTGCGCCCAGCCGACGCCGCCGCTCGTCGGCGCCTGGCGCTCGAAGGTCCAGTTCGAGAGCGGCCTCTTCGCCTCGATGAAGGACCTCGAGTTCATGTACGTCTTCAACGCCGGCGGCACGATGACAGAGTCGTCGAACTACGACGCCGCCCCGCCGGTGCCGCCGGCCTACGGCATCTGGCGGCAGACGGGCAAGAACGCGTATACGGCTAAATACGAGTACTACGCGACCCAGGCATCGGAACCGGAGCAGTTCCAGAAAGGCGCCGGCTGGCTGCCCGCCGGGCACGGCGTCCTGACCGAAACCATCACGCTCGCGGATGACGGCCAGAGCTACACGGCGACGATGGGCTTCGATCTGTTCGACGCAAAGGGCCAGCCTGTGGAAGGCGGCGGCAACGCCACGGTGCAGGCCGTCCGCATCGGGTTCTGAGCGCCGGCAGCGGCCGCGATGCGGCTCGAAGACGTCCGCAAGATGGCGATGGCACTCCTCGGAACCACCGAGTCGCCGCATCATCAATACACGTCGTTCCGCGTGCGCGGGCGCATCTATGCGACCGCGCCCGTCGAAGGCGGCACGCTGCACGTCTTCGTGGACGAGGAGGACCGCGACCGCATGGTAAGGCTCTACCCGAAGGACTACGAGCGCCTGGGCTGGGGGCGAAAGGTCGTGGGCCTTCGCGTTCACCTCGAGCGAGCGCGTCCCGACGACTTGCGCGGGCTCCTGCGGACCGCCTGGCAGCGAAAGCTCGGGAAGCGCTGATGCGGCTCTGGACGATCCACCCCCGCTACCTCGATGCGCAGGGACTCGTCGCGCTCTGGCGCGAGGCGCTTCTCGCCAAGGCGGTGCTGCGTGGCGAGACTCGCGGCTACCGGCATCACCCGCAGCTCGCGCGCTTTCGCGCGCATCCCGCGCCGCGCGCCGCAATCAACTGCTACCTTGCGGCCGTGCACGCCGAGGCAACGGCGCGGGGCTACGCCTTCGACCGGCGCAAGGTCGGGCCGGTTCGGCGCATTGCGCGCGTTGCGGCGACCAGCGGGCAGATCGAGCATGAGTGGCAGCATCTCCTGAAGAAGCTCGCGGTTCGAAATCGCGCGTTGCACCGGCGCTGGTCCAAGGCGCGGCGCGCGGAATGCCACCCGTTGTTCCGCCGCGTGCGCGGCCAGGTCGCGGAATGGGAGCGGCCATGAGCGCCGAGATCAGGCCCATCGCGGCTGCCGACATCCCGGCGCTCGTGCCGCTCGTCGAGCAGTACTGGATCTTCGAGGACATCGAGGGATTCGATGCGGCGCGCATCGGCCGCGAGATTTCGGGCCTGCTCGCCGACCCGCGCCTCGGCTGCGGCTGGATCGCGCGAGTGAGGGGCCAGGCCGTCGGCTACCTGCTCGCGGTCTATGTCTTCAGCCTCGAGCACCTCGGGCTCACGGCGGAGATCGACGAATTCTTCGTGCTGCCGTCGGCGCGCGGCAAGAAGATCGGCGAAGAGCTGCTGAGGCTGGCAGAAGCGGAGTTCGTCCGGCGACGCTGCACGAACGTTTCCCTGCAGCTCGGCCGCGGCAACGAACGGGCGCGTGCGTTCTACCGGCGGCTGGGCTATGACGAGCGGGCCGGCTTCGAGCTGCTGGACAAGTTTCTCCCTTCAAGCTGACACGGCGCGAGGGATTCACGATGGCGAAAGAAAAGGTCAAGACGAGGCTCGCGGAGTCCCGCGATCTCGATGCGGTCGCGCCACTGTTCGACGCCTACCGGCAGTTCTACGAGAAGCCCGCAGACCTCGCGCTCGCCCGGCGCTATCTCACCGAGCGCTTGCAGCGGCGTGAGTCGGTCATCATCGTCGCGGAGAATGCGGGCGGCG
>Ga0075433_10000758_pt1 | contig 22152 bp, 21 predicted proteins | sample RhiMethybrSRZTD2_FD_75299 | JGI IMG/M metagenome (GOLD analysis project Ga0075433, IMG submission 75299) | Populus rhizosphere microbial communities from Tennessee, USA - Rhizosphere MetaG P. TD hybrid SRZTD2 | ecosystem: Host-associated > Plants > Roots > Rhizosphere > Soil | place: USA... | reverse complement strand
GCGTTTTCGTTGATGGAGTACCGGGACGTGCAGCCGCGCGCGGTGGCGATTCGCGATGCCGTGCTGTCGCGGCGCATGCCTCCGTGGGGCGCGGTGAAGGGGTTCGGCACCTTCCGCAACGACCAGGCGCTCACGCAGGAACAGATCGAGTTGTTCACGGTGTGGATCGCCAACGACCTGCCGCGTGGCAACAATCGGCGGGCGCTACCGAAGGAGCCGACGTTCACCACTGCGTCTCCGGTCGCTGTACCGCCGAATGCCATCCGGCTCACGGCGGATACGACCCTCGATCGACCGCTTGCGCTCGACGGCTTGGTGCCTGAGCACATCACCCCCGACCAGTCGGTACGAATCATCGCCATCCTGCCGGGTGGCAAGATGCGACCGCTCGTCTGGCTGCACGGCTACGACGAACGGACGCCGCACCTCTTCATGTATCGCGAAGTGCTCACTCTGCCGAAGGGCACCGTTATTCAGGGAATTCCGCCTGGAATGGTGCTCTTGCTGATCCCTGCGTCGAAGTGAACAACTCCTGAACAATTCTTCAGAAACTCTTCAGATGCGACCCATACCCTGTCTGCCTAGTATGGCGGGGTACCTGCGTCCCCAAGTGGCGGGACGTGTGGAAAGGAAGGCTGAATGGGACGGTCTCTGAGCGTCATCGGGGGCGCCGCGCTTCTTGCGGCCGCGATCGTGTGTGGGAGTGGAGTGGCGTTCGCGCAGGCGACGCAGAAGCCGGGTCAGCCGCCGCAGATGAACATGGCCAACATGGATCATCGCGGCGCTTTGTCGGGCAGAGTGCGAGATGGCGCGGGGGCGGGGCAAGCGAATGTCACCGTGCAGGCCGTGAGTCAGGAGAACGGCGCGATGTTCAGCGCGACCACCGACGCGCAGGGCAACTACGCGTTTGGTGCGCTGCCGGTCTCGAAGTACGAGGTCTCCGTCACACGCAACGGACTGACCGCCTACCGCAAGCGCGACGTCGACATCGCGATGGATGGCAAGGCGCAGCTCGACATCACGCTCGACGCCGCGTCGGCCGCGTCGGCGGCTGATTTCGAGCGCCAAGATCTGCTGGCGAAGATCGCCACCCTGGAGCAGCGGATCACCGATCTCGAGTCGAGCACCGTGTTGTCAGAACCTGAAACGCGCGTGCGTCGCGTCGAGGTATTCGTCGATCCAAGCGGCGGCGAGCACGACGAGCCGGTGCCGGGCGCCAAGAAAGAGATCACCTACCGCCGCGAGCGCACGTATCGCCGTCAGACAATCAGCGAGAAGATCGATGCCGCGCTCGAGGACGCCGCCAAGAAGCGCGTGACCGTTGGCGTCGATGCCGCCATGGCGACGCAGTTCGCCACGCGGAGTCGCGGCGAGACCGATCCCGCCAACGGTGCGTACGCGCTGGCGTCAGCCGACCTGTTCTTCACGGCCGGCATCGCCCAGAACACGCTGTTCTTCGCCGACATCGTCGGCTTGAGCGGCGCGCCGCCCGACAGCCAGATTCCGACGCTGACGCTCATCAACGGATACACCGCGCGCCTCGTCGAGCAGAACTCGCTGAACCTGCGCGAAGCGTGGCTGCGCACCGAGGTGTACAAGAATCGGCTGGCGTTCATCGCCGGGCGGCTCGATCTGACCAACTACTTCGACGCCAACGCCTTCGCCAACGACGAGAGCACGCAGTTCATCAGCGATGCGCTCGTCAACAACCAGATGCTCGGCTTGGCAGTCAACGGCGTGGGTGCGGCCACTGAGTTCGATGCCAAGAACGGCTTCAAGGCCAAGTTCGGCTTCCAACAGAGCAGTCCAGAGCCGACCAGCCTCGGCGATTCCCTGTTCACCTTGTCCGAGGTCGGCTACACGTTCACGCCCTTCAAACTGCCCGAGGGCAACTATCGTGTGTGGTTCCGCACCGACAACAGCGACCCCGATGTGATCCGCAAGGGCGCGGGACTGAGCGCCGATCAGAAGCTGAGTCCGGCGGTGGGACTCTTCGGCCGCTACGGCCAGCAACAGACCGCCCTCGGCGACGATCGCTTCTATAGCGGGGGATTCAGCTTTGCAAAAGCGTTCATCTTCAACCCCGAGGACACGTGGGGCGTTGGCTACGCGCAGATGGATCTCGCCTCTGGTGACAAGGAGAAGTTGGTGGAGGGCTACTACAACCTGCTGCTGACCGAGAAGCTTCGCCTGTCGTTCCACCTGTCGAGCGTGCTCGACCGGCCGGCGGGCGGCGAGCGCTTCGCGTATCTCTTCCCCGGTATTCGTTTCCAGGCGGCATTCTAGGAATCAGGAGTCATCACATGTTCACGTCACGTCGCCTCATCGTTGCTGGTGCCGTTCTCCTCGTCGCGCTCGGCGCGCTGGGGGTGGGCCTGCAGGCACAAGGTGTGAAGATCTCCGACCCCACATCGGTGGTCATGATCGTCAACCGCGACTCGAACGACATCGCCTTCATGGACATCAAGACCAAGAAGCTGGTGGGCAGCGTGTTCCTCGGCAACAACGTCAACCCGCACATGGTGATGATGTCGCCCGACGGCCGCTACGTGGTGACCGGTGGAACGCGTGCGAACAAGGCGTTCATCATCGATACCAAGACGCTGCAGCTGGTGAAGACGATTCCAGTGGACATCGCGCCTGAGCACTTGGCGTTCTCGCCCGACAGCCGCTGGTACTACCAGGGCAATCCCGAAGGCGACTCGATCTCGGTGATCGACATGCAGTCGCTCAGCAAGATCAAGACGATTCCCGGCTTTGCCGAGCCGCTCAACGTCACATTCCTCCCGGACGGCTCCAAGGCCTACATCGGCAACTACGGGGCCCACTGGGTGGGTGTGGTCGATGTCCGTCGACACGAGTTGGTCAAGAAGATCCCGATCGCCGAAGTGCCAGGAGTGTCCAAGCTGGACCCGGAGAAATACCTCGGTGAGATCCACGGCATCAACATCGCGATGCCCTCGCCTGACGGCAAGTATCTCTACGCCGCCGACGGGACGCTGGGCATCGTCGGCGTGATCGATCCGCGCGAAGACAAGGTGATCAAGCACATTCGCGTCGGCAAGGATCCGTGGCGCATCTACATGGGCCACGACGGCAAGTACGCGATCACCCCGAACAACGGCGACGAGACGATCTCGATCATCGACCTGAAGACCAACACCGTGGCGGCCACGCTCGAAGCGGGACCGAACATGACCGGCGTGAACTTCGCGGCCGGCAAGGCGTTCGTCATCAGCTCGACGAGCGGCTTCGTGTACGTCTACAACATGAGCAGCTTGAAGCCCGCGGGCCGCATCAAGATGGGCACCAACATCCAGCTCGAGACGGCGACCACGGACACCAAGGACGAGAAGATGTACCTGGCCGAGTCGACCAACCACGAGGTGCTCATCATCGACGGCAAGACGGAGCAGGTGGAGCACGTCAAGAACGTCGGCCTGTTCCCGTGGGGAACGCATATCATGGACAGCAAGGACAACTACTGTCATTGAGACGAACGCTGAGGCGAACGCTCGCTGTCGTTACACTCTTCTCCATTTCCGTGATGCTCGCGCAGGCACAAGGCCTGCGCGAGCGCATGCAGCGCCTCAACGCCACCAAGGCGACAGCGGTCACCGAATCGCAGGCCGCTGATCTCACGCTCACCAAGACTGCCGTTGCCGTCCGGCCGATCCAGGTCTGGGTGCGGACCGCTGGCGCCATCGAGAAGAGCGGCCGCACGATTACCGTGATGCTGTCGCCGGCCGAGGGCGCTCTGGTCAAAGTCGATCAGCGTGTGCGTGCGTTTCCACCCGAAGCCCGTTCGTCGATGTATCAGGCTCGCGTGACGAACGTGAGCAAGACCGCTGACGATCGCGTAGCTGTCACGGTGACGCTGGTCGCGCCGCCGCGTGAGGGCAGCCGATGGTATGTGATGGAGATCGTCACCGATCGTGGCGAGCACCTCTCGGTGCCCAACGAAGCGATCATCGAAGAAGGCGACACGCACGTCGTCTACGTCGAGCAGCAGCAGGGGCAGTACGTGCCGCGCGAGATCCACATCGGCGCGCAGGGTGAGCTGTACACGCACGTGATCGACGGTGTAAAGGACGGCGATCAGGTGGTGACCTTCGGCAGTTTCTTCATCGACGCCGAGCACAAGCTGAAGGGAACCGGAGAGATCGCCCAGGCGCCATGATTGTTCGGCTCATCCGCTTCCTCATCCGCTGGCGGATGATCGTGTGGGTGCTCGTGGCCGTGGCCGCCGTCGGCAGCCTCTACGCGCTGCGGATCGCCTCGCTCGACGCCATCCCAGATATTTCCGATCCACAGGTCGTCGTCTACGTGAAGTGGCCGCGCAGCCCGCAGCTGCTCGAATCCGAAGTGACGGCGCCGCTTGCCTCGGCGCTGGCCGGGTCCGCGGAGATTCAGTCGATTCGCGGTACCTCGCACATGGGGTACTCGTTCATCTACGTCATCCTGGCCAACGGCGCCGATCGCGCCCACGTCCAGCAGCTCGTGCTCGATCGGATCAACGCGATTCGGCCGCAGCTGCCCCCCGATGCGCTCGTGACGCTTGGACCCAATGCCAGCAGCATGGGGTGGATCTATCAATACGCGCTCCTCGACCCCGAGCGTGTGCGCGACCTTCGTGAACTGCGTCTCCTCAACGAGAGCATCATCAAGCCGGCGCTTCAATCGGTTCCCGGCGTGGCTGAAGTGGCCTCGGTAGGCGGCCTCGAGAAGCAATATCAGGTGAAGATCTTCCCGCCGCTGCTGGCGGGAACCGGCATCCCACTGCGTCAGGTGATCACCGTCCTCCAAGGTGTGTTTCAGGAGGCCGGCGGACGCATGATCGAGGTCACCAATCGCGACTACCAATTGCGCGGCGCGACCAGCATCCCGGACCTCGACCAGCTCAACGCGCTCGTCGTCGGCCGCCGCGCCAATGGAGAGTCGGTCCATCTGCGCGACATCGGCTACATCCAGTCCAACTACGACCAGCGCCGCAGCACGGTCGACATGGACGGTGCCGGCGAAGTGGTGGGCGGCATCGCGATCATGGAGCAGAACCAGAACGTGCTGGCCGTGACGCGATCGATCGACCAGAAGCTGCAGGACGTCCGCCGCGCCGTGCCTCAGGGCGTGCAGATCGTCAGCACCTACGATCGCTCCGCCTGGATCTGGTCGACGCTGCGCGAGTTCATCGAGACGCTCGGCATCGAGCTGCTGGTCCTCGTGATCGTGACGCTGCTGTTCCTGCGCAATCTGCGGACGGCGCTCGGGCCGATCGCGATCCTGCTCTTCAGCGTCCTGTTCACCGCCATTCCGCTGGTCGGCTTCCATCAGACGATCAACCTGTTCTCCCTCGCCGGATTGGCGATTGCCATTGGCGAGATCGCCGATGCGACGATCGTCATCGTCGAGAACTGCACCGCGGAGCTGGCCTTGCGTGGAGCGGTCTCGCGCGCCGAGCGCGACGAGATCCTGGTGCGTGCGATTGCGTCGGTGACCAAGCCGTTGTTGTTCTCGCTGCTGATCATCCTGGCGTCGTTCCTGCCGGTGTTCTTCCTCGAGCAGCGCGAGGCGCGCCTGTTCGACCCGCTCGCCTACAGCAAGACGTTTGCGATGGCGTTTTCCACGCTGCTCACGATCTTTCTACTGCCGCTCATCGTCGTCTGGATCTTTCGCCGCGAGGGCGTTGCCAAGCGCAGCGTGCTCGAGCATGCGGCGGTCCCGCGCTATCGAGCCGCGCTTGGCGCCGTGATCCGCTGGCGGTACGCGTTCACCACGGCCGGCATGCTGGTGCTGATTCCGGCCGCGTTCCTCATCGGCACCTTCCCACGCGACTTCCTCCCGGAGGTCGACGAAGGGTCGATTCTCTACATGCCGACGACGCTGCCTGGTTTGCCCAACCGTGAGGCCGGATGGGTGGTCCAGCAGATGGACAAGAAACTGAAGTCGTTTCCGGAAGTGCAGCGTGTCTTCGGCAAGATCGGCCGCGCCGATACATCGACCGATCCGGCGCCGCTGACGATGATCGAGACGACGGTGCTGCTGCAGCCGAAGGCGAAATGGCGCAAGGGCATGACCAAAGACAAGCTGGTCGCCGAGATGGATCGTGCCGTCGAGACGATCGGCTACGTCAATGCGTGGGTGCAGCCGATTCGCGCGCGCGTGATGATGCAGACCACCGGCATTCAGACGCCGGTCGGCGTGAAGGTGACCGGGCCCGATATCTCGAAAGTCGAAGAGCTGTCGCAGCAGATCGAGGGCGTGCTGCGCGGCGTGCCCGGCGCAAAGTCGGTGATCGCCGAGCGCATTTCGGAAGGCTATTACGTCGACGTGCGCAACGATCTCGCGCGGATGGCCGAGCACGGCGTGACGGTTGACGAAGCGATGGCCACCGTGCGCTACGGCATCGGCGGCGACAACGTGGTGAACGTGAAGGCGGAGGGTACGATCGTTCCGCTCAACGTGCAGTACTCGCCCGAGTATATCGACACGCTCGACAAAGTCCGCCGCACGCCGGTCGTGACCGGCGATGGCCGCTCGGTCGCGCTGGGGGAGATCGCCGATGTCGCCGTGCGCAAGATGCCGGAGATGATTCGCGACGACAACGGCAAGCTCTCGGGGTACATCTACGTCGATCTGCAGAACGTCACCGGACCGGATTTCGTCGACCGCGCGCAGCAGGTGCTCGCGAAGAACCTGACGCTGCCGACCGGCTACTCGCTCGAGTGGACTGGCCTGTATCAGTACGCAGCCGTCGCGCGTGCACGTCTGCGCATCGTCGTTCCGCTCACGCTGGCGATCATTTTCGTGCTGCTCATCATCGCCTTCCGGTCGGTCGGCGAGAGCATTCTGATCCTGCTGTCGGTTCCCTTCGCGATGGTCGGCGGCGTATTCCTTCAGTGGATGCTCGGCTACGCGATGACCACGGCGGTGATCGTCGGCTACATCTCGCTCTTCGCGGTCGCGGTACAGACCGGCATCATCATGGTGATCTTCATTCGCGGCGCGTTGGATCACCGCCGGCCCGATCAGTCGTACATCGACGCGGTGATCGACGGCTCGACGATGCGTCTGCGGCCGAAGCTGATGACGGTATCGGCGATCGTCCTGTCGCTGCTGCCGGTGATGTTGTCTTCGGGCAGCGGGATGGAGATCATGAAGCCGATTGCGGCGCCGAGTATCGGCGGCATGATCAGCTCGAGCCTGCACGTGCTCTTCATGACGCCGTGCCTGTTTGTGATCGGCGAGGATATCCGTCAGTGGCGGCAGCGGCGGGCCGTGGAGAATGGCCGCATGCGGGCGTCTGCGTAGGACGACGATGACGAAGAGAGTCTGGCCAGTATTCCTGATACTCGGTCTTGTCGCGTGCACCGGCACGAGCAGCAAGCTCACCGAACTGCAGCGCGTCAAATCGGGAAATCTCGACGTCGTCGTGCTCTCACCGCATGATGCGTTGAAGCACGGCAAGGACACGCTGGTCATCGAGTTCCGGTCCGCCGACGGCACGCTCGTGGACGTCGGCGATGTAAAGGGCGGCGCGTCGATGTCGATGTCGGGCACGCCGATGCTCGGCAGCGTCGACGTCAGACACGGCGATCAGAAGGGGCAATACGTCGCCGATACGCAGCTCGATATGGCCGGCACATGGCGTCTGACGCTCGAATGGAAAGGACCTGACGGCCCAGGCTCCGTGTCGTTCTCTGGCAGCGTTCAGTAGAGGCGGGTTTTGGCTAAGTGGACAATCGTCGTAGCGTGCGTCGTCGCCGCGTGTACGCAGCCATTCGTTCGCGCCCAGGCTGACACATCATCAACGCGCAAAGAGACTGCGATCGGTGTGCGCACCAGCCGGGTTGCGTTCAATCCGACCAATCCGACTCAGAACCAAATCGGCCCGTTCACCTACGCCGGTGGGCTCGAGATCAACGGCGTGGGGACCTCGCGATTGCACGGATTGTCGGACATCGCCGTGCTGTCCGGCGATCATCTGATTGCCATCAGCGACGAAGGCGACACGTTCGAAGCCCGTCTCGTGCTCGACGCGAGCGGACGGTTATCCGACGTTCGGGACGGCCGACTCTCGCGCCTCGTCGATCGCGACGGACAACCCCTTCGCGGCAAGCGACGATCTGATGCGGAAGGCCTGGCCGTCCTGCCAAACGGCGATCGATTGGTGAGCTTCGAGCGCGAGCATCGCATCTGGCTCTATCCTGGCGGAGACGGCCGGCCTGTTCCTGTTGCCGCACCAGCGGCCGCGTTCCCTGACAACGAAGGCATCGAAGCGATGGTGCCGTATGCTCCGGCAGGGCCGAATGCCTATCTCGCCGGCAGCGAAGGTGGCAAGGTGTGGCTCTGTTCGACGGTCACCGGCTGCAAGTCAACGACGCTCGGCGCGATGGTGCCGGCGGGATTCGGTCTCACCGCGATGGCGGCGTATGACGATGCTGGGAGTCTGGTGCTGTTGGGACGAGCGTACGACGCCAAGCGCGGGGCACGGGCCGTGATGAAACTGCTCGGACCGCGGGCGGCCGACAAGCCGCGGGTGCTCGCCGAACTTTCGATCGAGGCGCCGTTGACGCGAGACAATTTCGAAGGGGTTGCGGCGGTGCGACTGTCCAGCGGCGTCGTACGTCTCTATCTCATGTCGGACGACAACTTCTCGGCTCAGCAGCACACCTATCTGCTCGCCTTCGACTGGAGCCTCCCGAAACGTTGACGCGCGCGAGACTGTGCGCTCTTTGGCGGCCCGATCGCGTAACGATTTCGCCTCGAGGTACTCGTTCAGGACACTGCAGCCGTGGCGGGACACTTCTATCCAGCCAACCACGACATGCTTTCATGGCACGGTTCCTGATGAACCGGCCGCGGCGGGGAGAAGGACAAGTGTCATGTCGGAAGACAATCTCCTCACACGCCGCGAGTTCACGCTCGAGTCGGCTCTCGCAATCCTTAGTGCCGCCACCATCACGATTAGCTGCGGCGACGACAAGCCATCGTCATCGCCCTCGCCCACAATGACCGACAAGAACGGGACCGTCAGTGCGAACCATGGACACGTCGCCACCATTACGGCTGCGCAGCTCACGTCGCCGACGACGATCTCGCTCAATATTCAGGGGCAGGCGACGCACAACCATACTGTGGATCTCACGGCCAACGAGGTATCCTCGATCGGAGCTAACGTCCAGGTGGCGAAGCTGTCGTCAACAGACAACGCTCACAGTCACACGGTAACGTTCAACTGAAGCGGACGCATGAACGACCACATCCTCACACGACGCGAATTCACACTGGAATGGGCGCTCGCGGTGCTCGGCGCGGCAACGATCACCATCAGCGGCTGCGACGACGGCAGCCCGGGAACGTCGCCGTCGCCGTCGTTACAGCCCGGTGACAAGGAAGGCAGCGTGAGCGCCAACCACGGTCATGTCGCGATCGTGCGGGCCGCGCAGATCTCAGCAGCAAATGCGGTCGCCGTCGACATCCGAGGCCAGGCCACGCACCCGCACCTCATCGAGCTCACCGGATCGCAGTTGACGACGATCAGCGGCGGCGGTCGCGTGTCGGTGGTGTCGTCAACCGACGACGCTCACAGCCACACCGTGACCTTCAACTAAGCGCAGTGTAGGCCGGGTCTTGCTTTGTGGACCCGGCGTCCTACTCGCCAGCAACGAGTCGTAGCTCGAGACTGGCTTCGACGGACGGGAGTATCAGGTCCTGCACACGCGCCTTCGATGGTTTCTCCTGGCCGGTGTACGCGAAGTCGACGGTTGCCGTTCCGCCGGCGGAGACGTTGACCGTCTTCGTGAGCTGCCCGAACTTCTCGTGCCAGACGCGCACCGTCTGCTTGCCGGGCGGGACGTTGGCGATCTTGAACGATCCATCCGCGCCGCTGACGGCATAGAACGGATGCGTCTCCACGCCAACGTAACTCACCATCCACGAATGGATGTCGCACACGATGCGCATCATCACGTCTGGCCCCGTCAACTTCATGTCGCGACTCGCCCCAGCCTTCCCCTCGGTGAAATTGAACGGGTTCTTCAGCGACACGCTGTGCACGTTGTGCGCGAGCATGTCGTCGCTGACGATACGCAGGGTGCCGCCAGCTCGCGCGCCGACCACACGCGGCGTATAGACGCAGTTCTTCTGCTCGAGCACCACCGGCGCCGAAGGCGCTGCTGAATTCGGCAGTGACCCGGTCAGATCGACGAAGGCATTTGCCAGGCCGCCGCTCTCATTGACGACAACGTACTCGTGGAAGACTCGCTTGCCGGCATTCAGCTTCGCGCACATCGGATCCATGCCCATGCGGATCATCGGATTCCCGGGCGCGGGTCCCGTGAGCTTTACGTGGCCGACGATAGTGCCGCTGCCTTGCGCTGCTGCCGGCGACTGCAATTGCGCGATCGTGATGACCGCGACGATGGTGAACAGGACGAAGATAAGCGCGCGTTTCATGGTCACTTCGCTGGCTTCGGCGCCGGCTTCGGATCTGGCTCGTTGGTGAGCGGCTGTACCGGCTCGTTTGGATACCAGTACTGACGGTGACAGTTCTCGCACGCCTCGTCGATCTGCGCCCCGACCTCGAACAGCCCCTTGGCGTCCTTGGCGTCGATCACCTGAAGCGTCTTTGACGCGATCTCGTGCAGCTTGCCGGCGCGCTGGTACCAGGCCGCACGATCTTTATTGATGTTCGCTTCCATCTCGGACGGCTCGAGCTCGATGCCTGGCGTCTCGGATTTCTCGCCAGGACGTGCGACATGTCGCCCCGGCATCATCAGCAGGTTGCTCGCTTCGACCAGCATGATCGCGCCGCTGCGCACCATCATCCATTCTTCGTCAGTCTTTGGCACCTGCTCGTGAACACCCTTGCTGTCGACGGTCGTGGCGACTGAATTCCAGATCATGTCTCCGGCCGGATCGACGATGTGCTGCATGATGTCTTTGATCGACGCCGTCGTCGTGTACGGCGGTGAGGGCGGTGCCGACGCGGTCGGGGTACTGGCTTCGGGCTTGGACGTCTGACACGCGACCGTGGCGAGGACGAGTACGACTGCGAAGAACGGGATGATGAGGCGGCGGATGCTTGTAGACATATCCGATCGGCACGATACCGCACCGCCTGGTTAAATGTTCATGAATTCTTCTTCAGAATGGCCGTGCCTCGGGGAGCGGAGTAGTATGAGCCGTTATGAGGCTCTTCTGCTCTGGCTCTTTTACTGTTGCGGCACTCGCGCTGACTTGCGCCGCGTGCTCGCCATCCGAACCGCCCTCGGCACAGCCGGCGGCACCGGCGCCAGCGCCGGCGCCCACAGCCGTCGGAGCTGAAGGCCGTCTCTTCGTCACCAACGAGAACGGCGGCGACATCTCGGTGATCGATGTCGCATCACAGCGCGTCACCGCGACCATTCCCGTCGGCAAGCGTCCGCGTGGCATTCGCTTGAGTCCCGACAAGAGCACGCTCTACGTCGCGCTGAGCGGATCGCCAATCGCCGGGCCCGGTGTCGATGAGAGCAAGCTGCCGCCACCAGATCGCAAGGCCGATGGCATCGGTATCATCAGCGTCGCCGATCAGAAACTGCAGCGAGTGATCCGCGTCGGCACCGATCCCGAGCAGACGGCGGTGAGCGCGGATGGCAAGCGGCTGTTCATCGCCAACGAAGATTCGGGCGAAGCGAACGTCGTCTCGATCGACGATGGCAAGGTGCTGGCGACGTTCAAGGTGGGCGAAGAGCCCGAGGGCGTTCAGCTCAGACCCGATGGTCAAGCGGTGTACGTGACATCGGAAGCCGATGCTCAGGTAACGGTGATCGACGCGATCGGCCTGAAGGTGCTGAAAACCATCAAGGTCGGTCCGCGTCCGCGCTCCACGACCTTTCTGCCCGACAGCTCGCGTGCCTATGTCACGTCAGAGAACGGCGCTGCCGTGTGGCTGATCGACGCGACGAAACACGCGGTAGTCAAGACCATCCATCTCTCCGGTCAGATGGTGAAGCCGATGGGTGGCGTCGCGGCGCCCGATGGCAGCTTCGTCTACATCACCACCGGCCGCGGCAAGAACGTGCTGTTCATCGATACCAAGAGCAACGAAGCGGTCGCCGCTGTCGAGGCTGGCGAGCGGCCGTGGGGGATCGCGATCTCGCCCGATGGCAAGACGCTCTTCACAGCGAACGGACCGTCGAATGACGTGTCGATTATCGACGTGGCCTCGAAGTCGGTGAAGAAGAAGGTGATGGTCGGCGATCGGCCATGGGGCATCGCGTACGTGCCGTAGATCAGTTCCGCCGGGCCTCAAGAACAAGCCCGGCCTACCCTATCCGTCTGACTCAATCTTCATCAATTCTTCAGATGCCGCTAATGCTGTCGAGCGTGGGCTGGATAGCATGCAAGGCGTCCCTACCGGTGTGTCGAACGCCTCCTTGCGTGTCGCGGCGGCGTGACAGTAAACTTCTTCGGCGTTTTTTGATAAATGTCCTTGATAGAGGTGGACCTATGCGAGTCCTGACCGTGACCGTGTTCGCGTTGTTCTTGATGTCGTGTTCGAGCGCCCCCGCACCTGCACCGGGCGCCTCGACTGCCGCGCCCGCCGCTGGTGGGCCGGTCCTCAAGGGCAACCTGCTTCAGGTAATGCGAGGCATCCTCTTCCCCAACTCGAACATCGTCTTCGACGCTCAGAGCAACGACCCCGGCGCCGCAAAGCCGGCCGATAAAGACGCGAAGGGTGGAGCGCCCGCTGCTGGAGCGACCGCAGCATTCTCGGGGGTTTACGGCGGATGGGAAGCGGTCGAGAACGCGTCCGTTGCGCTCGGCGAAGCCGTGAATCTCATCTCGCTGCCGGGCCGCTCGTGCGCGAACGGCAAACCCGTGCCGCTGAACGATCCGACCTATCAGAAGGGTCTAGCGGCGCTGCGCGACGCGGCGGACGTGTCGCTCAAGGCTGCGAAGGCGAAGAACCAGGATCAGGTGCTCGACGCCGCCGACAAGATCACGATGGCGTGCTCGACCTGCCACGACGTCTACCGTGACGTACAGGTCGACGGAAAGCCGGCGGGCCTCGAGGCGCGTTGCAATCCGACTGGCAAGCCGCCGGCAAGCAAATAGACGGCTCGATTCCTGATTCCTCTCTGGAGCGTACCTGGGACCATGCGTCGCGCTTGGACGGTCGTCGTCATCGGTTGTGTACTGGTCTGGCTGGCCGCCTCCACATCTGTGGAGGCGCAGCGGAAGGGCGGCGGCGACCCGAAAGCCGCCGCTCTCAAGAATCCGGTGGCGGCGACGCCGACGAATATCGCCGCCGGCAAGCGAGTCTACGAGCAGAACTGCCGGCAGTGCCACGGCATCCGCGGAAAGGGCGACGGCACGCTTGCCCCAACCAATCCCAAGCCGGCGGACTTCACCGATGACAAGTGGGAGCATGGGTCGAGCGACGGCGAGCTCTACACGCTGATTCTCAACGGCGCTCCACCGCGTGCCTGGCAGAAAGAGTCCGAGATGAAGCCGATGAAGGGGACGCTGATGCCGACACAGATCTGGCAAGTGATCAACTACATCCGGACCCTCGGCCCGAAAGCTGCGCCCGCTGCGCCCGCGAAGAAATAAACTGCGGGACGTGCGTTCCACGGTTTCCCGCCTGCTCGCTCTCGGTGCGACCGTCCTTGCCGGGAGTGTCGGTTGCAGCTTTGTCGAGCGCAACGTGCCGAAGCCGGCGGCGGCGACGCTGCTGCCGGGACAGTCGGCCGGAGTCTTCACGATCGCGCGTCCGACGTTTGGCGCGGCGCTCAACGACTTCCTCGGCCGGCGTCCGACACCGGTGCAGCCGCTCGAGTTCCCGCACGTCATCCACGTCAACAAGAAGATCGCCTGCACCGAGAACTGCCATGAGGCGGTGCTGACCGGTCCCGTGGCAGGGCTGCCGAGTGTGCGGGTCTGCATGGGATGTCATAACTCGATCGCCACGGACAAGCCGCGCATCCAGCGCATTACGCAGATGCGAAAAGAGGGCACCGACCTCGCGTGGCAACGCGTGTTCGGCTATCCCAACGAGTCGCACGTCAAGTTCAATCACGCGCCGCATATCCGCAAAGAGATCGCCTGCGCGACGTGCCACGGTGATATCGCGCATCAAACAGTCGCGCAGCGCAATGTCGATCTCAACATGGGCTTCTGTGTGAACTGCCACAGACAGCGAAACGCGCCCACGGATTGCCTCACATGTCACTTCTGAGGCTTGTCATCCAACGAGCTCACTCGCGACACGCCGGGCCTACACCCCTCGACGTTGCTCGGGGTGCCCTGAGCGAGAGTCGAAGGGCAGAACAGGCCCGGCCTACACTGTCTTCTTTCTGCGAATTGCAGGGCGCATAGTGGATCGTCGCTCTTTCATCAGGCTCACCGCGATCTCTGGCACCGGCGCTGCGTTGGCGAGCTGTGGCACGCCGGAGAACGAGCTGATTCGCTTCGTGCCGGATGAGGACATCGTTCCCGGACAGGCGGTCTTCAAGCCGAGTGTCTGTCCGCTATGCTCGGCGGGCTGCGGTCTCACCGTTCGCCTCATGGACGCTGACGCCGATGTCATGCGCAATGGCAAGAGCGGCGTCGTGCGGATCCTCGCGGCGAAGAAGCTCGAAGGCAACGCCGCGTACCCCGTCAACGCCGGCGCGTTGTGCGCGCGCGGGCAGGCGGCGATTCAGACGACCTATCACCCGGATCGGATCACGCAACCGCTGAAGCGATCGGGCCAACGCGGCGACGGCCGCTACGCGGCGATGTCGTGGGACGACGCGATTGGCGAGGTGGTCAAGCAGCTCGACGCACTCGAGACCGCAGGTAAGCAGAAGGCGCTAGCGTTCTTCTCGCGATCGAACCGCGGCCATCGCTCCGCTCTCATTGCGCACTTCCTCGCCCGCTTCGGCGCGCCGGCGTCGATCTCGTACGATATCTTCGGCGACGAGGTGCTGCGGCGCGCCAACGCGATCAGCTTCGGGCGTGAACAGCAACCAACGTTCGATCTGCCCAACGCGCGGCACGTCATCTCGTTCGGCGCCGACTTCCTCGGCACGTGGAACTCGCCGGTGTCGCAGGGGCACGGCTACGGTCTGATGCGGCAAGGCCGATCGGGTGTACGCGGCACCCTCGCGCAGGTCGAGGCGCGAATGTCGCAGACCGGTGCGAACGCGGATGAATGGGTTCCAGCCAAGCCGGGCAGCGAAGGCGTCATTGCTCTCGGTCTCGCGCATCTGTTGATGATGGAGAAGCTGCGCACGGCGGCCGCGGCTGGGCGGGCGGGCGCGGCGATCGATGGCTGGAGTGCGGGCCTGCCCGACTATGCGCCCGAGCGTGTCGAATCGCTCTCGGGCGTGTCGACGGCGCGGCTCACGCGACTGGCGCACGCGCTCGCGGAACGAACGCCGTCGGTCGCGATCGTGGGAGGTGCGCCGCTCGCGCATACCAACGGGCTCGTCACTGCGCTGGCCGTGAATGCGCTCAACGCGCTGCTCGGCAGCGTCGAAAAGCCAGGCGGCCTGTTCTTCACGCCGCAGATCAATCTCGCCGCGGCGTCGAAGGCACCGGCCGCGACGCCATCGCCCTCTGAATCACTCGACAAGGCCGCGGCTGCAGCACAAGTGGTGTTGATCGACGGCGCCAATCCGCTTTTCACCGCGGCTCCCGAGTGGAAGCTGCGCGAGGCGCTGCAGCAGGTACCGTTCATCGCCAGCTTCAGCACCTTCCTCGACGAGACAACGGCGATGGCCGACGTGATCCTTCCGGACCACACCTTCCTCGAATCCTTTGCCGAGGCGCTGCCTGAATCCGGATCGCTCACTGCCGTTGTCGGCGCCGCGCCGGCGGCGATGAAGCCACTGCACGACACACGCGCAACACCGGATGTGCTGATCGAAATCTCGCAGAAGCTCGCGCGTCCGTTGAATCTGCCGTGGATGACGTTCGAGGAGATGCTCACGGCGACGTTCATGGCGCTGCCGGCGATGACCGAGGGCAGCGATGCCTGGACCGATGCGCAGGAGAAGGGCGGCTGGTGGGGCACGCTGCCGGCACGGCTCGTGACGCAGGCGGCAGCAACGCCGGCGGCGACCAAGCCGATCGCATACGCGGAGCCGGGGTTCGACGGCGACGCGACGCAGTATCCGTTGCATTTCCTGCCCTACTCCTCATCAGCGTTTCTCGACGGATCGCTCGCACACTTGCCGTGGCTGCAGGAGATGCCCGATCCGATCACGTCGGCGATGTGGAGCAGCTGGGTGGAGATCAACACCGCGACGGCCGCGAAGCTTGGCATCGCTGACGGCGATGTCGTCGAGATCGCCTCGTCCCACGGAACGCTGCGCGCGCCCGCCGTGGTCTCACCTGGCATCGCACCGGATGTCGTAGCGATGCCCGCGGGTCAGGGCCATCGCACGTTCACACGTTACGCGAGCGGCCGCGGCGCGAATCCGATCGAGGTGCTTGCTCCCGCGCGCGTCGAGGGAACGGATGCGCTCGCCTGGGCTGCGACGCGCGTCAAGGTGACGCGTGTGAGCGGAGCCGATGGAAGCCTGATTCTGTTTGCCGGGGGCTCGCGGGAAGAAGTCCGAGGGAGAGGCTGATGCCGAAGTGGGGAATGGCGGTCGATCTCGATCGCTGCGACGGCTGCGGCGCGTGCGTCACCGCCTGTCATGCGGAGAACAACATCTCCACCGTCGGTGCCGATCAGGCCGCGCGCGGGCGCGCGAAGCACTGGATTCGCGTCGAGCGCTACTGGGAGGGCGAGTTCCCCGACGTCAGGCTGAAGTTCCGTCCGGTGATGTGCCAGCACTGCGACAACGCGCCGTGCGAGCCGGTGTGTCCGACCTACGCCAGCCATCACACGCCGGACGGCCTCAATGCGCAGGTCTACAACCGCTGCATCGGCACGCGCTACTGCGCCAACGCTTGTCCCTACAACGTGCGCTTCTTCGATTTCTTCAATCCGTCGTGGGACAAGCCGCTGCATCTGCAGCTCAATCCCGACGTCTCGCTCCGCGAGGTCGGCGTGATGGAGAAGTGCACGTTCTGCGTGCAGCGCATCAAGGCGACGACGATTCAGGCCAAGTCCGAGGACCGTCCGGTGAAGGACGGTGAGATACAACCGGCGTGCGCGCAGGCGTGCCCGTCGAGAGCGCTGGTGTTCGGCGATCTGAGCGATCCCGAGAGCGAGGTCTCGCGCCTGTCGCGATCGCCGCGCGGCAGCAAGCTGCTCGAGGATGTCGGGACGAAGCCGTCGGTCACGTATCTGAGTAAGCAATGAGTCAACCGGCCCACGCGCGCATCAACGTCGATCTGCTGCGGCCGCTGCTGCGGACGTCCTGGAGGTTCTATTTCCTCGTCGCCGCCCTTGGCAGCATCGTCTTGACCGCACTTGTGTCGTGGTTGTCGCAGGCGTTCTTCGGATTCGGCGTCACCGGCATCCGCTGGCCCGTCTACTGGGGCTTCTACGTCACCAACTTCGTGTTCTGGATCGGCATCAGCCACGCCGGCACGCTGATCTCGGCGATTCTGCGGCTGGTCGATGCGGGATGGCGACGGCCGGTGACGCGCTGCGCTGAAGTGATCACAGTGTTCGCGCTGATGATTGGCGCGATGTTCCCGATCATCCACCTCGGACGTCCGTGGCTCGCGTTCTGGCTGTTCCCGTATCCGAGCGAGCGTCTGATCTGGCCGAACTTCCGCTCGCCCCTGGTGTGGGACTTCTTCGCCATCAACACCTATCTCACCGGCAGCGTGCTGTTCCTCGTGCTGCCGATGATTCCCGACTTCGCGGTCGTGCGCGACAAGGCGACCGGTGTGCGCAAGACGATCTACACCTATCTCGCATGCGGCTGGCGAGGTACGCCGCGGCAATGGCATCGCCTCGAAACCGCGATGCAGATCATGGCCATCGGCATCGTGCCGGTGGCGGTGTCGGTGCACACGATCGTTTCGTTCGACTTCTCGATGGCTCCGGTGCCGATGTGGCAGTCGACGATCTTCGGTCCGTACTTCGTCGTCGGCGCCATCTTCAGCGGCATCGCCGGTCTGCTGATCGCGATGGCCGTCCTGCGCAAGGTTCTGCACCTACAGGACTACCTGCATCCGGTGCACTTCCAGAATCTCGGCAAGCTGCTGTTGGTGATGGCGCTGCTCTGGGGCTATTTCGTCTTCAACGAGCGGCTGGTCACTTACTACGGCAACGGACCATCGGAGATGGCAGTGTTCTGGCGCACGCAGCGCGAATCGTTTGCGCCGCTGTATTGGACGATGGTGATCTGCAACTTCGTCCTGCCGCTGGTGCTGATGGGGATTCGCTACTTCCGCACCATTACCGGCTGCGTGATCGCGTCGCTCGGCGTCGTAGTGGGCATGTGGCTCGAACGGTTCCTGATCATCGTTCCATCGCTCGGCCACAAGTATCTGCCATACAGCTATGGCATCTATCGTCCGCAGCCGGTCGAGATCATCATCGCGATCGCGACATTCGCGGCCATGATGCTGCTCTACGTGTTGTTCGCGAAGCTAGTGCCGATCATTTCGATCTGGGAGCTGAAGGCAGGCCGAGCGTCAGCGAGTCTCGCCGAAGCCGTAGGCGAAGGCGGAGACGCTCGGCCCGTCGCACGGGGAGAGGCCAACCTATGAAGGCCGTCTACGGCCTCTACGAAGACGGACAGGCCGCGCAGCAGGCGGTCAACCGGCTGCGCGCGGCGGGTGTGAACGATCGCGACATCACTGTCATGTCGTCGCAGCCGATGGAGGATGTCGAGTTCGGGCACATGGGTGGGAAGACCTGGATGTGGTGGATCGCCTGCGGCGGCGGTCTGCTCGGCATGGCCACGGCATTCGGACTGGCGTGGCTCACTGAAACGTCGTGGCCGATCAACGTCGGCGGTCTGCCGACGTTCGCGTGGTGGCCCAATCTGATCATCATCTTCGAGCTGACGATGCTCGGCGCGATTCTGGCTACGGTCGTCACGCTGGTCGTCAGCGCGCGGCTCGGTCGTTCGTCGACGATCTACGACCCTGCGGTGTCGGATGGATTGATTCTCGTGGGCGTCGAAGAAACATCGGACGCCCGAGTGCGCGAATTGCAAGACGCTCTCGGCGCCGTGCGGGGAGAGATCAAAGTCGTCGCTTAGCGATCCAATTTCCCCGCATATTTCTCGAGCAGAAAACCGATCAGCGCTACGACGATCACCCCGGCCAGCACCACACTCCCCACTGTCATCGCCAACTGCATTCGTGTCTCCTGAACCCTGATTCCTGATTCCTGACTCTTGATTCCTCTCAGAATGCGTTGCCGATGAACGGGAGCATGCGGCCGAAATACATCACGCCGACCCACAGCGCGATTGCGGAGACGGCCAGCGCTTTTCCAAACGCCGGCGCTTCATCGCCCTCCTTCACGTTCCACGGACCATCGAACGTTGTGAGATACAGAAGATCGGCGCCTGCCAGCAGCAGAAGGCCCATCTTCCAGCCGAACGAGATGTTCGTCATGTACTGCTCGGGCGTCGCGATCACCCAGAACATCCCCGTGAACAGGTTGATGCCGAGTCCGAGCGCTGCCCAGGGCAGCAGACGATGAAACGCCGAGAACGGCGCGGCTTTCATCATGCCCATCAGGCGCAGATTCACGAGCGCGATCACCCCGAACAGCAGCCACAGCCCGATGAAATGCAGCGTTTCGAGCGACGGCCATACCCAGGTGTGGTCGAGTACGAATCGCTGTACTGAAGAGGCCTGGAGCCATGCGGGTGGCGCCGTCGGCGCGGTCTCTCCAACGGCCAGCATCTCCGGATGTCGAATTTCTCCACCCAGCGTCGCCGTCGGTATGAGGCCGCCCATCGTCAGCAGGGCCAGCACCAGCACGACGACGATGTTGGCGGTCGAGAGAGAGCCGACGCGGCGATAGCGCCACACGCCCAGCCACGCCGCACCGCCGGTGAGCACCATCAGGATGAACGACTGCAAGGCGCCGTCGTGATGACGCGCGATGGCTTCCTTCGAGATGCCTTCCATCTTCTCGAGCGCGAGGCCGGTGCCGACGCCAGACAGATACGCCGGCAGCGTCAGCAGCGCGATCACGCAGAACAGCTCGAGGGTGACGCGTGTCAGCTGCTCGTTGCGTCGAAATAGCGCGAGCAGCAGCAATCCCAGAGCGATGGCGGTGCCAATCGTTGGAACGTGGTTCAGGATGAGATGAAGATGCGGCACATTCATGACGGATTACCCAATGGGTCCCTTCTCGAGGTACGCCATGAGACGGCCCGCGGTCGTCACGGCCACCCACAACAGGAGTGACGTGACAGCGAGCATCTTGGCCTGACTGCCGATCGGTTTGCTGTCGACGTGAGGATCGGCGAACACCCGCGTGCGCAGGACTTGCATGTTCACGAGCGCGAGCGCGAGGAAGGTCATCTTGAACCAGAAGACCGGGCTGGAGAGCTTGGCCTCGGCCTCGGCGATGAGCAGGATGAGACCGGAGACCGCGCTCAGACCGAATGCGCCCCAAATGACCGGAAAGAATCGGGTGAGCGACGTCATCGGGATGCGGGGCGCGACACCGAGCACCCGAAGGTCGAGTGCGCCGCTGAGCCCGGCAACCGCTCCCAGTCCAAGCGTGTGAAGGAACAGCACCAAGGGGTAGCCAACCAGCGAACCGCTCTCGCGAAACCAATCCATCGCCGCCGTGTGTTGCAACTGGTAGATGAAGTTCATATCGATTATTCGAATCCTTGGGGTAACGGGGGAGACGGGGTAACGGAGAGAACATCACACGGGGGAACGGGGGAAACGGGGATCAATTCTTGAGATCTTGTTTCCCCGTTTCCCCCGTTCCTCCGTGTGATGTCTCCCCGTTCCCTCTCGTCCCGAAAGCCCATGCAGTCTTGCACAGACGATACGGCACGCCAAGCGAGAAAGCAGAGGGATCGAGCCGCTTGTCTGAAACTGATCGAACAGTGTTGTGGACTTCCCTCGACCGCGCACATTAAGATTCGAGCGCTTCACACGGACGGCGCCGGCAACGCCGGCGACGTCTCGACGGAGCCGAAGGCGAAGTCGGAGGGTGTTATGCGGCGTGCGCTCGTGAGCGTGGGGATCGCGGCGGTGCTCGTGTTGTGCGGCGGGCGTCCTGCCGCTGCGCAGATCGATCTCTCGGGGATGTGGGCGCCGATCTTCCACGAAGACCAGGTCGAACGCGTCCCCGGTCCCGAAGTCGGCGATTACAGCGGACTGCCGATCAACGACGCCATGCGGCTCCGCGCCGATTCATGGCAGGCATCGCTGCTCACGCTGCCGGAACATCAGTGCAAGCCGCATCCTTCAACCTATGGCTTTCGCGGCGTCGGCAATCTCCGTATCACTCCCGAGATCGACAACAAGACGCAGTCGGTGATCAGCCTGCACACGCACATCCAGTGGCAGGAGCAGAAGCGAGAGATCTTCATGGATGGGCGGCCGCATCCACCGGAGTACGCGGCTCACACGTGGCAGGGATTCTCCACCGGGCGCTGGGAAGGCAACACCCTCGTCGTCGAGACCACGCACCTCAAGGCCGGATGGATTCGTCGCAATGGTCTGGCGCTGAGCGATCGCGCCACGATGACCGAGCGCTTCATTCGCCACGGCAACTACCTCACGCACGTGTACGAGATTCAGGATCCGGTCTACCTTACGGAGCCGCTCATCAAGACCAACGGATTTCAGCTCACCGCGAACCCGGCGATGCAGCCGTATCCGTGCTACCCAACGGTGGAAGTGCCGCGTGAGAAGGGCGACGTTCCGCACTACTTGATCGGTGCGAATCCGTTCACGGGTGACTTCGCGAAGAAGTACAAGCTGCCGCCGCAGGAAGTGCGCGGTGGTGCCGACACGGCGCTGCCCGAATCGATCAAACCGGGGTTCACCCCTACGACCGGCAACGCGACGAGTCCACCGAACCCAGGAGAGAAGATCGACAACGAAGTGCATTCGTTGTTCGTGCAGGGCAACGTCTGGATGCTCGTCGGCGGCGGCGTCAACGCCGCGGTGCAGATCGGCGACGACGGCGTACTCGTGGTGGATACGATGACCGGCGCGATGGCCGATAAGCTGCTCGCCGAGATCAGGAAGATCGCCGGCGACAAGCCGATCCGCTGGATCATC
>Ga0075433_10000754_pt1 | contig 22233 bp, 18 predicted proteins | sample RhiMethybrSRZTD2_FD_75299 | JGI IMG/M metagenome (GOLD analysis project Ga0075433, IMG submission 75299) | Populus rhizosphere microbial communities from Tennessee, USA - Rhizosphere MetaG P. TD hybrid SRZTD2 | ecosystem: Host-associated > Plants > Roots > Rhizosphere > Soil | place: USA... | reverse complement strand
GAGCAGGATCCGCGCGATCGTCCCGGTCGGCGACGAGCGCTCACGCATGATCGAGGTGCGTATCGCGATGACCGGCGCCGGCTGGCCGATCGGCTCGGCCGTGCGCGTCGACCTCCCGGCCGCGCAGCACGCGGCGGGGCTCATGGTGCCGCGCGACGCGGTCATCGTGCGCTCCGACGGAGCGCACGTGTTCCGCGTGGGCAAGGGCGAGCTCGCCGAGCGCATCGCAGTGCGCGTCGGCAACGGAAACTCGGAGCGCGTGGAGGTGACCGGCGGTCTCGCGGCGGGCGACCGCGTCATCGTGCGCGGTGCCGAGCGCCTGCGCCCGGGGCAGGCCGTCAAGATCGCCGCGGGCCCCGGCAACAAGGCCGCAGCGGCACTGGACGTGCCGCGCGGCTAGACCGCAGGCGAGCCGTCAATAAGGCGGCGGCGGTCCGGCAGTGACAATCCGCACGCCTCGACGGGCGCGGAGAACCGAGCTACGGAACTTCGGTGGTCGGACTACGAGCACATCGCAGCTCAGCCGGTCCAAAACACGTTCCGCGGTATTGCCGATGAATGCGCGTCGCAGGCCCGACCTGGAGACAGCACCCATTACGACGATGGCGGCACGAGTTTGGCGCGCCACGCGCGGGATTGCCTCGATCGCGTGCCTTTCGACGAGATGCTGCCGGGACGGCCCGATTTTCCGATTTCGGAGTTCGCGAGCAAACGACTCGCTCGCGTCCCTTTTGGCCTCGATGCCCACTTCTGCGAGCACATCAACGCCGCCGAACTCGGGGCTTATCGGCGTGGCGGGGCCGGTGAAATAGGCATGCATGGCGTGCAAAGTGCCGCCGAGCGCGTCGGCGACCACGCCGGCCGCACCAAGAATCTCCTCGTCCAACCTGGCGGACTTGGCGAATGTGTGGGCCGGATCCAGCGCTGCAAGCACCACGGGCCTCCGGTAAGCGCGGCTGGACTTCACCAGCAGTACCGGAACCGGGCTCAGGCGCAGCAATTCCCAGTCCGTCAGGTGCAGGAGCCAGGGCAGCGTGCGCCATCCCTGGTGTTGCCCTGCGACGATGATGTCCGCTTTGGTTCGAATTGCCCGTCGCACGATCGCCTCATGGGGCGGGAAGTCCCAATCCGCGGCAATGGATACGCGAAGCCCGGACGCGCGCAGTCGGCGAGCGCTGCGCTCCAGGGCAGCCAGATGGCGAGCGCGAATTTCACGTTCGACGTCGGCCAGCTTCCGCTTTCCGTACGTGAAAGACTCGGTCGGGATAATTTGGGTAATGCCATGAAAGAGCTCGAGAGACGCGCCCGTCGCACGCGCAAGCTCGGCGCCCTTCGCAATGGCCGCAAAACTGCGCGCCCCGGGATCTTTCACCCCGACAAGTACGCGTCGGAACTTCTTCATTGTGGATGCCCCAGGTTAGTCCGCAAATTGGCCCTTGCGCCGCGGTATGATGCGCTCCCCCGGCGGGTTGGAACAATTCACCGGCGTCCCGGGCATAAGGTGCCGATGCAGGCTGGCTGGGCATGGACACTCGACAATTGCTGACTGCCTGGATGGCGGCAATCTTCGCCACCGCCGCGGCATCAGGTTGCACTTCGAGTTCCCGCGAGACAGTACCGCCTCCCGGCGAGTCAGGCGCGGCGCTCTACCAAGTCAATTGCGCGGGCTGCCATGGCGCTAAAGGGTTCGGCGACGGCCCTGTCGCGAAATCCATGGCCGTTCCAGTGCCCGACTTGACTCGCATTGCGGTTCGCCATGACGGGCGTTTCCCGAAGGAGGAAGTCGCCCGCATCATCGACGGGTTGTCCCCGCTCGCTGCGCACGGCAGCCGCCAAATGCCGGTCTGGGGCTATGAATTCTTCGATCCGCGCCTCGATGACGAAGCAGCGCATGCCCTGGCGAACGAGCGAGTCAATCGGCTCGTCGACTATCTCGCTTCGATCCAGGTTTCGAAGCGGAAATAAAGCGGTCGCCCAGTTACAGGACTCGATAAAGGGGACGCGCCCCTTTAGTCGTTAAAGGGGCGCGTCCCCTTTGTCGGCCGCACGGTGGATCGCAGCGCGCACGCGGTTGTACGTGCCGCAGCGGCAGATGTTGGTCATGGCGGCATCGATGTCGGCGTCGGTCGGCTTCGGCACGCGCGACAGGAGCGCCGCGGCGGCCATGATCATGCCGGACTGGCAATAACCACACTGCGGCACCTGCTCGGCGATCCAGGCGCGCTGAACCGGGTGGCTGGCATCGGGAGACAACCCCTCGATGGTCGTGATCGCGGCGTCGCCGACGCTCGAGACGGGCCTCGAGCAGGAGCGGACTGCGACACCGTCGAGGTGAACGGTGCAGGCGCCGCAGGCCGCGATCCCGCATCCGTATTTCGTGCCGAGAAGGCCCAGCGTGTCGCGCAGCACCCACAGCAAAGGCGTGTCGCCCGCAACGTCGGCGCTGAATTTCTTTCCGTTGACCTTGAGCTCGTAGGCCATGGCGTCCGGTTACGCGTTCACACTCGGAATCCGCTTTTCGCCAGCGGCAGCGAGCGGATCCGCTTGCCCGTCGCCGCGAAGACCGCATTGGCGATGGCCGGCGCGATCGGCGGAACCGGTGGCTCGCCGATGCCGCCGATGGCCGCATCCGGGGTCTCGAGGATCCGCACATGGATCTCCGGCGCCTGCGCGAGGCGCACCACGGCATAGTCGTTGAAGTTCGACTGCTCGACGCGCCCGTCCTTCAGTGTGACGGCCTCGCCGAGCGCCGCGCTGAGGCCCAGGATGATGCCTCCCTGCACCTGGGCCACGATGGCGCCCGGGTTGACGGCCGTGCCGCAATCGAGCGCGCAGAAAACCCGGTGCACCTTGATCATGTTCGTGGCGTCCACGGACAGCTCGGCAATCTCGCAGATCGTCGTCTCCCACCCGCTGCTGTGGAAGAAGGCGACTCCCTGGAAGCGTCCGTCGGGCGCGTGCCCCCAGCCCGCCATTTCGGCCGCAGTGTCCAGCACCCTGAGCTCGCGCGGCTTCCCGGCGAGAAGACGGTGTCGATAAGCGATCGGATCTTCGCCTGCCGCGTGCGCCACCTCATCGACCAGCGATTCGAGCAGGAACACGGTGATCGATGCGTCGACCGACCGCCAGGCGCCGATGGGAAGCGGCATCTTCACGTTCTTCTGGCGCACGACGAGGTCGATCCCGTAGTTGCCGCCCATGCCGCCCACCGCGGTGTCGTTGGTCGTTGCGCCCACGTACTCGAGCGCACGGATCGCCATGTCCTTGTCGAGCGCCGCCCTGACCCGGCCGACGGTGGCGGGCCGGTAAAAGTCGTGAGTGAAGTCCTCTTCCCGGGTCCACACGAGCTTGATTGGCTGACCCACGCGCTGGGCGACCCGTGCCGCGAGGACACCATAGTCCGTCTGCAGCCGGCGACCCAGGCCACCGCCGATCGTCGTTGAGTGCAGGACGACCGCCTGTTTCGGGATCTTCAGCGCCTCCGCGAGGGCGTCGCGCATCGATCCCTGGTCCTGCATCGGCGCCCACAGCTCGCACCGTCCGGCGGTCACGTGCGCAATGGCGTTCATCGGCTCGATGGCCGAATGCGACAGCAAGGGCATCTGGTACTCGGCCTCGACCGTCCGATGCGCGGACGCGAACGCCGCCTTGACGCGGCGCTGCGCGACCTTCTCTTCGGGCGGAAAAGTGGCGACGGTGGAGTCCGCGGCGCCGATTTCGCTGCGCAGCCGCGCGAACATCGCCGAGTCCGAGGCGACCGGCGCTTCGGGACGCGTCCATGCGGGCGCGAGGGCGTCCAGGCCTTTCTTCGCGGTCCAGAAATCCGCGGCGACGACCGCGACCGCATTGTCGAGCTTCACGACCTGGCGCACGCCGGCAATTGCGAGCGCGGACTTTTCGTCGACGCCCTCGAGACTGCCTTCGAAATAGGGGCACTGCGCGAGGGTGGCGACCAGCGCGGACGGGACCTGCGTGTCGATACCGTACACGGCTCGGCCGTTCACCTTGTCGGACAGGTCGAGTCGTGGAACGGGCTTGCCGATCAACATCCACGAGGAACGCAGCTTGAGTGGAACGTCCGCGGGCACCGGCTGTCGCGCCGCCGCCTCCGCCAGGTCGCCGAAGGAAAGCGTCTGGCCACTCGCTGCGTGCGTTACCGTGCTTTTTTCCGCCGAGCAACTCGAGGGCGCAACGCCCCAGCGCTCCGCGGCCGCGGCGATGAGCATGGTGCGGGCCGCTGCGCCCGCGTGACGAAAATCGTCGAAGTGGCGCCGGATCGAACCCGAGCCGCCGGTGTAATAGTCGTCGCCGTCCTTGCCGAGGTAAGGATCCGCCACGGGCGCCATCTCGACCCGGATTCGGGACCAGTCCGCTGCCAGCTCCTCCGACAGGGCCTGGGCCAGCCCGGTCTGGGCACCCTGGCCCATGTCGATGTTGGTCACGCGGATCGTGACCGTGTTGTCAGGCGAGATCGAAAGCCAGGCGTTCAGCTCACCGGCGGCCGGCGACGCGCCGGGCTTTTTCTGGCACGCGACGACCGAGAAACCGAGGACGAGGCCGGCACCAGCGCCTCCGGCGGCGATCAGGAAGGAGCGGCGCGAGTGTGAAGGGAAGGGCGGAGCGTCGGCGCCCATGCGTCCGGAACCTACGCGCTTCAGTCGTCGTCGATGATGTCGACGCGCATCTCGCCGGCGATTGAACCAGAGCGCGCGGCGTCGCCGCGGCCCAGCATCACCTTGAAGCTGCGGGCCGGCTCCGCGACCGCGTCGTTCGTGAGCGGCACGTAGACGATGCGGCTCTTCTCACCCGGCGCGAAGCGCTCGACGCGCGCGCCGAGATCGGCGTAGTCGCGGTCGGCGACGGCCGTGCCGTCAGCCGTCCACCAGGACACTTCCGCGCTGCCCGACAGGTCGCCGCTGCGCTGGATCACGATGCGCGCCGCGACGTCGCCTTCGCGCACAGTCGTTGCGGGAACCTGGAAGGAGAAGCTCGTTTCGCCGCTTGCGGCCGGCGCGGGCTCGGCGGCGCGCGGCGGCGCCTCCACAATGGGCTGCTGCGCTGGCGTGGGTTCGGGTTTCGCGACTTCGGGCTCGGGCCTCGCCGGCGCGGGGGCCGCCTGCGTCGTCACGGCGGGCGGCGGCGGCATCACGCGCGGCGCGGGCGCGCGCGCAGGAGCCCTGGATTCAACCGGCGGCGCGGGCCTCGCCGCAATGCTCGCCTCCGGCGCCGCCGCTTGCGGCGGAGCGGCTTCGGATTCCGTGGGCGCCGGGCTCGGCGCCTTCGCGCCGGGAGCGAGCACGGTCGCAGGCGCATCCTCGGTGACGGCGGGTGCCTGCGTGAGCGGCGCCTCGGCCTTCGGGCCGGCGGCGGTGCTCGTCTCCGTTTCCTGCTGGATTCGCGTCTCGACCTCGGTCATGAGGTCCGTGGTGAACTGGAGCAGCGGTTCCTGGTAATACCAGGCGGCAACGCCGGCGCCGATCACCAGGAGAAGGAGGAATAGCTTGCCGGCGATGCTGCGCCGCTGCGGCTCGTCCGGGGCCGCGCGCTCTGCGAAGACCGGCGGCGAATAGCCCGGCGACAGCTGGGGCTGCAACGGAATCGACGCCGCGGACGGGATCGTCGGGGCCTGGCGCGCTTCGCCGCCGGCGTTGACGACGGCGCGGAGCTTCGTGATGCCCGCGGCGCCGAAGTCGTCCAGGAACTGTGCGACGTTCGGCGTGCGGTCGTCGCGGTGCACCGCCAGGGCGTTCGAAAGCGCGCGCCACTGGCGGTCGGTGAGGTCTTCGACACGGTCCGGCTCGAGGCCCGCGCGGTACGCCTCCTGCGCGGTGTTGCCGTTGTAAGGATGGCGGCCCGTCAGCATCTCGTAGGCGAGGCAGGCGATGCCGAAGACGTCGTCGCGCTTGTCGGGTGCACGCGCCGGCACACCGAGCGCGTCGTTCGGGTTCGAGAGCCAGCCGCCCGGCACGATGTCGAGCAGCTTGACGTCGTAGCCGAAGGTCACGAGCACGTTTTCGGGCTTGAGGTTGCCGTGCACGATGCCCTTGGCGTGCAGGTACTGGAGCCCGTCGCCCACGGCGCGCAGCACGGCGGTCGTCTCCTCCACGGGCAGCGCGTTGACGTCATTCAGCACGAATCGGAGCGAGGCGCTCTCGACGAGTTCGTTGACGAGGTAGAAGCGGTTGCGGTCGCGACCGTACTCGAGGAGCTTGACGATGTTCGGGTGCGAGAGGCCCTTGAGCTCGGCCGCCCCGCGCTCGAAGTCGTCCGGGAAGCCCGGGCGCGACGAGATCCGCTCGTCGATCAGGAGGACCGCGGTAAAGTGCTGGCTGCCCGCGTTGCGGGACAGGTCGTCCTGGGCCTCGTAGATCGGGCCGAGGCGGCCGCTGCCGAGGCGGCCGCGCAGGTGGTAGCCGCGCTCCGAGAGGTCCGGCGGCCCGGAATCGAACGTCGGCTCCTGGCGGTTCGGCGTATCCGGAACCTCATCGGCCGGCGTGGGCTTGCCGTCGTGCATGCGCCAGGACAGCGGCTGGGTCTGGGTCGGGTCGAACATTTTCTTGTCGCGCAATAGGCCCGCAATATGCCATTGGACAGGTAGCCTGTCCCGAGTTTCATGGTCGCATCCGGGGTCGGAAGAACGGCCGAAAAGCCGTCGCCGAACAGCGACGTGGCCAGGCTCCTTGCACGCTTATGGAAAGTTCGGAACCCGGCCCATCACGAGGCACCTGTTTGAGCCCGGCGGCCCTCCAATGACCGTGGCAGGTCCCCGGTCCATCGAAAGACCGTTCGCGAATCACCAGCGTGCCCTGCAGTCCTTTTTCCATCGCCGAATCAAGTGAAAGGCGCAGGCCCGGACCTGGTCCGGGACGCGCCACTACTTCAGCTTGAAATTCGCAGAAATGCTGGAGCCGTCGTCGGTCGTCATGGTCACGATGTAGCAGCTGCCGGCTGTCTTCGGCGTCTGCCAATTCTGAATGAACTGGCCCGCAGTCCCGTCGTATCGGAGCGACGTGCCGCCGGTGGTGACCATTTCGATGGGGTCCTCGGCACTATAGCCCAGGCACGAAACCTTCCCGACCGCAAAACCGCTTACAACGCCGACGTCGGTCAGCTCGTTCGCGGCAAATACCTCGAACTTCAACGGCACGGTGGAACCACCCTTGATGGTATTCCAGACCCCGCCCATGTCGACCGGCTGGTAGAACCCGCCGAGCGTCCACGCCTTCACGGTGTATTGACGTTCCACTTTGGTCTCATTGCCGGCCTTGTCGTGGGCCGTGGCTGTCAGGGTGTGGTTGCCGACAGCAACGCTATGGCCCGTAACAGCGCACCCGTCCGGGCCGGACAGGCCATCGGTGGCTGTACAGGTAGGCGCAGCCGGAACGGAGCCGAAATAGAAGCTGTCGCCATTATCGATGCCGCCGGCCCAGTTGATACCCGGACGTGTCTTGTCGATCTTGGCTGTCACCACGTTGCTCGGATCACTTTGGTTGCCAGCCTTGTCCGTGACGGTCTCCGCCTGCGAGGAGGTCGCGCTGCCTTCCTGGCTCAGCGACTCGTCTCCGGGGCAGGCACCGGTGACGAAACCAGACAGGTTGTCCCCGCAGGTGAAATGCACTGCGACGTTGCCCTTGTACCAACCATTGCCGTTCGGCGAAGTGGTTGCCGCAGCGGAAATGGTGGGCTTGGTCTTGTCGATATTGACGGTCACCACGTTGCTCGAATAGCTGACGTTGCCGGCGTTGTCCGACACCGTCCGCGCCGTTGAGGTGACGCCGCTATCTTCGGTGCTCAGTGTCTCCTCCCCGGGGCAGCTGCCGGTCACGATATAGGACAGGCTGTCCGCGCAGGTGAAATGCACCGTCACGTCGTCCTTGTACCAGCCATTGCCGTTCGGTGACGAGGTTGCCGCCGCGGAAATGGTCGGCCTGGTCTTGTCGATCTTGACCGTCACGACGTTGCTCGGGTCACTGAGGTTGCCTGCCCTGTCCGATACAGTTTCTGCGGTCGATGCCACGGCAGTGCCTTCATTGCTCAGCGTTTGATCTGAAGGGCAGTCGCTGGAGTCGACACCGGAACCGGACGCGCCGTCTGAGCATGTGAAATCAACTGTCACGTTATTCCTGTACCAACCTTTGGCGTTCGGCGCGGTGGTTGCCGCCGCGGAAATGGTCGGCTTGGTCTTGTCGATGCTCACAGTCACTACGTTGCTCGCATCGCTGACGTTGCCGGCGTTGTCCGACACTGTCCGCGCCGTCGAGGACAACGAGCCTTCGCCGCTCAGCGACTCATCATCCGGGCAGCCGGCTGTGACGATGCCGGACAGGGTGTCCGCACACGTGAATTGCACCGTCACGTCTTCCTTGTACCAGTCATTGCCGTTCGGTGACGAGGTTGCCGCCGCGGAAATGGTCGGCCTGGTCTTGTCGAGCTTGACCGTCACGACATTGCTCGGGTCGCTGAGGTTGCCTGCGATGTCCGACACCGTCTTCGCGGTGGACATGACAGCGGCGCCTTCCGTGTCGAGCGCCTCATTCGCGGGGCAGGCGCCGTCGATGAAGCCGGACAGCCCATCCGTGCAGGTGAATTTCACCGCAACGTCAGCCTTATACCAGTCATGGGCATTCGGGGACGTGGTTGCCGCAGCGGAAATTTCCGGCTTGCTCTTATCGACCTTCACATTGCGGCTCTCCGTGTGCTCATTGCCGGTCACGTCGCTGCAGCTCGCTTGGAGTTCCAGCGGGTCGCCTTCGCCGGTCGAGGTGCTGGTTTCCGGGCAATTCGCCTCATCGATACCAACACCGGCATCCCACCAGTCCCAGGTCACGGTGACGTCGGATTTGTTCCAACCGTAGGTGTTGGCGGCAGGTGATTGCTTCGGATCGGCTTCCGGTGGCGTGATGTCGTTGACCTTGATTTCGCACTCATCGGCGTCTTTCAGGCCGCCGGCGTCGGTAACCTCTAGCTTGAAAGTCATCTTGTCGAGCGGAGAGCCGAGCAGCGGCGCCGACGCGGTGATCGACGCCGTCGTCAGGTCCGACGGCAGGATGGCCACCGGGCCGCCCGTTGACTGGTTCCATGAAAATGCGGCAAGGCCGTCGTCCGGATCGCTGGAGCCGCTGCCGTTGAGCGTGAAGTCCTGACCTTCATCTACCGACGAGGGACACGACACCGAGGCTGTCGGAGCGGCGTTCTGCCACAGCACGTTGACAATCTGTTCCGTCGAGGCCTGCAGCGTGCCGTCGGAAACGGTCAGCTTGAACTTGAGCGACGTGCCATTGGGGAACGGCGCGAATGGCGCGACAAAGGTCGCCTTCTGGGTGTTGGCGCCGGACAGTGTCACGGTGGTGCCGGTCAGCTGCACCCAGGCGTAGGTCAACGAATTGCCGTCAGGATCGCTGGACGTGCTGCCGTCCAGCGTGACCGTGTCACCGGTGTAAATGGAGGCCGGCGATGCCGTGGCACCTGCCACCGGCGGCTGGTTCGGGTCGGGAACGTCGAGGACCGTCACTGTGGTTTCCAGGGGGGCGGACGTAATCGGCGGGCTGCAACCGGTGACGCGCAGCGCGAACTTCAGGGTTGTGCCCGCAGAACCGACGGCAGGCGCGGTGAACATTGGCTTCGATGCCGTCGCGCTGTTCAAAGTCACGCCGGGGCCCGCGGTCTGCGTCCAGGCATAGGATGTCGCATCCCTCGACGGCTGCCCATTCAGCTGCACCAGATCGTTCTCATTCACGATCTGGTTGGCCGGGGCGATCTTGGCCTCCGGCGAGCAGGGCGCGGGTGCTGCCAGCGCGCTGTTGCTCGCCAAAGCGGCAAGCGCGGCGGCGACGAGAAGACCCGTACGATGGTGACGGCGTATCAGCGTTACCCCAAGTTGCATGTGTTGCATCTTGGATCCCCCTTATATTTGGAACGACGATAGGCCACACGAACGCCGAGGCCTGTGACTCAGTTCATGTTGTCGTGAGGTCTCCCGATTCGACGACGCGTTAAGTCTTATTGTCGAATCGGCGATGGCGCGCAGGCGCGCACTGCAGCCCGGCTTCAGTCGAGGTAGCGCTCGATCTTCCGGAAGAGGTCAACGCGGTCCACGAGGTCCGTGAGCCAGTCGAGGCGGTCGGTCTCGAGCCTCAGTACCGGAGATTGGTCATAACGCTTGAACCAGTCCTCGTACAGGCGGTTGAGCCGGCTGAGGTAGGAAACGGGGATGTCCTGCTCCATCGCGCGGCCTCGCAGCCCGATGCGCTTGCGGAGCGTCCGCACCGGGCATGAGAGCTGGATCATTAGGTCGGGCGGCCGCAGCGCCTGCGTGATCGAGCGGTAGAGCTGCCAGTAGACCTTGAAGTCCCGCGCGGCGATGAGCCGCTGCCGGTGCAGGTTCTTCGCGAAGATCTCCGCGTCCTCGTAGATCGTGCGGTCCTGCACCACCGTCCCGGGCTCGTCCTGCAGCTCGAGCTGGAGCCGGAACTTGTGCGCGAGGAAGAAGAGCTGGGACCGGTAGGCCCAGGTCTTCATGTCCTTGTAGAAGTCGGCGAGGTAGGGGTTCTGCTCGTTCGGCTCGAAGAAAGGCTTGATGTCGTAGCGGCGGCAGAGGAAGCGCGTCAGCTCGGTCTTGCCCGCGCCGATGTTGCCGGCGATGGCGATGAAGCGCTTCCCGGCCATGCCGGTGGACCTAGAGCCAGTAGACGAAGATGAAGAGCCCGAGCCAGACGACGTCGACGAAATGCCAGTACCAGGCGACCGCCTCGAAGGCGAAGTGCTGGCGTGGCGTGAAGTGCCCGGCCATGCAGCGCAGCCAGATCACGACCAGCATGATCGCGCCGACGCAGACGTGCAGGCCGTGGAAGCCCGTCAGCATGAAGAACGTCGAGCCGTAGATGCCGGTGCCGAGCTGCAGGCCGAGCTCATGGTAGGCGTGGCCGTACTCCTTCATCTGCACGCCGAGGAAGACGAAGCCGAGCAGGAACGTCGCCGCGAGGAAGACCTTGAGGATCCCGCGGTGGCCGCTCTTCAGCGCGTGGTGTGCGATCGTGATCGTGAGGCCCGAGGTCAGGAGCAGCGCGGTATTGAGCGCCGGCAGGCCGAAGGCGGGGATCGTTTCGTAACTGCCGTTGTCGCGCGGGCCGAGGTCGCCCGGTCCGTTGCTGGGCCAGCCCGGCGTGAAGTCGGGCCACAGGATGCTCGAGACTGCCTTCGCGCCTTCGCCTCCGAGCCAGGGCACGGAGAGCTGTCGCGTATAGAAGAGTGCGCCGAAGAACGCGGCGAAGAACATGACCTCGGAAAAGATGAACCACATCATCCCCATGCGGAACGAGCGGTCCACCTGTTCGTTGTAGAGCCCGGCCTGGTTCTCGCGGATCACCTCGCCGAACCAGAGGTAGAAGAGAGTGAACAGGAGCAGGAGGCCAAGGCCAAGCACCCAGCCGCCGATCGCGACGCCGTTCAATGTCGCCGCGGCGCCAGCCATCAGGATGAAGAGCGAGATGGATCCGAAGAACGGCAATCGGCTGCCATGCGGGAAGTAGTACTGCTTGGGGTCCGATGCGTGCTCGGCGTGTGCCATCAGGGATACTCCGTCACCCGGCCTTGCGCTCGACGTCGTAGAACGCATAGGAAAGCGTCAGGCGGTCGATGTTTTTCGGCAGCTCGCGGTCGACCACGAATCGCACCTTCAGCTCGCGCTCCTCGTCGCGCGCAAAGTGCTGCGGCGTGAAGCAGAAGCACTCGGTCTTCACGAAGTACTGCGCGGCGCGCATCGGCGAGATGCTCGGCACCGCCTGGCCGGTGGTCTCGCGTCCCGTCAGGTTGCGTGCCCGGTAGTGCGCCTCGTAGAGACGGCCCGGCTGCACCTCCATCGAGGAGGCGACCGGCTCGAGCGTCCAGCCGCCGTCCGGCACCGAGGCAGTGAACTCGACGACGACCATGCGGTCCGGCACGGGCACTTCGCCCGCCGCCGTGCCCGCGCGCGTCAGCGAGGAGTAGGTGCCGATGCCCGTGACCTCGCAGAAGACGTCGTACAGCGGCACCAGCGCGAAGCCGAACGCGAAGCTGCCCGCCGCCATCAGCACGAGGCGGAGCACGAGGCTGCGGTTCTTCTTCGCGGGCTCGCTCACGTAGCACGTTCCGCGAGCTGCAGCACGACGTACGCGACGTAGACCGCGAGCGCGACGAGGCCGAGCGCGATTGCGAGCCGCCCGTTCTTCGACAGCGACATCAATGGACCTCCGGCGCCTTCTCGAAGGTGTGGTACGGGGCCGGCGACGGCACGGTCCACTCGAGGCCGTGCGGCCAGTCCCAGACTCCCGCGGTCGCGCGCTCGCCGCCGCGCACGCACTTGACGATCAGCCAGATGAACAGGAGCTGCGACAGGCCGAAGCCGAAGGCGCCAATCGAGGACACCATGTTCCAGTCGGTAAACTGCACCGCGTAGTCGGGGATGCGCCGCGGCATGCCGGCGAGCCCGAGGAAGTGCTGCGGGAAGAACAGGACGTTCACGAAGATCGCCGACAGCCAGAAGTGCCACTTCGCGAGGCGCATGTCGTACATGTGCCCGGTCCACTTCGGCAGCCAGTAGTAGACCGCGGCCATGATGGCGAATACGGCGCCCGGCACCAGCACGTAGTGGAAGTGCGCGACGATGAAATAGGTGTCGTGGTACTGAAAGTCCGACGGCACGATCGCCATCATCAGGCCCGAGAAGCCGCCGATCGTGAACAGGAACAGGAAGGCGAGCACGAACAGCATGGGCGGCTCGAAGCTGATCGAGCCGCGCCACATCGTGGCGGTCCAGTTGAAGATCTTCACGCCGGTCGGCACGGCGATCAGCATCGTGGATAGCGTGAAGAACAGCTGCCCCGCGAGCGGCATTCCCACGGTGAACATGTGGTGCGCCCAGACGATGAACGACAGGAAGGCGATCGACGCGATCGCGTACACCATGGCTTCGTAGCCGAAGATCGGCTTGCGCGAGAAGGTCGAGATGACCTCTGACACGATCCCGAACGCCGGCAGGATCATGATGTAGACCTCGGGGTGCCCGAAGAACCAGAACACGTGCTGGAACAGCACCGGGTCGCCGCCGCCCGCCGCGTTGAAGAAGCTGGTCTTGAAGAAGTAGTCGGTGAGCAGCATCGTCACGCCGCCCGCGAACACCGGCATCACCGCGATCAGGAGGTATGCGGTGATCAGCCACGACCAGGAGAACAGCGGCATCTTGAGGAGCGTCATGCCCGGCGCGCGCATGTTGACGATCGTCACGATCACGTTGATCGCGCCCATGATCGAGCTCGCGCCCATCAGGTGGATCGCGAACACCGCCATCGGGAAGGCCTCGCCGGTCTGCAGCACGAGCGGCGGGTAGAGCGTCCAGCCCGAGGCCGGCGCGCCGCCCGGCATCAGGAAGGTCGAGAGCAGCAGCAGGAACGCGAATGCGAGCAGCCAGAAGCTGAACAGGTTCATGCGCGGGAGCGCCATGTCCGCGGCGCCGATCTGCATCGGGATCATCCAGTTCGCGAGGCCGACCGTCGCCGGCATCACCGCGCCGAAGACCATCACGAGCGCGTGCATGGTCGTCATCTGGTTGAACACCGCCGGGTTCAGGAGCTGCAAGCCCGGCTCGAACAGCTCGGCGCGGATCATGAACGCGAACGCGCCGCCGATGAGGAACATCGTGAGCGAGAACACGAGGTACATCGTGCCGATGTCCTTGTGGTTCGTCGTCGTGAGCCAGCGCACGATGCCCTTCGGGGGCCCGTGCGCGTGGTCGTCGTGGTGGCCCGCGTGTGCCATCGTCATTGCTCCGTCGCGGCGAGCGCCGTGGCGACTTGTTTCTGATTCAAGAGCCAGGCGTCGAACTCGGCCTTGGGCTTCGCGACCACGACGATCGGCATGAAGCCGTGGTCGGCGCCGCAGAGCTCCGCGCACTGGCCGCGGTAGGTGCCGGGCTTGTCGGCGTCCACCGAGATCCACATCTCGTTGATGAACCCGGGGATCGCGTCGCGCTTCATGCCGAACTGCGGCACCCACCAGGCGTGGATGACGTCGTTCGCGGTGAGGAGCATGCGCACCTTGACGCCGGTCGGGATCACGAGCGGCTTGTCGACGTCGAGCAGGTAGTGCTCGACGGTGCGCGGGTCGATCCCCGAGCCCTTTTGCCGCGCCACGTCGCTCGAACGCGCCAGGCGGCTGTAGAACTTCACGCCGGTGCCGAGGTACTCATATTGCCAGTACCACTGGTGGCCCGTGACTTTGATGGTGAGGCCGGAACCGGAGGTGTCCTCGATCTTGACGAGTTTCTCGACCGACGGGATCGCCATCACGATCAGGATGATGACCGGCACGATCGTCCAGGCCGCCTCGAGGCGCGCGTTGTGCAGCATCTTGAGGTCGGAGACGGCGCCCTTCGACTTCCGGAAGCGCGTCATCGCCACGACCATCGCGCCGAAGGTGAAGAACGCGATGACGAGGCAGATCCAGAGCATGATCATGTGCATGCCGTGGATCTCGCGCGAGAGCTCGCTGACGCCCTCCGGCATGTTGATGAGGCTCCAGTCCGCGCGCGCCGGCAGGGATGCGAGCGAGGCGAGGATGCCGGCGACGACCGACCGCATCTGGAACCGACTGGCGATGTGCAACGGATCCCCCGGGGATGGCCCGCGATCCGCGGGCTCACGGCCCGCGCATCGTAAGGGTTGGGAGCTACTGCCGCAACCCGCTTTTTTCCTTCTCCGCCAGTGGGATGCGGCTCAATCGCAGCGCACCTGACAACGCCGCTGCCGCGGCCGCGACGTCGGGCCGCGCCATGTGCGGAACGATGCCGAGACAGGGCGCGGCAATGCGCGCTTCGAGCGTCGCGACATTCGCGTCGAAGCGCGCGAAACCCGGGTCGATGTGGTTGCCGGCCCACCCGGCGAGCGTGAGCCCACGCGCGGCGATTGCCTCCGCGGTCAGGAGAGCATGGTTCAGGCAGCCGAGCCGCAGTCCCACGACGAGGATCACATCCATGCCGAGGAGCGTCGGAATCTCCGCGAAGCTCCGTCTCCCGTCGAGCGGCACGAGGAAGCCACCCGCGCCTTCGGCAAGCACGACATCCGCGCCGGCGCGGACCGTTTCGTATGCTCTCGCGATTCGTGAAGTGTCGATTTCGACTCCCGCCTCATCCGCAGCGATGTGCGGGGCGATCGCAGGCTCGAACAGCCAGGGATTCACGACGGCGTAAGGGTGGCGCTCGCTCGACTCGGCCTGAAGCAAGAGCGCGTCGTCGTTCGCCGGACCCTCCGGCCCCGCGACGCTGCCGGCCGCAACCGGCTTCATGCCGGCGACCCGCAGGCCCGATTCACGCAGGCGGCGGAGCAGCGCGGCCGTGATGAGCGTCTTGCCGACGCCGGTATCGGTGCCCGTGATGAAATAGTCGCGCCGCATGGCCGTGCGCCGGCAATCAGGTCGGAACAGTGGCCTGCTTGGCGGAACTTGCCGCGAGCCGCGCTTCGGTCGCCGACACCAGCGCCTGGAACCTCGGATCGTTGCGCAGCAAGTCGAGGTCGGGGTCCGCCTTGACGTACGGCAGGAACATTTCTGTCACCGTTTCGAACACCGGGCCGATCATGCTGAGGGAGGCCTCCTTGTCCTTGAGATAGACGCACAAGGCACAGGCGAAGTTGTAGCGCATGTTGAAGTTCTTCGGATCGATCAGCATGGCACGCTCCATGCGCGTCTTGGCGCGCTCGCCCTCGCCCAGCGCGCAGAGCGCATATGCGCTGTAACCCGCCACCATGGAGTTGTTCGGGTCGTGGGCCAATATGGCCTCGGCCCGGTCCAGCGCACGCTGCGCGGAGCGGCGCTTGCCTTCGACGTCGCCGAGGGCGGTGTAAGCGCTCATAAGCACGGAAGCGGAATTGAGGTCAGCCTCCATGAGGCTCGCCGCCTTCTCGTAGAAGCGGACCGCATCCTTGTGCCGTTTCAGCTGGTAGTTCAGGCGACCGGCGGAGCGATTGACTTCGTAGGATTCGGGATCCAGTTCGAGGGCGGTGGCGACCTCAGCCGCCGCCGCTTCTGCATCGCCGTCCGCAAGCAGGATCCGGGCCTTGACTGCATGGGCCTCGGCAAGTCTGGGGTCGATAGAAAGCGCGTGCTCGGCGGCCGCCATGCCCTCGCCGGCGTCGATGCCCGACGCTTCGCGTAACTTGTTGTGGCCGATCGCCTTGAGCGCCCAGGCCTGTGCATAGCGTGGATCGATCTCGGTGGCGCGCCCGCACAGGCGGATGATGGCCTCCGCGGAAGGCACGTCGTATTCCTGGCCGCTGATGTAGGTCTCGCGCGCCATCAGATAGAGATTGTGGGCCTCGGCGTTGCTCGTGCCGCGCCGCTCGATGGCCTTCTTCTCCTCCGGCAGCAGCCGAAGCTTCAACGCCTTGACGATCGCCTCCGAGATCTCGTCCTGCAGCGCGAAGATGTCGCTCGAGTCGCGGTCGTAGCGTTCCGCCCAGACGTGGCTATTGGTCGCGCCGTCGACCAGCTGCGCACTGATCCTCACGCGGCCGCCCGCCTTGCGGACGCTGCCCTCGAGCACATGGCTCACCTTGAGCTCGCGCGCGACCTTCAGGATGTCGACCTGCTTGCCCTTGTACATGAAGGCACTGTTGCGCGCGATGATTCCGAGCGAAGAGACCTTGCTGAGGTCGGTGATGATGTCTTCGGTGATGCCGTCGCTGAAGTATTCCTGCTCCGGGTCGCCGCTCATGTTGACGAACGGCAGCACGCAGATCGTGTAGCGCGGGGCATCCTTGGCCGGGGGCTGGGCGGGAGCGGCGCCCCCTGACTTCGCGGGACGCGAGGCCTGGGTGCGCGCGATCATCGCGCCGAGCGCGCGCAGGAATTCCACCGCCTGCGGACTCGCGGGGTTCTCGCTCCAGCCGTCGAGGTCGGTCGTGTGGATGGCGCGCACGTCCATCGGCAGGCGCGCCTGCTCGAACCGCACCGGCACGAGGATGTTGCGCTCGGCGGCTTCGCGCGCCTCGCCGCGCACCCAGCGCGAAGCCACGGAAGTCGGTGTCCAGACCACCAGCACGGCCGAGGCCGCCTCGATCTCGGTTTCGATCTGGTCGTCGAACTCCTGTCCCGGAGAGATGTCGGGATCCCACCAGACGGACCACCCCTTCGCCTCGATCGCGGCTACAAGAGGCGCGACGCGCGCCTTGTCGGCGCGCGCATACGAAACGAAAACGTCAGCCATGCCTAGTGAGTCCTGCTCCCGGTCGGAGGCCGAAATGCGAGGGCTGCCAAGCATACACGCGCGCCGAACCCCGGAGTAGCGAGCGATCGGCGGGCCGTCACCCCGGCGGCTTGAACTGGAAGCGGCACACATGTCCGCCGCGCGCCATGCACTCGTGCAGCTGGACCTTGCTGCCGCTGAAGCCGGACAGCAACGCGAGGTCGAAGTGGCAGATCTCGGGATTTCGAGTCGCGAGCTCGTGGAACACGCAGTTGTCGGCTTCGATCGTCGGCGCGCCGCCGAGGTCGCCGGCCGTGCGCGCGTCGTAGCCGAGCTCGCTCATCAGCGTTGCGAGCGATTCGACCCGCTCGCGCCGGCTGCCGGTGGCGGGGGAGCCCTGGCGGATCTGCGCAACGACTGCCGCGGCGATGCGACCGAGACGCACGCGCAGGCCGCTCGTGCCGTGTTCCTTCTCCATCGCCTCGATCAGGAGCTGGGCAAACCAGGAATAGCGGCGCGGGAATTCCTCGCGGCCCCGGGGCGAGAGCACGAAGAGCTGCTCAGGGCGGCCGCCGGTGGGCCGCGTCTCCCCGGCCGCGACCAGCCCGTCGCGCATCAGCGCGGCGAGATGCTGGCGCACGGCGGTTCGTGTCACGCCGACAGCGCCCGCCATCTCATCGATGCTGGCGCCCCCCTTGTTTCGGAGGAGGTGACGCATCAGGCGGTTGCGGCTGGCGCCGAATGTCTCGCTCATGGCGGCTCTCCGAGGTACAGGTACTTTTGGCATATTAATATTCCGATACTGTCTTTGTCGAGCTATAAGGGACGCGTCCCCGCTGCGCCCTTTCGGCCGGCGGTCCAGACCGGAGGACGCTGTCATGTTGCATCGCCGCTCATTGCTTCTCCTGATCGCGGCAGCCGCTGCGATCGCCGCCTGCGATGGCGGCGGCCGGGCACAGCCCCCCGCCGTCGAAGCAACCAATCCCGCGGACGGCGCGTCCGAAGTCGCGGTCGACACGGCAATTACCGTCGACTTCGGGCGTCCGATGGATCCGTCGTCCATCAACGCCGCGAACTTCGGGATCGCGTGTCCCGATGGCACGACGATCGATGGCGCGGTCGCCTACGACCGCGCGAGCCACAGCGCCACCTTTACGCCGAACGCGGTGCTGCCAGGCGACACCCATTGCGTCGCCACCGTCACGACGGGCGTGCGCAGCCGTGGCGGTAGGGCACTCGCTGCGGACGTTCGCTGGACATTCTCCACCGCGCTCGACCCGGCGCTCGTTGCGGCTGGACGCGACATCTTCCGCTACGACACCTTCGGCGACGAGACGCAGTGGACCGACGCCCTCCGGATGCACGAGGTCATCCGCACCGCCGTCGATCCGGTCACCGCGCTGTCGGTCGGACTCAAGGTCGACGCGGAAGCGTTGCCGCCCGCCGTCGTGGAAGGCATCCAGAACGGAACGATCAGCCTCACGGATCCTGCGACCACGGTTGCGCTCCTGAAGCTCGACGCCGTCGTCGGCGTGAAGGGCACGGTGGAGACAATTGCCGGCGTCGACACGCTGACGCACGTCGGCATCACCTGTGCGCTGTGCCATTCCACGGTCGACGATTCATTCGCCCACGGCATCGGCCGGCGACTCGACGGCTGGCCGAACCGTGACCTGAATCCGGGCGCGATCATCGCGCTGTCGCCGGCGCTCAGCCCCGCGCAGAAAGCGGTCTACAACTCCTGGGGCCCGGGCAAGTACGACCCGCGCTTCAATTTCGACGGCCTGAACGGGCCGCAGGTCATCCCGCCCGCGTTCGGATTGCGCGGAATCCACAGCATCACGGCGACAGGCGATGGCGATGAGCTCGCGTACTGGAACCGCTACGTCGCCGTCACGCAGATGGGCGGACACGGCAGCTTCAGCGAACCGCGCACCGGCGTCGCGGTGACGAACGGCACAGACGACCTCGTCACGGACAAGCTGCCGGCGCTGCAGGCCTATCAGCTCTCCATCGCAGCGCCGGCGGCGCCGGACGGAAGCTTCGATGCCGCGGCCGCGGAGCGCGGACGGGCGCTCTTCGAGGGCGCCGCGGGCTGCGCCGGCTGCCACAGCGGGACGGAGTTCACCGACGCCAACGAGCGCCTGCACTCGCCCGACGAGGTCGTGAGCGAGCCGGAGCCCCCGGGCGTGCCGAGCTACGCGTCGCGGAGCGCCACGAAGATGTATCGCACGGCGCCGCTCAAGGGCCTGTGGCAGCACCCGCCCTATTTCCACAACGGCACGGCCGCGACGCTCGCGGACGCGGTCGCCGCCTACGACGCGCGGCAAGGGCTCGGCCTCACCGAAGCCGAGCAGGCTGACCTCGTCGAATACCTCAAATCCCTTTAGGAGAACCGCCATGAAATTTTCTTTCCCCGCCACCCTGCTCGCGGCCGCCGCAGTAATCAGCCTGCCGGCCGCCGCGCACGACGCGCCGACGCCGAAGGCCGCGCAGCCCGCCGCCATCGCGACGAAGCTCGCCGACACGCGCGCGGCGTTGCGGGACCTCTGGATCGGCCACGTGTTCTGGGTTCGTAACGTCGTGGACGCGCGTTTCGAAGGCGACAAGGCCGCCGCCGACGCGGCGGAGCGGCAGGTGGTCGAGAACGCGAAAGCGATCGCCGGTGCCATCGAGCCTTTCTATGGCAATGCAGCGTCTGAAAAATTGTTCACGTTGCTCGCCGGCCATTGGGGTGCGGTCAAGAGTTACCTCGACGCGACCGTCGCGAACAACAAGTCGGGCCAGGACGCGGCCATGTCGAAGCTGCTCGCCAATGCCAACGACATCGCGACCTTCCTCGGCGGCGCGAACCCCAACCTGCCGGTCGAGACCTTGAAGGGCCTCCTTGCCGCACACGGCTCGCATCACGTGCAGCAGATCGGCGAGTTCAAGGCCAAGCAATGGGACGCCGAGGCCAAGACCTGGGCGGCTATGACGCAGCACATGTACGTGATCGCGGACGCGCTCGCGGACGGGCTCGCGAAGCAGTTTCCCGAGAAGTTTCGCTGAGGCGGACTAGTTGCGCCGCCGGATGTCGCGGACCGGGACGATGACCTCGTCCGGCCCGCGGTGTCCGCGGCCCGAGGGCCCGGTTGCTCCCCAGGCCTGCCCGAATACGACTTCGTAGGTCGATGGGACAACGCCTTCCGCGCGAAAGGGCTCGTAAGCTTCGGTCATCGCGGCGATTCGCCCGCGCCCGGTAAGGCCGCGGTTGCGGGAGCTCGCAGCATTCTGTGCGCCGATCGCCTTCAGGTCGCGCATCAGCGCGCCGACGTCCGGGTAGGTAAGCGTGTAGCGGCTCACGTCGAGCACCGCTTCCGTGAGTCGCGCGCGGACGAGACCGTCACCGAGGTCGTGCATGTCGGTAAAGGGATGCACGTGCGCAGCGCCATCGACGGACGCCCAGGCTGCGCGAAGCTCGACGAGCGTGTCGGGCCCGAAGCTCGTGAAGGTGAACAAGCCCCGCGGGCGCAGGATGCGTGCGACCTCGGCAAAAACCGCGTCGATGTCCTCGCACCAGGGCAGCATCAGGTTGCTGAAGACGAGGTCGACGCTCGCATCCGGCAGCGGCAGTGCCTCGGCCTCCCCGCGCAGGAACTCGATGCGGCTCCCGGCACCGCTGCGCGCGGCCTCGCGCAGCATCGCGGGCGAAGCGTCGAGTGCAATGATGCGGGCGCGCGGCCATCGCCCGGCCATCGTCGCGGCGCCACGGCCGGTGCCGCAGCCGAGGTCGAGGACGGAATCCGGGACGAAGGCGATCCAGTCCAGCCGCGCGATCATCTGATCGCGCAGCCGACCCGCGAGCACGGCGGACTCGTCGTAGCCCGCGCTCGCAAGGTCGAAATGCTTGAGGATGGCAGCGCGGTCGAGGAGAGGCGGCCCCGAATGGAGCGGTCGCTTCGCGCCGCTCATTCGGGCGACATGACTTCAGACAGAGACGCAACCAACCCTTCGACGTCCGCATCGCGATGCGCGGCAGAGAGCGCGATACGCAGGCGGGAACTGCCTTCGGGCACGGTCGGTGGCCGGATCGCGGCGACGAAGTAGCCGCGCTCGAGCAGGCCCTGGCTCGCCTCGACGGCGTCGTCAGCACCGCCGACCAGGATCGGCTGGATCGGCGTCTCCGAGACCGCAAGCGAAATGCCGGCCTCGGCCGCGAGCGCGCGGAAGCGGCGCGTCAGCGCGAGCACGCGGGTGCGCCGCCAGGACTCGGAGATCGAGACTGCGAGCGCAGCCCGTGTCGCGGCTGCGACCGCGACCGGGAGCGCCGTCGTATAAATGTAGGTCCGAGCGCGCTGGATTAGGGTCTCGATGAGGCCGGCATCCCCGGCGACGAAGGCGCCGAAGCTGCCGAAGGCCTTGCCCAGCGTACCGACGAGCGCGGGGACATCGTGAACAGTGAGGCCGAAGTGCTCGAGCAAGCCTCCGCCACTCGCGCCCAGCACGCCGAGCCCGTGCGCGTCGTCCACCGCGATGAAGGCGCCAGATCTCCGGCAGGCCGCCGCGATCGCGGGCAGTGGCGCGACGTCGCCGTCCATGCTGAAGACGCCGTCGGTCAGCACGAGCGCAGGGTTCGCGCCGCCCGCGGCGAGCTTCGCCTCGAGCGCCGCGACATCGCCGTGCGCGTAGTAGTCGATGGATGCGCGTGCGATGCGGCCGGCGTCGATCAGCGACGCATGATTGAGCGCGTCCCCAAGGACGGTTCCCCCCTTGCGGACGAGCGCGGTCGCTAACCCGAGGTTCGCCATGTAACCGGTGGAAAAGAGGAGGGCGCGCTCGCGATGCGTGCCTGCCGCCAGCTCTTCCTCGAGAGCCTCGTGCTCGCCCTGGTGGCCGGTGATGAGATGCGAGGCGCGCGCCCCGACGCCGTGCTCGCGCGCGGCCTCGATGAAGGCCGCCGTCACGCGTGGATGCGCCGCGATACCGAGGTAGTCGTTGCTGCAGAAGTCGACGCAGCGCCGGCCGTCGAGCTCGATCTC
>Ga0075433_10000753_pt1 | contig 22237 bp, 17 predicted proteins | sample RhiMethybrSRZTD2_FD_75299 | JGI IMG/M metagenome (GOLD analysis project Ga0075433, IMG submission 75299) | Populus rhizosphere microbial communities from Tennessee, USA - Rhizosphere MetaG P. TD hybrid SRZTD2 | ecosystem: Host-associated > Plants > Roots > Rhizosphere > Soil | place: USA... | reverse complement strand
CCGGATCCAATGCGACACCTTGACCGACTCTGCGTGCACGTTCTTGAACCCGAGCGCACGCAGGTGCGCGAGCGCCCATGCCACCGCGCGCGCATCGCCCGGGCTGCCGGCGGAGCGCGGCCCGACCTCGGTGGTGAGCGAGCGCAGGAGGTCGTAGCCGACGTCGTCGGAGAGCGCACGCTCGCGGATCACGCGTGCCTGGTCGAGCACCGCTTGCGGAAACGGCTCTGCGGCCTGAGCCGCACGGAAGAGCAGGAGGCCCAGGACGATTCTCGGGACACATCGTGGCAGCGATCGCATGCGGCCTCGCAGGTAAGGAGTTCGATCCGGGAGTCGATGTCGAGGGATTACCCTACCGCAATCGCGCCGGACTGCCGCAGGTGACGCGCTCCCCGGCGCCGCGGCCACGGACACCCGCCGGCATCACTGCAGGCGCAGCAGCCGGATCACCGTGGTCTCCGTGCCCTGGCGGAAGCGCGCGAAGAAGAGGCCGCTCCCGCAATCCGCGCCCGTGGCGTCGCGCCCGTCCCAGCGCGCTTCGTTCCCGCAGACTTCGAGCGGGCCGGGCTCGAGCTTGCGCACCAGCCGGCCGGCCGCATCGAAGATCGCGACCGCGGCCGGCGCGGGCGCTCCGCTCGCGAAGCGGATCACGAAGCCGCCGCGCGATGGGTTGGGCACGGCCGACACGAGCGCGAGCGGCGCGGGCGCCACGCTCGCCTGCCCGCGGCACCCCTGGGCCGCCAGCGGCCGCGCGCGACGGGCGGGCACGGGCGCCAGATCCCCCTCGTCGGGCCCCCACGCGACGGCGCCGCCGATCCTTCCCGGCAGCGCAGCGGCCAGGCACCAGAAGTTGAGGCTGGTGTTGATGACCGACGTGTCGGCGGTGGTCCACACGTAGTAGGGATCGCTCTGGGGCGGCCAGAAGTCCCACTTGTCCGCCCACGTCCCCCCCTTCTCGTGCGCCCCGAGGAAGCGCATCACGTCGCGGTACTTGGGCGAGTGGAAATGGTCGAACAGCAGCGCGCTGTAGCCCAGCTCGTTGGTGAAGGCGCGCGTGTCGTAGTCGATGTCGCAGCCGCTCGCCAGGCTCCAGTAGTAGATCGTGCAACCCGGCTTGTCGGGACACGGCGCCTCGTAGCTGGTGTTGCCGGTCGTGTCCACGCGCGTCTCCATGAACGCCTCCATGCTCTCGAGCAGGGGCGTGATGACCGGATCATCCATGCGCCGCTGGATCAGGATCAGCTCCATCGCCATCCAGTCGGTGTAGCTGATGTCGCGGCTGCCGAAGCACCAGTGGGGGAAGCTCCCGTCGGCGTTGTGGTAGCCGGGCAGCGAGCCGAGCGCCGTGCGCGCCAGCCCCTCCGACATCACGTCGCCGGTGAGGCGGTAGTCGGCGGCGAACGCCATGGCCGCCATCAGGCCGCCGTTCAGGATCAGCTCGCCGAGCGACATGCCCTCGAGCTCCGTGATCACCGCCTGACCCGCGTCGAAGTAGCGGCAATCGCCTGTGACATCGAACGCCTCGAAGAAGCAGTAGCCCAGCATGCCGTCGAATACGCTGCCGGAGCGGACCTGGTCGAAGCGCGCGAGCAGGTAGTCGGCGCGGTCCACGATGTCCTGGCGGATGCGATCGGTGGGGTGCCAGCGATAGAGCTCCACGTAGCCGAGGAGCTGCGGCTGGACCGAGAGGCGCACCGCCTCGGTTTCGTTGATCACCCACCGCCAGTCGAGCACCACGCCCCCGGTTTCGGCGCGCTGCAGGTAGCCGTCGATGCGCCGCAGCATCGGCAGCAGCGGATCGCGGGCCTCGAGCTCGGGCGCGGCATTCGCCCACGCCACGGTGATCAGCGCGGGGGCCAGAACGAGCGCGAGCACGGCAGCGCGCGTCGCCCGGCATGCGCACAGTCGAAGGAGCATTCGCATCGATGGATCCGCGATCACCCGGGGCCGCCGGGGTGGTCGGCAGACATCCAATCTATCAGGCGGATGTGCCCGGGGCCACGACACAGATGTTAGGCCTTAGGGTGTTCTCCCCACCTCGAAGCAGGGGGACACCCGATTGAGCGTGCGGCTGCGCCGTGGCAACGTTGTGGTCAGGCGCCGCCCGAAGCGGCTCGAGCATCGATGACTTCGCACCCGATGGCTGCTCGAGGCGGCGCCGGCAGTCCAGGTTCCAGATCCAGGGCGGACCCACCGGGGTCACTTGGATGCACGCGGTGCGGCCCCGATGTGCGTCCGATCCCCGACCATGGGTCCGCTCTTTTTTTTGCGTCGCGGATGGAACTCGCGCCTACGCGTGCAGCTCGACCACGTCGCGGTCGTTGAGCACGTGATCGCGGTCCACCTGCTGGCCTTCGAACTTAGCGCTGCCCCAAAGCCGCGCATACTTGAGGCGCGCGGCGATGTCCTTGTGCACGTGGAGCGCCAGGTCCTGCACCGTGGCGCCGTGCCGCAGCACGAACGGGCGGGCGAGATCGGGCTTCTTCCCCGGCTCCTTCGCGTAGATGCGGATCCGGCGCAGCTCCACGAACAGCGCGCGCCTGAGATCGTCGAGCCCCATCCCCTGCTCGGCCGAGACCGCGAAGAACGGCAGGTCCATCCCGAGCTGCTCCCGCGCCCGCGGGGCGAGTCCGCCATCGAAATCGAGATCGCACTTGTTCGCAACGGCCAGCACCGGGCGGTGCAGCAGAAAGGGCGGCGCGCCGGGCGGCAACGGCTTCGATGCCGGCCACACGCGCGCCCGTTCGAGCAGCGAGTCGAGGGCGGCGGCACTCGCCTCGAGGTTCTTCGCGGTCACGTCGCCGACCAGCACGACACCGTCGGCGGCATGCACCAGGTTGGCCATGTAGGGCTCGAGGTGCTGCGCCGTCACCGCCGGCGTGTCCACGAGCTGCACCTGCAAGTCCTCGAACGGCATCATGCCCGGCTGCGGAGCGCGCGTGGTGAAGGGATAGGCCGCGATCTCGGGATGCGCGTGGGTGAGGGCGCGCAGCAGCGCCGACTTGCCGGCATTGGGCGCGCCCAGCAGCACCCACTGCCCGGCGCCTTCGCGGCGCACGTGGCCGGGATCGAAGTGATGGGCGCCGCCCTGCCGCGGGTGCTCGCCCTCCTCCTCGAGCTTCGAGATGCGGTGCTTGAGATCGGCCTGCAGCTTGTCCGTGCCCTTGTGCTTGGGCAGCAGCGCCATCATCTCGCGCAGCGCTTCGAGCTTCTCTTCGTTGCTCTTGGCTTCCCGGTAGCGCCGCTCCGCTTCCCGGTATTGCGGGGTGAGGTTGGCCGGCATCGGGCCCGATTATAGGCGGCCCCCGGAAACCCCCTCAACGCGTACCCGTTGGCGGCGTTCCGCTTGCCCTCGCGGGCCCCGCGGGCACGGGCGCGGAAGAGCGCGAGACCGGCGCGGGTGCGAGGGGATCCGGCGCGAAAATCGGCCTATTCGAGCGCCCCGGGCGGTAGTAATATGAGTGTGTCCCCCCACAATATAGGCATCCCCCGAAGGTGTCCCTGGGTCGTCTTCTTCCCGGAGCGGCCCCAAGTTACTCGCCGGTCTAGACGCATGAGAGGAGCCGTCCCATGAATTCATGTCTACGCCGTTTCGGAATCGTCCACATCGCGGTCGCCCTCGCCGTCACGTTGCCCGCCGTGGCCGGAGCGCAACCTCCGACCTACATCCTGCAGTGGGGCTCCAACGGCAGCGGAGATGGGCAGTTCAAGTTCCCGATCAACGTGGCGGTGGATGGCGGCAACGTCTACGTGGCGGACAACAACAACAACCGCATCCAGAAGTTCACCAACACCGGCACCTACATTACGCAGTGGGGCGTCGCCGGCAGCGGGGACGGGGAGTTCAGCAGCCCGACCAGCATCGCGGTGGATGGCAGCGGAAACGTCTACGTGACGGACCGGGGCAACCACCGCGTCCAGAAGTTCACCAACACCGGCACCTACATCACGCAATGGGGCGTCAACGGCAGCGGGGACGGGGAGTTCAACTTCCCGTTCGGCATTGCGGTGGATGCCGGTGGCAACGTGTACGTGTCGGATTACGGTAACAGCCGCGTCGAGAAGTTCGACGGCAGCGGCACCTTCCTGACGAAGTGGGGCGCGCCTGGAGCCGGGAACGGGCAGTTCAATGGCCCGACGGGTGTGGCGGTGAGTCCCAGCGGCGACGTCTACGTTGCGGACCAGCTCAATGCCCGCATCGAAAGGTTCACCAACACCGGCACCTTCGTCTCCAAGTGGGGCACCAACGGCTCCGGGAACGGGCAGTTCAACCGCCCGGTCGGCGTGGCGGTGGATATCGGCGGCAACGTGTACGTGGCCGACCAGAACAACAACCGCATCCAGACGTTCAACGGCGCCGGCGTCTACATCGCCCAGTGGGGCACCAACGGCAGCGGGAACGGGCAGTTCTCGTTCCCGGACGGCGTGGCGGTGGATTCCGGCTACAACGTCTACGTGGCGGATACGTCCAACCATCGCATCCAGAAGTTCGGCATGGTGCCGACGGCCGCGACGTCGTTGAGCTGGGGCCACTTGAAGAGCATGTATCGCTGATCGCCTGACTCTCAGGAGTGCACGAGGGCCGGCCCCGCCTGGGGTCGGCCCTCGGTGTTTGGCGCAGGCTACTTCGCGGGCGGCGTGTAACCGTGGGTCGCGAGCCGCTTGCCGCTCGCCGCGTACTCCTCGGGCTGCATCGGGCGCACGCCGGTCCCGTCACACCAGCGGTTGTAGAAGTTGAAGAGCGCGCACACCGACACCGCGTCGTAGATCGCCTCGTCACTCCAGCCCGCGGCGCGCACTGCATCCACCTCCTCGCAGCGCAGCGAGTACGAGTTCCGGTTCACGTGCTCGAGGTAGGCGAGCATCACCCGCTCGCGCTCCGAAATCGGCGCGGTGCGCGGATTCTCCAGCACCGCGTCCACCAGGTTCCGGTCTCCGAGCAGCTCCGCCGCGACCGCGGCGTGGCTGCCGATTCAGAACGGGCAGTGGTTGAGCCGCGAGGTGTAGGCGGCGATCAGCTCGCGGAACCCTGGCGAGAGCGGCGAGGGCCCGCGCATCACGCCCTGGGTGTAGCGCGACAGGTGCTCGGTGCGGTCGGGCTTGTACGCGAACAGCCGCATGATGTGCGGCACGTGCAGCCCGGCAGCCTCCAGCGCCGCGATCGGCGCGGCGTACGGCCCGGCCGGATCCCGGTCCTGCACGCTCCTCAAGAACATGGGGTCGGACATGGCAGCGCGTCTCCAAAGGTAGGTCGAACGGAAAGAATACCGCGTCCCGGGCAGTGTACCCGAGAAGGGCGGCGGAACGGGCCCGCGCGGGCTCAGGCCGATCCGAGGATCGGGATCGAGGGATGGGGTGGCTGGAGGGCGTGAATTCCGAGGCCGACGGTGCAGGATCCCGCCTTCTTGACGACCATTCGTCCTTGCGGGCCTACTCGTGCGCGCAACGTGCTGAGATCGGCGGATCGACGTCCGTCGAACCGCGTGAGGGGGCCGACATGGCAGGACAGGGATCCACCGGAAACGTCATCGCTGCGCTGTGCAGCTTCTTCATTCCCGGGTTGGGGCAGTTGCTTCAGGGACGTCTCTTCATGGCGATCATCCATTTCGTCCTGGCCGGCATCCTGTGGTTCTTTCTCCTGGGCTGGCTCGTCCACCTGTGGTCCATCCTGGATGCTGCACTGTGGAAACCGAGGCACGAATGACCGCTCCCGCGCGCAACTTCACGATCGAAGACCTGACCGCGCTCCACTGGATCGCGGACCCGCAGATCTCCCCCGACGGCTCGCGCGTCGCGTTCACCCGCGTGTGGGTGAACTCCGAGGCCGACGAGTACCGCACCGCGTTGTGGCTCGTGAACGCCGACGGCACGGACCTGCGCCGCCTGACGGCCGGCGAGCTCGACACGCAGCCACGCTGGTCTCCGGACGGAGCGCGGCTCGCCTTCGTGCGTGCCGCCGAAGCCGGCAAGCCCGGCCAGCTCTGCGTGCTGCCGATGGCCGGCGGCGAGGCTTCGGTGCTGACCAAGCTCGAGAAGGGCGCCGCCGATCCGGCATGGTCGCCCGACGGCCGGCGCATTGCATTCTCGAGCCGCGCGAATCCTGCGTTCGACGATCCCGCGAAGAAGAAGCCCAAGCACGAGCCGGGACGCCTGGTCACGCAACCGGTGTGGCGCTGGAACGAGCAGGGCTTCATCGATGCGGATCACCTCCCGCACCTGTGGGTGATCGACTCCGCCGGCGGCGAGCCGCGCCGGATCACTCACGGCAGATTCGCCGAAGGGGCGCCCCGCTGGTCGCGCGACGGCCGCTTCCTGATGTTCCTCTCCGACCGCCGCGACCAGCCCTGGTTCGATCGCGACCGCCAGTGGCTCTACCGCGTGCCGGCCGATCTCGAGGCGCCGACGGACGGCGCGCATATGGAACTCATCACCGGACTCGACGGCACCGTGACCGCGTTCCGCGAGGGCGAAGGCGGGAGGATCGCGATGACCGGGTGCCGCTATGGTGAACGGGTCCTCTCCTACGAACAGCCCGGCCTGCTGCTCGCAGAGCCCACGCCGGGGGCGGGCGTGTCCAGTGTGAAGGGTTCGCGGAGCGCACAGGTGGCGAGGCGTGCGCCCGAGCCCAACGGGGGGAAGCCCGCCCCGTCGGCGATCGGGGCGCTCTCGGTGCGGCCGATCGCCACGGGCGCCGATTTCCCCTTCGGCGAGGGGCTTTCCGCGGACCAGCACCCGCCGCGCGGCGGCGGTGAGCTGCCGCTCGGCTTCTCCCCCGACGGACGCAGCCTGGTCGCGATGATGGCGAAGCACGGCAGCGCGATGCTGGTCGCGGCGGACATCGCGCGAGGCGAGATCGTGGAGTGGACGCCCGCCGGGCGGGACGTGATCGCGGGGACCGCCAGCGCCGACGGCCGGCGCTGGGCGATCACGATCGGAGACTGGACCCGCCCCGGCGATCTTCATCTCCTCGACGCCGGAACCGGCAAGCTCACCCGGCTCTGCGGCGTGAACGACGCGCTGCTCGAAAGCGTGCGGCACGCGGGCCTCGAGGAGTTCTGGTATCCCTCGTTCGACGGCACACGAATCCAGGCATGGCTGGCCACGCCGCCGGACTTCGACCCCGCGAAGAAGTATCCGATGATCCTCTCGATCCACGGTGGACCACACGCGCCCTACGGGTTCGGTTTCTTCCACGAGTTCCAGGTGTTCGCCGCCGCCGGCTTCGTGGTGCTGTTCACGAATCCGCGCGGCAGCACCAGCTACGGAACGGAGTTCGCGAACCTCATCCAGTTCCACTACCCGGGCGACGACTACCGCGATCTCATGGCCGGCGTGGACGATGTGCTGAAGCGCGGCTGCGTGGATCCCAAGCGATTGGGCGTGTGCGGCGGGAGCGGCGGCGGGCTCCTCACCAACTGGATCGTCACCCAAACCGGCCGCTTCGCCGCAGCCGTGACCGACCGCTGCGTGGCGGACTGGGCTTCCATGTACTCCAGCGCGGACTTCGCGCTCTTCAACCCGTCGTGGTTCCGGAAGCCGCCGTACGAGGATCCCGCCGAGTACGCCGGTCGCTCGCCCGCGACCTTCGCGTCGCGCGTCACGACGCCGCTCTTCATCGTTCACAGCGAGGACGACTGGCGCACGCCCATCGGGCAGGGCGAGACCATGTTCCGCGCGCTCAAGCACCAGCGGAAGAAGACCGCGATGGTGCGCTTTCCGGGCGAGAACCACGAGCTGTCGCGGAGCGGCACGCCGTCGCGCCGCATGCAGCGGTTGAGCCTCTACCGTCGCTGGTTCGGACGGTTCCTGCTGGGCGAGAGCGCGCCCGAGTTCGACGAGCCGTTCGAGCGCGAGGAGCCGGCCCAGGTTTCGACGGTCGGCGCGCCCGCCGCTGTCCGGAAGAGCGCGCGCAAACGTGGATCTCGCGCGGCCAAGTCCCCGGCGCCGCGGGCGAGACGTGCGAGGCATCCACGATGAGGCGCGATTCGCATCCGGCTGGAGAGTGGGACGCGCCAGGGAGAAGGCTGACCCGCCTGGCCACTGCGGGTCTTGCACTCCTTTCGTTGAACCCTGCCTCCGCCGCGGCGTCCGCGCAGCCGCGTGCCGGCGCCGCGATTCGTCTGGAATTCGACTACAGCGCCGCGGAGCTGATGGCCGACGCCATCGGCCGCCCGACGCTCAGCGAGGCGGAGGCCGGCGCACTGCTCCGGAATCGCGGCGTCGCCGCCATGGTCGCGAAGACCGGCGTCTTCTCGCCGCAAAGCACGCCGCAGGGCTTCGTCGCCGACATGCAGAGCTTCGTCACCACCCATCACTATCCCGAGGGCGACTTCGCGCTCGACTGGGTCTACAAGTACCGGGACCAGGTCCGCGCGCTGGTGAGCGAGCTGCGCGCGGACGAAGACTCGCTGCGCCACCGCGTCACCGCCCGGCTGACGCGCTACGCTCCGCGCACCGGGCCCGCCACCATCCATGTCTATTTCGTGGCGGGCGGAATGTCCGACGGCTTCGTCCTCGATGACGACCCCGAGCTCGCCCTGTTCGTGGCGCTGGAAAAAGCCAGCGGCGACAAGGACGGCGTCGAGCAGAACCTCACGCACGAGCTCTACCACGTCCTCCAGAAGTTCTCGGCGGCGGGAACCCCGGCGGCCGTGAAGTTCGCCGCCACGCTCGACCGCCAGCCTCCGCCGCAGCGGTTGCTCGCCACCACGTTGTGGGAGGGAACCGCGAATCTGGCCGCGGACGCACGCGAGGCGCGCGGGCAGGGGCCTTACGTGTCCATGTGGCGCGACCGCTACCTGCGGAATCTGACGCCGGAAGGAACGCGCGGGAATTTCGCGCTGTTCGATTCCGTCCTCGCCGATCTGGATCAGGGGAAGGTCGAATGGGCCGCGGCCTATCGCAAGGGCTTCGGGGATTCCCGCTTCTACTTCGTGGGCATGGAGATGGCCCGCGCGCTCGGCGCCCGCCGGGGCGCCGTCTATTTCGACGAGTTGTTCGTTCGTCCCCCGAACCGTTTCTTCCGCGACTACCTCAAGCTGAGCGGGGCCGATCCCTCTCTCCCGCAATTCTCGGCGAACACGCGCCGCGTGATCGAGCATCTTCCGGCCAGCTGGTGACCGCCACCAGCCGCGGAGCATGCTCGCGGGTCAAAAATTCATTCTCCCCGCGCTGCGCGCGCCCGTGAATTGCGCGTCGATGTAGTAGACGGCGTCGAGCGCCCGCTGCACGTTGTGCTTGTCGTAGATCGCAACGTTGGCGGCGTTCGGGGTCCCCCGCGCCCCCACGAGGGAGTCGCGCCTGCCCAGCAGGTTGCTCAGCCCCTGATCGAACGGAAACAGCGGCGTGCCGCCGGGGAAGTCTCGGTAGGCGTCCCCGATGCGCGGTGCAAAGGGTCTTGGCTCCGGGAAGAACAGGATCCCGCTCGCGAAGTCCACGAACATCTTCTGGCTCGCCGGCGAGATGTCCACTTTTCCGTCATGGCCCGGGACCAGCGCGCCACCGCCCTGATCGTAGCTGTCGAGACCGACGACCTCGAGGTAGGACACGTCGCCATTCGCGGCCGATATCGAGGTCACCGGGGGCTCCACAACCCCCTGGCGAACGGTGAGCCGGAAGGTCGTGGGATCGATGCGCAGGGCGGGGAGCTGATAGAAGTTCTTGAGCTCGAGGTCCCGCGTCAGGCCGAACAGGTTGTCGCGGGAGTAGAAGCCTGACGGGTCAGGTTTCACCAGGCTGGCGGGCGGCCGGAGCAGCTTCATGTAGCGGCGCTTCACCCCGTCGCCCTCGACCACGTCATCCTCGCCTGTGTTCCGCCCGCCGACCTGCAACTCCGCGCCGGTCGCGACGCGCCGCGCGCGGTAGGCGACCGCGAGCGTCTGCTCGCCGGAGATCGGCCGATTCAGTAGGAGCATCTTGAAGTCCGGCCCGTACACTTCGAGGATCGAGTAGTCGCGGTCGGCCCCGATGTGGAGCAAGGAGAACGCGCCGCGCACCGAGGTCGTATCGGACACGTCGGGATCGCCGTAGGTGCCGCTCGGGCCGGCGGTGAGGCCGGCGTCCATGAAGGCGCGGCCCTCGATCGAGTTCGGGTCGTTGCCGTAGTCGTAATCGTCGAGGTAGACCGCGATGTCATAGTCTGCAATCTGTAGGCGGTCCAGGTTCGGGTCGTACAGGAAGTAGTAGACGCCCTTCACGTAGTCGATGTCGGCGAGCGTGGCAGAGAGCCCGCGCTTGGGCCCGGTCGTGGAGTCATTTCCGCAGCCGAAGCAGAAGGCGAGCGAAAGGAGAATGGAGGAGGCCGCAAGCAGGTTGCCGCGGGACCCGGGCATGGAGTCGCTCCTTTCGTGATCCGCCCGGCGGGGCGGACTGGGAGCTGCCGCCGGGCGGCGGCTCCTGAATCCGGGAATGGGGAGCGTGTCCGGGGCCGCGGCCCGCCCTCGGACGCTTCCCATCATACTCCCGGGCCGGCTAAGGCGTTCCCGAAAGATCCGCCGTCGCCCGGAACTTCGGCGGTCGCCGGTGCTTGGTCGCCTGCTCGAACGCGTACGCGATCTTGATCAGCGTTCCCTCCGACCACGCCCGCCCGAAGAACGACACGCCGATCGGGAGTCCGAAAGTGTAGCCGCCGGGAACGGTGATGTGCGGACAACCGGCCACGGCCGCCACGGTCGAAGAGCCGCCGAGGTAGTGATCGCCGTCCACGAGATCGATCACCCACGCGGGGCTGTCGGTGGGAGCGAACAGGGCATCGAGCCGATTCGCATTCATGAGCGAGTCGATGCCGCGATCGCGCGCGATCTCGCGGCACTTGACCAGCGCCCGCGTGTAGAGCGTGTCGGTCGGTCCACGCGTGGCCTCGGCGCGAACGAAGAGTTCCTGCCGGAAGTACGGCATCTCGGTGGCCCGATGCGCCTCGTTCCACGCGATGACCTCGGCGAGCGAATGCACCGGTGAATCCGTGCCGAGCGCGCCGAGATAGGCGTTGAGATCGGTCTTCAGGTCACTGAGGAGCACGGTGAGCTCGGGGTCGCCGACGGCTGCGAGGTCGGGAATCGCGAGCGAGTCCACGATCACTGCGCCGGCCTTTTTCATCACCGCGATGGCGTCCTCCGTGACCCGGTCCGAAGCCGGGTGGAAACCCGTGAGGTCCTTGCGCACCACCCCGATCCGCGCGCCCTTCAATCCCGCGGCGTCGAGGAACGACGTGTAGTCGGCGAGCGCGTGGCCCTCGGCTTCGCGCGTGACCGGATCGCGCGAGTCCGTACCGGTGATCGCCCCGAGCAGCGTCGCCGCGTCCGCCACGGTGCGGCACATGGGGCCGGCCGTGTCCTGGTGGTGCGAAATCGGGATGATGCCGGCGCGGCTCACGAGGCCCACCGTCGGCTTCAATCCCACGAGCGAGTTGATGCTCGAGGGCGAAACAATGGAGCCGTCGGTCTCGGTCCCGATCCCGGCGGCCGCGAAGTTCGCCGCGATCGCCGCGCCCGTTCCCGAGCTGGACCCGGACGGGCTCCGGTCCAGCGCGTAGGGGTTCCTCACCTGCCCGCCGCGAGCGCTCCACCCGCTCGATGCATGGGTCGAGCGGATGTTCGCCCACTCGCTGAGATTCGTCTTGCCCAGGATGACGGCGCCCGCCATGCGAAGCCGCGCGGCGACGCCCGAGTCCTGGCGGCGCCGGACCCCGGCGAGCGCGAGCGAGCCGGCCGTCGTCATCATGTGGTCGGCGGTGTCGATGTTGTCCTTCACCAGCACCGGGATGCCGTGGAGCGGGCCGCGTGGCCCCTTCGCCTTGCGCTCGGCGTCGAGCGACTCCGCGATCGCAACGGCGTCCGGGTTGATTTCGATGACGGCGTGGAGCGATGGCCCCTTCTTGTCGAGCGCTTCGATGCGCGCGATGTAGGCCTGGACGAGACCCTTCGAGGTCCAGCGGCCGGCCTTCATCCCCTCCTGCAGCTCGGCGATCGTCATCTCTTCGAACTGGAAGGTGCCGGCGCTCGAGCCCTTGGCGGGCGCGGGCTTCGCGGTAGCGGCGGGCTTCGGCGGGGCGGTCGCCGCGGTCGCGGGCAGTGCGGCCGTTCCAGCCAGGACCGCGCCCGCGATAAGGCAAGAAGATGCGATGCGGACCGCTTTCACGCTCATCGTGCGCACGATTCCTTCCTCCTTCGAAGAAGAGTTGCGAAAAAGTGCAGTCTGTCGTGACTCAGCCCAGCAGATTATCACCAAGCGGCACCCATTCTGGCGCGGGCCGTGGCCCCGATCGTCGCACGGTCGGACCCCTACTACGTCGACATCGGGAACCCCGCCTGCTCGTGGCTCCCAGGACCCCGACCTCGCGCGTCGAGACGGGGGTCAAACTTTGGGTCCGGGCGCCCGATCACTATCGAGGCGGCACATCCATGACGCGCACGGCGAATCCGACGGGACGACTTCCGCTTCCGCGGGTTGGCGCCACGCGTTCACCGGACCAGGGAGGGTATGTGAGTTCAGCCAGGTTTCGTTGGAAATGGGTCCTTCTCGCGATCCCGGCCCTGCTCACGCTTCAGGTCGCAGGTGCAATCGGCCTGGCACTGGCGGGCCAGTGGAACCCGATCGTGGTGGTTCCCATGACGTTCGTCAGCTTCTTCGTCGGCGGACTGCTCATCGCCTACTGCAGCACGGGGATCACGATCCGGGAGCCGGCGGTCGGGATCGCGATCGCCGTCGCGCTCTCGAACCTCGTGCTCGGGCGCACCGAGGGATCAGGGCTCGTAATCGGCTGGATCGTCCCGGCCTTTCTCGGGCTCGCAGGCGCCAGGCTCGGCGAGCAGATGCAGGCCTCGCGACGGCGTTCGCACGACCAAGGCCGCTGAGGGCGCGCGAGCGGCGCCGCGCTCGAGGGAGCGCGGCGCCGCCGCTGCCGCCTTCGCGGCGTCCTCAGTGAACGATCACGAACTTCTGCTGCAGGCTTCGCACGCCCTCTCCGGACGCGGTCAGCCTCGCGAAGTACACGCCGCTGCCGATCGTGCGCCCGTCGAGTCGCAGCTCGTGCGCGCCGGCCGACTGGAATCCGTCGAACGGCGTGCTCACCTCGCGGCCCTGGATGTCGAAGATGGTGATCCTCGCCAGCCCGGCTCGGTCCAGCGAGTAGCGGATGAGATTCTCCTGGTCGCCGCCGCTGGCCAGGACCTGGAGCTCGAGTGCCGGCGTGATCGCCGCCTGTTCGGTGGTGCCCTGCGCCGGGCCGAGACGCTCGTAGCGGCCGTCGGTGACCAGCACGAACCGCCGCTTCATCCCAGCGGGCACGGGGCTCGCGGTGAAGTCGCACTCGATGGCCTCACCCGGGCGCAGCTCGGCGATCCGGCCGTCGGATGACGTCAGCTCGGCCAGGTGGTCGGTCCCTCCAGGGCCAACCGCGGCCGTCAGCGGCGCCTCGCTGATGCAGTACGCGTGATCGAGCCGCTTCACCCAGCGCGCCGACGTGAAGGTGGCGTCGCCGGCCGCAGCGAACTCGATGCCGCCGGTCGCGGGACTGCACCAGCCGATGACCACTTCCGACTCCCGCTGGCGCAGGCGAACCAGCGGCGAGGATTCGCCGCCCCCGGGTTTCTCGTTGCGGGCGCCTCCGATCGGCGGCTTCGAGGGCGCGGCGCCCTTGCCGACCAGCCCGATCACCGGCGTCGGGCCGCCGCTCTCCGCCTGGAGGCACGAGGGATCGGGGCTCAGCTCGAGGACGTCGCCGCTCTGCAGGCGCCACGCGCTCGACAGCGCCGCCTGGCGGCCGTGGCCGAGCACGCTGCCACGGGCCGGTCCCAGATCCTGGAACGATACCAGCGTGCCGTCCGAAAGAGTTCCGAGCTCGGTGTTCTCGGGGTAGTCGACCGCGAGGAGTTGCACGTGATCGAACTCCGTCCGCTCGTGCTCGAATTCCCGGAGCTGGAGACGGTACTGACCCGCCTGCTCGACGAGCGGCTTCGAGAGCAGGTAGCGGTCGGTGACCCGTGCGCCCACATTGCCACCGCCGTCCTCGGACTGCGGAAGGATGTTGTTGTCGTCCTGGAACGCGATCCCGTTCCAGGGCGCGACGTAGGGGCAGCCCGGCGGTGGTGGGGTTGGACGGCTCCGGGCGTAGAGATTGAACGTGATGTACGACGTGGTCGACCCGGCCACGTTGGTGGCGATGACTTCGTAGGTGAGGGGAAACGAGGTCATCACGTAATCGTTGATGCAATACGCCGACGTGCCCGAGCCGTTCGTGGAGTAGTTCTCCGGCCGGCCATTCGTCAGCCGCCACTGGAACGTGGTAGGGCACGAGCTGTTCGTGACCGTCAGGTTCACCTGTTGCGTCTCGCCCCAGTAGACGCTGCTGGAGTTCACGAAGGTCGCGGAGATCTGCGGCGGTGCCGTGGCCGAGAACGTCGCCAGCGATGACCACGCGCCGGGCCCGTCGCGGTTGGTCCCGCGCACGTGCCACGAGTAGACCGTCCCCGGTGTCAGCCCGGAGAAGCTCGCCAGCGGCGTGGTGACCCCGGTCACGGTGCCGAAGGGCGGGCCCGTTCCGGTCGGGTTCGCGAACAGCTCGACGTCGTAGGCGGTGGCGTTGTTGTTGGCGCACCACCCCAGCGTGACGCTCCCGCTCGAGCAGATGGTGTTCCCGGAGAGGAACAGCGAGGCCGGTGGCACCGGGGTGAGCGGCAGCGGGTTCGCCGCCATGACTTGCATCATCTGGATGACCCGCGACGCGACCACGCTCGAGTTCTGGGTGTCGAGATGGTTGATGCAATCCACCTGCACCTTGAACTGGGTGTCGGGCTGGTTGGGATAGGCCTCCGAGCTCGCCGGAACGATGCCGTCGCTCGACGCGGCCTCAAGGACCTTGTCCCGCCAGAATTTGGGGAAGTGCGTGATGATGTCCCGTTGCGTTTCCCAGTAGGCGGCTTCGTACAGCCAATACTCGTCACCGGTGTCAGCGTAATTGAGGAGCGCGTCGACTTCGTGAGAGGTGCAAACGTCCTTGATGAAGTCGATCGCGTCGAGGAAGCCCTGGTCGCCGGCGCAGGTGCCGTCGCCGAACGCGCTGGCCGCCAGCCGATAGACCTCCGGATCGTGCTCGATGCCGATGATGCTCGCCCGGTTCACGTTGGCTTCCGAGCATGCGTTGTTGTTCATGGCCGCGAGCGGCGTGGCGCCGGGCCGGTAGTCGGCGGACGAGGCCGCCTGCCCCACGTCCCACACCGCGTGTCCGATGTTGTAGCCGACGGCCGCGGCGACCAACGCCTCCCACTCCCAACCCGGCGCGACGTAGAAGTAGGGAGTCCCCGTATCGACGTCGACCAGGACGAACCCCTCGGTCAGCAGGGCCGCCGACAGCACGAACAGGTCGGCCGCAACCCCCAGCCCGCCCGAGACCAGATGCTTGAGGATCGGCGCACCGGAAAGCGGGCTGTCGAGCGTGATGATCGTGCTGATTCGCGGATAGGTCGAACTGTTGAAATCCTTCGCGTATTCACGGGCGACCAGACCGCCCAGGCTGTAGCCGATTGCGGTCACGTTGTCGCGCGGGGCGCCCGACGTCAGCGCGTCGCGGGCACGCGCAGCCTGGATCGCGATCGGGTCCCGCCAGGCGGTAGTGGGCTGAACCAACGTGCGCGGAGCGAACGTGAGCTGGATTGCGGTCTTCACCGCAGTTGCGTTCCACGCGTCGTCACCGGATTCCTGACGGATGCCGTGAAGCAGGATGACATCCTGGCCCACCTGGGCGTGGAGCTTCGCGGGAAGCATGGCGACCGCGCCGAGGAGGGCGATCGAGACCAACCAATGCCTTCTGTGCATCGCACACCTCTTTCACCGAACGGTGGATGTGACGACGAGCTCGGAACCCTGGATGCCGCGCACGGTGGTCGTGAACACGCCCGTCGCGGGATCTCGCGTGATCGTGCTCTGTGCCGCGCCGGGCCGTGTGAACTGCAGGTGCGCCGGGGCCGCTGCGCGACCGCCCGGACGGGCGAGCTTCACGCGGGTGGTGAGGGTCGGGTCGCTGATGATCGTGTACCCGGGATTGGGGAACGTGGTGCCCAACGAACCCGCGCGGGCCCGGACAAGGTCCGCGACGGACAGCGTCCGCTCGACGTTGCCCGCGCCGTCGGTCAGGGTCACGGAGAGCACGCCGGTGCAGTTCCGCGTGATCGTGAGCGTGTGCGTGCCGTTCTGCGCCCAGCTCGCGATCGAGTAGTCGAAGGTCTTGATGATGGTTTCGGTCGGACAGGGATCGCCGCCGCCACCGGGGTCCTCCGGAATCTTTTCTGTGGTCGGAGTCGGCGCCTTCGGCGGGAGCGGGTGGGGCTTCGCGGCAGCGAGGCTCGAGACCGAGAATGAAACCGCGACCAGTGTCACGAAGAGCTTGCGCGCGTGCATGGAATCCTCCCTCAGCGAGAAGCGGGAAACAGGCGCACGGCCTGGACGGAATGCGTGTGCCCGACGTCGTCGAAGCCACCGAAGTACAGGACGCCGTCGCGCAGGACCGGGTTGAATCCTCCCGGCAGTCGAAGCTCCATCACCCCCTTTCGGTCGAGGACGTAGACGTGCGAATCGGACGCGCTGAACGCGATCCGATCGCCTTCCAGGGAGGGCGGGCCGAGGTCGATGCTCCCGGTGGTGTCGAACCCCCACAGGGAATCGCCGCGGCTCGCCGACATCGCGACGAGGCGGTTGGCGAGGCAGCCGACGAAGACGACGTCGCCGCCGACCGCGCAGCGCGTGAGCACCGCGCCCGGCATCGCGCGACTCCAGACCCGCGAGCCATCCGCCTGGCGCAGCGCGATGACGCGGCCGTCGTTCGATCCGACGAATACCAGCGAGTCGTCGAGGCTGACGCCGGCGGCGGCCCCGCCCTTGAGGCCGTCGCGCGGGGGCAGCTCGGCACGCCAGCGCGGGCGGCCGCTGACCGCCTCGAGCGCATAGACGAAGCCGCCCGCCGCGCCGTCGGGGCGCGAGAACTCGAAGGTCGCGGCGAACAGCAGCTCGCCCCGCGCGGCCAGCCCGCCGAACGGGCGGCCCTCGAGCGGCATCCGCCACCGCTCGCGGCCGGTGCGGGCATCGAGCGCGCGAAGAGTCTGGTCGTTGGCGCCGATGAACACGCGCGGCCCGGCCACCAGCGGCGGGAACGCGTCGGCGAAGGCGGTGCCGATCGAATGGGCCCAGGCCCGCCGGCCGTCGGTGCGCCGCAGCGCGTAGAGCGTCGAATCCGACGCGGTGAAGTAGACCAGCGAATCGGAGCAGGCCGCGGGCACCTGTCCGATCGCTCCCCGCGCCGCGTACGTCCACAGCACACGGCCATCGGCGCGATCGATCGCGTAGAAGCGGTGGTCGAGGCTGCCGACGAAGACCCGATCGCCGCTCACCAGCGGCGGTGCATTGACGATCCCGCCCGTCGCGACCTGCCACAGCGGGCGCGCTTCGAGGGACCCGCGATCCACGGCGTGCGCGGGCGGCACCGCACACAGCCACAGCACGGACGCTCCGATCACACTGGCGGCCCGAAGTCGCACGGTGCCTCCGAACCCGGTCGCGTTAGCTGGAAGAGTCGTAGTCGTGATCGAGCGCCGATCGCGGCGATGTGAACTTCAGCGCTCCATCGTCATCGCACGGCGCGTGCCGGCACGCGGGAGGCCGAATCGTAAGGAGTTGGGGGAGAGCTGCGAGGCGTCGGGCGCAAACCAGCGGTGGACCCGTCAACCGCCGGTTGATGGGCTGGACGGCCCTACCTGCCGGCGCTGGGGATAAGGACTATGAGGCGATGGGCCTGACAGCCTCTTGGGAGCGGGCGAAGGAGCTGCCCTGCCTCACCGCCCGCCCCGCGGCGCCTCAGCCCTTCCCCGCCACCTGCTCCGCGTGCTGCTGGATCAGTTTCTCCACCACGTCGGGCTCTGCGAGCGTGGTCACGTCGCCCAGCCCTTCGTATTCCCCGGCGGCGATCTTGCGCAGGATGCGGCGCATGATCTTTCCGCTGCGGGTCTTCGGCAGCCCGGGCGCAATGTGGATGACGTCGGGCGTGGCGAATCCACCGATGGCGTGGCGCACCTGCTCCTTGAGCGCGCCCTGCAGCTCGACTCCACCCCCGCGGTTGTAGTCCGACGCCACGATCACGTAGGCGTAGATCCCCTGGCCCTTGATCGGGTGCGGGTAGCCCACCACCGCGGCTTCGGCCACCGCGTCGTGCGCCACCAGCGCGCTCTCGACCTCCGCGGTGCCGAGCCGGTGGCCGGCCACGTTCAGCACGTCGTCGATGCGGCCGGTGATCCAGTAGTAACCGTCCTCGTCGCGCCGACAGCCGTCGCCGGTGAAGTAGAGCCCGCGATACTGCTTGAAGTACGTGTCCTTGAAACGCTGGTGATCACCCCACACGGTGCGCGCCTGACCGGGCCACGGTGTCCCCAGGCACAGCGCACCGCTCACACCGTTGCCCTCGATCACCCGGCCGCTCTCGGGCTCGACCACCACCGGCTTGATGCCGAAGAACGGCAGCGTCGCCGAGCCGGGCTTGGTGGGCGTCACGCCCGGCAGCGGCGTGATCAGGATGCCGCCGGTTTCGGTCTGCCACCAGGTGTCCACCACGGGGCAGCGCCCCTCCCCGACCACGTCGTGGTACCAGCGCCAGATCTCGGGGTTGATGGGCTCACCGACCGTGCCGAGAATGCGCAGCGACTTGCGCGAGTAGCGCTTCACGGGCTCGTCGCCCACCTGCGCGATGGCACGCAACGCGGTGGGCGCGGTGTAGAAGATGTTGATGCCGAGGTCGTCCACCATGCGCCAGTAGCGACCGCAGTCGGGATGCGACGGCGTGCTCTCGAACATGACGGTGGTGGCGCCGTTGGCGAGCGGCCCGTAGACGATGTAGCTGTGGCCGGTGATCCAGCCGACGTCGGCCGCGCAGCAGTAGATGTCACCCGGGTGGTAGTCGAACACCAGCTTGTGGGTGTATGCCGCGTAGGTGAGGTAACCACCGGTGGTGTGCATCAGCCCCTTGGGCTTCCCGGTGCTGCCCGAGGTGTAGAGGATGAATAGCGGATCCTCCGCGCCCATCCACTCCACGGTCGCGGTCGAGCGCTGCTTCTGCATCTCCTCTTCGAGCCAGTGGTCGCGGCCCGACTGCATCGGCACCGGCGTGTCGGTGCGGCGCGCCACCAGCACCGACTGGACCAGTGACAGGCCCTCGATGGCGCGGTCGGCGATGGCCTTGAGCGGGATCTTCCGGCCGCCGCGCAGCCCCTCGTTGGCGGTGAACAGCACCTTGCAGCGCGCGTCCACGATCCGGTCGCGCAGCGAATCGGCGCTGAACCCGCCGAACACCACGGAGTGGATCGCCCCGATCCGCGCGCACGCCAGCATCGCGTAAACGGTCTCGGGGATCATCGGCATGTAGATGCACACGCGGTCGCCGCGCCCGACGCCATGCGCGATCAGCACGTTGGCGATGCGGCAGACGTTGTGCTTGAGCTCGCGGTACGAGATGTGGCGGTAGGTGCCGGGCTCGTCGGCCGCCCACACGATCGCGGTCTGCTCGCCCAAAGTGTCGAGGTGGCGGTCCACGCAGTTGAAGCACGCGTTCAGCCGTCCCCCGGAATACCACGCGAAATCGATCTCGTCGTAGTCGGCGTCGAGCACCTTGTGCCAGGGGTGGAACCAGGTGAGCGCCCTGGCCTGCTCGGCCCAGAACCCCTCGGGATCCTCCAGCGAACGCCGGTAGAGCCGCTGGTACTCCTCCATGGATTTGAGGTGGGCGCGTTCGCGAATCTGCGGCTTGACGTCGTAGATGTCCTGGGCCACGAAGGGATCCTCCGGCGACACGGATGTGTGACGGCAACCGTCACGAGGATAGCGCGCGATTCACGCTCCGTCACGGGGCAAGGGGCGACGGACGGATCGGATGTGGTAGGAATGCGCGCGAAGAGCCACGCCCTTAGGCCCGCGACGACCATGGATGGAATCGGCACGAGAATGCCGATACCTGAGTGGGTGGGAGCGGGCGGCAGGCTTGCCCCCACCAGCGGAGGATCGCGATGTCATCGAACGGTGGATCCACGACGACCTCGATCGGCCTGCTCGTGCTGCGCGTGGGCATCGCAGGGCTGCTCCTGTGCGCGCACGGGTGGGGGAAAATCACCCACATCGCCGACTACTCGCATTCGTTCCCGGACCCGATCCACCTCGGCAGCGTGGTGAGCTTCTGGCTGGTGGTGGGCGCCGAGGTCCTGTGCGCGGCGCTCCTCGTGCTCGGGCTCTTCAGCCGCTTCGCCACGATTCCCATCATCGGGTTCCTGTCCGTGGCGTTCTTCATCCACCACGCGAACGATCCGTGGAACAAGCGCGAGATGGCGCTGGTCTACCTCATCCCGTTCGTGACGCTGTTCTTCACCGGCCCCGGCAAGTTCGCGCTCGACGCGTGGATCAAGGTAAAGGTGTCGCCCAAGGGAGACTAGCCTCGCGCGCGCGCGCGGCGGCAGCCTGCTAGTCTGCCGCCTCGATGCGACTGGCCCCGGTCCTCCTCGCCGCTTTGTGCGCGCTCGTGCTGTTCACGGGGCTCGGACGCGTCGGTTTCGTGGACTGGCGCGAGGCGCGCGGCGCGGTGGTGGCGCGCGAGAACTTCACGCGGCGCGAGGTGCTCACTCCGCTGGTCGAAGCCGAGCCGCTGTTCGAGAAACCACTCATCGGCTACGCGCTCGACCTCCTGGCCCAGTGGCGCAGCCCCGGATCCGCGAGCGCCTCCCGCCTGCTGCGCGCGATCGCCGCGGTCCTCCTGCTCCTGCTCACAGCCTCGATCGGCGCCCAGCACTTCGGCGGGCGCGCGGGTTGGATCGCGGCCCTGGTGCTCGGCTCCTCGGTGGCGCTCCCGCTCGCCGTGCGCACCGACGGCACCCAGGTTCTCGCCACGCTGCTCGGCTGGACCGGATGCGCCGGCTTCGCGGATGCCATCTTCGGACGTCGCCCTGGGCGCGAGGGTCGCCTGGTGGTCGCATACGGCGGGCTCGCGGCGGCCCTGGTGTGCGCCGGCCCTCTCCCGGCGCTGTGGCCGTTCGCCGGTGCCTTCCTCTACGCGCGCCTCGCGCGCCGGGACGGCGGCCTGAACGCTCTGCACATCGGCGCCGGCCTCGCGTTGATGGCCGGGATCGCGCTGCCGTGGTACGGCGCGATGATCGAGCGCCACGGCGCAGCCTTCGTCGGGCACGCGTTCTTCTTCCCGTACGGGATCGAGCCGCGCGCGCCGTGGCTCGCGGGGCTGGCACTCCCGTTCTCGTTCCTGGTCGCCGGATTCTTCCCGTGGAGCACGGTGCTCCCGGGCGCCATGGCCCACGCCGCGATCTGGTGGCGGCGGCTGCGACAGGCGTTGCCCGGTGCGCCCGCGCCGCGGCCCACGGACGCAGGGCTCGATCCTTCGTCGCGCGAGCTGCGCGAGGAGAGCGCCGCGCACTTCTTCCTCGCGTGCCTGGTCGCTGCCGCGATCCCGCTCGTGCTCTATCCCGGGCCGCCACTGCCCGCCGTGCTGCCGGCGCTACCCGCCGCGGCGCTGCTGTGCGCGCGTTTCCTCGATCACCTGTTCGAGGACGCCGAGCGCGTGGCGGCGCCGCTCGGGCGTGCGGTGCTGTTGCTCGCGCTGCTGGGGAGCGCGGGAGCCGTGCTGATCGCCATCGCGGCGCCGCGGCTCCGCGAGGGCACCCACGCGCTCGATCTGCTCGCAGCGCTGGTGCTGGTGACATCGTGCGCGCCTTTCCTCGCCAACTTCGCGGGCCGCCGCCGGCTCGCGGCTGCGCTCATGGCGCTGCCCGTCGCGCTCGGCACGCCGGTGGTGACGCTCCGCCTCATGCCCGCGATGGAGGGCTACCTCAGCACGCGCCCGGTCGCGGAGGCGACCGATGCGGTGATGCCGCCGCACGCGACGCTGCTCCTGGTCGAGCCGCCGCCGCCCTCGCTGCGTCTCTACGCGCGCCGCAATTTCGTGGTCGTCGATTCGCTCGCCAAGTCGCTGGGCGAATGGCGCGCGGCCGACGGACGCGCCTACGTCGCGTTCCGCCCCGGGCGCGAGCGCGATGTGGCGCAGGCCACGCCCGCGCCGCTCGACGTCCTGCTGCGCACGCCGACGCTGGTGCTGGCGCGGGTGCGCGTGGAGTAGGGCCGCGGCCCTTCAGCGCAGCCGGATGGCGCGCCGAGTCTGGATGCTCCCGCCGAGGTCGATCCTGAAGAAGTACATCCCTGGCGGAGCGAC
>Ga0075433_10000752_pt1 | contig 22244 bp, 11 predicted proteins | sample RhiMethybrSRZTD2_FD_75299 | JGI IMG/M metagenome (GOLD analysis project Ga0075433, IMG submission 75299) | Populus rhizosphere microbial communities from Tennessee, USA - Rhizosphere MetaG P. TD hybrid SRZTD2 | ecosystem: Host-associated > Plants > Roots > Rhizosphere > Soil | place: USA... | reverse complement strand
CCCTCGACGAGATCATCAAGATCATCCGCAAGTCCGACGGCAAGGCCGATTCGGCGGCGAAGATCATGAAGCGGTTCGATCTCGACGCCGAGCAGACCGACGCCATCCTCGAGCTGAAGCTGTATCGCCTGGCGAGGCTCGAGATCCTGGTCATCCAGCAGGAGCTTGCCGACAAGCGCAAGCGCGCGCGACAGATCTCGGGGCTGCTCAAGGACGAAGACGGACGCTGGAAGCTCGTTCGCGACGAGATCGAATCGATCCAGAGTCAGTACGCCAAGACCGACAAACGCCGCACGATCATTGAAGCCGCCGAAGAGGTCGCCTTCACCGAAGACGACTTCATCGTCGAAGAGGACAACGTCGTCATCGTCTCGCGCGACGGCTGGTTGAAGCGACAGAAGGAAGTCCGCGACCTGTCGACCACGCGATTGCGCGAGGGTGATTCGGTGCTCGCCGTGCTGCAGGGAAGCACGCGCGCGAGCGTCGTGTTCTTCACCAACTTCGGCACCGCGTATACCGCGCGCATCATCGATGTACCGGCCTCGACGGGCTATGGCGAGCCGGTGCAGAAGTTCTTCAAGCTGCGCGACGGCGAGCGCGTGATCGCGGCGCTCAGTCTCGATCCGCGCGTCGCCGGCGAGATCACGGCCAAGAAGGAAGGTGACGTCCCCAAGGTGCACGCGCTGGCGGTGACGAGCGACGGTTACAGTCTCCGGTTTGCGGTCGATGGGTTCGTCGAGCCGAGCACGCGTGCCGGTCGTCGCTACGCGCGTCCGTCAGAAGGCGTCGAGGTAGTTGGCGTGGCGAGAGTCGTCGGCGACGAGATCATCATCGCCGCCACCGAGGAGGCGCGCGCGATCCTGTGCCGGGCCGACGAAGTAAACTTCCTCTCCGGCCCAGGCAAAGGCGTCATTCTGATCAAGCTGTCGGACAAGGATCGCGTGCTCGGGTTCATCGCCTCGACCGGCGATCGCGACATTATGCGTGTTGAAACCAGTCGCGGCGCGGAGCAGACGATCAGCACCGCGAAATACGAGGTCACGGGTCGAGGAGGCAAGGGCCGCGAGCTGCTGCAGCGCGGCCAGTTCACGCGCGTGATCCCACAGGACGTCGAGAACCCGCAGCCGCTCAACGGTACGTAGAGCGGAGGCTTCAGCCTCCGCGTCGCGGGGACGTCACTCGGTCTGCAACGCTCTCACGGGATCGACACTCGCAGCACGACGAGCCGGCAGCAGTGCCGCAGTCATGGTCACGATCGCAAGCACGGCAATGACGACGACGAATGTCGGCGGGTCCAAGGCACTGACGCCGTACAGCAGCGTGTCGATCGTCCGTCCCGTCAATCGCGCAGCCACCGCACCGAACACGATGCCGGGTACAACAAGGGAGGCGGCATCGCGCAGCACCATGCCGATCAGCATCGCTCGCTGTGCGCCCAGCGCGCTGCGGATGCCGATTTCTCGCGTGCGTCCGGCGACCGAATACGACAGCACACCGTACAGACCGACACAGGCCAGCAGGAGCGCGAGTGCACTGAACGCCCACGTCAGATACGCCGTCAGCCGTTCGCGTAACAGCACGCGCCCGAGTCGCTGCTCCATTGTGTCGACGCGCTCGACGAAGAGATCTCGCTCGACGCCGCGAATCGCTTCTCGAATCGGACGCACCATCGCCGCGCTGTCACCTGACGTGTGAACGTCGAGATTGGAAGCCGCGATCGCGAGTGCGGTGCGCGGCTGCTCGATCGGCATGTAGACGACGGGAACGGGCGGTTGGCGCAAGTCTCCATTGCCGGCGCTGCGGACATCACCGACCACGCCGACGATCTCGAGATCGAATGTCTGATAGCCCAATCGTTGACCGATCGGGTTCCGGTTGGGGAAGAGCTGTCGGGCCAGTGATTCGGTGATGACGGCGACGCGAGGGCTGCTCGCTGTGTCGGTCTCGATGAACTCGCGGCCGCCTGCTCGCCGGATGTTCAGGGCCTTGAAGTACCCCGGGCCTACCCAGCTGTTGTGCAGTTGGACGCGCCGCTCGCTTCCGTCGGCGCTTCCCCTCAGCCGAAAACTGCTTGTGCAGTTGGCGCCGAGCGCGCAGAACGAGAACGCCGCATCGGTCACACCAGGCAGCGCTCGTACCGCGGTCAGAATCCGCTGCCTGAGCGCAGGCATCTGCTCTGGCGCATATCCGCTCAACTCGGGATCCATCGTCACTTCGACAACGCCTCGTGGATCGAACCCGGTGTCGATGCGGGCGAAGCTGACGAGCGTTCGTCCAAACAGCGCCGCGGCCATGACCAGGACGAACGACATCGCGACCTGCGCGATGACGAGCGGTCGCATGCTCCGCAGAGTCGAGCCCGGTCGGCCGCCGCGAGCATCGATCGGCATCAACGCCGCTCCACCGCGCGTGGATCGCCACGCTGGAAACATGCCAAACAGCAGCGTCGTCGCGATGGTGGTGAGCAGGGCCAACACGAGGACGCGGCCGTCGGGCGCAAACACTGGAGGCAGTCGGTCGGCCGGAAGATTCATCACCGTGGTTGCCAAGGCCTGACTGATCCCCTGACTCACGAGAAACCCCGCCGTGCCCCCGGCCAGTGCGAGCAGCGCGCTTTCGATCAGCGATTCCCGAAACAGCGACCATCGTGTTGCCCCGAGCGCCCGCTGAACGGCCATCTCGCGAGCGCGCCCGCTCGCTCGCGCCAGAAGAAGGCTGGCGAGATTGGCGCAGGTGAGCACGAGCATCAAGGTGACCGTCGCGGTGAGGACCAACAGCGCGTCACCAAACCGCTGGCGCAGTCCGGAGAACCCATGCGCGAGCGGCACGATCGCCAGCCTATGTGCGGTCATCTCGTCACGCGACGGCTGATCGCCGAACGCGGCCGCGAGGTCCTGAAGCCCGGCTCGGTTCGTCGATTCGAGGATCGATCGAGCCTGCGCCAGTTGCGTGCTCGGAATGCGACCGATCACGGTCAGCCAGGCGATGCCGTCCTGTTGCATCCACGGTCGCTCGCGATCGGCCCCGCCATACCCGCTCACGTTCGATCGATACCCGACGTCCTGTTGAAGGGAGAGCGGAAGCCACAGATCCGCGGCGGTGTCGGTCCACGCCCCGACGAACGTCGGCGCGGCAACACCGACGACGGTCACGGCAAGGCCGTTGACGACCAGCGTTCGTCCGATGGCGCTTGCGGCGCCGCCCAGGGTTCTGTTCGCGAATCCGTTGCTGATGACGGCGACACGATTCGAGGAATCGGCGCGCACATCGTTCTCGGTCAAGGGACGACCGTCGATCATGCGGGCGTCCATCACGGCGAAGTACTTGCCCGACACGAGCTGCGTCATCGCGACCGCGAGTTGCGCATCAGACAGCGTGCGGACGCTGAATCGATGGCTGCGAGTCGACGCGGCGAGAACGCCACGAGCACCGAGGGCCTGCTCGAGACGGGCAAACCGCGGATACGAGAACACGAGCATCTGCCCGGTTCCGCCCGTGATGTCTGGCGCGCCCTTTGGCGCCGTCTCGTAGAGACCGACCAGTTCGTCCGCGGCCCGAATCGGCAGCGGTTTGAGCACGACCGCATCGACCAATGTGCCGATGGCGACGGTGGCCCCGATGCCGAGCGCGAGACTCACGATCGCAGCAAGCGCAAAGCCGGGTGTCCGTTGCAGCTGTCTCAGCGCGTGGCGCACGTCTCTCCAGGTGGAGCTCATGGTCGTGCGCAAATCAACGACCGTACCAGGAGGAGATCATGAAGACCTGAGTGAACGCGGTGCGCGAAGCAGTCGGTGGGTCGAGAGTGCTCGCCTCTGGGACGCGCGCGTCCCGCCGCCGCGCATCTACATGAACATTCCGCCGTTGAGCGCGATCGTCTGGCCGGTCATGTAGGCGTTGCCGGCGATCGAGACGGCGACCTCGGCGCATTCCTCGACGGTTCCGAATCGTCCCATGGGGATCATGTCGGGCGTGATCCTTGGGTTGGCGGCCACCATCTCGGTGGCGATGAGCGCCGGCGAGATCGCGTTGACGGTGACGCCTTCCTTCGCGAGCAGCCGCGCATAGCTCTTGGTGGCGGAGATGACGCCGCCCTTCGCCGCCGAGTAGTGAACCGCCAGCAGGCTGCCCGCCTGCGCCGCCACCGACGTCAGGTTGATGATGCGTCCCCATTTGCGCGCGCGCATCCCAGGCAACACGGCCTGCGTCATCAGGAAGACCGACGTCAGATTCACGCGGATGATGTCGTCCCAACTCGACTCCGACATCTGATCGAGACCTTCGACCAGCACGCGGCCGGCGTTGTTCACCAGAATGTCGGTGGGACCGATCTCCGCCTCGGCGCTCTTGACGAGCCGCTGCACGTCGGCGCTGCTCGAGACATCCGCTTGCACCGCCACCGCGCGTCGTCCCAGTGCCCGGATGGTGTCAACGGTCGCCTTGGCCTCGGCCTCTTTGCTGAGATAGTTCACGACCACGTCGCAGCCGGCATTGGCCAGCGCCAGCGCGATCGCTTTGCCGATGCCGCGGCTCGCCCCGGTGACGATGGCGTTCCTGTCTAGGAGATATGTACCCACGAAGCTGGATGTTACTCGCAGCGATGTCGGGCGCTGAAGTAGCATTCTTCGTCGATGTCGCTTCAACCCGGTTCGCGAGTGGGACCGTACGAGATCGCCGCCGAAATCGGCGCCGGCGGCATGGGCCTCGTCTACCGTGCGCGCGACTCGAGGCTGGGACGTGACGTCGCGATCAAGGTCTCGGCCGAGCGGTTCAGCGATCGCTTCGAGCGGGAGGCTCGCGCCGTCGCGGCGTTGAATCACCCCAACATCTGCACGCTGCACGACGTCGGACCCGACTACCTCGTGATGGAGCTCGTCGAAGGCGAGACGCTCGCCGACGTGCTGGCGACGCAAACGCCGCTGCCGATCGACGACGCGATCCGCATCGCCAGGCAGATCGCGTCGGCGCTCGACGCCGCGCACGAGAAAGGGATCGTCCATCGCGATCTCAAGCCAAGCAACATCAAGATCAAAGCCGACGGCACAGTGAAGGTCCTCGACTTCGGCCTCGCGAAGTTCGATGCATCGTCCATCGCCGTTGACGGATCGACTGCGCGCAATGTGACGAACTCGCCCACTCTGGGCGCAACGGGTGTCGGTCTCATCCTCGGGACCGCCGCGTACATGGCCCCCGAGCAGGCGCGCGGCAAAGAGGTCGACAAGCGAGCCGACATCTGGGCGTTCGGTGTCGTGCTTCACGAGATCGTGACCGGGCGGCGAGCCTTCGACGGCGAGGATGCGTCGACGATCCTCGCGGCGGTGATCAAGACCGAGCCGCAATGGGAAGGCGTGCCGCGTCAGGTGCGGCGGCTCATCGAGAAGTGTCTGCAGAAGGATCCGGCGAAGCGCTTGCGCGACATCGGTGATGCGTGGGATTTGCTCGAAGACGCGTCCACGCCGTCGCCACCGCGAACCAATGTGGGCCGCCTTGGATGGATCGTGGCAGTTGTCTTCGCTGCGGCAGCAGCCATCGCGTTATGGGCTCCGTGGCGTGACACGACGCGCATCGCTGAGCGTCCGCTCGTCCGGTTCGAAGTCGAACTTGGCTCGGACGTTTCGCTTCCACCGCTCCTCGCGCCGACTCCCAGCAGCATCGCAATTTCGCCGGACGGAAGACGGATCGCGTACGTCGCCAGCGTGGCTGGTGGTCCACGAAAGCTGCTTACACGCCGGCTCGACGAGCCTTCTGCGAAAGCGCTTGCAGGTACTGATGGCGCGACCAATCCGCTCTTCTCGATCGATGGCCAGTGGCTCGTGTTCCACGACGGCGCCAGACTCGACAAGATTTCGGTGGAGGGCGGGGCCGTGTCGCACGTCGTGACCTCCGGCGTCCTGGCAGGGGCGACCTGGACCGAAGATGATCATCTGCTGGTGGGAACGAACTCCGGACTGGCGCGGGTTGCTGCGAGTGGCGGCGGGTTCACCTCGATCGCAGAGCTGGGCTCCGGCGAGACCTTCTACGCGACACCGCAGTCGCTGCCGGGCGGCCGCGCCGTGCTTATGACCGTGTACGGGGCGCCACCGGGTGTGGATCGGGCGACGATCGAGGTGCTATCGCTCAACGATCACCGCAAGAAGACGATCGCTCGCGGAGGGGTCTCGCCCCGCTACGTGTCGAGTGGTCACATCGTCTACACCAATCGCAACACGATGTTCGCGGTGCCCTTCGATCTCGGAACCTTGGAGACGCGAGGGAACCCGCTGCCGGTGTTGACTGACATCGCGTACGATCCCGCGGCCGGTCTCGCACAATACGATGTCTCGCGAGACGGCACGCTTGTGTATCGCGAGAACCTGCCGGCGCGTCGGCAGGTTGCGGAGATCCGCTGGATCGATTCGGCCGGCAAACAGCAGCCGCTGCGGGCGATGCCGGCCGAGTACGCGTCGATTCCGCGGGTCTCGCCTGATGGCAAGAAGATCGTGATGGCGATTCGAGAACCAAGCGGGCAGGACGTCTGGGTCTACGACACCGGACGCGACGCCTTGACGCGGCTCACGTTCGGCGAACAAGCGTTCGTGAACCCCACGTGGACGCCTGATGGACAGTACATTGTGGCCGGTTCCATCGGCGCCGGCATCTTCTGGGTGCGTGCTGATGGGGCCAGCCGTGTGCAACCGCTCGTGCCGACGAAAACGATCACCTTCCCGGCATCCTTCTCACCTGATGGCAAGCATCTGGCGTACTACGACGTGAGCGGCTCGGCACAAATCTGGACGGTCGCGATAGACGCGGGCAAGGGGTTGAAAGCCGCCAATCCCGAGCGGTTTCTCACGTCCCCGTCATCCGATATGTGGCCAGCCTTTTCACCTGACGGCCGATGGCTCGCATACCATTCCGACGAATCCGGACGGCCCGAGGTGTATGTTCGCCCATTCGGACCGCCCACGACTGTGGCGGGGAAATGGCTGGTGTCGAACGGCGGCGGTGACTTTCCCGTCTGGTCGCCCAACGGCAAAGAACTCTTATATCGAGCGGGCGATCAGATCATGTCGGTGAGCTACAGCGCTCCGAAGGATTCGTTCGTCACGGAGAAGCCGCGCCCCTGGGTGACTGGGGTCGAAGGTATCGTGGGCTTCGATCTCGCTCCTGACGGACGCCGCATTGCGGCAATGTTGCCGATCGTCAGCAAAGGGGCGCTCAAAGAGGAACACACTCTGATCGTGGTGCAGAACTTCTTCGACGAGCTTCGACGACGCGTCCCCGCTTCGAAGTAAACCGCGTCTTCCGCCTTCGCCAAGGCTTCGGCGCGACCGCCTCTACGGTCTGCGAATCGCGAGCTTCTGTAATCCCATCCCGGTCGCGGCGATGTAGATGTTGCCCTTCGAGTCGGTGGCGATGTGATGGCCGCCGCCGATCATGCCGGGCACCTTGATCGATCCCGCGATCTCCATCGTCTTGCGATCGACGATGACGATGTCGTCGCCGTTGCCGACGTAGAGAAACTGTTGCGCCGGATCCGGGGACAGCGCGAGATCGCGCGCGAACGGCGTGTCCGTCTTCACGATCTGCTTCAGGAACTTTCCGTCGGTGGTGAACGACTGCACGCGACGGTTCTCGCGATCCGCAACGTAGACCGTTCCATCCTTCGCGACCCGCAGCGCATGCACGATGCTGAAGTTCTGCGGTCCAGGGCCGGCTGGAAACTCTTTCGGCGTGACCACCTCGCAGTGATCGTCGTCGACCGGCTTGTTGCCGAACGCGCCCCACATTCGCTTGAACGCGCCCGTCTCGGCGTTCAAGACGACGACGCGGTGATTGCCGTAGCCGTCGGCGACGAACGCTTCGTTGGTGGCGGGATGGACCCACACGTCGGCGGCGCGATGCACGTTCTTCGTGTCGGTGTTTCCGCCGCTCTGATTGCTCTTGCCGATCTGCAGCAGAAACTTGCCGTCGGCCGTGAACTTCAGGATCTGATCGTCGGCCACCGGCTTGAGCCCGGCGATGCCATTGGTGGGGCAGTTGTTGCCGGTAATCCACACGGCGCCTTTCGGATCGATGTGAATCCCGTGCTCGCGCTCGGGCCACTCGTACCCCGCACCGGCACCTCCCCACGCCTTGATGACATTCCCGGCCGCATCGAACACGACCACCGGCGGCGCCGCGCGCTCGGCCTCGCCCGGCTTGCGCAGCGTCCGCGGTCGATGGAGCAGCCAGACGTTGTCGCGCGCGTCGATGGCGAAGCTCGATGCGTCGCCAAGCAGCCATGTGGCGGGAACCTTCGGCCAGGCGCGATCGACTTCGAAGGCCGGCAACCCACGTGACTGCGCCTGTGCGCGAATCGTGACGACAGCAATGAGCCCGACAATCCCCAGACACATGCCCGCGCGGAGTCGCATGACACCCTCTCGGAAAGCGACTCGATTCTAATTCCGCCGGCCTCGCTGACTTCAAGTATCATCCGTGCGCTCCCGCCGCGATTGAGCGTCATCACTTTCAGGAGGACCGTAGATGGCTACCTTCTTCAGACGCAGATCCGTGTATGTGGTGGGCGGTGCGGCGTCCGTCGTGCTGCTGATGGTGTCCGCACCGCTGGTTCGCCCAGTCGCCGCGGCGTCGGACAACACCAATCTCATTCAGCAGATCCTGACGCTCGTGCAACAGATCGAGTCGCAGGTGGTGGGGCTGACCGGACTGGGCGGATCGTTGACGACGCTGCAAGGCGATGTCAGCACGATCAAGGCGAAAACGAGCAACCTGCCCGACAACACCGCTGCCGTGCTCACCGAGATCGCAGGGAATGTGGGATCCCCTCTGACACGCATGTTCATGGCCTCCTTCACGGTCAGCCAGGGACAGACCGGTTCGATGACCTGCACATCGAGCGGTCCGTTCCTGCTTCACGTGCACGGCCACGGCATCCATGCCGACATCTCGGCCCAGTTGAATACGAGCACGTTCCACACCATCCTGCTGCCGGTGCCTGTGAACTTCGTGCTGGGTGGCAATCCCTCCGATGCGTTCACCTTGACCTTCGTCGTGCAGGACATCTCCAACCCGAATGCGTTTGGAACCGCATTCGTCACGATGCAAACGACGCCAGGATCGGTGGTGGGGTGTAACTGAGACGACGGGCCGCCTAAAGATGGCCCCTCCGTACTCAAGGTACCAGCATGCGGATCGTGCCGTCCTGGCGCGAGGTGACGAAGATCTCGCCGTCGCGCGTACGCGAGAGGTGCAGGTCGACGCGCATGACGCTCGCGCCCTGCGCCTTCTCCACGAGGTCTTTGAGCGTCACGTTTCGCATCGCGCCGCCCGCGTCGCGCACGTAGAGCTGGATCTCTTCGATCGGCGCCACGGTCTGCGGGATGCCGTCGTCGGCCTTCTTCATCGCGGCGAGATCGGAGGCGAAGAGCCGACCGCGATTCACATCGCCGAAGACGAACTTGCCGCGCAGCGCGGGGATGCGGCCGTGGTACGCGAACCCCGCCGAGATCGCCACGCCTTCGTCGTGGTCGTAGATCGCGACCGGATACACGTAGTTGTCCTTCGTCGTTCCGTTGAGGATCTCTGCTGCCAACGGGAACACGTCGTCGAGCGTGCCGTTGATGTTGGTGCCGTTGTCGAAGAACCCTTCTCGCCGCATCCACCCGTAGTTGGCGCCTTCGCGGACGATGTTGATCTCTTCGATGTTGCTCATGCCGATGTCCGAGGCATAGAGCGTCTTGTCGGTGAGGTCCCACGAGAAGCGATGCGTGTTGCGGAAGCCGTAGGCGTAGATCTCGCCGAAGGTCTTCGGATCGCCGTCCGCCGCGTACTTGTTGATCGCGGGAATCGTGTAGTCGCCGACGCCTTTCATCCCATGCGATACCGAGGGACTGCGCGGATCGATGCGCAGCATCGCGCCGACCAGGGTGTCGAGCCGCTGCGTCTGATTCGGCTTGTTCTCGTTGGGTCCGCCGCCGTTGCTGAAACCGAGATCGCTGCCGCTGGTGTAGAGCAGTCCGTAGTCGGCGTCGCCAGGTTTCGACGTTGGGTTGAACTCCAGATGCCCGAACGGGTGACGGAAGAACTGCACCACGTGACCGACGCGCAGCAGCTCGCGCCGCGTCCCGGCGAACGTCGCGGCGGCGGGGTTCGTCGCGTGCCACTCGGTGATCACGCTGTGAAACGTGACGTCGTTCTTCGAGTAGCCGGGCGGGATGAAATTCGGGGTGGCCGGATTGCCCATGCCCTTCTCGCCGTGCACGGTGTAGAAGAGACCGTTCTTGGCAAACTCGGGATGAAACTCGAAGCCGATGAAGCCGCTCTCGAGGCTTTGATAGAAGGCCATCGGGAAGACTGCGGCGACGTCGGCGTAGAGTGCGGGCGGGTTGTTCTTGTCGAGCAGATACAGCCGCCCACGCGAGTCGTTCGCGAATCGGCGGCCATCGGGTAGATCGCGCACGTAGCTGACGCGCGCCCACGCGTCCGGCGCAACGTCATCGCTGGCCGGATGGAGCATCCGCGAATCAGGGAGACGCGCCAGGTCTCGAATCTCCACTCTCAGCCCGTGATTGGTGATCGGCGCTGGAATCGGGTTCTTGATCTGCGCACGAATGGTGATCAAAGCGAGCAGCGTGACGACGATCGACGAGGCGAGGCGCGTGCGCATGTTTGCCCCCAGGTCCGGCTAGAGCCGGACACGACGTACGCATCAGTATCTACCCGGCACGGCATTCGCTAAGCGAAACCGTGAACGGTCGATCTTCCCCGGTAGATCGGCTGTTTACGCTCTCCTGTTGTTACGAATATGAAAACGCCGGTACGTTCTTCGCGCGGGCGACTGGAGTACACCGGTCGCCTCGGCCGCGATGCATTCGCCGTGTGGGCAGAGTCGCCGGAAGGCCTCACGGCGATCGATCGCGTGGCTGCACACGTCGGCTTCGCGTTCTTCGGCAAGACGCACTCCGCGGAGCGGCAGATCTGGCGCCAGCTCACGCGAACGGCGCGCACGGAATCGGTGGCCGCCGCGGTGCAACGCGAAGTCGATACCGCCATCACTCGGCTCGAGACGTTCGTGTTCGCCGACGCGCTCCCGAGCTGCTCCGTCGATCTGCGCCGCTTGATCGTGGTGCCGCGGCTGTTCGTCAATGGCGAGGCGTATCGCCGGATCCAGCACGCGTTCGATATCCAGCCCGCCGTTCGAGGATTGAAGGGCGGCGAGGCGCTGCGCCGCTGGTTCGTCACCACCGTGATCGACAGCCTGGGCACCGCCGTCGCGTCGATGCATCCGTCACTTCGCCATCCAGTTCCCGTCGGTGAGGGGTGGACCATCGTCGGCATCGATCGCGAGTTCGAGTGGCAGGTGCCGTTCAAGGGCCCAGCCTGGCACGGTCACTACTACATGCTGGAGACGACGCGACGGCCGTTCACACGCGCTGTCCGCGCCGAGGTGAGCGAGGTCATCGCGCAGATGAAGGCGGCTCTCGCCGAGTTGTCGCGGGCCGATCGCGACGAGATCCTCAGGCGAGCGTCGCTCTCGCTGGACCAGTTGTTCGGATCCACGCGAGGCGCGGATAAAGCCCGGCGCTACCTCCTCACTCGTTCTTGAAGACGACGCCGTCTTTCATCACGAACGACACGCGTTCGAGCTCGGTGATGTCGGTGAGTGGGTCGCCTCTCACCGCGACGAGATCGGCGTGCTTGCCAGGCTCGATCGAGCCGATGCGATCGCTCCACCCAAGCAGCTCCGCTGCAACCATCGTCCCGCTGCGAATCGCCTGCATCGGCGTCATTCCGTAGTCGACGTAGTACGTGAACTCCCGCGCCTGATTGAGAGCGGTCCACGGAAAGCCGCCGACGTCGGTGCCGAACGCGATCTTCACGCGCTTCTGCAGCGCCAGCGCGAACGCGCGCCGCTCGCTCTCGACCATCTTCGGCCAGTCGCCGCCGCGACCTGGCGCGACGTAGATGGTGACCGTCACGGTCGGAACCCAATACGTACCGCGCTTTGCCATCTCGGCCAGCGTGTCGTCGGCGAGGCCGTTGCCGTGCTCGATTGAGTTGACCCCGGCGCGCAGCGCCGCAGCGATGCCGTCGGCTCCGATCGCATGCGCGGCGACCGGATGTCCCAGCCGATGCGTCTCATCGACGATCGCGCGCGCTTCATCGTCGGTGAAGTTGACGCGACTGTGCAGCGAGCCGTCGGGCGCGTAGAAGTATCCGCGGTCCGAGTAGTACTTGATGAGATCGGCGCCGTTCGAAATCTGCTCGCGCACGGCGAGCCGCGCGTTCTCGACGCCGTCGACGACCTGAACGCCGTGGGGCAGCGACAGCTCCCACGAGAAGCCGGTCAACGGATACATCCCGGTCGGTGCCATGGCGCGCGTTGCCGCGAACACATGCGGCCCCGGAATCTCGCCGCGGTCGATCGCTCTCTTGACATCGACGTCGGCGTACATCGCGCCTTCGGTCTCGAGATCGCGCACTGCGGTGAACCCGTGCTCGAGCGCGATCCGCGCGTTGCGCGCCGCCAGGATGGCGCGATAGGGGATCGACTGCTTGAGGAGCTGCGCCTCGTACTCCGCAGACGTGACGTCGCCTTGCAGGAGCAGATGCGTATGCGCATCGATGAGTCCCGGCAGCACCGTCGCGCGCGAGAGATCGATTACCGTGGCGCCGGCTGGCGGTGTGCCGCCCGGCGTCACCGACACGATCCGATCGTGCTCGATGACGATGACGGCGTTGGCGATCGGCTGATCGCTCTTGCCGTCGATCAGGCGGCCGGCGCGTATGGCAGTTCTCGCTGGTCCCTGCGCCAGCAGTGGCACCGCCAACGCGACGGAGAGAAGACCGGCCAACAGTCGCCTGGACATTGGCACCTCTTGATTAGTCAGTTCACGCGTGTACGGGCCCAGACAGGCGCCGACAGCGAGTGCCACGAGTCGGTCGAATTATAGCGACGCATCCATTCAGGTATGCCGGTATAATCATGGCGTCGGCGTCGGGTGTACGCGCTCATGGAAGTGCTGCGGAGATCACATCGATCTCTTGCTTGAGCGCGTTCCGAAGCCTCGAGACTCACCATCAACCAACTGAGTCGGTGTCCAACCAGCTTCGAACAGCCGCCCCAGTACATGACCGGCGCCCGCCGCCGGCGGAATGTTCATGACCCTCACTGATCCTCGTACCACGCGCATCGCGGTCTTCATCGATTTCGACAACGTCGAGATCGGCGTCAAATCCACCATCGGCGGCCAGTTCGACATCGGCCTCGTACTCGAGGCGATCAAGGAACGCGGCGAGATCGTCACCAAGGTCGCCTACAGCGACTGGAAACGCGTCGGCGATTACAGCCGGCTCCTCACCCAGCATGCCATCCGCATGGTGCAGCGCAACATGACGCCAGGCGGCGACAAGAACGGCGCCGACATCACCATGGCCCTCGACGCGCTCGAGATGGCCTTCACCCACGATCACATCAACGCCTTCGTCATCGTCGGCGGCGACAGCGATTTCATCTCTCTGGTCGAGAAGCTCAAACAGTACGGACGCAAGGTCATCGTCGTCGGTGGACGCCAGTTCACCAGCGTCACGATGCAGAAGAACTGCCACGAGTTCATTGCCTACGAGAATCTCGTTGGTGGTCGAGTCCGGTCGGCCGATCGCGGGGGGCGTCAGGTGGGCTCCAGCGACATCTCCAAGGCGCTGCCGATCGTCAAGCGCGCCCTGAAGGTGCTCTCCGAGCGGGAGGTGGCGCCACAGCTCGGTCTGCTGAAGAGCACGCTGCTGCAACTCGACTCGACGTTCTCGGAGCGCGAGTACGGCGTGAGCAGCTTCAGAGATTTCATGGAGAAGATCGCGCAGACGGGCGCGGTCACGTTGAAACATGCCGGCCGCAGCATGATGGTCGAGTCGCGGGAGGATGGCGGGGCCGATATCGAGGTCATGGCGGATGGCGCTGAGCGTCCGGCGCAACCCGAGCCGAAGCCGCCGCGGGCCGAGGGTGACGAGGAAGACGAGTCGGTGCCGGCGTCGCCGATGAACATGCAGGACGGGATCCGCGCCGTGCAGCAGGCGATTACCCAGGCAACCACACCGCCACGATGGCCGATGTACGTGCGTCAGGCCAAACAGTTCCTCCGCAACTCGATCGAGGGGTTCGACGAACGGAAGTTCGGCTTCGTCTCGGTGGTCGATCTGCTGCGGGCCGCGGGCAGGGAAGGTGTGCTGCGGATCGAACGCGATCGGCAGGGAGCCATTCGCGTCTTCCCAGGTCCAAACGTCTCGACGCCCTCGCCGCCGAGTGAGCCGCCGGTTGAACTCGACGAGACCGTCGATGTCGAGGTGCCCGCCGAGGCGATCGTGGCGCCCGAGACGGTCGATGTGATCGAGGAAGCGCCGCCGATCGAGGATGCGCAGATCATCGAGGATCTCGAGGACGTCGTCCAACCGCCGAACATCTCGAACGAATCGGCGCCGATTCCGGGCACGCGTGCGCCACGGCGTGGCGGCCGCGGGGGTCGGAAGACGACTGGCACGCGTGCGCCGAAAGAGGCCGCCGCCCCTCGGGCATCGCGAGGGAGGCGTCCGCCGCGGCCGCGCAAGCGCACGCTGCCTCCGGAGTCCGGCGAATAGGACCTCGGACGTGGCCAACTACACCGCGAAAGACATCACCGTTCTCGAGGGCCTCGAGCCGGTACGCAAGCGCCCGGGCATGTACATCGGTGGAGTCGGCACGGCCGGACTCCATCATCTCGTGTGGGAGATCCTCGACAACGCCGTCGACGAAGCCATGAACGGCTTCGCGTCGAACATCACGCTCACCCTGCACAAGGACGGCAGCTCGGTGACCGTGACCGACGACGGTCGTGGCATTCCGGTCGACAAGCACCCGACCACCAAGAAGAGCGCGCTCGAAGTGATCTTCACGATGCTCCATGCGGGAGGAAAGTTCGAGCAGGGCAACTACAAGACCGCGGGTGGTCTGCATGGCGTCGGCGCCAGCGTCGTGAACGCCCTCTCAACCGAACTGATTGCGACCGTCAAACGCGACGGCGCAAGCTGGGAGATGTCGTTCAAACGTGGCAAGCCGACGGGCTCGCTCAAGAAGCTGGGCGCCGCGCGTGGATCAGGAACGACGGTCTACTTTCATCCCGACTCGACGATCTTTCCCAAGGTGGAATTCGATCCCGCGCTCATCAGAGAACGGCTCGAAGTCGTCAGCTACATCCACAAGGGCGTGCGCGTCACCTTCGAGAACGAGGCCGAAGGGTCGAAGGACGTCTTCCAGCATCAGGAAGGTCTCGCAGATTTCCTGAAGAAGATCGTCGCCGCCCGCGGCGCCAAGCCCGTACACGACACGGCATTCATCCAAGAACGCGAGAGTGGTCCGCGTCTCGATCTCGTGCTGCAGTGGACCGAAGCCACCGACGAGCACATTCGCAGTTACGTCAACGGCATTCCCACCGGATCGGGCGGCACGCACGACAACGGGCTGCGTGCGGGCCTGGGCAAAGCGGTTCGCAACTACATCGACACGCACAATCTCTCGCCCAAAGGCGTCACGCTCACCGCCGAAGACATTCGCGAAGGCCTGACGGGCGTGTTGAGCCTGTTCATCGAGGAACCGCAGTTTCAAGGACAGACCAAGGATCGTCTGAACAACCCCGAGGTGCTCTCGGCGGTCGATTCAGCCGTGCGTCCTGCGCTCGAGCATTGGCTCAATCACAATCGCACCATCGCCGAAGCGATCGTCGCGCGTATCATTCTCGCCGCCCGCGCCCGCGAGGCGAGCCGCGCGGCGCAGGCCGAGGTCGTGCGCAAGACGGCGACGACCGGTCGCCTCAATCTTCCCGGCAAGTTGAGCGATTGCACCAGCGCCGATCGCGAAGACAGCGAGCTGTTCATCGTCGAAGGCGATTCGGCCGGCGGATCGGCGAAGCAGGGTCGCGATCGCGGCAAGCAGGCCATCCTGCCGCTGCGCGGCAAGGTGATGAACACCGAGGGCATGGCGCTCGGCAAGGTGCTCGAGAACAAGGAGCTCGCCGATCTCGTCACCGCGCTCGGCTGCGGCATGGGCAAGACCTTTGATCTGTCTCGCCTGCGCTACGGCCGCGTCATCATCCTGGCCGATGCCGATTCCGACGGCCATCACATCGCCACGCTCTTGTTGACGTTCCTGTATCGGCATCTGCCGCAGCTGATCATGAACGGCAAGGTCTTCCTCGCGCAGCCGCCGCTGTATCGCATCGACATCGGCAAGGACACCTTCTGGGCGCTCGACGATGCGCATCGTGATCGACTGCTCAAGCAGCACACCAACGGCCGCGGCAATCCCGAGATCACGCGCTTCAAAGGTCTTGGCGAGATGATGCCAAAGGTGTTGTGGGAAACGACGCTCAATCCCAAGAGCCGTCGTCTACTGCGCGTGGAGATCGCCGATCAGCTCGTCACCGACCGCGTGATCAACGAGCTGATGGGCAAGGATGCGTCGGCGCGGTTCCGCTTCATCATGGAACGCGCCGAGGACGCGCAGGAGCTTGATCTCTGATAGCCTCTGACCATCTTTGAAGACGAGGGGTTGATGAAGCACTCGCGTTCTCTCGCCGCATTCGCGGTGCTCGCCGTCACGGTGTTCTTCGCGATCGGAAGCAGCGCGCAACAAGCAGTACCCGCACGAGGCGCTGCGCCTCCGGCAGGAGCCGGCGGAGGCGGTCGCGGACGCGGTGCTCCCGAGACCGATACGCTTGGCGCCGGTCCATGGGATCTGCCGGCCGGCCGCGGGCGCGTGCACGTTTCGGTGGTGACCAAGGGCGTCGATCATCCGTGGGGCATCGCCTTCCTGCCCGACGGCGCCATGCTGATCACGGAGCGGCCCGGTCGACTTCGTGTGTTTCGAAATAGCGCGCTCGATCCAACGCCGATCGGTCCGCTGCCGCAGATGCTCGCCACCGGTCTCGGTGGTCTTCTCGACGTCTCACTGCACCCGAACTTCGCGCAGAACCGGCTGATTTACATGACCTACTCGAAGCCGGGCGAAGGTCAGGGAAACGCCACGACAGCAGTGATGCGTGCACGCTGGGACGGCGGATCGACGCTGACCGATGTCAAAGACATCCTCGTGGCAAAGGCCTATCACGGTGGCCCGGGCACGGATCAGAGCGTCGGACCTGCGAGCGGCAGTTACGGATCGCGTCTGGCGTGGGATCGCAACGGCCTGCTCTATGTGTCGCTCGGCGATCGCAACATCCCGCGCATGTCGCAGGACACGAATTCGCACATCGGCAAGATCCTCCGCATCCGCGATGACGGCTCGGTGCCGCCGGATAATCCGTTCATTGGCAAGTCTGGATACCTGCCGGAGATCTACACGCTCGGCCATCGCAATCCGCTCGGGCTCGCGTTCAATCCGATCACCAACGTGCTGTGGTCGACAGAAGAGGGCCCGCAGGGCGGCGACGAGTTGAACATCATCGAAGCCGGCAAGAACTACGGCTGGCCGGTCGTGTCGCTCGGCCGGAACTACGACGGTACTCGCGTGGGTCAGGGCTTCTCGGCGCCAGGCATGGAGGAGCCGTATGTGTTCTGGGTGCCCGCGATCGCGATCTCGGGGCTGTCGTTCTACGACAGCGACAAATTCCCGCAGTGGAAAGGCAGCGCCTTCGTCGGCGCGATGCGTAATAACACTGGGCAGCACATTCAGCGCGTCGTGTTCAACGACAAAGGATTACCCACCAACCGCGAGATCATGCTGGCCGAGTTGAAGCAGCGCATTCGCGAAGTGAAGGCCGGGCCTGACGGCTTCATCTACGCGATCACTGACCAGACGTTTGGAGCTGTCCTGAAGATCGAACCCGCTCAGTGACAGTGTAGGCCGGGCCCGGTTTCTAGGCCGGCGTGTTCGAATCACTGTTCGGAGATTAGTTGGCCAGCGTGGTGCCGGCGAGGAGCTCCTCGAAGGCGGCGGGATCGACCGGCTTGATCAGATACGCATCGAAGCCAGCGTCGAGCGCGCGCTGCTTCTCTTGATCTTGCGCCCATCCCGTGAGGGCAACGACCACCAGACTCCGGTCTGGGTTCTCGCTGCGGATTCGGCGGCAGGCCTCGTAACCGTCGATGCCTGGCATGCTGATGTCGAGGAAGACGACATCCGGCCGGAACTCGCGAATCGTTCGCAGTCCGGAGATGGCGTTGTGCGCGGTTCGCGCCGCTCCGCCCAACTGCTCGATCACCAGCGACATCGTTTCGGCGGCGTCCTGGTTGTCATCGATGATCACCGCGCGGCAGTTCGTCGGACGCCCCGAGCCGCGCTGCACCGGCGACACCGGAGCGGAGCTTTCCGCGAGGAGCGGTAGTCGGACGACGAATTCGCTGCCGCGTCCCGGCCCGTCGCTGTGCGCATCGATCTGACCGCCGTGCATCGACACCAGACGGCGCGCCAGCGCGAGCCCGATGCCGAGTCCGGTTTGCGTATGCTCGGGTGGGTGTTCGCCTTGCTCGAACAGCTCGAAGATGCGCGGCAACGCTTCCTTGGAAATGCCCATGCCCGTGTCGCGAACTTTGATGGCCAGCTCTCCGGGCGACGATCCCTCGCCGGGATGTGCCTCCGCGGTAATGCACACCTTGCCATGGGGCGGCGTGAACTTCAGCGCGTTGTGGATGATGTTCGACAGCACCTGCGTCAGCCGCGTCGGGTCGACGTCGACGAGGCATGTGTGCGGCGGCAGATTGACGGTGAGCTCGATATGTCGCGCCTCGAGCGCCGCGCGCTGCGCATCGATGGCCCCCTGCACCAGCCACGACAGCGGTGTGGGCGCGCGCTGCAGCACGATCTTCCCCGACGTGATGCGCGCGATGTCGAGCAAGTCGTCGATCAGACGCACCATGTGCGCGACCTGACGTTCCATCACCACGCGCACTCGACGCACCGCTTCGGGCGAGTCGTTGGCGAGTCGAATGAGCTCGAGCCCGGTGCGAATCGGCGCCAGCGGATTGCGAAGCTCGTGGGCGAGCAGCGCGAGGAACTCGTCCTTCTTGCGGTCGGCCTCGCGGAGCTGGCGCTCCGAGTGCGCGATCGCCTCGCGCGCCTCCACCTGCGCCGAGACGTCTCGGAAATAGCACACGACGCCGTAGGTGCCCTCCGGCAACGTGATGCGATCGAGACGCCACTCGTAGTACTCGGTCACGCCGCGATCGATGCGGAACTCCGCACGCTCGGGGGTGAAGTATGGTTCGCCCGTCTCGAGCGTGGTGCGGAAGATTTGCACGAGTTCGTCGGCGTATTCCTTGGCCCACAACACGTGCACGATCTCGTCGAAATCGCGGCCGACGAGGCCGCCAGGGAAGTCGCCAAAAGCCGGCACCGCCACCGGATTCACTTCACGAATGCGGAAGTCCGAATCGACGACGTAGACGCCAAGCGGCGCCTGATTGAGCAGCGTCTCGTGCTGCTCGCTGCGGAACCGCAACGCCTGCTCGGATTCCCGGCGCTGCCGCGACAGCGCCAGCTGCGACGTGACGCGCGCAATCAGCTCGCGGGCGCTGAACGGCTTGACGACGTAGTCGTCGGCTCCGGCGTTGAGGCCTTCGATGCGCGCTTCCTCGCCGGCGCGCGCCGACAGCAGGATCACCGGGATCGAGCGTGATGACTCGTCGGCGCGAATCGCCGCCAGCAGCCCGAAGCCATCGAGATTCGGCATCATCACATCGGTCAACACCAAGTCGGGCGGGTTGGTCCGTATCTGCGCCAGCGCCGCCCCGCCGTCGGGTACGGCAGTGGTCTCGTACGCCTGACCGAGAATGCGACTCAGGTAGTCGCGCATGTCGGCGTTGTCGTCGGCGATCAAGACCCGCGCCCGCGATCGATCCACGGCGCCAACCAGCGGCATGTGCGCTACATCGGCAAGCGAGGACTGTTCGTCGCTGGTCGACTCCTCGTCCGACGGCATCCAGCGTAGTGCCTCTTCGACGAAGGACAACGCGCCAACGGCCGTCGATGCCAGTTCTCGCGGGACCGCAATACGATCGGACGGGAGATGCGCCGTCCCGGCCCGAATGCGCACTACGAACGTCGTCCCCACGCCTTCTCGACTGGTGACGGAAACCGAACCGCCGTGCAGTCGCGTCAGCTCTTGCACCAGCGCGAGCCCGATGCCGGTGCCTTCGTGCGTCCGAGCGCGCGTGTGCTTCACGCGATGGAACCGCTGGAACATGCGCGGCAGGTCCGTTTCCGGAATGCCGACGCCCGTATCGCTCACCGATAGCTCGACGTGGTCGCCGCGCCACTCGAGCGCCACTCTGATCGCGCCCTCGAACGTGAACTTCAACGCGTTCGAGAGCAGGTTCAGGACGATTTTCTCCCACATGTCGCGGTCGACGTAGACCGCTTCAGGCAGCGCCGGACAATCGACGACCAGCGCCAGGCCGGCTTTGTTGTACGCCGACCGGAACACGCTGGCGAGATCGGCGGTGTACCGCGCGAGATCGGTCGGCTCGTAGCTGGCGTCGATACGGCCCGCTTCGATCCGCGAGAAGTCGAGCAGCGTGTTCACCAGCTTCAGGAGTCGCAGGCAGTTGCGATGCGCGACCGCGAGCGTCTCGGCCATCGGGCCCGGCAGCGTGTCACCCGATTCGGCCAGCAGGTCTTCGAGCGGGCCGATCATCAGCGTCAACGGCGTGCGGAATTCGTGCGAGACGTTCGAGAAGAACGCCGTCTTGGCGCGGTCGAGCTCGGCCAGCGCTTCGGCGCGGCGCCGCTCGTCCTCGCGCGCCTGCGCGTCGGCGAGACCCGCCGCGATCTGCGCGGCGATCAACCGCAGGAACGTGCGGTAGTCCTCATCGAGCGCCCGCATCGGACTGATCGCGGCAACGAGAATCGCACGTGGGTGATGCTGCCCGGGCATCAGCACCGGCAGCACCTTCGCCGATTGTGGCGGCACCTTCCACGCGCCGGTCGGCAGGTCGGGGAACTGCTCGTGGAGATCGGTCACCATCTCGATCGCGCCGGCATGTGCGACCGTCCCGAGCGACCAGATCCCAGGGCTCTCTTTGTCGAGTGCGACGGTTTCAGGCGACGCGATCTTGCCGGGTGTGATGCCAGCCGTCGCTTTCAAGACCGCCGTGGTCTGCCGATCGTCGACCTCGTAGATCATCGCGAACGGCACGTCCTGAGGGTTGGCGGCAAGGATGGCGGCCGCCGCATCGAACGTCGCCTCTTCGCTCTCGGCCCCTTTGCATCTCGCCGCCAGATCGCGCAGGGTTCGAAGGCGTCGCTCGCCGATCACCTTTTCGGTGGTTTCGATCACCGGGCAGAAGATGCCGCCGATCTTGCCGTTGTCGTCGTAGATCGGGCTGTACGAGAACGAGAAGTACGCTTCTTCGGGATAGCCGCGATCGATGTGCAGCAGCAGATCGCGCGAGCGCGTGGCTTCGCCGCGCGTGTAGACCTGCATCAGCATCGACTCGATGACGTCCCAGATCTCAGCCCAGACCTGGGCGCCGGGCTGACCGAGCGCGGCGGGATGTTTCTCGGGGCCGAGGATCTGACGGTACTCGTCGTTGTAGAGAATCGTGAGATCGTCACCCCACCACAACACGATCGGAAACGCACAGTTGAGGCACGTGCTCACCGACGTGCGCAGCGACTGCGGCCAGCACGCGACCGGTCCGAGCGCAGTGGCCGACCAGTTGAGCTGGCGCATACGTGCCGCCATCTCGCTCGTGCCTGGGAACGTCGAGTCGAGCAGAGATGCATCCGCCGTCCGCCGCGCGACTCGCGGCGCAGCCCGAGCATTTCGCCTTATGCTGCGTGTTCGCAAACCGTCGCATGTTGTCCCGTCGAGCGCCGCAGGGGAATACCGGGTTCACCTGAGTCCGACTCGTGAGAAGTCTGATCCGAACCAAGGACGAAGGACGGACCAAGGACCAAGGACGGACCAAGGACCAAGGACGGACCAAGCACCAAGAACGAAGGACCAGGGACTATACGAGACCGCCCATCAACGGATCGCTGATGCTGTCCTGACCATCTTCGAGATGTCCGGCAAGATGACGCACGAGGTGGCCATCTCCTTCGACGGTGAGCATCACGTCGTACCACCCTCCCGAGCGATTGACAGACCAGAGATGTGTCGTCTCTTCGCGTGGGCCGAGCACGAACTCGGTGGTTCGCGACGTGTAGCGGTTGACGGCATGCACCTTCACGACGTGGGCCGCGAGATTCGTGATGGTCACCGCGATTGATCTGGTGCGAGCGTCGTATTGCTCGC
>Ga0075433_10000749_pt1 | contig 22287 bp, 20 predicted proteins | sample RhiMethybrSRZTD2_FD_75299 | JGI IMG/M metagenome (GOLD analysis project Ga0075433, IMG submission 75299) | Populus rhizosphere microbial communities from Tennessee, USA - Rhizosphere MetaG P. TD hybrid SRZTD2 | ecosystem: Host-associated > Plants > Roots > Rhizosphere > Soil | place: USA... | reverse complement strand
ACCTGGCTCATTTGTTATCGTTCGCGAGAATTAGTCCGCGTCGCAGATGGTCTGCGGTTTGGCTTGGACCACTCGGCCAGGAAGTAGCAGTGGCATGCCTCGGGTGTCCGGCAGGGCAGACGTTAGGCCGCCAATCGAATCGATCCGAGAACACCATGATTCAACGCTCGTCGCGAGTACTCAGCCTTATAGCCTTAATCTTCAGCGCAGCTCCTTTTCAGGCCGATGCACAGTGGCTGGAATCAAAAGCGGCACACTACACCGTGTTCTACCAGGCCGGGTTCGAAGGCGATGTCGAGTTCACCCGCAAATGGCTGGATGCGACTGAACAACTGATGAAGTCCAAGTACGCATCGAGTCCCGATCGTTATTTCATTTCGATCTATCTACTGCCTGCGCCAACTGGTGATATTGACGCCATCCAGAGCGGGCAGAACCAGTGCTGCACGACCACGAGCACCGGTGCACGCACGGGAACCATCCGATTTCTAACACGGTCGGCGCCGATCTGGAAGACCAGCAACTTGAGTTCGAGCCTTGGATTGCCAAAGGCAGGCGACGATTATCATGCCAAGGTTCTCATCTCGGAATACATCCCAATCGGGCACTATGCTGTTCAGGACAGCAGAGCGTCCGGCGGGTGGCAGTACTACAGCGCGCCAGAGTGGTTCGTGCAGGGTCTCCAGGAGTACGACGCTATCTTTCATTCAACAGAAAGCAACCGCGTCACGGCACGTCAGCGCCTCCTGCAGTGGGCGAGGACCAACTCCTCGAAGTTCTCATGTTGCTCTCCGAATCTGGCAATTACGGATCCTTACAATGGCGGCGCCACGTTCATGGCTTTCCTCGCCGCAGAGTTCGGTGAAGATATTCATGCTCGGCTCTTACGGAATCCCGCCAGTACCTTTGAAGCAGCACTGGCGAGCGAAACACAGAAATACTCGCTGACCCAACTGTTTGATCGGTTTCGAAACTGGCTGGACACCGTGCAGCCGTAACAAACGAGTGTCACTGCCTAACAGCCCGCTGCAGCTGATGGCACTGGGCGGCGCTCACGCGCGTCCCTCGCGCGCTGTGAGTCGATGACGCGCGCGTGCCGCAGGTGAGCGGCACGACGTTAGGCGGACCGAGATCAACGTGATTGACGGTGGCTACTTCGCGAAGCGAGTCGCATCGAGGCCAGACTGGCTGAACGCGTCCGCTGTTCGCGAGATCTGTAGCGCGAGCGACTGCATCTCTGATGCGCCAGACGGATGGGTCGAACACTGGCTTCACAATGAATTCGGCTGGTTTAATCGGGCAGCCGACGCCCTCGCAGTCCTTCCACCAGACCAGAAGTCACAGTTTCGCTTGTTTGCGTATCGGATCTACCCGCTGAGATTCCGTGGCGGTGCCCGCTACGAGCTGGTACTACCTGACGACGTCCGTCCCGATCCGATTCCTCAGGCGTTTGCGTCCCTTGGCTTCGACAGCGTGAACAAATCCTTGGAGTCCGTACTCGGGTTCGAGTGCTCGCCTCTCTCGTGCAACTCAATGGCCACTGAGATGGAGACGAACGAATATTGCCTTTTCGATTCGCTGGACGAGGCTGTCGCCGGAGCCATCCGCTTCTCCGTCGAACAACCCGAACCAGGTGATTACTACGTGATCGAGGTACTCGAGGAACAGCAGGCCGCCTACAAGCGCTTGCAGCCGACGGCGCGCGGCACGATCATGAAGCGCCGCAGCTGAAGCGCGGACGTTAGGCTGACCGAGAGATGACTCCAAGAATCGTCGGTGCCTTCTGGTTCGTCGTGTGCCTTGCCCGGACCGCCAGCCCTTGTCAGGTGATTGGGCCGGTGCCGTCGGCAGGCGACTACGTGCGCTCGGCGGATGTGATCGTTCGCGCGACACCGACAGGCTATGCTGTCGAGGCTGCCGGCAACCGTCTCGTTGGACCAAACGGCGCGCCGAGTTCGCAGGTGGCATTCAGGGTATTGGAAGTTCTCAAGGGCAGTGCAGTGGCTCGCGAACTGACGCTGCCGGGGCGGCTATCGGACGATGATGACTTCAATCGCGGTCCGGTACCCTACGCTTGGGCACGTCCCTCGAGTCACGCTCCCTGTTACGCCGACTTCTATCGCGTCGAAGCCGAGTTCCTCCTCATACTTCGCGAAACATCTCCCGGAGTGCTTTCAGCGAGATGGGCTCCCTTGGCGCCGCTCAACGAGCAGCTTCGCGGAAGCGACGATCCGTGGTTGCTATGGGTTCGAGATCAGCTGAATTGACGCAGCCTCACAAGCGGCTGTCGCGGCGTCTCGCTGCTTCGTACAGTTCCGGGTCGATCGCGGCGGCGGGGACCCTTCGGTCATTTCGAGCTCTGGCGCGACAACGAACACAAGCATCTGGCCGCAGCGACAATGGGGGCACCTGGGGTCATGGCGGTGCGCGACGAAACCGTGTGAGTGACCCGAGCAACGGCGACCGCCATCACGGCCGAATCGGTGGGATCTAGATTGGTGGCACGTCTATGCCGTGCCTCTGTGCGATCGCGACGATTCTCTCTAGTTCCGACCGCTCTGGCGGCGCGGGCCGGACCGACGGGTCCGTCGCAAGCTTGCCAGCCTCCTCGATGAACCGTTCCACTCCTGCCGGCGACTGAATCACAAGCGCTCGCGCCGACGCGCCTCCGCCAGCGCGATGCGTATGAACCACGCCCTTTGGAAGATAAACGAACGCTCCGGCGCCAGCCGTAAATGCCTGGCCGGCCAACGAGAAGTCGAACGTGCCCTCGAGAACGTAGAAACTTTCGTCGCTGTTGCGATGGATGTGAGGCGGTGGACCGAGCTCGGGTCCCGCCGTAAGCTCTGCGACGGTGAACGCTCCGTTGGTATCGTCGCCGACGACCTTGAACGTGTGCAGATCAGTCAGCAGCCAAAAAGACTTCCCTTCGCCTCTGCCGACGTGAACTCCGCCTTGCGTCAATGATGCTTGCGACACGGTCAGTCTCCTCCCTCAAATGTCGGTAGCGGCCGATGGATCCGGATCAGCCGCCGTCGGAAGACACGTCAGAAGCTTACCGCGAGACGGGAGCCACCGTGAGCCGCGCGTATTCGCAGGCCGTGTAACAACCACATGGAGCCGTCGCGCCGATGGTCTTGTGCGATCATGGCGTCGAGGCGCGCGGCTCATGTAGCGCGTTATGCAGCGTGGGGCACACCGTGCCGATCAAAGCGGTCCTTTTCGACCTTGGCAACACGCTCGTCGGCTACTACACGTCAGCGGAGTTTCCATCAGTCTTGCGGCGATGCGTGCGTCAGTGCTGGGAAGCACAGGGCTGGTCCGGCGATGCCAGTCGTGAAGAGGCGTTATTCGAGCGGGCGCTCCAGCTGAATCAGGAACGACCGGACTGTGCGGTGCGTCCCCTCGGGGAGCGCTTGCGTGAGTTGTTCGATTCGCAGGGGGCACTGGACGATCGCGCGCTCGCCAATCTTGGCGCCGCCTTCATGCGACCGATCTTCGATTTGGCGCGACCGGATCCGCAGACGCCGAATGTGTTGGAGGGCCTTCGACAGCGAGGCATCAAGACCGCCATCGTCTCGAATACTCCCTGGGGCAGCCCGTCGAGTGTGTGGCGCACAGAATTGGCTCGACATGGCTTGCTTGAACGCGTCGACGCGGTGGTGTTCTGTGTCGACGTCGGATGGCGCAAACCGCACCGCGCGCCCTTCGACCGTGCGTTGGCGTTGTTGGACGTGGCGCCGATGGACGCCGTGTTCGTGGGTGACGATCCGCGATGGGACGTCGCCGGGGCGAAGAATGCCGGTGTACGTCCCGTGCTCCTCACGTCGCGAGCGAGCGCCGGTTTGGAAACAGTCGAGAGTCTCGAGGACGTCATCCGGCTTGTCGATGAAGCATCCTTATGAACGGGCCGCGCTGCCCAACACGCGTTGCACCAGACGGCGGCTGGTACGATCCTGAGACGCCGCTGGTGAACGCTGGACGTTAGGCAGCCGGAGAGAAGAACGCGGCTGCACTCAAAGATCGTTGGGCGTCAGGCCGGTGCGTTTTGCGATCCGAGCGAGCATGCGAGGACCGATCTCCTCGTTGTCGTGGAATGCGAACACGAAATCCGGCCACGAGGGTCGTTCAAGCGTTCGATGCGAGCCAGACTGACGTTTGAGGCTCCAGCCGATTCTCAGGAGAGCAGCGAGGACGCGGCTCGCTTTGATAGCTGGCCAGTTGCTCAAGCGGCGTGAAATGTGACGTTGACGAACTCTGCCGGGGTCTCACGATGCTCGAGGCGCTCGGCGATGACGCGGAGGGCGAGCGCCTGGACGCGAGCGACAGCCTCGTCTCGGTCTTGACCGTAGGCCATGACGCCCGACAACGCAGGCACTTCGGCCAGCCAACGGCCGTCGTCTTCTCGCTCGATTTCAATCGTGAACGTCACAACGGCAATGTACCATCCGGGCCGGCTGTCTAACAAGGCGATGGACCTGACGCTGCGCGAGCCGCTCTCGCGCCCCCGCACAGCGCAGATCATCGCCAACGCGTTAGACGGCTCCGCGTGCAACAGACTTGAGGTCCGCATGTTTGGCGTGATCGCTGGCGACGTCATCGGGTCAGTTCACGAGCACGCCATGAGGAAGTCCACCGACTTCCCGCTCTTTGACCCGCTCTGCCGATTCACCGACGACACGGTCCTGACCGTCGCCACAGCACACGCGATCCTCACGGGAACATCGTATGAGATCGCCTATCGCGAGTTCGGACGACAACATCCTGACGCGGGCTATGGTGGCTCGTTCTACGGTTGGCTCTTTCGCGAGGAGTCTCGCCCATACAACAGTTGGGGCAACGGGTCGGCCATGCGGGTCGCGCCAGTAGGTTTTGCGTTTAACACCGTTGACGAGGTGTTGCACGAGGCTGAGCGCAGTGCAGCCGTCACTCACGACCATGTCGAAGGGATAAAAGGCGCGCAGGCAACGGCCCTCGCGGTCTTCATGGCCAGATCCGGCGCCTCGAAGGAAGAGATCCGGAAAGCGCTGATGGATCGTTTCGAATACAACCTGAATCGGACTGTGGAGCAGATTCGACCTGATTATCGGTGGGACGTTTCATGCCAAGGGTCCGTTCCCGAAGCGATTGTGGCTTTCTTGGACTCCTCCGGTGTCGAGGACGCCATCAGACTCGCCGTGTCGCTTGGCGGTGACGCCGACACGCAAGCCGCGATCGCTGGAGGTATCGCGGAGGCGTTCTACAAGTATGTGCCCGAGGAGATCGTGATCCCCGTCAGGGAGCGCTTACATCCACGATTCATTGAAGTGATCGATGCGTTCCAACAGTCGTTTCCGTTGAACACCCGGTAAATCGACGGGGAACCAGACGGCCGCGGGTGCAATTATCCGCGCGCCGCTGTTTCCTGGCGACGCACTTTGCGATGAAAAGTCATTTATGATACAGTCCTGACATGGCCAGCCGCGTGGCCCTCCTGCTCGCCGCCGCTGTCTGCGCGTCATGCGCGGCGTGCTCGCCGTCGGTCGACGATCTGCGGAACGACCCGCATGGACATCTGGTCTGGGCGGCGCGCACGGGCGACGTCGTGGCCATCCGCAGGCTGGCTGCGAGCGGCGTCGATCTGGACGCGTCCACGAACACCCCCGGCATCTTCGTGTTCCCGGACTTCGACCACATTCGCTGGACTGCGTTACAGCACGCCGTGCAGAAGCATCAGGTCGACGCCGTACGAGTGCTGCTCGAATCGGGTGCCGATCCGGACGCCAGGCAGACCGGCACCGCGAATACCCCTCTCTTCATTGCGGCCTTCGACAAAGATCCCACGATCGCGCGGCTGCTGCTCGATGCCGGCGCCGACGTGAATCTGAGCCGGAAGGCATTGACCCAGGAGGAGCCGGGTGGTCCGCTGTGGCATGTCGTCGAACACGCGATGGAGCGCGTGAGCGGGAGACAGTCACGGCAAGAGGCCCTCGAACGCCTCGGCGCCACTGGGCCGTCCCAACCCTGATTCTGTCAAAGGGGATCATGTCGCCGAGCCGCGCGGCCTCGAGCCCGCGTGAGGCGTACGAACAACAGTGGTGATCCGAGAAATCGTTGAGAGCGACCGGAGCCAGTGGGTCCAATTGCGCGAAGCCTTGTGGCCCGGCTCCCTCGCGGACCACGACGAAGAGACGCGCACGTTCTTCGAGAAGCGGCTCAAGACCCCAGTCGTGTTTGTCGCCGAGGCGAAGGATCGGCTCGTCGGATTCCTCGAGCTCGACTTCCGAAAGTACGCGCCCGGTTGCACGTCCTCGCCGGTCGCGTTCATCGAGGGCTGGTATGTAGAGCCTGCATCGCAAGGTCAGGGCGTCGGCCGAGCGCTCATCGACGCGGCCGAAGCGTATGCGCGCGCTGCCGGCCATCACGAGATCGCCAGCGACGCGGACATCGAAAATGTCGAGGGCATCGCGGCTCACATCGCCGTCGGGTTCGAGGAGATCGAGCGGATCGTGTGTTTCCGCCGGTCATTGGGCGACACGTAGCATCGCCACTCGCGCAGATGTAACGCCCTAGCGCTTGCGCTCTCGGTCTTTCTGATTCTTGTCGTCCTTGCCGCCGAAGACACGAGACCAGAAGCCGCGTTTGCGTGGAGCAGGCGGAGTCTCGACAGTGGGTGTCGCCGGTGCGGGTTCGGTGGTTGCGGGCGCGGGGACATGGGCGACCGACGGTGCGACCGGCGCAGACGGTCTCGCGGACAACAGCGCTGCGAGGGCGCGGAACGGAGAGCTGATCACGCGCCCGTGAATCGGACACGTTTCGGTTGGCTCGGTGCCAACCACGAAGTTCTCGTAGTACACCATCGAGCGCTTGGTGCCGTCGGCTGATTCGTCGGCGGCGTCCGAACATGAGTCGGTCGCCAGCTTGCCGCTGAGACGACAGATGCGCGCCGTGGTGATGTTGCGCGGGCGAGTCAGCCAGTCCGGCTTGTCGTTGCGCGTCGCCTGCTTCATGAAATGCGCCCACAACGGCACGGCGAGATCCGCGGCGTATCCGCGCCCGATGATCGTCCGCGGCTGGTCGTAGCCCACCCACACGCCAGTGGCCAGGTGGGGCGTGAATCCAATGAACCACGCGTCGTGATAGTCGTTCGTGGTTCCAGTTTTTCCCGCCGCCGGCAGCATGAAGCCTTCGCGCCTGGCCGGCCACGCCGTGCCCTGGTTGATGACATCCTCGAGCATGTCGGCCATTTGATATGCCGTCGTCTCGCTCACGGCGCGCTGCTGCACGTGGTCGTCGTTATAGAGCACTTCGCCGCTGCTCGATTCGACGCGGCGGACGAGCACCGGTGTCGGCACGAGGCCGCCATTCGCAAAGGTTGAAAACGCGGCGGTCATCGCATCGAGCGTGACCTCGCCCGATCCCAGCGCCAGCGACGGCACGCTCGGCACCGAACCGACGCCGAGGCGCTTGGCGTAATCAACCGTGATCGGAATACCGACGTCTTCGAGCATGCGCACCGCCGCGCGATTGCTCGACATGCGCAGCGCCGTGCGCATCGTCATCGGCGAGCCGTCGGAGTGTTCGTCCTCGGGAACCCACGCGCCCTGCAGCGTCATGATCGGCTGATCGAGATCAGTGATGAGCGTCGCCGGCGAGAAGCCGCGCTCGAGCGCGGCGGCATAGACGAACGGCTTGAACGCCGAGCCGGGCTGACGACGAGCCTGTGTCGCGCGGTTGAATGTGCTTTGCGCGAAATCACGGCCGCCCACCATCGCCCGCACATGACCCGTGTGAGGGTCCATCGCCACCAGCGCGGCCTGCAGCATTTGATCGTCGGGACTCTTGTTGCTCTTGTTCTCGGCCTGGCGCTTCTCAATCGCGGCGATGGCGTTGGCGACTTCCGCTTCGGCTGCCTTCTGCATCTCCAGATCGATGGTCGTGTAGACCTTGAGCCCGCCCTGGTAAACGCGGTCCCAGCCAAATTTCTGCACCAGGAAGCGGCGGACTTCTTCTTTGAAGGCCTGTCCGTAGTCCTCGCCGGCTCGCAGGCCGTCGGTGATGGCCACGGGCGCTTTGATGGCTGTCTCGTATGCGGCGCGGTCGATCATCCTGTCGTCGCGCATCGCCTGCAAGACGACATTGCGGCGGGCCTTGGCTCGCGCGAGGCTGACAGTAGGCGCGTACGTCGACGGCGCTTTGACGAGACCGGCGAGCAGCGCCGCTTCCTCGAGCGACACATCGGATGCGTGCTTGTTGAAGTACCCGAGCGAGGCTGCCTCGACGCCGTAAAGTCCATCGCCGAAGTAGACCTTGTTGAGATAGAGCGAGAGGATCTCGTCTTTCGTGTACTGATGCTCGAGGCGGGTCGCCACCAGCACTTCTGTGACTTTTCGGCGGAGCGTTTTGTCGGGACTGAGGAAGCTCTGTCGCGCCAGCTGCTGCGTGAGCGTGCTGCCGCCCTGCGCGTATCGACCCTCGAAGAGGTTGTTCACCGCCGCGCTGGCGACTCGAAGGACATCAATGCCGGAATGATCGTAGAAGCGCTGGTCTTCGATGGCGAGGATCGCCTGGACCAGTCGTCGTGAGACGCGCGACAGCGGCACGTCGATGCGCTGTTCGCGGAAGATCGTGAACGCCGGACGATCCTGCGCGTCGAGCAGCGTCGTCGCCTGCGCCATCGTGCCGATGCCGCGCAAGGCGGCCGCGTCCGGCATGGAGCCAACCGCGCCCACCACGATCCAGGTTGTGGCGCCGACGATGGAGAGAGTGAACACGGCCGCGACAGTGGCCAGCACCACGGCCGCTCGCGGATGCCGTGCACGCGCGGCGCTCACCCGCGAGTGAAGGGCCCCCAGCCTCGGAAAACGCGCGCGGACGTCTGCGAGCAGCTCTTCATACCGAGCGCGCATCGCCCGACGATACGCGGCCCATTCGACGGCAGTCCTGATCTTCCGCATTGGCCCCTATTGTCCCATCCTCGGACGAGGATCGGGCTCATCCGTGCCGACCCGCATCGCCCACCTGCAACGTGTCATGTCTTGCGAATCGTGAGCCAAACTCCTCACGCCTCCATGTGCGCAAGGGCCCTCACTCGGCATAGACTCTCCGTGCAGAATCTTCCTAGGAGTTGTCCGTGCGCCTTCTCGATCGATCGGTTGTGATCGGCACTGTATCAGCCGCCGCGCTCTTTGCCGGCACCGCCTTCATCGGGGCGCAAGCCCCTACTCAGACGACGACTCCCGCGCCGGCGCAAGGGGCGCCACCTGCAGCGGCGCGCGGAGGGCTGCCTGGCACCGAAAGCGGATGGGCGACCTTCCAGGGGCAGTGCTATGGCTGCCATACCAACCAGGCCGGCAAAGCGCCGACCGCGTGGTCGATCCGGCAGTTGTCGCCCGAAGAGATCGTTGCCGCCCTGAATCGACCAAGCCACACCGAGGGCCGCTCGCTGAGCGACATCCAGAAGCGGCGTGTCGGCGAGTTCATGGCCGGGCGGCCGATCGGCAGCAGGGGCGCCGGTGAAGCGAAGTCGATGCCGAATCAGTGCACGTCGAATCCGGCGATGCGCGATCCGGCGAGTGGGCCGGGGTGGAATGGATGGGGCAACGACCTCGCGAACTCGCGCTTCCAGCCCGCAGCCGCTGCGCGGCTCACCGCGGCCGATGTGGGGAAATTGAAGCTGAAGTGGGCCTTCGGACTTCCAAAGGGCGAGACGAACAACGCCCAGCCGACGGTCGTGTCCGGCCGCGTGTTCATGGCCGGCGACAACGGCTACCTCTACTCGCTCGATGCGAAGACCGGCTGCGTGTACTGGTCGTTCCAGGGCGGCTCGATCGTTCGCAATTCTCCGATGGTCGGACCGGTGACTGGTCAGGGCGCGGCGCGATGGGCGGTGTTCTACGGCGACGGTCATGCGAACGTCTTCGCCATCGATGCGCAGTCCGGACGTCAGCTCTGGAAGACGCGCGTCGACGATCACGTCGTCGCACGCATCACCGGCAGCGTGAAATACCACGATGGCCGCGTCTACGTGCCGCTCTCCGGTTCGGAGGAATTCAACAGCGGCAACAAAGACTATCCCTGCTGCACGGCGCGCGGCGGTGTGGTGGCGCTCGACGCCAGCAAGGGCACGGTGATCTGGAAGGCCTATAACGTCGACGAAGCCAAGCCGTGGAAGAAGAATGCGAATGGCGTCCAGCTGTATGGACCGGCGGCAGGCGGTGTGTGGAACTCGCCGACCATCGATCCCGTGCGCGGTGCGCTGTATGTGGGCACCGGAGATGCGGTCACGCCGCCCGAATCACCGCTCACTGACGCGGTGATGGCGCTCGATCTCAAGACCGGCAAAGTACTCTGGTCGAAGCGGGCAACTGAGAACGATCTGTTCATGGGCGGCTGCGGTGGTGCGGACAAGAGTGAAGCGTGTCCCAGTCCGTTGGGCCCCGATTACGACATCGGCAACTCGCCGATCCTTGTCACGCTGCCGGGCGGCAGGCGTGCCTTGCTCGTTGGCACCAAGGGAGCTGATGTCCTCGCACTCGATCCGGATGCGAATGGCGCCGTGCTATTCCGCGTGAATCCTTCTGGTCAACCCGTTGGCTTCAGCGGTCGCGGACGTGGAGGAATTGTGTGGGGCGGTGCGACCGATCAGCGGCAGGTGTACTACGGGATGGCGGCCGCGGGTCTCGGCGCCGTGCAGTCGACCGATGGCAAGACGTCGTGGGTGTTCACGGCTCCAGGCACGGGCGGTCGCGGGAATGCTGGACTCGGGGCGGCGCCGACGGCGATTCCTGGCGTCGTGTTCGAGGGCTCGGGCGACGGTCGGCTTTTCGCCGTGTCGTCCTCGGACGGCTCGAAGCTGTGGGAGTTCAACACCGCGCAGGACTTCAAGACCGTCAACAACGTGCCCGCCCACGGCGGAGCAATCGCGACCGCGGGCGCAGTGATCGTCGACGGAATGGTCTACGTCGGATCGGGCTACGCGATCAGCAGCGGTGCGTCAGGCGGCAACGTCCTACTGGCGTTCGGCCTCGACTGAAGCCCGAACCTACGCTGGTTGATCGAGTCCGTCGAGCCATAACAGGATCGGAAACGGGCTGAGGCCTGTCGCCTGTGAGTTCGGTCGCGTCCATGGGCGCACGCCGCCCCACGTCATGATCTTCCCCGACGCGAGAACGACCGTCGTCGTACGCGCGCAGGCCGAGATCGATTGCACGCCTGATACTCCGCTGACGAGACCGGCGCCGCGTGGGTTTTCTCCCCGACCGAGCGCGGAATATCTGTTGTCTCCCCACGTCAACACGGTTCCTGCGTCGGTGACTACAGCGAAGTGGAGCACCCCGGCCGCGATCGAGCGAACGCCCCCGACTCCCGGCGCGAGCACTGGCACGGTCACCGGGTTGTCGGCCGGGTCCGCTCCCCACGTCATCACCGTTCCGTCTGCGAGTACGGCGCCGGAGATGTCGCCGGAGGCCGCAATCGCGATCGCATTGCGGACGCGTTGCACGACGACAGGGCGGTCACGATCGGTTGTGGTGCCGTCTCCAAGCTGCCCTCGATAGTTGTCGCCCCAGGCCTGTACGGTGCCGTCACTGCGGAGCGCCAGCGAGTGCGCATATCCGGTTTTGATTGATGTGATCTCCGACAGATCGGGGACGCGCGCCGGAAACGGCATGTAGGTCGAGGCCGCCGATTCGTATCGCTGGAAATTGAAGGCCGGCAATCGCCCGACGCCGAGCTTGCCTTTGTCGCCGTTGCCCCACGTGTAGACCGCGCCGTCGCGCGCGAGCGCGACGACATGCTCCTTCACGCACGAGACGTCCACCGCGTCGAACTTCGTCACCACCGGCATCGGTGTGTTCGAGTTAGGCCCCCATGTTGCAGTTCTTTCGAATGCGTCGCGCGTGGTGGTCCCGAGGCGTCCATTGCCAGCGTTCAATCCCCAGGACATGAGACGACCGTCACCGAGAACCGCGTATGAACACTCGTGGCCTGCGGCGGCCGCGACCACATTCGTCAGACCTTGAACGGTGTCGAGCGTGAACGCGGGATGGACGCGATTGTGGCCGAGGCCGAGCCACGGCGGCGCGAGATCGTCTGGAACCTCCTCGATGCGCCAGGATCTCAGTGTGCCACCGGGTTCGAACAAGAAGCCGTGTCCGAGTCCGACCACGACGCGCGTCTTCGCTGTACCCCGCGTCTCCGTCAGTGCGTCGAGACGAGCCGCAAACGGAAACGCGGCGATCAACGCAAGAGCATGCCGGCGATTCATCGCTCGATCTCCTTCAACCAGGCTCCGGCTGCTGCGCGCGCTGCCGCAGTCGCTTCCGGTCCGACGATGACGGCTTCGTGCCACATCCAGTGTTTCGTCCTCACCGCGGGATCGATGAATTCGATTCCATCGGGTCCGCCGGTGAGGCTGATCGTCCTCGTCGTGAAGTCGACGTCGGTTGTGGCGTCGAGGAATTCCCGCAGACGTCGTGCAAAGATCTGCTTTGGATCCGCGGGGAATCTCTCTGACAATCGTGCGGCCGCGTCCGAGTCGCGGCCCCCGACCTGAGCGCGCTCCTCGGCAAGCTGCACCCGCATCTGCTTGATGAATTCGGGATCCTTCAGCCTCGTCTCGTTCACCTTGAGCTGTTCGAGGATCACGGCACGGTCCTGCGGGGCCAGCGCCGCGATGTGTTTCCGCGATTCCTGCAGATCCGCGAGCTGCCGATCGATGTCCTGCTTGACGGCCTGTTCGACGGTCAGGTCGTACTCTCTCGTGTCGGGAATGGCCTCACGCCGGTATTTGGCGTAGCTGCCAGTGAAGGCCGGAGAGTTGACATACGACTTCGCCCACGCAAAGAGTCCCGTTGCCGCGGCCGCGCGCGCAGAGCGCGGCAGCTTCAAGAACGCTCGAGTGCCGGTGACGACGATGTCGCTGCTGCGGTTTCCGGTGGGACGCGTGAGCTCGTCGAAGACGAACGTGCGAGCCGCCGTGTCCGTCAGACCGAGCTGCGCGAGCGCGGTCTGGGCACCGAGACGGCCGCCAACGGCCAATAGCAGCGCAATGGCCGCGATCGTGAGTGCGCGCATGATGCGTCCTATCTCTTGATGAATTCCACGCGACGGTTGTTCGCCTTGCCGGACGCGGTGTTGTTGCTGTCGATCGGCTGACTCTCGCCCCTGCCATCGGTGTCCATCCGCGCGGCGTCGATGGCAAACTCCTTTGTCAGCGCCGTTTTCACCGAAGCGGCCCTGCGCTTGGAGAGATCGAGATTGGCCGCGTCCTCACCGTCGCTGTCGGTGTGTCCGAGGATCTGCACCTTCAGGTCTTTGCTCTCGGTGAGCACGCCCGCGATTTCCTTGAGCGATCCGTACGACTCGGGCTTGATGCGATCGCTGTTCACGTCGAAGAGGATCCCGTGGCTGACCCATTTGCCTTCGGTGAGGAGCTTGTTGCGCGTATCGGGCGCGCCGGTCGCGATGCGAAGGTTCGTGAGGTAGTAGGTGTTGGCGCCGTCGACCTCGGGCACGAAGAAGAAGATCGAATTGAGCTTCGCGGCAGCCGCCAGGCCGCGCGGTACATCCCACACCTTTTCCTGGTTGATGTACACGCGCACGCGCTGTCGTTGACGCCAGACCGAGACGTGGATCGGCGTTCCGCTTTTCGCCGCCAGCTGCGGCGTCGTGGTCTGGTTCGACGCCGCGCTGTCGCCGTCCTGACGCGACGTCATCTCGGAGGCGCCGCCCGACGGCTCCGGCAGCGTCGTGAATTGAAAGACGTGCGGCGACGTCCTCCAATCAGCCGGCGACTTCAGGTTCTCGAGCTGCACGATCGCAATCACCAGCGTCCGCCCCTCGAACGTCGGCGGCACGGTCACGTCGAACTCGAAGGTGAAGTTGTCGGGTAGATCTCTTACGAACTCGGGTGTGAAGAAACCTGGCTTGGTGAGCTTCAACCAGCGGCCATTCTTGCCGGCGATGGTGACGATCTCCGCGGAGCCATCGGTGTTCCACCGGTCGGGAAAATCGCCGATCGCATCCTGCGTGAAGTCGTCCAGAGCCACGACCTTCTCGCCGGGAACGAAATCGAATTTGCTGTACGACTGGAAGGCCGGCGCCGCGGGGGACTCTTGCGCGGCCGCTGTGTCCGCAAGCGGACCGAACGTTCCCGCCAGCATCGCAGTAAATGAGACGATGAGGGTGGCAGGGAGTGATCGAGTTGATCGTGTCTTCATATGTGCCTCATTCGTACGGAGGGGCCGCCTTCAGGCGGCCCGTCAGCATCAGCGATTGACGAACGCTCTCAGCGCCGGACCGCGCGTAGCCGCGGGAGGCTCGGGCAGCAGGTTGAACTTCATGTCGTCGCCGACTGATTTCGAGAGCTTTCCGTAACCGAGGCTGCCGTCGAGCGTCACCCGTCCGCCGACCCCGGTGACGCCGCCGTTGTCGCCCTGGAGATACAGACCACTCTTGATTCCGCCCTTGGCGCCGGGAGCGTTGGCCTCGACTCGGGCGCCTGCGAAGACTGTGTAGTCGCCGTTCCTGCCGACGTCGATCGACGCGAAGCCGCCGAGCGCGGTGCCAAAGTCTCCTGCTTTTCCGGCGAGGAGGTCGTATTTGATGTCGGCCTTGATCCGATCGCATCCGACCTCGTAGCTGATCTTGGGTCCGCCGTCTTCGCGCCCAGGCACGACGAACGAGTTGCTGAATTTGAGGCCGCCGAGAAGTTGATCGCACGGCGTCCCGACGCCGGCCGTCGGCTGGCCGAGCATGTCGCCGCCGGTCGGAGGCGGTTCGGGGCAGTCGTTCGCGATGTCAGCGGGAAACGAGAACCACAACGAGATCTGCGCCAGCATGCCGGCGTTCATCGACTCGAGCTCGGCGCGCAGCGAGAGGTCGTTGCGTTCGCGCCACTCGGCATCGCCGATCCGCGCGTTGAGACCGGTGGCGATCTTGAACCAGATCCGCGCGTACTCGCGCTGAGCGGCCTCGTAGCGCTCGGCATACGGCACGACGCCACGGATGGCTTGCGAGATCAGCGAACGGTAGACCAAGCAGTGCTCGCCCGGCGTCAACGCCAGCTGCTGCACCCGCTCGATGACATCGGCCTGATTGCGACCGGCCACCTGCTGTGCCTGCTCGATCGCGCGTTCGCCGCGATCCCTGGCAGCGAGGACGTACGGCTCGATGTTCTCGAGACTGTCGATGAGATCGGTCATCTTGTTCGCCCACGCGTTGTACGGTGCGTCGGTGTCGGCGAACTTCGGATTGTTGCTCGCCTCGATCATCCGCTGTTTGAGCGGTTCGGCGAGCGCCAAACGCTCCGTGGCGAGACCGCCGACCATCTTGCCCCACGGTCCGAGATCGGATGCCTTGTCGGGTAGCCAGAAGTTGACGAGCCTGCCTTCGACGCCTTTCGAGGTGTCGAACATGTCGTCGACGGGCGGCCTCACTTCGTCATGCTTGTCGGAGCAGTACACCAACTGCTTCGGCTTGAAGCGCCACAGACCATCGAGGTAGGTGTTCTTCGCGGCGCCGCTGTTGCCTTCATGCGCCTGCACGAGCGCGAGCGCCCGCTTGGCTTCGTAGAGGAAGGGACCGCGCGCGATGGCAGCGTTGAAATTGGTCTTCGCCTCGACGAGACGGCCGCGCAACATCTCGTCGTAGCCAACCAGGTAGGCGAGCGCCGCTTCCGTGTTCACGCCGTACGCGAGGACGGGAAGCGTGCCGAGCGAGCGCAGCCGCTCGATCGCGGCGAGCGACTCGTTCGGCATCTTCTGCATCGCGAGCGCAGCCGCGAAGTTGAACAAGAGATCCGGATCATCGGGTGCGGCCTCGATGCCCGCGAGGAGCTGCGCCAGCGTCGCTTTCGGGTTGCCGATCATGAGACTGGTGGCCGCGCCCGCCGAGAACAGATCCGGCCGCGTCGCCGAAGCGAACGACTTGACGCCTGTGTACGTCGCCTTCGCAGCTGCATCGCCCAGCACGGCGCGGGCGCCGACCAGTGTGGCCTGCCATGTTTTTGCGGCCGGTGCGACCGCGCCAATGAGCGAATCACCGGCCCTGACGAGGTGCTCGAACTCTTTGACCCACCGCAGGCAGCTGTGATCGTAGATGCCGTAGGACACCTCATCGGGGCCGTCCCAGTCGAAGGTCGCGCCTCCGGATCCCGAACCGCCGCCCGTGCCCTCGATTTCGATCTTCACGTCCTTCTTCGGATCCTTCGATGGGTGTGTGGCCGGACCGGCCTGCGGCACACCCTGCGCAAGCGTGGCGATCGGCACGAGACTGAGGGCGACGAAGAGTGTCATCACAGATTTCACCGCCATATTCGGTCTCCTTCTCCGGCCCGAGCACGAGCACCGTGGCCGCTGTCCCTAACGCGTCAACCGCACGGAAAAGGGGCCAAGCCATGTCAGAATCCGGCCGTGGCCGAGGAGCCTGGGGCCGATCCCCACGTCACGGTGTTGCTGCGGGATTGGCAATCGGGGCGGGCGCAGGCGCTCGACGAACTGATGCCCATCGTGTACGGGGCGCTGCGGGCGATTGCCTCGAAACATCTGGCACGCGAGCGCCGCGATGGCACGCTGGCGACGACGGCGCTGGTCCATGAGGCGTACGTCCGGCTCGTGGATCAACGCGACGTCGATTGGCAGAACCGCGCGCATTTCTTCGCGATTGCGGCGCGTGTGATGCGGCGAATCGTGATCGACGAGGCGCGGCGACGGACGCGCGAGAAGCGCGGGAGTGGGGCGATACCGCTGCAGCTCGATTCCGTCGAGGAATTCTCGAGCGGCGATGCGGGGCTGCCGATGCCCGACGTGCTCGCGTTGGATCGCGCCCTGGCGCAACTCGAAGCCATGGATCCGACACAGGGACGGATCGTCGAGCTCAAGTTCTTTGGCGGATTGACCGTGGAGGAGATCGCCGCGGTGATGAATTCCTCGACGCGAACAATCAAACGCGAGTGGGCGATCGCACGAGCCTGGTTGTATCGCGCGCTGCACGATGGTGCGACGTCAGGATCCTAGGTGGCTTGTCAGGCCCATCCGCTCCAGGAATCGTGGCCACCGCGGGTCATTGTGCAAGCCAGCGAGGAGTGGGTGTCGTGCCAGCCAGGCCGGCGTATCGCGCCGATCGCAGGCGCGGTCCAACCAATCGAACGCGTGGTCGGGCTCTCCACGATAGGCGTACGCCCACGCGATCTGACTAGCACTGACTGATTCACGCTCGACCAGTTCGCGCAGCGCCGTGTCCGACCGAGTCGCGTCGCCCTTCGCGTGATGCACGAGCGCGAGTCCGAGCAGACGGAACTTCTCGAGCGGCTCTTGATGGAACTCGCCGAGCGCTGCGTCCTGCTTCCCCTGCATCAGATACACGTAGCCGAGCAAATAGTGCCCCAGTCCACAATTCGGGCTGATCTCGAGCATCTTCGCGATCGTCGGCTCCGCCTGATCGAGGTCGCCCGCGTAGTAACAGTGACGCCCCAGGTTCTTGTGCGTGGTCACGCTCAACGGATCGAGCATCACCGCTCGTTGACTGAGGGTCACGGCTTCGTCGAGCCGCCCGAGTGTCAGCGCGAGCTCCGCGGCGACGCTGACGACGTCGGCGTTTCCCGGCGCAAGCGTCAACGCGCGCTGGATCGATGATGTTGCGCCCGCCCAGTCCCATTCGAACTCCATCCGCACGAGCCCCATCGCCAGGTGCGCTTCCGGAAGTCCCGGCTCATACCGCAGCGCGTGTTCCGCCGCCTGTCTGGCCTCATCGAACGCCGCCGCGGAGCGCACGAAACCCTGGCGGCTCATGCTCGCGTGAGCCAGCGACAACCCCGCCCACGCCAATGCGTATTCCGGATCGACCGCTAACGCCTGTCGATAATGTGCGATGCCTTTTTCGAAACCCACGTCGGTCATGCGATCGGCGAAGAACTTTCCCTGCAGATACAGCCGATAGGCTTCTGGATTGGCGCCACGACCCTTCACCGCAGCCTCGACCTCGGCTTTCACCGATCCGCGCGACGAGACGTCCGACGTGTCTGGCAGCAGTGCAGCGCGCAGCTCCTTGACGACTGACTGTGCGATGTCGTCCTGCACGGCAAAGATGTCGTCCAGCTCGCGATCGTAGGTCTGGGACCACAGGCACGAGTCCGTTGCTACATGAATCAGATCAGCCGTGATGCGCACACGCTTACCGGAGGTGCGGACGCTCCCCTCGAGGATCGTTGCGACGTTCAACGTGTTCGCAATCGTCGCGAGGTCCACATCTTTGCCCTTGAACGAGAACGCCGACGTGCGCGACGCGACCCTGAGCCCTCGAATCCTCGTGAGCACGTTGAGCATCTCGTCGCTCAGTCCGTCAGCGAAGTAGTCGTGCTCGTTGTCTTTGCTCGTGTTCACGAACGGCAGGACGGCAATCGACGGCATGTCCGCGGACATCGGCGAGAGCCCTGCAAACGCGGTCGTCGCACCGCGGTTGCCTTCGATGGCTGCGGTCACAGCGCGCCAGAGCTCGGTGCCGTCGCGATAACGCTGTCGTGGATCTTTTGCGAGACAACGCGCAACGACGGGGCGAATCGGCTCAGGCACGCTCGAGGGCAGCGCCGCCGGCGCGTCGTTCAGGATTGCCGAGGCGAGCGCTGTCATCGAAGGCCCCGCGAATGGCAGCGCGCCGGTCATCAGCTCTTGCAGTACGCAACCGAAGCTCCAGACGTCACTTCGCTCGGAGGCGGCCTCACCTCTCAGCATTTCAGGCGCCATGTAGACTGGCGTGCCGCGCGGTGAGGCGCCGAGCGGCGACGTCTCGCCCTGGCGACTGATGCGCCGCGCGACGCCGAAGTCGAGCAGCTTTGCCCGGTGATCCTTCGTGATCAGAATGTTCGCGCTCTTCAGATCTCCATGGACCACGCCGCCGGCATGCGCATGCGCGAGCGCGTCGGCGACCTGGGCCCCGTAGCGCAGCGCCTCTTCGGGCGTGAGACCGGCAGTGCGCGTGATGTCGCTGAGTGGGCGACCATCGATCCATTCCATGACGATGTACGGGTCGCCCTGAAACTCACCAAAGTCGAACACCGTGCACACGTGGGGGTGATTGAGCGCGGAGGCGCACTGCGCTTCGCGCAGCAGGGACGACCGCATCGTCGCGTCGAGCGACACGTCGTTCACCAGCTTCAGCGCGACTGCGCGTTCGAGGCGCGTGTCGTACGCGCGGTAGACCACGCCCATGCCGCCGCGGCCGATCTGCGCGTCGATGCGGTATGGGCCGATCGATGCGCCCGGTTCCAGCATGCGCAGCGACACGTGGTCGGCAATGCTGTCGCTCCAGCGCTCGGTCCAGCTGCCGGTGGCCTCGCTATCGGCCAAGAGCAGCAGCCGCACCTCATGGAGTACGGCCGGGTCGCTGGCCGCATCGGCGAGGAACCGCTCGCGATCGGCGCCTGGCATCTCCAACGCGGCTTCGAACAAAGCTTTCACTTGCGCCCATTCGTCGGGACGCATCGCCCCTCCAGCGAACGGGACGGTACTGCAGGGGCTATCATCTCTACCAGTTGAAAATGAACTGGGCGGACGTCCTCCGTTCGCCACGTGCCTCACGATCGTTGAGGTCATAAGAGGGCAGACTGCAATGATTTCGACCGCCCTTCGTCGCGCAGCGTGCCTGGCCGCATTGATGCTCGCAATCGCGTGCGGTGAAACAGCCCCAACATCGCCGACTGCGGGAATTGCGCCTCCGCCGCCGTTGGCACCAGGGCAGCCTCCGCCGCGTTCTTTCCCTCCGCTCACCGGACCCTCGCGAACGTTCGCGTTCGATCGCGAATTGACGTACGCCGTTCGCGCGTATACGAAGGGGTCGCGCTTCGTTCTCTACAACACCGGGGGCTTCGTGCTGCAGTACCCGTCCATCAACGGAGAATATCGCGGTGGCTACACGGAGGCGGACGGCGTTATCACTTTCGAATGGGAGGGCTGGAACATTCAGGGCCCGTGGGGCGCGACCGGCACCGTCAAAGACGGTACGTTGACGATCCGCTACAACGAGATCATGCTGTGGTCGGATTTCGAGGATGCCGTCTATCGACTGACGCCATAGCCTGCAGGCGTGTTCACGCCCGGGCGCTGGTGCGGAGCGTCGCAAGAGCACCAGAGGAACGAGACCATGACGAAGATGCTGTCGCGCGCGCTTGTGGCTGTCGTGCTCGTGGTGTTGCCTTCCCACGTCCACGCGCAGTGGTTGAAGCACCCCACGCCTAATACGCCACGAACCAAAGCGGGCGCGGCGAACCTGTCTGCGCCGGCGCCGCGCACCGCTGATGGCAAGCCCGATTTCTCGGGCGTGTGGGGCACCGATGCCGGGCCGTCCCTGTTCTATATCCCCGGCGACCTGAAGCCCGACGAGATCAAACCGTTCGTGCGAACCCTGCTTCAGGAGCGATCGGAGAACTTTCAACGCGATGACCAACAGGTGAAATGCCTTCCTGAAGGGCCGCGCTTCAATCATTTCGTCGCCCTTCCCAAGAAGATCATCCAGACGCCGAACGTCATCGTCGTCTTGTCGGAAGACCTCACCTACCGGCAGATCTTCCTGGACGGGCGGTCGCTGCCCAAGGATCCAAGCCCGAGTTTCATGGGCTATTCAGTGGGCCATTGGGAAGGCGACACGCTGGTGGTCGAGAGCACGGGGTTCAAGGACAGCACATGGCTGGACTTTGCCGGCCATCCTCACACCGAGAACCTTCGACTCACCGAGCGCTATCGACGCATCGATGTCGGCCACATGGAGATTCAGGAAACGTTTCAGGATAAGGAGATCTACAGCCGGCCGATTTCGGTAAAGGTGAACGCCACGCTCGTCCCGGACACGGAGCTGCTCGAATACGTGTGTGCCGAGAACGAGAAGGACCGCGACCGCTTGATCGGGACCGTCACCGAGGAAAAGAAGACGTTCACGCCAGTCAAAGTCGCGCCGGCCGTGCTCGCTCAATACGTGGGAACGTACGATTTTCGGTGGCCGGAGAATCCGACGATTCCTTCGCTGTGGTCTGTCACCATGGCGGACGGCCAGCTGCAAATGGTCGGCGCGCCGATGGTCCCGATCTCCGAGACGCAGTTCATGTGGGCCGACAGCAACCGCATCGAATTCGTGAAGGACGCGCAGGGGCGTGTCACTCACTTCAAAGCCGTCTTCGTGGAGGGTGACCTCGTTGCCAAGAAAGTGTCGGGAAAATAGCCGGCGATCCTGAGCATCGACTGACGCCATGATCTGGATGAGGACCACTCTCGCGCCCATCGCGGCGGCGACAGCGTTGACGGTCTTCGCGATCGTCACGTTCGTCGTCAACGCGCCGACGATCGCGGCGCTGGCCAGCGCCGCGGGCCTGTCGTTCGTCGATCCGCCGCGAGGCTCGCATTGCGATTGCGCGAGCGGCGTCTGCCCGCTCGACGCGAACGGCCGGCGCTGCTCGTGCGGCTGCTCGCTGAGGGCCGACGCTCAGCCGAGTGCGCGTCTGGCCGCGCAGGCCGCGACCACCTGCACGAATGGAATGGCCGGTCCGTACCCATGCCGCGAGATCGATCTCATGGCGTTTCTGCCGCCCGAGGAGATCGGTGGCGGAACGGGCAACGACATCTGGGGATGGACCGACCCGTTGACCGGACGCGAGTACGCGCTGGTCGGACGCTCGGTGGGCACCGCGTTCGTGGACATCACCATTGCGACGAGACCGATCTATCTCGGCCTCCTGCCCACGCACACCGTGAACTCGACCTGGCGCGGCATCAAAGTGTTCGCCAACCATGCGTTCGTCGTCAGCGAAGCGCTCAATCACGGCATGCAGGTCTTTGATCTCACGCAGCTGCGCGATGTGGTCAACCCGCCGGTGACGTTTGCGGAAACGGCTTACTACGCAGGCTTCGGTTCCACGCACACGCTCGCGCTCAACAGCGCCACCGGGTTCGCCTATGCCGTCGGCACGAGAACCTGCGAGGGCGGCCTTCACGTCGTCGACGTGCGCGATCCCGTCTCGCCGCGAACGGCCGGCTGCTTTGCCCTCGATGGCTACACACACGAAACTCAGTGTGTGGTCTATCGGGGACCGGACACGGTGTACCGCGATCGAGAGATCTGCCTCAGCTCGAACGAGGACACGCTGACCATCGTCGACGTCACCGACAAGCTCGAACCGACTCAACTTTCTCGCACCGGATACGACGGCAGCGCGTACACGCATCAGGGATGGCTCACTGAGGATCAGCGCTACTTCCTGGTCAACGATGAGACCGACGAGACGACGTTCAAGCACCCGACACGCACATGGATTTGGGACGT
>Ga0075433_10000746_pt1 | contig 22338 bp, 19 predicted proteins | sample RhiMethybrSRZTD2_FD_75299 | JGI IMG/M metagenome (GOLD analysis project Ga0075433, IMG submission 75299) | Populus rhizosphere microbial communities from Tennessee, USA - Rhizosphere MetaG P. TD hybrid SRZTD2 | ecosystem: Host-associated > Plants > Roots > Rhizosphere > Soil | place: USA... | reverse complement strand
AAGATCCTCTTCTACGGGCCGCCGGGCACCGGCAAGACGCTCCTCGCGGCCGCGACCTCGAACGCGATCCGGTCGACCGAGGACGTCCCGAGCGTCTTCTACAACGTGAAGATCGCGAGCGTCCTCTCGAAGTACTTCGGCGAGAGCTCCAAGATCATTGGCGAGCTCTACGGGACGGCGCGCGACACCTCGCCGAGCGTCGTCTTCCTCGACGAGTTCGAGTCGCTCTGCGGCAAGCGGGACGCCTCGGACACGGGCGCGGAACGGCGGATCCTCTCGACCCTCCTCTCCGAGCTCGACGGCATGGACCAGAAGGGGCGGACGGACATCTACGTGCTCACGATCGCCGCCACGAACCGGCCGTGGGACCTCGACCCCGCGGTCCTCTCGCGCTTCGAGAAGAAGATCCTGATTCCCTTGCCCGACGCCGTCACCCGCGAGAGAATCCTGAAGATCCATCTCGAGAAGAAGGGATACCGGACCCCGGTCGCGGGGGGCGAGCTCGCGGAGATGACGTCCGGGTACAGCGGCCGCGAGATCGAGCGGTTCTGCAAAGAAGTGACGACCGGCATGATTGAGGAAATGAACCGCGAAATTCCGGGTCTAATAGACAAGGGCCTCGACCGCGTGAAGCAGTACCGGTTGAAAGTGCGCGACCTGACGCGAAGCGACTTCGAGGCCGCGGCGCGGCTCATCCACGCGCAGACGACGCCCGAGGAGATGGCGAAATTCGTCCGTTGGAAGGAGTCGGTGAACGAGGAGTGATACCAGGTTGCGGAATCCCCAGACCGCGATCGACCCCAGAAGGAGGATGTATGCCGTTGGCCACCTGTCGGGATTGCGGACGCGAGGTCTCGACCCGCGCCCATCACTGCGTGCACTGCGGCCGGCCCTGGCCGAGCGGGAACTGCTGCTCGCCCATCGTCACGGGCCTGCTCGTCGGCGTCGTCGCCCTCACGGCCGTCGGCGGGGCGATCTTCGTGAGGCACAAGTGCCGCGAGGCCCGGGAATGCCGCATCGAGCGGTCGGAGCGCGAGTCCGATCGCACGCGCGTTGAATCGGTCCGCCACGTCGAGGAGGCTCCCCAGCCGACCCCGGCGCCCGCGGACCGCAAATAGGAGACGGGCATGGGCCTGTTCAAGTCCCGCAGCGACCGGAAGATCGAGCGCGACATCGAGATCCGCAAGGGCGTCGCGTCCCTGCGGCGCAACATCCGCGACCTCGGCAAGCACGAGGTCTCGTACATCGACAAGGCGAAGCGCGCGAAGAAGATCGGCGACAAGGAGCAGCTCTCCTTCCTGAAGCGGATGCTCAAGAAGACGGCCGCGCAGAAGCGGATGCGCGAGCGCCAGCTCCTCTCGATCGAGACCGCCGTCCAGATCAAGACCCAGGCGGAAAGCGACGCCGACTTCGCCCGCTCGATGGGCGCCGTCGCGAAGTCGATCTCCGAGGTCTACGGCGCCACCGATTTCGTGAAGACCCAGAAGAACTTCGAGAAGGCGATGATGCAGGCGGAGACGCTCCAGCAGCAGATGGACGTCTTCCTCGAGATGTCCTCCGAGCACGTCATGTCGGGCGAGGTCGAGGGCGAGAACGAGGTCATCTCGGACGCCGAGATCGACCGCATGCTCGACGAGGAGGTCGTCCACGAGGAGGAGAAGGGCGTCGATACCGACATCGAGAAGGGCCTGAGGGACATCCAGGACGAACTGGACAAGGAAGGGAAGTAGGCCGGGGGACGGAACCAGGAATCAAGAATCCGCCCCGAACCCGTAACGAGGACTTTATATGAACGTGCCCCCGCCGCCCCCGCCGATGGCGCCGATCCCGGCGATGCCGATGGCCGCCCCGCCCCCCAAGAAATCGAGCGCGCTGAAATGGATCCTCATCGGGTGCGGCGCCTTCGCCTTCCTGGGCGTCCTCGCCTGCGGCGGCTGCTTCCTCGTCGGCATCATGCTCGTCAAGGGCGTGATCAACGAGGGCGTCGCGAAGGTCAAGCCGATCATCGCCTCCAACGAGACCGTGAAGTCGGAAATCGGCGAGCTCCGCACGATTTCGCCCCGGTGGGAAGTGAAGACCGACCGCCAGAACGGCCGCGAGGCCGTCAACTTCACCCTCGACGTTGAGGGGGACAAGGGCAAGGGAACCGTCATGGTCAAGATGTTCGGCCACGAGCGCAACAAGAACGAGGTCTTCGTCATGATGACCTTCGTCAACGCCAACGGCTCGAAGCAGACGCCCATCGGGACGTGGAGGGTCCACGACGACGGGAAGGGCCACGGGGGCTTCGAGCCGGTGAAGGAACTGCCCCCCGACATGCAGGACCCCGGCACCCAAGATTGACGGATGCCCAAGCACTTTCTGCTCGAGTCGTTCGAGAAGCATAAGAACCTCGGCATCCGCTGCTTCCACGCGGGCGATCTCCCGGAAGCCAAGTACCACTTCCTGAAGGCGGCCGAGTACCTCCTCGAGCTCGCCCGCCAGTCGGACCCCGACCTCCGCAAGGTCCGCACCCGGCAGGCCGCGAAACTCATCGAGCTCGCCAAGACCGTGAAACAGCGTCGGAAGGCGGTCCGCGAGAAAGCGGCGGCCCGCGCCGCCACGGGCGGCTCGAAGGACGAGGAATCCGGTGAAATCCCCGAGGACTGGCTGGTCGCCGAGAAGCCGAAGATCCGATTCGGCGACATCGCGGGGCTCGAGGACGTGAAGGAGCAGATCCGCGTCAAGATGATCTACCCCTTCACCCACGCGGAGCAGGCGAAGAAGTACCGCATCCGCACCGGGGGCGGCATCCTCCTCTTCGGGCCGCCGGGGACGGGCAAGACGATGATCGCCAAGGCCGTCGCGGGGGAGCTCGAGGCGACGTTCTTCGCGATCGCGCCGAGCGAGATCCTCAACAAGTGGGTCGGCGAGAGCGAGAAGAACATCCGGAAGCTCTTCGACGCGGCCCGGCGGAGCGCGCGCGCCGTCATCTTCATCGACGAGGTCGAGGCGCTCACGCCGCCCCGCCGCGACGGCGAGAGCGGCGGCGTCATGCAGCGCGTCGTCCCCCAGATCCTCAACGAGCTCGACGGGTTCGACCGCAAGGAGGGCCAGCACCTCCTCTTCATGGGCGCCACGAACGAGCCGTGGAACATCGACACCGCGATGCTCCGGCCGGGGCGCCTCGACGAGAAGATCTACGTCGGACTCCCCGACGCCCCGGCGCGCCGGAAGATCCTCGAGATGAACCTCGGCGACGTGCCCCTCGAAAACGACGTCGACCTCGACAAGATCACCTCCCGCCTCGAGGGGTACAGCGGCGCCGACATCGCCTACCTGTGCCGGAAGGTCGCGGAGGAGACCTTCCTCGACTCGGTCGAGAAGAAGGTGGACCGGCAGATCTGCGCGCGCGACTTCGACCGGGTCCTGCTCAAGCTCAAGCCCTCGGTGGCGCGGGTCGACCTCGACCGCTTCAAGCAGTTCAAGGCGGGCGGGGCTTGAAGAGGCCCTCGGGTTCTCATCTCGCGATCCTCGCGGCGATGGCGGCCACGATCGTCATCCTCCTCCTCAACTACCTCGAGGTCGACCGATACCCGAAGGGGCTCGACGCCCCGCCGGGGCCGCGCAACGCCGAACTGCCGATCTGGTTTCCGCGCGTGATCCTCCACGGGTGCGTCTATTGCGAGACGTGTCCGCACCGGTTCGTCCCTTCCGAATGCCGCCTCTCGGTGACCGTGACCGACCACGACGGCTGGTACCGCCTCTTCTGGGCCGGATCCGAGGTGTACGTGTACGAGGAGCCGGAACCGGTGGTGGCCGCGCTCCGGAATTCCACGGCCGAGGTGACGGACGCGACCTGGACGATCCGAGGGAAGTACGCGCCGGTCGAGTCGATGGATCCGCATCCCTGCCCCGCCGCCGTGGACGAGGTCGCGCTTCGCTACCGGCTCCGCCACGGGACCTTCCCGGGATTCGGCCGCCCCGCGATCGACCCGAGCGGCACGCTCGCCGTGGCGCGCGCCTTCTACTGGGTCCAGCGCAAATCCCCGACCGATCCGGTGGGCGACTTGTGGTGGGAGCTGGAGAATCCGGACTCCTTCGCGGGCGCGACCCGGAAGCCCTGTTCTTGCTCGGCGTCAGGTATCATTCGGTGATGCTCGTCGCCGTCGTTCTCGGCTTGCTCCTCCAGCAATCTCCACCCAGGAAACCGGTTCCCCTCCCCGGCTCGTACGCCCATCCGTTCCACGCGTACAAGATCCTCCTGCCGCCGCAGTGGGTCCGGGGGAAGAACCAGGGCCAGGCGCACGCCAGTTTCTACGCGCCGAAGCTCGAGCCCTACGTCCCGCGCGTCGACCTCCACGTCCAGAAACCGGTCAAGGAGTTCGGCGCCTTCATGGCGGAGTGGCGCGGCTCCTTCCGCAAGGCCTTCCCCGACTCGTCCTTCCCCACCGACGAGGTGACGAGCGTGCGCGGCCGGACCGCGCAGTTCCTCGAGATCACGTTCACCGACGGCGGGATCCCGATGAAGTCGATGTGGATGGCCGTCGGGCGCGACGAGCGCGTCTACCTCCTCGGGTGGGCCTGCACCGCCGCGTTCTACGACCGCTTCGCGCGCACCGTCGAGGCGATGCTCCGGTCGCTCCGCATCTACGCCGAGCACGAGGTCCCGATCGACACGAAGAAGGCGTACGACCGTCTCTACGGCGAGGCTGAGGGGTTCTACCGCGCCCAGAAATTCGCGGAGGCGGCGGACAAGTTCCGCGAGTGCGCGGAGATCCTGCCGGAGTACCCCGAGATCCACGCCACGCTGGGGACGGCGCTCATGCGGAAGCGCGACTACCCGGGGGCCGAGGCCGCCTTCAAGCGCGCGATGGAGCTCGACCCCGAGGACGCGTCCCACTTCTACAACTACGGCGCGACGCTCCTCCAGCAGGGGAAATACGAGCCGGCGATCGAGGCGCTGAGGAAGGCCGCGACGGCGGAACCGTGGATGGAGCCGGCGTGGACCAACCTGGGCGCCGCGCTCCTCGCGAAGAAGGACGCGAAGGCCGCCTCCGAGGCGCTCGAGAAGGCGGTCGCGGCCGACCCGGAATCGGTCGCAGCGCATTACAACCTCGGCTGCGCCTACGAGGCGCTCGACAAGCGCGACAAGGCGGCCGCCCAGTACCGCGAGGCGCTCAAGCTCGACCCGAAGCACGACGGCGCGCGCCGCGGCCTGAACCGCGTGACGTAGGTTCGACCCCGGCCACGGTCGTATGTCCGTTACGAGTTTCCAGATTCCAGATCCCAGCTGTCGGAAGGTCCCAGTTTCAAGTTCCATAGCAGGGATTCACACGGCTCGCCCGGAAATTGAGCGTTTCGGCTCCGTCTTGAAGCTTGGAACTTCAGAAGACTGGGATCTGGGATCGGGGGGCTGGAAACTCAGACACCCGGCCTGCCGCCGGTACGTTGCCGAAACGTCCCGAGACTGCTAACCTCTTCCCCTCATGGTCGATCTCGACACCATCGTTTCGCTCTGCAAGCGCCGCGGATTCATCTTCCAGTCGAGCGAGATCTACGGAGGCCTCGGTTCGGCGTGGGACTACGGCCCGCTCGGCGTGGAGATGAAGCGCAACGTCAAGAATCTCTGGTGGCGCGACAACATCCACCGCCGCGACGACATGGTCGGCCTCGACGCCGCCATCACGATGCACCCCAAGGTCTGGGAGGCGAGCGGCCATGCCGCGAACTTCGCCGACCCCTTCACCGGCTGCAAGGACTGCGGCCGCTACTTCCGCGCCGACCAGGTCCCCGACGCCCTCAAGACCAGCAAGTGGGTCCAGGCGGTCCGCAAGCTGCTCGAGGGTCCCGCGGGCCAGAAGGACCCCGAAAAGGCTCTCCTGAACTGGGCGCAGAACGACGGCCGCAAGCTCGCCGCCAACCATCCCGGGGTGAAGGACCCGTCGAAGTCGGGAACCCTGAAATCCCCCGGCCCCGCCGTCTGCCCCTTCTGCGGCGGAACGCTCTCCGATCCGAAGCCCGCGAACCTCATGCTCAAGACGACGCTCGGACCGGTGGAAGCCACGGGCATCAGCGTCTTCCTCCGACCCGAGACGGCCCAGGGCATCTTCGTGAACTTCGACAACATCCTCCAGTCGACGCGCAAGAAGCTCCCCTTCGGCGTCGGGCAGGTCGGGAAGAGTTTTCGCAACGAGATCACCCCCGGCAACTTCACCTTTCGGACGCGCGAATTCGAGCAGATGGAGATCGAGTACTTCTGCCGCCCGGGCGACGACGAGAAGATCCACCAGGAGTGGATCGACGCCCGCCACGCCTGGTACCTGAAGTACGGGATCCGGAAGGAGAACCTCCGCCTGCGCGAGCACGGCAAGGGCGAGCTCGCCCACTACGCCAAGCGGTGCGTCGACGTCGAGTACAACTTCCCGATGGGCTGGAGCGAGCTCGAGGGCATCGCCAACCGCGCCGACTACGACCTCAAGCAGCACTCGAAATTCAGCGGCAAGCAGCTCACGTACTTCGACGAGGAGACGAAGGAGCACATCACGCCCTTCACCGTCGAGCCCGCCGCGGGCGCCGACCGCGCCATGCTCGCCTTCCTCATCGACGCGTACCACGAGGAGGAGGTGAAGGGCGAGAAGCGCGTCGTCCTCCGGCTCCACCCCGAACTCGCCCCGATCAAGATCGCGGTCCTGCCCCTGCTCAAGAAGCGCGAGGAGATCGTCAAGGCGGCGCGCGGGATCTGCGACGAACTCCGGAAGCAGTGGACCAGCGTCTACGACGACACGGCCGCGATCGGCAAGCTCTACCGGCGGCAGGACGAGGTGGGGACGCCCTTCTGCGTCACCGTCGACGTGAAGACGGTCGGCGATCCCGAGAAGAACGAAGCGGCCGACCACAGGGTCACCGTGCGCGACCGCGACTCGATGCAGCAGATCCGCGTGCCGATCGCCGAGCTCCCGGCCGTGATGCGCGACCTCATGGCGGGGCGCTGGCCGGAGATCGCCCCGCGCCACCCGGCGGGCGGTACCCCCGCGCCCTGACGAGCGTGAAGGTCTCGGGCTTCGCCCCGAGCCGCGCCACGGTCACCTCGACGGGATCCTCGAGCGTCTCGAAGCACTTCCGGGCGAGATCCATTCCTTCCGGATACTTGGATTTCGGGTGCAGGATCACGGCCGTCTGCCCGAGGTGGTCCTTCCCCCGCCACCAATCCGGAAAGGACTTCCCGCCCGCCCCGATCGCGGTAAAGTCGACGGCCTCCATGGGCCGGAGATTGAAGGCGACCAGGCCGGCGTGATGGTAGTCCTGCGTGACGATGAAATCCGGCTTCAATTGCGCCGCCGCTTCCGAGACCCGCTTCCAGCCATCGAGGCCGGCCGGATCGGCGACGACGAGGTACCCTGTGATGCCCACCATCGCGGCGATCGAAACGGCCACGGTTCCGCCGATGAGCCAGCGGCCCCAACGACCCCCGCGCACCACGACGGCGGCCACGAGGAGGAAAATCGTCGCCACGCCGGGAATGGTCCAGTGGCCCCGGACCGTGCGGACGGCGGTCAGCGAGCTGAAGAGCAGGATCACGAGCATGCCCACGCACGCGAGCAGGCGATCGGCCCATCGCGCCGAGCGCCATTTCCAGAGCGTCCACAATCCGGAACCGAACGCCCAGAGCGCGACGAACGGCGTGAGGATCGCCAGCTGTCGATTGACGTAGATCCGCACGTTGTTGACGGCGAAACCCTCGGGATCATCCATCCGTCCGAGCCCCTGGTACAGGAACGACCGCCATTCGTGCTGGGCGTTCCAGAGGATCGCCGGGCTGAAGATGAGGAGCGCGAGAACGCCGGCCAGGTAGGGTTCCTTCCGCTTCAGCCAGCCCCGATGATCGGGACTGAAGACCAGGAAGAGCAGGATGCCGATGGGCAGGAGCCCCGCCGTGTACTTGGAGGACATGGCGAGGCCGAGAAACGTCCCCGCGGCGTACCACCACGCGGGCCGGTCGCCCGAGAAGACGTGGGCCAGCGCCCAGAGCGTGCCCATCCAGCCCAGGAGGAGCGGGGCGTCGGGGGTGGCCATCGTGCCGAACTTGAGCGTCCCGAAGATGATCCCGAACAGGAGCGCCGCCAGCCGGCCTTCGCGTTCGCCGTACATCCGCTTCCCCGCGAGATAGGTGAGCCAGATCGCGACGCTGCTCGTCACGAGCGTTATCATGCGGACGCCGAGGGGCGACTGTCCGAAGATCGACGTCGAGAGCCAGATCAACCAGCCGATCATGCCGGGGTGGTCGTAGTACCCCAGCGCCGGATGCTGGGCGTACAGCCAGTGATAGGCCTCGATCGAGTCGAGCTCCGCCTTGCCGGCAACGGCCACCTTGAAGAGGAACAGGACGCCGACGAACGCCGCCACCTGCGCCGCGGGGCGCACCGCATACAGGCGCGCGAGCTGCTTCAGGTAGTCGATCGTCGTGCCCAGGGCCACCTTGCTCTCGCCCGCGTGACGGGGTGCGAAGGAGATCGGGACTTCGACGACGCGCGCCGGGCGCGTGCGGGCGAGGATCTCGAGGAGGATCTTGTAGCCGCGGACCTTCAGCTCCGCTCCGTCGAGCAGCGACCTCCGCAGGGCGAAGAACCCCGCCATCGGATCGCGGGCGCCCGTGAGGCCGCGCGCAAGCATCGTCGCGCCGCGCGAGAGAAACCGCCGCACCGGCGACCATCCCTCGGTTCCGCCGCCGGGCACGTACCGGCTTCCGATCGCGACGTCCGCTCCGCCGGCGACCGCCTCGGCGAGCTTGGGCACGATTTCGGGCGGATGGCTCAGGTCGGCGTCCATCACGACCGCGTTCGGGGCGTCCGTGGAGGCGAGCCCCTTCAGGACCGCCGTCGCGAGGCCGCGCTCGCCCTTCCGGACGATCACGCGGACCGGAAAGCGGCCCGCGAGCCGCTCGATTTCCGCGACGGTGCCGTCCTTGGAGTCGTCGTCGACGAAGAGAATCTCCCAGTCCCCCCGCGGCCCGAAGGCGGCCGCGAGGCGGGAGACAAGCGGTTCGATGTTGCCGGCTTCGTTGAGGGTGGGGACGACCACCGTGACAGCGGGCATCCGTGGATGATAGCATCCACCCATGCCCGCGCACTTCGATGTGCTCGTCGTCGGCGCCGGACACGCCGGCCTCGAAGCGGCGCTCGCGGCCTCCCGCATGGGCCTCGAGACGGGCGTCCTCACGCTGGGCGTCGAGTCGATCGGCCGCATGTCGTGCAACCCCGCCATCGGCGGCCTCGCCAAGGGGCAGATGGTGCGGGAAATCGACGCGCTCGGGGGCGAGATGGCGAAGGCCACCGACGCGACGGCGATCCAGTTCCGCATGCTCAACACGCGCAAGGGCCCCGCCGTGCGCTCGCCCCGCGCCCAGTGCGACAAGAACGCGTACTCGGCGTACATGCGCGAGCTCCTACTCGGCGCCCCGCGCGTCACGGTCGTCGAGGACACCATCGAGGGTTTCCAGGTCGCGGGAGACCGGATCCGCGGCGTCACGGGACGCTCCGGCGCGTTCTACGAGGCGCGCGCCGTCGTGGTCGCCACCGGCACGTTTCTCAAGGCGATCCAGCACTGCGGCGAGGTGAAGCGGACGGGCGGGCGCATCCACGAGCCCTCGGCGGACCGGCTGAGCGACGGCCTGCGGGCGCTCGGGTTCGAGATCGGCCGCCTCAAGACGGGGACGCCGCCGCGACTGGCGCGCGGATCGATCGACTACACGAAAGTCGAGATCCAGCCGGGAGATCCCGACCCCGTCCCCTTCTCCCACTTCACGGAACGGATCACGCGGCCCCAGGTCGCCTGCTGGATCACCTACACGAACGAGCGGACGCACGAGATCATCCGCGCAAACATCCACCGGGCGCCGATGTACTCGGGGCAGATCACCTCCGTCGGCCCGCGCTACTGCCCCTCCGTCGAAGACAAGGTCATGCGCTTCCCGGGCCGGGAGCGCCACCAGATCTTTCTCGAGCCCGAGGGGCCGGATGTCGAAGAGATCTATGTGAACGGCATCTCCACGAGCACTCCCCCCGACGTCCAGGACGCGTTCGTGCGCACCATTCCCGGCCTGGAGAACGCCCGCTTCCTGCGGTACGGGTACGCCGTCGAATACGACTACGCGCCGCCCCACCAGCTGCGGGCGACGCTCGAGACGCGCAGGGTCGAAGGGCTCTACTTCGCGGGCCAGATCAACGGGACGTCGGGCTATGAAGAGGCGGCCGGCCAGGGACTCGTCGCCGGCGTCAACGCCGCGCTGAAATTGCAGGAGCGGCCCCCCCTGGTCCTGCGGCGCGACGAAGCCTACATCGGGGTCCTCGTCGACGACCTCATCCGCCTCGAGCACCGCGAGCCCTACCGCATGTTCACGTCGCGCGCGGAATATCGCCTCCTGCTCCGGTCGGACAACGCGGACCGCCGGCTCATGGGGCACGGCCACCGGTGCGGGCTCATTTCCGACGACGCCAAGCGCAGGCTCGACGCCAAGGAGGAGCGGATCGCCGAGACGCGCCGCGGCCTGCGCCGGTCGCGCCGGGGTCCCGACTCGCTCGAGGAGCTCCTGCGCCGCCCCGAGATCGGGATCGGCACGCTGGGGCTCGACGAGCCGCCCGAGGTCCTGGAACAGGTGGAGCTCGAGGTGAAATACGAAGGGTACATCCGCCGGCAGGTGCGCGACGCCGAGCGCTTCCGCGCGATGGAGGACCGCATGATCCCGGAGGGCTTCGATTTCTCCCGCCTGCGCCATCTCCGGGCCGAGGCGCGCGAGAAGCTCGTGCGCGTCCGCCCCGCCTCGCTGGGCCAGGCCTCGCGGATCGCCGGGGTCACGCCGTCCGATCTCCAGATCCTGAGCGTCCACCTCCGATGAAGGAACGCTCCGTCCTCTTCCTGACCTCGGGCCGGCAGGCTCCCTCGAGCCGGTTCCGCGTGCTCCAGTACCTCGACCTCCTGCGCGCGGACGGCTGGACCGCCACCTTCGCGCCGTGCGTGCCCGACAAGTTCGCGAGCCACCGCGAGTGGCCCGGGGGGATCCTCGCGGACGGCGTCCTCACCGGGGCGAAAGTCCTCTCCCGCCTGTGGAGCGCGCTGAAGGCGCCGTCCCACGAGATCGTCTACATCGAGCGCGAGCTCATCCCGTACGTCTGCCCCGAGCCCGAGCAGTTCGTGCGGTGCCTCAACCCGACGATCGTTTTCGACTTCGACGACGCGGTGTACCTCAACTACCCGGCCGAGAACAACCCGATCCCGAAAGTGCTCGGGATGGCCGAGGCGGTGATCGCGGGGAACGAGATCCTCGGGACCTGGGCGATCAGCCACACGGACCGGGTGTGGGTCCTTCCGACGCCCATCGACACCGAGCGGTACGCGATGCGCGCCTCCGGCGGCGACGGGACGCTCCTCGTGTGGACCGGCTCGGCGAGCAACCTGAAGTACCTCGCGTCGATCGCGCCGGCCCTCATCGCCACGAAGAAGCGCCACCCCGGGCTCGTGCTCCGCGTGATCTGCGACCGGCCGCCGCCCGCGGACCTCGGGCTGCCCGTCGAGTTCGTCCCGTGGTCGGAGGAGGTCGAGGTCGAGGCGGTGCGCACCGCGGACATCGGCCTCATGCCGCTCGACAACGACGAGTGGTGCCTCGGCAAGTGCGGCTACAAGCTGCTCCAGTACATGTCGTGCGGCCTCGCCTCCGTCGCCTCGCCCTGGGGCATCGTCAGCGACATGCTCGACGCCGGCCGGTGCGGTCTCCCGGCGCAGGACCTCGAAGAGTGGGCGGACAACCTGGACCTGCTCATCAGCCAGCCCGAGCTGCGCGAGACGATCGGCGCCTCGGCGCGCGATCACGCGGAGCGGATCTACTCCCGCCGCGTCCTCTACCCCCGCTGGCGGGAGGTGCTGGAATCGGTGCGCGAGAAGACCGTCGAGAAGCGGTTCGGTTGATTCCCGCCGTCGTTACAATAGGCGGATGCGCCCGTCCCTCGCGCTCCTCCTGACCCTCTTCGCCGGATGCACCGCCGGCCCCCGGCTTCCGCAGTACATGAAGGAGGCGGAGCGCGGCGAGGTGGGGACGCGCCGGGCGCTGGAGCAGATCCGGGCGGAGCTGGGCCCGGACTTCGAGACGCGCGTCGTCGACGAGTGCTTTTTCATCGCCGCGAACGGCGGGCAAACCTCGCTGGATGCCGCCGAGGAGACGATCCGGCGGATGACGGCGCACCTGTACGCGACCTATTTTTCGCGCCGGCCCGGCCGACCGATCCGTATCTACTGCTTCCGCAACCAGGCGACGTACGCGGAGTACGTGCGGAGCGCCTACGGCCACGCCCCGACGACCCCTTACGGGTTTTACATGGCGGCCGAGCGCAAGATGGCCCTCAACCTCGGCACGGGGACGGGCACGCTGGCGCACGAGCTGGTCCATCCCCTGATCGGCGAGGATTTCCCCGGCGTCCCGGCGTGGTTCAACGAGGGGTTCGCCTCGCTCTTCGAGAACGCGACGCGTGAGAGCGACGGCCGGATCGTCGGGAAGGAAAACTGGCGCGGGCGGGACCTGAAGCGGGCGTTCCGCGAAGGGCGCGAGGTCCGGCTCGCGACGCTCATGGAGACGAACACGGACGAGTTTTACGGGGACGAGCGGGGCGTCCACTACGGCACGGCCCGCTACGTCTGCCTCTACCTCCAGCGGCAGAACCTGCTGTCGCGCTACTACGCCGAGTTCCGCGCCACGGTCAACGCCGACCCCACGGGCAAGTCGGCGCTGGAACGGGTGACGCGGAAATCGCTGGCGGAATTCGAGACGGAATGGCGGGCGTGGGTGGCGGATCTGCGGTGAGCCGCCGGCGGTCGGCCGACTACTTCTTCACCCAGATGGGATTCGACAGGATCCACGTCAGGTTGTCCCGCATCGCCTCGACGCGGTAGACCCCGGGTTCGCCGATGTCGAGGAGCACCTCGTTGTTCTCCTCCTCGTGGATCGACTCGCCGTTGAGGAAGACGTTGATGAGCGCCTCCTCGGGGAGCGTGACGGCGAGCTCGGTCCTCTCGGCCCCGAGCGTGATCTCCTCGCCCATGAGCGCGGTCGTCTCGCCGTTCTCGATCTCGAACGTGAACTCGGTGGGATCGTCCCAGTAGTCGAACGAGACGTAGAGGTTGCCGGCCTTCACCGCGGACAGGATCTGGCGCTTGGCCTTCTTCGCGTCCTTGTCGAGCGGCTCCTTGAGCAGGACGTGGTTCGTGATGGTCTTGAAAGCGACCTCGTACGGGAAGACGGTCAGCGTCTGGCCGTTGTATTCCTTCTTCAGCGCGTGGTTGTCGATCTCGCCGATGCCGACGACCTTGTGCTTGCGGCAGAGCTCGTCCCAGCGGGCGATCGTCTCGTTGCGCGGCCCCGTGAGCGCCGTCGCGAAGTCGGTGTACACCTCCATCGTCGCGTCGTCGCGGTCGAGCTGGGACTGCCAGTCGGTCATGAGATCCCAGAGGCCGAACCCGGTGTACCCCGAGACGTTCCAGTCCTCCCACTTGTAGGACGGGATCTCGAACCGCCGCGTGCCGACGTGGTCCGGGTGCGCGATGAACCCGAACCAGCCCTGCCTGGCGATCTCGTCGATCACCTCCTGCGGCTTCATGAGCTTGATGCGGTCGGCGTTCTTGAGCTTCTCGTCGCCGAAGACGATGTAGTGGTTGGTCGGGGGGGTGATCTCGGTCCCGATGATGAGGAGCGTGCTGCCGTGCCACTTCTCGTGGCCGTCGTCGCGCGGCTTCATCGTGTCGTGGTCGGTCATCATCACGAAGTCGAGGCCCGCCTCGTTGGCGGCCTTCATGACGTCCTCGACGGAGCCGGTCCCGTCCGAGTAGTCGGTATGACAGTGGATGGCGCCGCGGTAGTCGTAATTGGTCATGGGGGCCGTCGGTTCCTTGAAAGGCGACGTATCTTACTGAGCTGACTTACGGCGGTCAAAGTCTATGTGGAAAATTGGACAGAAATCAGACTTCAGACTTCGGACTTCAGGAAAAGTCGTCGGAGATCCGCTATCCGGGCGCGGTTGCCTGCGGCCCATGGCCCTCTTCGGGCACAACGAAAGGCATGCAGGACTACCACAAACTGGTCGTGTGGCAACGAGCCTCGGAGCTGACCCGCCAGGTCTTCACGGGCACGACTGAATTCCCCCGCTTCAACGACGGAAACCTTGCGGCCCAATTGAGAAAAGCGACGGTCTCGATCGCACTGAACATCGCCGAGGGTTGCGGTCGAAAGGGTGGCGCCGATTTCCTGAGGTTTCTCCAAAATGCCATGGGGTCCGCCACCGAAGTCGAGTGCGCCATCGAGTTGGCACGAAATCTCGGTTACCTGGACGCTTCAGCGAGCACCCGGCTGCTCGGTCATGTCGTTGAGATCAAGAGGATGCTGACTGGACTGATGAAGTCCCTGGGCTGGAAGTCCGGTGCCTGACCGCGGACAACTGATAACTGACAACTGACAACTGCCTACTGACCGCTGACAACTGACGGCTGGCAACCTCTTTCGGAAGTCTGATGTCCGAAGTCTGAAGTCTGCCCATTATCCAAAAAACGTCTCCGCGTCTTCATATAGCTCCATGTCCAGGTAGCGTTTCTGGTGGCCGGGGGGCGGCAGGGGGACGTCGACGATTTTCGTGCCGGAGAGCGCCACCATGCGGCCGAATTTCTTCTCGCGGACGAGCTCCACGGCGGCCAGCCCGAACCGCGTCCCCAGGAGCCGGTCGAAGGCGCTCGGCGAGCCGCCGCGCTGGACGTGGCCCAGGATCGTGACGCGCGTTTCGACGCCCATCGCCTTCCCGATCTCGTCGGCGACCACCTGGCCTATGCCGCCGAGGCGCGAGTGGCCGAATTCGTCCACCCCGCCCGCCTGCGCCACGAGGCCGCCCCCCTTGGCGGTCGCCCCCTCGGCGACCACCACGATGCTGAACTGGCGGCCGCGCTCGTGCCGGCGGCGCAACGTCGCGCACACCTCGGCGATGTCGTACGGCCGCTCGGGGACGATGACGTAGTCCGCGCCCCCGGCGATCCCGGCGACCGTCGCGATCCACCCGCTGTCGCGCCCCATCACCTCCACGACCATGATCCGGTGGTGCGATTCCGCCGTCGAGTGGAGCCGGTCGATCGCCTCCATGACGACGTTCACCGCCGTGTCGAATCCGAAGGTGCAGTCGGTCCCCGCGAGGTCATTGTCGATCGTCTTCGGGACCCCGACGACGGCCATCCCCGCCCGGTGGAACTGCTCCGCCACGCCGAGCGTGTCCTCGCCCCCCACGGCGATCAGCGCGTCGAGCCCGTACTTCCGGAAAAAGTCCCGGCACTTCTGGACTCCCTCCTGCGTCTTGAAGGGATTCGTGCGCGAGGTGCCGAGGATCGTGCCGCCCTTCGGCAATATGCCCATGACGGAATATGAGGTCAGGGGCTCCACGTTGCCCTTGATGAGCCCCGCCCAGCCGTTGCGGATGCCGAGGACTTCGTCCCCGCCGAGCTCCGCCCGCTTCACCACCGCGCGGATCACCGCGTTGAGCCCGGGGCAGTCGCCGCCGCCCGTGAGCAAACCGATCTTCATGGCGTACCCTCGAATGGGCCGGCGGATTATAGCGTCGATCTTGCGAAAGGGCGGCCCGGCTCACACGAACTTCATGTCATCGACGTGGAGCTCGACGCTCTCCCGCCCCATCCATTCGTTGATCACGGGGCGGAAGGCGAGCGACACGGTGTTCGCCGAGCCGAGCGCGTCGAACCAGTCGGCGCGGCCGAAGCCGACGGCGCGGATGCCGGGGCCGTCCGGCTCCGCCACGTGGAACGAGAGATGGTCGTTCTTCTTCCCCATGAGGCGCGGCTGCCCCGCGACGCGGAGATGGGAGGCGACGAACCGCGGCGGTCGGTTGCCCTCTCCGTGGGGCTCGAGGCGCTGCAGCTCCTTGACAAGTCCCTTGGTGACGTCGCCGAGGCGCACCTCCTCGTCCACCTGGAGCGCGGGCTCGGGAAGCTCTCCGCATCCGGTCTTCAGCGCGTGCTCGTTGATCCGGACCCGGAATTCCTCCAGCTTGTCGCGCTTGACGCCCGCGCCGGCCGCCTTCGCGTGCCCTCCCCCGCTCACGATGAGATCCCGCGCCGCCTCAATCGCCAGGTGGAGGCCGAACCCCTCGATCGACCGGCCCGAGCCCTTCGCGACGTCGCCGTCGATGGCGAGGACGAAGGCCGGCCGCGCGTAGCGGTCCACGAGCCGCGCCGCGACGATCCCCACGACCCCCACGTGCCAGCGCTCGTCGGCGACCACGATCACCGGATCGCGATGCAACTCCGGCCGGCGTTCCACCTGCTCCACCGCCTGGTCGAAGATCGCCTGCTCGATGTTCTTCCGCTCCCGGTTGGCCGACTCCAGCTGCGTCATGAGCTCCGCGATGCGCGCCGGATCCTCGGTCAGGAAAAGATCGACCGTCTGCTGCGCCGACCCGAGCCGCCCGAGCGCGTTCAGCCGGGGCGCGAGCTTGAAGCTGATGTCGAAGGTGTCGATCCGCTTCCCGCCCAGGCCCACCTTGTCGACGAGCGCGCGGAGCCCCGGGCAGGCGCAGGACTCGAGCGCCTTCAGGCCGAACGCCACGAGGACGCGGTTCTCGTCGGTGAGCGGGGAGACGTCCGCGACGGTGCCGAGCGCCACGTACGCCATCGCGTCGACGATGAACCGCGCGTAGGAGTCGTTGAGCCTCGAGGATTTCTCCAAGCGGTTCGCGAGCACCTGGGCGAGCTTGAAGGCGATCCCGACGGAGGAGATTCCCTTGAAGGGATAGTTGGCGTCGGCCTTGGGATTGATGAGGGCCAGCGCGCCCGACTCGCGCGTCGGCGTCTCGTGGTGGTCGACGACGATGACGTCGATCCCCCGGGCGCGCGCCAGCTCGATCTCCTCGTGGTCGTTCGTCCCGCAGTCGATCGTGACGAGGACCTTCGCTCCCGCGGCGGCGAAATCCTCGACCGCGGCGGCGCTCAGCCCGTACCCCTCCGTCATCCGGTGCGGAACGCGGATGATCGGGTCGCGCCCCACGAGCCGCAGGTACCGCGCGAGCAGCGCCGTGCCGGTCGTCCCGTCCACGTCGTAGTCGCCGAAGATCGCGATCCGCTCTTCCCCGCGCATCGCCCGCTGGAGCCGGTCGACGGCGGGGACCATGCCCGAGAAGCGCATCGGGTCGATGAGATCGCCGAGCTGGGGCTGGAGGAATTTCCGCGCGACCGCGGGATTGCGCACGCCCCGATTGACGAGGACCTGGGCCGTCACCGGGGAGATGCCGACCGTCCGGGCCATCGCCCCGGCGGCGTGGCGATCCGACGGCGGGAACACCCAGGCTCTCTCGGCCACCCCTGCCCTCCTGGCGTCACTCGGACAGCGCGCGCCGGACGAGGTCCAGCGCGAAATTGGCCGCGCGCTCCTTGATCGCGGTTCGATCCCCGGGAAAGACGCGGCGCTCCGCCCGCGTGCGGCCCCGGTAGTGTACCGCGTGCCACACGAGGCCGACCGGCTTCTTCTTCGACCCACCCGACGGTCCCGCGATCCCGGTGACGGCGGCCCCGATGTCGGCCCCCGCGGTCCGCGCGGCTCCCTCGGCCATCGCGGCCGCCACCTCGGCGCTCACGGCGCCGTGGCGCCGGATCGTCAGCGCCGGCACGCCGAGCCGCGACACCTTCGACCGGTTCGAATAGCAGACGACCGTCTCGAGGAGCGCCGCGGAAATGCCGGCCACGTTGGTGAGCCTGTGGGAGATCAGGCCGCCCGTGCAGGATTCCGCGAGCGCGATCGTCCGCCGCTTCCGCAGGAGGAGTTCGCCGACGGTTTCTTCGAGCGACTTCGGTCCGAGGAGGAAGCGGCCCAGCTTGCGGCGCAGCTCGCGCGCCATCGGGAGCGGCGAGCCCCGCTCGACGCGAATCGTGATGTTCACCGTCCCCGCGGAGACGGTGAGTCCGTACGACGCTCCGCGCCGGCGCGCCACGATCGGCCGCACGATCTCGTCCACGTTCCCTTCGGGCATCCCGACCACCTTGCTTTCCCAGAGTCGGAAGCGCGGACCGCCTGGGATGGCGGCGGCGAGCCGGGGCACGACGAGTTTCCGCAGCATCGGGATCATTTCGCGCGGCGGCCCGGGGAGCGCAAAGAAGAACCGACCCGCCGCCTCGACCGCGAATCCCGGCGCCGAGCCGTTCGGATTGGGCAGGATGCGCGCGCCGCGAGGCAGGAACGCCTGGCGCCGGTTGATCGCCGCCATCGGGATCCGGAACCGACGGAACCGGGACCGGATCGCGTTCCACGCCGCGGGCCGGAAGACGAGCGGGCGTCCGAACGACTCCGCCGCCGCGCGCCGGGTGAAGTCATCCTCCGTGGGACCCAAGCCGCCGGTGAGGATCACGATCCCGGCGCGGGCCGAGGCCAGGCGGATCTCCTCGACGAGCCGGTCGAGATCGTCGGGGGCGGTGGCGTGATGGGAGACTTCGAGGCCGATCGGCTCCAGGGCGCGCGCGATCGAGGCGAGATTCGTGTCGGTCGAACGGCCGCGCAGGAGCTCGGTGCCGGTGGAAAGGACGGCGACGCGGCCCGCCTTCGCCCCCTTCCGTGACGGAGGGAGGGCTTCGGCGCGGTGTGGAAGCCTCATTTCGCCGGAGAACCGTTCCGACCCGCGACGAGCGAGTTCGGCGACTTCCGGCCGGTCACGGAGATCACCCCCTTGAAGAGCGAGACGCGCACGGTGCCCGTCACGCGGTCGTTCACGCGGGCGAAGAAGGCGTCGAGCCCCTCCCGGACCGGCTCGAACCAGTGGCCCTCGTAGACGAGATCCGCGAACTTGTGGGAGAGCGACTCCTTGAAGTGGAGCACGTTGCGCTCCAGCGTGATCGCCTCGAGCCCGCGGTGAGCGGCGTGCAGGACGGCCGCGGCGGGCGCTTCGTACAGCTCGCGCGTCTTGAGGCCCGTGATCCGGTTTTCCACGACGTCGAACCGGCCGACGGCGCACCGGCCGCCGATCTGGTTGAGTTTTCCGATCAGCTCCACGGGGCCCATCTCCTCGCCGTCGATCGACTCCGGCCGGCCCTGGACGAAGCCGATTTCGACGGTGACGGGGCGGTTCGGCGCGCCCGCGGGGGGCACCGTCATCACGTACGTGTCCTTCGGCGGCTCCTCCCACGTGCCGATGGCGCCGCGGAGCTGGATGTTGTTGCCCCAGAGATTCTGCTCGGAGTTCCAGAGCGTCTGGCGCTCGCTCTCGAACGGGATCCCGTGCTCCTTCGCGTACGCGAGGTCGTCGGCGGGCGTGGCCAGGCCGAGCTCCTCGAGCGGGGCGAGCACCTCCAAGTCGGGCGCGAGCGCGCGGCTGCAGTTCCGGAGCCGGATGCGGTCGTTCCCGATCCCGCGCGAGCCGTGCGCGATCGCCTCGCACCCCTCGAGCCGCGCGATCTCGACGAGCTCCTGCATGATGAGCGGCCGCGACAGCGCGGAGAACAGGTAATACCCCTGCTCGTACACCGCCCCCGCCCTCAGCGACGGGAAGATGAAATCGCGGGCGAACTTCTCCCGGAGATCGGCGAGGTTGGCCGCGGCGGCGCCCATCTCGACGGCCCGCTCCGCCAGCGGCTCCAGGTACTCGGGCTGCCCGAGGTTCGCGGAGAAGGTGTAGACCTTCATCCCTTTCACCTGGCGCAGGTAGTGGATGCAGATGGTCGTGTCGAGACCGCCCGAGTAGGCGAGAGCGACCTTAGCCATGAAGAGTCATTTTAGCTTCGATTGCGGATTGTGGATGGTGAAAGCCAAAACCGGAATCAAGAATCAGGAATCAAGAATCCAGAATCGGTCCCACTAACGGGCGCTGGTCTTGATATTGATGATGTCGAAGTCGGCGAGCTTGTGCGCCTTGCCCTCGACCTTCTGCTTGCCGTGGGCCGCGGCGTCGTGGGCGGACTTGTGGGCGCGGAAGTCGGCGAACGACACGACCTCGCAGTTGATGAAACCCTTCTGGATGTCGGTGTGGATCTTCCCGGCGGCGTCCCACGCCGAGCTCCCCTTCCGCAGCGCCCAGGCCGTCGTGTCCTTGTCCCCCAGCGTCAGGAACGTCTGGAAGCCCATGCGGTCGTAGAGCGTCACGGCGAGGCCCGGCAGGACGAGCGACGCGAGCCCGTAGTCCTTCATGAACGACGCGCGGTCCCCCTCCTCCATGCCGAGGAGCTCCGCCTCGAGTTTCAGGCAGACCGGCAGCGCGTCGGGCGAGGGCCGGGGCGGGTCGGCGAGGTCGCCCTCCCCGATGTTCACCAGCGGGATCATCGGCTTGCGCGAGAAGAACTGGAAGCCCCGGAGCTTTTTCTCGTCCTCGGGGCCGAGCCCGGCGAAGGCGCCCGCGTCGCCGGCGAGGACCGCCTCGGCGAGCCGCTCGAGCACGGCGAGTTCCTTCTTCGACTCCTCCACCGTCGGCAGCGGCTTCTTCACCTCGGCGCGGAGCTTCTCGATCCGCTTCTGCATGACGTCGATGTCGGCGAGGAGGAACTCGCCCCGAACGGCCGCCAGCTGGTCCGCGACCTGCTTCCCGCGGTCCCCCTCGAGGTCGTACGCCTTGAGGACGACGACGAATCCGTCCGCCTCGCGGAACGTCGCGAAGATGCCCGGGTTGTCCGCCTTCCCGGGGTCCTGCAGCGCGATGGGAGGCGTGTCGAGGAACTCGAGGGAGGGCGCGACGAGCTTTTTCTGCGGCCCGTTCTTCTCGTGCGCCTCGTGGAGGCGCGGATCGAGCACCCGCACCGCGGCGCCCGCCGTCTTCCCCGCGTGGGCCGCGGCCCGGGCGACTTCCATCCCGGTGAGGGCGCAGAAGAGCGAGGTCTTGCCGGAGCCCTGGATGCCGACGAGCGCGACGCGGGCGGCGGGTCCTTTTTCTGCCATGGGGCCGCCACGATAGGGTCGCCCCGGGGTGGCGTCAAGGGGGCGACCCTGCTTCCCGTGGCCGGCTCCCCGATTCCCGCTCCGGAAGGGGCGAGCTTTCCGCCCGAAGACATTCGAACTTCAGAATCGGAGCCGGGCCGGGGATCGTCAGGCCCTGGCCGTGCGAGGCGGGGAGCGCCCCACGAGGGCGCAGAGCAGGATGCCGAGGAGATAGAGCAGGAGGAGCGGGACCGCGAGGAGCACCTGGCTGAGCCAGTCGGGCGAGGGCGTCAGGACGGCGGCCGCCACGAAGATGGCCACGATCGCGACGCGGATCCACTTCAGCCACGTCTTCGCGGTCGTGAAGCCCAGGACCGTCGTGAAGACCATGATGAGCGGCAGCTGGAAGATGATCCCCGTCACCACGGTCAGCGTCATCACCAGGTTCAGGTAGTCGGTGAGCGCGAACTGCAGCGAGGTGTGCTGCGGATCGTTCGCCATCTGGCTCATGCCGTAGAGCCCGTAGGGGATGAGGATGTAGAAGCCGAAGACGCATCCCCCCGCGAAGAGGATGAACGAGACGGGCGCGAACCGCGTCACGTACTTGCGCTCGTTCTTGTAGAGCCCCGCGCTCACGAACCTCCAGAGCTGGTAGGCGATGACGGGCGAGGCGACGAAAAGGGCCACGATGAAGGAGAGCTTCATCAGGGCCCACACGGGCCCGGTGTAGCTCATCTGCAGGAGTTTCGCCTGGGCCTCCTCGACGCCGAGAAGCTTCATCGCCTTGAAGTGGGGCTGGACGATGATCGACAGGAGCTTGTCGTAGTAGATCGCGGCGGCCACGAAGACGACACCGAGCGCGATGAGCGACTTGACGAGGCGCCACCGCAGCTCCTCGAGGTGCTCCCCGAAGGTCATCCGGACCTCGGTGGCCTCGCTGGGCGGAGATTGGGTGGCCGTGGCCATGGACCTATTGTAGCGGTCAGCCGACAGCTTTCAGCCGACAGCTTCAGAAGCGGTCAGCCGACAGCAATCAGCAAGGAAAGAAGCGATCGGCGATCAGCGATCAGCGTTCAGCAAGGAACGCATGCGGGTCGGACTAATTTGGGTTGTGATGATGTGTGCTGACCGCTTCCTGCTGACTACTTCTGAAGCGGTCGGCTGACGGCTACCGCCTGAGGGCTTTACTGGGGAACTCCCAAGTATTCGAGGAATATCTTCTCGATCATCACTTTGACCCCGTATTCCTGCGCCGCCTTCCAGTTCGGATCGTCCTCGTACCCCTCGCCGACGATGAGGTAGTTGGTCCGCTCCGTCACCTTCTCCTGGTACATGTCGCCGAATTCCTTGATCTTCCGGATGGCGTCCTCGTTGGAGAGCTTCCCGCTCAGGCGGCCCGCCATGGCGATGTTGCGCGACTTGCCGCGCTCGTACGTCTC
>Ga0075433_10000742_pt1 | contig 22378 bp, 26 predicted proteins | sample RhiMethybrSRZTD2_FD_75299 | JGI IMG/M metagenome (GOLD analysis project Ga0075433, IMG submission 75299) | Populus rhizosphere microbial communities from Tennessee, USA - Rhizosphere MetaG P. TD hybrid SRZTD2 | ecosystem: Host-associated > Plants > Roots > Rhizosphere > Soil | place: USA... | reverse complement strand
CCGAACTCCTATTGAACGAGCCGGTCGCAAGGTCGGAGCGGCGGCCTTACGCCAACGGCTCCGCGCTCCATAACCCACAGCCCTTCGAGGAGTTCTAGGCGTATTGATAGCGCCAAAGGGCCGTCGACGAGGTCTACGCGATGCATTCAGCTGCGGCTTCCGCGGATGAAACCCTCCTGTATCCGGCCGGTCTTTTCCGCATCACGGATAAGGAATTCCGGGCCTTTCGCGAATTGATCTTCGCCGAGGCGGGCATTTCGCTTAGCGACGCCAAGAGGGTGTTGGTTTGCTCGCGCTTGTCGCGCCGGCTGCGCCACTACGGCTTCAAAAGCTTCAGCCAGTATTACGACTATCTCATGAACGCGGATCACGGCGGGGACGAGCGGCTGAAGATGATCAACTGCATCACAACCAACAAGACCGATTTTTTCCGCGAGATGCACCACTTCGAGTTTTTGCGCGATCATTTTTTTCCTGAATTGCGCGACCGCGTCCTCGGCGGGCGGCCGCGGCGGCTCAGGATCTGGAGCGCCGGCTGCTCGAGCGGCGAAGAGCCGTACTCCATTGCGATGATCGTGCGCGAGTTTTTCGGTTTTTTGCCCGGATGGGACATCAGGATGCTGGCTTCGGATATCGACACCGACATGCTGCGGATCGGCGAACGCGCGATCTATCCTGCCGAGCGCTTGGAAAGCGTCCCCCCGGACCATCAACGGCGCCATTTTCTTCGCGGCCGCGGAGAATGGGCGGGGTATTTCAAAGTGCGCTCCGAGCTGCGCGATCTCGTCACCTTCCGCCGCATCAATTTTGCCGAGCCGTCGTGGCCCGTCCAGACGCGCTTCGACGTTATCTTCTGCCGCAACGTGATTATTTATTTCAACCGCGAAACCCAGCGGAGGCTCTTCGAGCGCCTCGCGGGTTACCTGCAGCCGGACGGCTGCCTCATGGTGGGCCACTCGGAAAGCTTGCAATGGTTGAGCGACATGTTCGTGCCGCTGCGCGGCACGATCTACCGTCTCCGCAGCGGAGGCCATAGCGGCTGATGGAAGTCTCTCGCGGCGTCAAAGAAGTAAGCATTCATATCGGCGGCATCTTCGCCAGCCGCGACCCGGCGGTGGTGCGCACGGTTTTGGGCTCTTGCGTATCGGCGTGCCTCTTCGACCCGCTCACCAACGTCGGCGGCATGAATCATTTCATGCTTCCCGAGGGAGAAAACGAGGCCGATACGCCGACGCGCTACGGCATCAACGCGATGGAAGTGCTCATCAACGAGATCATGAAAATAGGCGGCGAGCGCCGCAGGCTCCGTGCCAAAGTCTTCGGCGGCGGCCATGTACTCAACATTCAAAGCGTCGGGCCCGCGGTGCCCGAGCGCAACGCGCGCTTCGTCAAGGAGTATCTGGGAACCGAAAAGATTCCGATCTTGAGCCAGCGGCTCGGCGGCGTCAATCCGCTACAGGTGCATTTTTTCACGCACACGGGAAAGGTGTTGTTGCGGATTCTGGGCGGACGCGACGAGGAGATCGCCGGCGAGGAAGAGCGCTATCGAGTCGAGGCGGTGAAGAGCGTCGCGCGGCGAGGCCCCGAGGAGAGCGTCACGTTGTTTTGAAGACAAGCGATAAACCTATGGACAGAACCAAAGTCTTGATCGTCGATGATTCCGCGCTGGTGCGCCAGCTCCTGACCGAGCTGCTCTCGCGCGATCCGTCGCTCGAGGTGGTCGGCGCCGCCTCCGATCCTTATGCGGCGTGGGAGAAGATCAAGTCCCTCAAGCCGAACGTGCTGACGCTCGACGTCGAGATGCCGCGCATGGACGGGCTCGCATTCCTCGAGCGGCTCATGCGCGCGCGGCCCATGCCGGTCGTAATGGTCTCGTCGCTCACCGAGAAGGGGTGCGAGAACACGCTGCGCGCGCTGGAGCTCGGCGCGGTCGATTTCGTCACCAAGCCGAAGATCGACATCAAAAACGGGACGATCGGTCTGGTGGACGAAATCATCGCCAAGATCAAAATCGCAGCGCGCGCGCGCTTGCGCCCGGCCGATAAGCTCGGCGTGCGCGATCAGGCGCGGCTCAACGCGCTCGTGACCGAGGCCCTCGCCAGGAGCACCCAAAAGGTCGTCGCGATCGGCGCCTCCACGGGCGGCACCGAGGCGCTGCGCGAGGTGCTGACCGCGTTGCCGGCCGATGCCCCCGGCGTCGTTATCGTCCAGCACATGCCGGAGCATTTCACCCGCGCCTTCGCGCAGCGCCTCGACAAACTCTGCCAGATCCGCGTCCAAGAGGCGCGCGACGGCGACCGCATCCTGCCGGGGCACGCGCTCATCGCGCCGGGGAATTATCATATGCGTATCGTGCGTAGCGGCGCGAACTACAATGTCGAGACGTTCATGGGCGAGCCGGTGAACCGCCACCGCCCTTCCGTCGACGTGCTTTTTTATTCATGCGCGCGCCATGCCGGGCGCAACGCCATCGGCGTGCTCATGACGGGAATGGGGGACGACGGCGCCCGCGGCTTGCTGGCCATGCGCCAGGTGGGCGCACGCACCGTCGCGCAAGACGAGGCAACCAGCGTTGTTTTCGGCATGCCCAAAGAGGCGATCGAGCTCGGCGCCGTCGAGGAAGTGCTCGCTCTTGGCCATATCGCCGAAGCGGTCGTTCGGCCGATGGAGCATTAATCCCATTAGCTGGCACTAGTTTTGCGAAACCGTCGTGCAACGCCGATCCATCGCCGCTCGCAGCGGCGAATCGTTCTCAGATAAGACGGAAAGTCGGCGCAGGCGTCAACTTTTTGACGGAGCATGAGCGGTGAACGATGAAGCAGGTTCTCTCTCAAGATGAAGTCGACTCGCTGCTCCGCGGCATAGCCGAGGAGTCGGTCGAAGTCGCTGAAACCGCCCCGGCGGAAGGGCCGGCCGTCAATGCGCCGTCGCCGGTTTCGGGGACTGATCCCCGGCCGTACAATTTTCTGCGCAGCGAGATCACCGCGCGCGGGCGTCTCCCGGGGCTCGAGATCATCTTCAATAAATTCACTCGCAGGCTGCACACGATTTTCGGCTCGGAGCTCGGCAAATCGGTCGACGCCGGCTTCGAGGACATGGATGTCATGCTCTACGAAAACCTGATCAAAAAATTTCCTCTGCCGAGCAGCATTCATCTGGTTCGACTCGAGCCACTCCGTGGAATGGGGCTTTTCGTCATCGAGGCCCGCCTCGCCTACGCTATGGTGGATATTTTCTTCGGCGGCACCGGCCATCGCGTAGCCAAAGTCGAAGGGCGTGACTTCACGCCGATCGAAACCAATTTTCTCGGCAAGTTCGTGGCGAAAATGCTGCGCGGCATGGAAGAGGCCTGGCAGCCAGTCATCCAGCTCAGCGGACACTACATCCGCTCCGAGATGAATCCCTACCTGCTCGGCGCATCGAGCATGGGCGACGTCATGATCGTCGCGAACTACCGCATCGACATGTCGCAGGGGGTTTCCGGCACCATCTTTTTCTGCTTCCCTTTATCTTCCGTCGAAGAGCTGCGCGAGCAGCTCAAATCCTCGATCGAGGCGCCGGAGGAGGGCGAGGGAATGGTCGCCCGCCTGCACTTGCCGCTGATTTCCGCCGAGGTCGAAGTCGAGGCGGTCGTCAGCGTCCTCTCGATGAAAGTCAAAGACCTTCTTACTATGTGTCCCGGCGATATGATTCAGCTCAATCGCCAAGGCCTGGAGCAGATCGAGTTATGGGTCGAAGGGCGTCCGAAATTTTCCGGACGCGGAGCGCAAAAAGAGGGCAATCGCGTGTTTGTCGTTTCCGATCGAATTACGAATCATTGAAAAGGATGGGATAAGCGATGGAGCAGGCAAAAGAAAACGGCGGCAATCAGGAATCTCCGCGGCAAGTGGACCTCTCGTTGCTGCTCGATGTCCCCCTCCAGGTCACCGTCGAGCTCGGCCGGACCCGGATGACGATCGAGAGTCTGTTGAAACTCACGCAGGGATCGGTCGTCGAGCTCAACCAGATCGTCGGCGAGCCGCTCAACATCTACGTGAACAACCGGCTGATGGCGCGCGGCGAGGCGGTCATCATGAAAGAAAAATTCGCCATGCGCATCGTCGATGTCATCAGTCCGGAGCGGCGCATCGAGAGCCTGGGATAGTGGTTGATTCAATATGAGTCGAGATTGCCGCGCGAGGATTTTCCTAACTCTTCGGTTTCTGTCCGTCCTTTAAAATCAAAATACTGATGCGGCGGTTGGCCGGATCGAGCGGCCGGTCGGGCGAGAGCGGAAAGCGGTCCGCGTAGCCGACGACCTTTTCGACGCGGGCGGCCGGGAATCTCATCTCCTCCATCGCTCGCCGCGCGTTCAGCGCGCGCGCCGAGGAAAGCTCCCAGTTCGAGTAGTAGGCGGCATTATGGTAGGGGCGCGAATCGGTATGGCCGCTGATCGCAATCGCATTCGGAATCGTTTTCACCCGATCCACGATGACCTCGAGGACGCGGCGCAGCAGCGGCTTCAGCTCGGCGCTGCTCAAATCGAAAAACGCCTCGCTGTCCGTATCGATGAGCTCGATCAGGAGGCCCTCGGGCGTCATGCGCAGCGAGACTTGGCCTTCGATCGCGGCATATTCTTTGAGCCTGCGGAGATCCTCCTGAAGCCCTTCCTGCAAGCCCTTCAATGCCTCCTCGCCCGCGGTCGAGACCGACAGCACGCCTTCATCTTTTACCGGAATGAGACCGCGCGAGCTGTCGAAAACCCCCGGCTCGCGAAAATAGCGCGCCACCCCGGCCTTCAGCTCCTGATCGCCTGAGGCGATGATCCACAAGACGATGAAAAGCGCCATCATCGAAGTCACAAAATCCGCGTAGGCGATCTTCCATGCCCCGCCCGCAGTGATCCGGTGTTTTGCGCGCGCCCGTTTGACGAGTACGCTCTTTTCTTCCTGGCCCTTGCGCGGGCCTTTACGCAGCATTCATCGCCTCCTCGTCGCTCTTTGCGCCCCGGCAGGCGTGTTCGAGCTCGATGGCGGTGGGGCGCTCGGCGCTGAACATCACCCGCCGTGCGTATTCGACCGCGATGATCGGCGCGGCGCCGTGGAGGCTCGCAAGCAGGCCGGTCTTGATGCATTCCAGATAGCGTCCCTCCTCTTGGCACAAGAACTCGAGCTTCGTTGCCAGCGGTTGAAACATGCCATAGGACAAAAGCACGCCTAAAAATGTGCCGACGAGAGCAGCCGCTATTTTTTGCCCGATGACCGCCGACCCCTGGTCGATCGACGCCATCGCAATAATGACGCCGAGGACCGCCGCGACGATGCCGAGGCCGGGCAAGGCGTCGGCGACTTTTGAGAGGAGCGCCGCGGGCCGCCGCGCTTCCTCGTCGTGAGTCGCCAGCTCTTCCTCCATTAGGTTCGCCAATTCCGTGGGGTTTGCCGAGCCGCTGATGACGAGGCGCAGCGAGTCGCACAAGAGATTTCGCGCCGGGCCGTTGGCGAGGAATCCTGGATATTTCGAAAAAAGCGTGCTGTTCGCCGGGTCGTCGATGTCTTTCTCCAGCGCCATCTCGCCGTTTTTGCGCATGATCGAAAACAGCTCGTAGAGCAGGTGAAACAGCTCCATGTACTGCTCGCGGGCATAGCCCCCGCCGACAAACGCCTTTTTGAGCGCCTTGCCAAGCGAGGCCAGGACCTTGCGCGGCGCGGCCACGATGACGCTGCCGACCGCCACGCCTCCGATCACGATGAATTCGGCGATTTGTAAAAGCACCGCGGGGGGGCCGCCGGCCTCCATAAAGCCCCAAAAAACGGCGCCAAATACCACTATAAAACCGATCAGAGAAAACACAGATGCTCCTTTAGACACCACGCATAGACACCATGCGCGTCTTCTGCACCTAAGCAGGAAATCGACCTATGCAGCGAAAACTTTAAACCGTAAGTCCTAAAGATTCCGTGGTTTTTGCCGAAACATACTACGAGGCGAAGACGCTTGGGGGACAACTCTGTGATGAACATCGAGCAGGTTTTTGCGCGCATCTCTCAACAGTTGCAGACGCCTTTGGTGCAAAAGATTTTGGCAATCACTCAGGCTTCGCAATTGCGGGAGGAGAAACTCGCCGACGTCATTGCCGAAGACGCCGTATTGGGCGTCCGAACGGTCTTTCTTGCGGGTCTGGTTAATCCAGTTCCCGTGCAATTTCCGACGGTTCCCAATGCGGTCGGGGCGCTCGGCTTCGATATCGTCAAAGCGCTCGCATTGTGGATGCCGCTTTACACATTCGACGCCGTCGGGCCCGAGGAGACCGCCGATCAAGGCGTCCGGTTGAGGGATCTTTGGGAGCACTCTCTTGTCGGCGGCTTGTTAGCCGGACGAATGGTTGGAGCGGAGGACTCGGCTCCGGTTGCGGAGGCATTCGTCGCTGGACTGCTCCACGACGCCGGGCGAGTCCTATGCTACCGGTTGTTCAAAGATGAGTTCCACGAAGCGCTGCAACTCGCGGCGGCAAAGAGTATATCTCTTATGCAGGCCGAGCGGACGATTTTCGGTGCCGATCACACAGAGATCGGCGACTTCTGGGCCCGGCAGGTCTCGCTGCCGCGAATGGTGAATTACGCGATTCGCTACCATCACAGCCGCATGGCGTCGCTCCCCGGTAATACCGAGTCACTGTTGAAAAAAACCCTGGCGGTCATTCGCATCGCCGACTACTTCGGCGCGGACTCCTTCGGCGCAGAGATGGGTTTCGAAGCGTTGGAGAACCGCTACCCGTTGAGCGAGGAATGGGCCGCGTTGACGCAGCGGGATAAAAACTGCCGTCGCTTGGTCAAACAACTGCAGCAAGAGGTCGCGGGAGTGCGCGAGATGTTCGGCTTCGACGAATCGACACCCGACCGCTCCGTCAGCGGATTGATTCGCGCCGGCGGCCGGCCGCGCGGGCGCGTGCTCCAATTTCCCGCTCGCGGGCGCTCGAAAGAATTCGGGCGCGACGCACGCGCCAAGAAACTGACCATCCTCATCGTCGAGGACCACGGCTCGCTCCTTGAAGTCCTCGGGCTTTATTTCATGCGCGCCGGTTATCATGTGCGCACCGCGTGCGATGGCGAAACGGCGCTCGATATTCTCGGCCGCGAAGAGGTCCATTTGCTCGTGCTGGATTTGAAGCTGCCGCTCCTCGACGGCTTCGGTCTGCTTAAAAGGATGCAGGATAGGACGCTGATGCACCGGCCGTACGTCATTGTAATCTCCGCGCCCGGAGCGGACGGCGACAAGAACCGCGTTTTCGAGCTCGGAGCCGACGCTTACGTCCCCAAGCCTTTTCATCTCTCCTGTCTGCTGGACAAGATCAAAACCGTCGAACAGCAGCTGGCGAACTAACCCCGTGTCAAAACGCTGACGCCCGGGTCGCATTTCCCTGACAGCATCGCGCGCCCGATCGCGCGCAGCATCGCGCCTCAAGTCGGCAAAAGCCTTGGGCCAGCAGGGGTTTTTTCGCCTCCCGCCGTTATGATCCGGCGGCGCTTGCTTGGCATATCCATTGCTGAATCGTTGATCGCAAATGGTAACGATCCGCATCACGAAGGGACACGTCGTCGCGACGGTTACGATACTCATCGTAGCGGGACTCATCGGCGCCGGCTGGTTCTACGGTAGAGATATGCTCCATCCCGGCGCGGCGGCTCAGGAGGCGAAAACGAGAGAAATCACTCTCGACCTCGAGCCGTTCGTGGTGAATCTTTCCGGCGACGCCGGGCGTTACCTGCGCGCCTCCGTCACCATCGCGCTTGCCAACGAACGCGACAAACAACTTGTGAAGTCCGCGGGTTCGCGCGTTCGCGACGGCATTCTCCTGCTCTTGAGCGGTAAGACGGCCGACAAGCTGCTCGCGCCCGAGGGGAAGACCGAGCTCCGCGACGAGCTCGTGGCGCGCATCAACACCGCGGTCGGCGACGACCTCGCCAGCAACGTCTACTTCCGCGAATTTCTCATTCAGTAAACGGAGATCCTGGAAATGTCCGAACTTGCAACTCCGGCATTGATGGTCGTCGGCGCCGCGGTGGTGGCGCTGTTCGCGCGGCGCGTCGGGTCCTTTTTTCAGCCGAAAGCGGGGCGGCGAGACTTGCCGCGGCATCTGGGATCGCTGATGCTCAATCCCAAGTGTTCGGTCGCCCTGGTTCAGGCAGGGTCCGAGACGCTGCTTCTCGGCGTCACGGCTGCGAGCGTGACGCTTTTAGCCAAGCTGCCGCCGAGCGGCGAGCCGGCGCCGGAAGAGTCTTCCGACGACGCGGAAAGCAGGCTCCAGTAAATGAATCCCAGCCTGATTCCGCTGCTCGCCGATTCGATGAAAGGGACGCAGGTCGCGACCGTCTTCGAGATCGTATTTCTCCTCACGGTCCTGTCGCTCGGCCCACTGATTCTCATCACTCTGACCTCCTTTACGCGCATCGTCATCGTGCTCTCGTTCGTGCGCCAGGCGCTCGGGACGCAGCAGGCCCCTTCGAATCAGATCGTCATCGCTCTCGCGCTCTTCATTTCGCTCTACGTCATGGCGCCGGTGTGGCAGCGGATCGAGGCGGACGCGGTCACGCCTTATCTCAATAAAAAAATCAACGCGGAGGTGGCAGTGACCCAGGCCTGGACCCCCCTCAGGAGTTTTGTTCTGAAGCAAACGCATCAGGCCGATGTCGCCATCTTTCTTCGCAGCGAAAAAGAAAAGGCGCTCGATATCAAAGACGCGCCGGCGACGGCGCTGATCCCGGCCTTTATGATCTCCGAGCTTAAGACCTCCTTTCAGATGGCGTTTTTTATTTATGTCCCGTTTCTCATCTTCGATCTCGTGGTCGCCTCCGTTTTGATGTCCATGGGCATGATGTTCTTGCCGCCGGCGCTGGTCTCGTTGCCGTTCAAGCTGGCGTTGTTCGTCCTCGTCGACGGTTGGAATCTGCTCGTCACTTCCCTCATCAGGAGCTTCGAATGACACCGGAAGCCGTCATCGACACGTTGCAGCGCGCTTTTCAGGTCGGCGGCATGGTCGCCGCTCCGATCATTCTCACGAGCCTCGTGGCGGGCGTTGTCGTGAGCATCCTTCAGGCGACGACGCAGATCAACGACGCAACGCTTGTGTTCGTTCCCAAAATCATCGGTGTGGTCGCGGTGCTGGCGCTCTTCGGCCCGTGGATGCTCCAGCTTTACATCGATTTTACGCGCGAGATGATGATGAACCTCCATTTGTTCGTTCATTGAGGCTGCCCGCATGCTATCGCTGCATCAGTTCATCAGCTCGAGGTGGCCGGAAGTGGTCACGTTCCTGTTGGTCCTGGGCCGCACCAGCGGCCTGGTGATGAGCGCGCCGTTTTGGGGCAGCCGCATCATCCCCGGCCTTGCGCGCGCGTGGGTCGCCGTCGTTCTGAGCGCCGCCTCCTATCCTTTCGTGGCCACGGTTGCGGTGCCGCAAGGCGCTGCGGCGGGAACCGACTACGGCGCCATTTTATTTGTTCTTCTCGCGCTCGCCGGAGAAGTCCTGCTGGGAATCGGGATCGGCTGGGCGGCGCAGATGCTCTTTGCCGGCCTTCGCCTCGCCGCGCACGAGCTGGAGATGAAAATGGGTTTGAGCATGGCGCAGATGATCGATCCGCAGTGGGGCGACCGCAGCTCGTCGCTCGGCGGGATCTTCGAGCTCGTCGCCGTGCTGGTCTTTTTTTCCCTGAACGGTCACCGCCTTCTGATCGAGGCGCTCCATTCGAGCTACGCGGTTTTTCCTCTCGCCGGTCCGAAGCTCGAGTTCGGACGCATGCTCGCCGGCTCTGCCGGCGAGATATTTTCGATCGCGCTCAGAGTCAGCGCGCCGGTCGTCATCGGTCTCTTCATGAGCGATATCGTTCTCGGCGTCGTGAGCCGGGCGATGCCGCAGATGAATGTCTTTTCGGTGTCGATGCCGCTCCAGCTCGCGCTGGGGATGCTGCTGTTATTTCTTTCGATGCCCGCCCTGGTATGGTTTTGCGCCGATTACCTGGGCGATTTCGGCAACCATCTGGCGGCTTTCAGCGGCGCGGCTCGGTAATAATGCGAAGCGATATTTATGGCCGAACAAGATAATTTCGAGCGCACAGAAGAGGCCTCGCCCAAACGCCGCGAGGACGCGCGGAAGAAAGGTACTCTGCCGAATTCGCGCTCGGTCGTCCCCGCCGCGACGCTCGCCGCGGGCGTCTTGATCCTGCGCTTCGCCGGGCCGGAATTCGTCGATCGACTCGGGCGGCTGATCGTCGGCTATTTCGCTCTGGCGGGCACGCGCCGCGAGATCGCAGTCGGGAGTCTGCACTCGCTGTCGCTCGACTCGGGGCTGTTGATCGCGCCGGTGCTCGCGCCGCTGTTCATGGGCATCGCGCTTGCGGGCGTCGGCTCGGGGTTGTTGCAAACCGGTTTTCTCTTTACGACGGAAACTCTCAGATTCGATTTCGGACGCTTGAACCCGCTGAACGGCGTCAAGCGCCTTTTTCGAGCAGATATCGCGGTCGATTTGCTGAAAGCATTGCTCACCGTGATCGGTCTCGGTGTGCTCGCTTATAACGTTTTTTACGGCTCTCTCGGCGGCTTGCTGTCGTTGCCGCAATTGGGCGTCGAGGAGCTCCTGATCTATATCGGCCGCGAAGGATTCCGTCTGACCGGCGGCGCCGTCGCTGTCATGGTGGGCCTCGCCGCCGCCGACTATCTCTACCAGCGCTGGCGCGTCGCCTCCCAGCTCCGCATGAGCCGTCATGAAGTGAAAGAGGAGATGCGGGAATCGGAAGGCGACCCGCTCACCAAAAGCCGGCTGCGCGGCTTGCGACAAAAGGTTTCCCGCCGACGCATGATGGCGGATGTCGCCAGAGCGGACGTGGTCGTTACGAACCCGGACCATCTCGCCGTCGCGCTCAGTTATCGGGTCGGCGAAATGACGGCACCGCGCGTCGTGGCGAAAGGCGCGGGCTTCGTGGCGCAGAAGATCAAGGAGGTCGCCGCCGAGCACCGCATTCCGGTGATCGAGAACAAGCCGCTTGCGCGCCTGCTTTTTAAGGCCGTCGAAGTCGGGCAGGAGATTCACGAGAGTCTCTACCGCGCGGTGGCCGAGGTGCTCGCGTACGTTTACAAGTTGCGCCGGGGTTAGTGAATCATGGCTCAAGTAAAAACAGAAAACCGCCGCTTCTCGTGGGGCGACGCCGGTCCGGCGGTCGCGCTCGTCGCGATGCTGATGCTCCTGCTGCTGCCGGTGCCGTCGTGGTTTCTCGATTTCGCGCTCGTCATCAGCATCGCATTGTCGCTCACGATTCTCATGGTTTCGTTTTCGATCAAAGAGCCGCTGGAGTTCGCCGCGTTTCCGACCGTGCTGCTGTTCGGCACGCTCTTCCGTCTGGGGCTCAACGTCGCGTCGGCGCGCCTGATCCTGATCCGCGGCGACGAGGGCTCGGCCGCGGCCGGCCGCGTCATCGAGGCCTTCGGCCACTTCGTCATGGGGGGCAACTACGCCGTCGGCTTCATCGTCTTCGTCATTCTCACCGTCATCAATTTTGTCGTCATCACCAAGGGCGCGACCCGCATCGCCGAGGTCGCCGCGCGCTTTACCCTGGACGCGATGCCCGGAAAGCAGATGGCGATCGACGCGGATTTGAACGCCGGGCTCATCAATGACTCCGACGCGAGACGGCGGCGCGAGCGCGTGCAAAAAGAGGCCGACTTCTACGGCGCGATGGACGGCGCCTCGAAATTCGTTCGCGGCGACGCGGTGGCGGGTTTGATCATACTCGCCGTCAACCTGCTCGGCGGTTTTTTCGTCGGCGTCTTTCAAAAGGGTCTGGCGATTTCCGACGCGGCGCAGATTTACAGTCTTCTCAGCATCGGCGACGGCCTCGTGGCGCAGGTGCCCGCGATCATCGTCTCCACCGCCGCAGGTCTCGTCGTCACGCGCACCTCTTCGGAGGCGCGTCTCGGCACCGAGCTCGCGCGCCAGCTGCTTTGGAACACGAAGGTTCTCGGCGTGGTCGCGGCGGCGCTCGCGCTGTTGGCTTTCATGCCGGGCTTTCCGGCGTTGCCCTTTCTTTTCACCGCCGTCGTCGCGGGCGCTCTTTCTTATTCCGCCGCGGAAAAAGAGCAGCGCCGGCACGCGGCGGAGGTCGAAAAGCAGAAGCCGCCGAAGCGCGAGGAGCCGGTCAAGCCGGCGCCGGTCGATCTGCTGGAGCTCGAGGTCGGCTACGAGCTGATTCCGCTCATCGACAGCGATAAAGGCGGGTTGGTCGAGCGCATCAAGGCGCTGCGCCGCCAGCTGCTCGGCGACCGCGGCTTCTTGATTCCCCAGATTCACATTCGCGACAACCTCCGCCTGGCGAGCAAACAGTACGCGCTTGTCATCAAGGGCGTCGAAGCCGGCAGAGGCGAGCTGCGGCCGGGAAAATTCTTGGCGATGAGCGTCACCGGCGACGCGGACGCCGGTGCGGATCTGCCGGGCGAGCGGACGGAAGAGCCCGCCTTCGGTCTGCCGGCGCTCTGGATCTCGACCGCCGACAAGGAGCGCGCCGAGCGCATGGGCTATACGGTGGTGGACTGTGAAACGGTCCTCATCACGCATCTCTCCGAAATCGTCAAGCGCTACGGCCCCGATCTGCTCACGCGCCAGGATGTGCAGCGGCTGCTCGACGAGCTCGGCAAGGAACATCCGAAGGTCATCGAGGAGCTGATCCCGCAGCATCTAACGATCGGCGGTGTGCAGAAGGTCTTGCAAAATCTGCTGCGCGAGGACGTGCCGATCCGCGACCTTTTGACCATCGTCGAAACCCTCGCCGATTACGCGCCTCAGGTAAAAGATCTGGATCTCCTGACCGAGCATGTGCGCCAGGCGCTCGCGCGCGTGATCACCGCCGCATGCCGCAACGCCGACGGGGTGCTGCCGGTGATGACGGTCGATCTGCAGCTCGAGCGGATCATTCGCGAGAGCGCGCAGGAGAATATGTCGATCGAGCCCCAGGCGGCGCAGCGCATCGTGAGCGCGGCGCGCCAGGCAATGGACGCCTTTACGACGCGCGGCCTGATGCCGGTCTTTTTAGCCAGTCCCGACGTGCGCCGCCACCTACGCCAGCTTTTGAGCCACTACCTCAAACAAATCGTCGTGCTCTCGCACCGTGAAATCAGCGACGGCGTCAAAATTCAATCCTTAGGAGTGATCAGGTGATGAAACCGAAACAATTTCTGGGCAAAGACATGACCGAGGCGCTGCGCGCGGTGCGCGAGTCGCTGGGTCCCGACGCTTTGATCCTGCAATCGCGGAGCCTGTCCGACGATCAGGGCGTCGAAGTCATCGCGATGCACGAAGAGACCGCCGAACGCCGGCCGATCGAGCTAACGCGGAAGTCGGTGCAGGCCGCCGGCGATCTCGACGAAGTGCGCCATGAGATCGCCGAGGTGCGCTCGCTGCTCAAATGGCTGCTCCCATCGATCGCCGGCAAAGGATTGGTGGAAAATCTTCTCGACCAGGGACTCGCGCCGGAGGTGATCACGCGCCTCGCGCGCGAGATGGAAAAATCTCAGCAGAAAAGCGATCGCGAGCGCCTTTTCACCGCGATCGCGCGGCTGATTCCGTTCGCCGGCGAGCTTTCGCGCAGCGAGGCGCAGCAGGGACGCGCCGCGCTTATCGGCCCTTCGGGCGCGGGCAAGACGACGAGCCTCATCAAGCTCACGGTCCGTCTCGCCCGCGAAGGCGCGCGCGTCGGCTGGATCAATCTCGAAAGCCGCCGGATGGTCGGCGCCGACCTGCTGGCGAGCTATTGCGGTATCCTCGCCGTGCCGTACCGCGCGGCTTACGATCTTGAAACTTTGACGCGCGCCGTCGCAGAGCTGTCGGACTGCGACTGGATCCTGATCGACACCCCCGGCTTAAGCCCGCGCGACGCCGAAGGTCTCGACGAGGTGAGCGGCGCGCTCGGCGCGATTCCGAATTTGCACCGGATGCTTTTTTTAAGCGCCGCGACCAACGGCCGCGATATGGCCGCCTGGGTAGAGATTTACAAAGCCCTCGGCTTCGACGCAATGGCTTTCACGAAGATCGATGAATGCGGCCACTTCGGTCCGATGATCAATACGGCGGTTTCCGCCGGCCGGCCGCTCTCCTATGTCACGTTAGGACAGGATTTGGTGAACGATATACAGCTCGGGCGGCCCGATCTGTTGGCGAGCTTATTGCTTTCGGGATGGGACAACGATGATTGAACAACCGCATGCCGCTTTAAAAGCGACTATCGATCGCGGACAGGACTTTTTTGCCGCCGCGCCCGCGGAAGATCCGATCGACTCGGCCCCGGGCCTGCCGCCGCTCTCGGCGGCGCGCGTCTTCGCCGTGACGAGCGGCAAGGGCGGAGTCGGGAAGACCAACACCGTCGTCAATCTGGCGGCGGCGCTGGCGCGCAAGAAAAAGAAGGTCCTCGTGATGGACGCCGATCTCGGCCTCGCCAATCTCGATCTGTTTCTCGGCGTCAAGCCCGAATACACGATGGCGGATTTTTTTTCCGGCAAAAAGTCGCTTGCCGACATTATCATCTCGACGCCGTCGGGCATCTCCCTCCTGCCGGCGGCGAGCGGTATCCAGGAAGTGACGGCGCTCAGCCACGCTCAGAAGATCGCCTTCGTCACCGAGCTCGACGCGCTCACCCACGATATCGATCTCGTGCTCGTCGACACGAGCAGCGGCATCTCCGATACCGTGACCTACTTCGCCACGGCGGCGCAGGAGATCATCGTCGTCGTGACGCCGGACGTCTCGTCGATGACCGACGCCTATGCCTTGCTCAAGGTGCTCGCCTCCGAACACCATGAAAAGCGTTTTTGGGTTTTGGCCAATAATGTCGACGGCGAGCTCGGCGCCCGCCGCGTCTACGACACGCTGTCGCGGACGGCGCTGCGCTTTCTCAACACCTCGCTCGATTTTCTCGGGTGGGTCCCCTGGGACCCGGCGCTCAGGCGCGCCGTCTTCAGCGGCCGGATCGTGAGCGCGCACTCCGCCGATTCGCCCTCGGCGCGCGCCTTCTCGGTGATCGCGGAGCGGCTGCTCGTGGAGGCGAACGGAGAGGTGCGGGTCAAAGGCAATATGCAATTTTTCTTTCGCCGGGTGCTCGGGCAGAGGAGAGCGTCGCGGTGAAGGCTGAAGCAAAAAAAATCGTCGACCAGCAGGCATGGGACGAGATGGTCGAGACGTACCTGCCGCTTGTCCGCTCGGTCGCGGAAAAAGTCCACCGCCGGCTCCCGCCGGGCGTGGACCTCACTTCGCTGATTCATTCGGGCATCGTCGGTTTGCTGGAGGCGCTCGGCCGCTTCGATCCGGAGCGCGGCGTCGCCTTCGAAGTCTACGCCCGCTACCGCATCGAGGGCGAGGTGATGCAGTGTCTGCGCTCGCTCGATTGGGCGAGCCGTTCGGTGCGCGCCTGGGGCCGCAAGGTCGAAGCGGCGCGCAACCGGCTCGCCGGGCAGTTCTCGCGGCCGCCGAGCGTCGAGGAGATGGCCGGCGAGCTCAATATCCCGCTCGAGGAATACTATCGCATCGAGCAGAAAGTCAGCGAGGCTGCGCTCCTGAGCTTGGAGGACCTCTCGATCACATCGGAGGCGCAATGGGAGAGGGCGCAGGAGGAATTTGCCAATTATCCGTTTAAAGATCCGCTGACGTTCGTCGAAGACAAGGATCTGCTGGAGAAGCTCACCGCGGCCGTAGAGCAGTTGCCGGAGCGTGAGCGTCTCGTCGTCACGCTCTATTATCACGAGGAGCTGACGCTGAGGGAAATCGGCGAGATCATGAGCCTGACCGAGGGCCGCGTTTGCCAGATTTACAGCCAAGCGGTGGGGCGGCTGCGAGAATTATTCGGAGAAAAAAAGGCCGTGAAGAAAAAAGCTGCGGTTGACGCGCAGGCGAAGCCGCGCGCGAAAAAAAGTGTCGCATGAGAGAAGCAGGTGTCCGACCCGCTCAATAGAATCCTCCCCTCGACGTCGGTGGATCGCGCCATTCCCATCGACCGCGAGCGGGACAGAGGAAGAGAAAGGGACGGGGCGAGAGAGAAAACCAAGCAACCGGAGCAGGAGAATCCGCCCGCGCCTGCGCCGGTCGACGAGCCGGAGGATGAAGCGCCCGTGGATTCGAAAAAAGGACACGCTGTCGATATCAAAGTCTAAACTCTGAACTGAGAAAGGGTCGAATCATGAAAAACTGGATGATGATCATCGTTTCCGGGCTGCTGGTCTGCTTCATCGCCAAGCTCTGGCGTGAAAAACAGACGGCTGCCGTCAGCGGCGCGTTCTATTTTCCGCTCGGAGCCATGCTAACGTCTCTCCTCCGCCGATTGAAAAATCGGCCGGGCAAACGCGACGACCGTCTGGCCAGGCTGGAAGAAGTACTGCGCGCGGCGGAGCTCACCAACAACAGTTTTTTTCGCTCGCTGGAGATGGTCCAGAAAAACCTCGAGGCGGTCATCGTGCGCGCGGAAAACGCCGAGCAGCGGCTGCACGCGCTGCTGACGCAGACTGATCTCGGCAAAACGGACCAGTACTCCTCGGCGGCCTTGCTGCTAAGCGAGGGAAAAGATCCGGAGCAGATCGCACGGATGCTCAGCCTGCCGCTGCACCAGGTGCGGCTCGTCGAGCAGCTCCGTCAGGCGGTCCGGCGTGAGCCGAGGGCGGTCGCTTCGAAGGCTTCTACGGCGCGCCGTGAAAAGAGGCCCGAGGAGCAGCCGCCGGCGAAAAAACGGCCCGCGGTCGCTCCTGCATTTGTCCGGGGGGAAAACGGTGCCGCCCACAGGGAAAAAAATGCCGCCGGGGCGCGCTAGCGGCGCCCGCTCAATATGAAAAGCATCGGAAGCGAGGAGAATTTCTTTAGTCAGTCCGGCGGTACAGGACTTGCACAAACGGGTGACAAACCATGAATGCGGCGATGTACAAGGCGGTTTCCGGCTCGGTTGCTCAGATGCGGCGGCTCGATATCGCGACGCAAAATCTGGCCAATCTCAAAACACCGGCCTTCAAAGGGCAGCGGCTTGCGTTCGGTGAAATGTTCGCGTCCCAACCGCCGGCCGACCCGACGGGAGGATCCGTAGCGATCGCCGAGCAGCGCACCGATTTTTCTCAAGGAGAGATCCAGCACACCGGCAACGATTTCGATCTCGCGCTCGACGGCGAGGGGTTCTTCGTTTTAAAGGGCCGCTTCGGACCGCGCTATACGCGCGAAGGGACTTTTACACGCGCGAGCGACGGGACGATGATGAATTCCGCCGGCGAGCCGGTCATGGGCGACGGTGGTGAGCCGATCCGCATTACCGGCCACAAAGTCGAAGTCAACGCCGAAGGCGTCGTGCGCACGGAGGAAGGCGAGATGGGGCGGCTAAAGATCGTCCGCTTCGGCGATCGGCGTGCGCTGTCGAAGGAGCCGCGCGGGCTCTATCGCGCGCCCGAAACGATCAAGCCCGAGCCCGCGGCGGAATACCGCGTGCTCCAGGGCAGCGTCGAGCAGTCGAACGTTAATCCGATCGACGCCATGGTCGCGCTGATCACACTTCACCGTCAGTTCGAAGCCTATAGCAAAGTGATGCAGATGATGGACGGCGCAACCGCCAGGATGCTATCGGAAGGAGCGAGGTTGTAACATGAGAGCGCTTTGGACCGCCGCGAGCGGAATGCAGTCGCAGCAATTGACCCTAGACGTCATTTCCAACAATTTGGCCAATGTGCAGACGGCCGGCTTCAAACGCAGCCGGCTCGACTTCCAGGACCTCGTCTACGAAACTCTGCAGGCGCCGGGCACGGCCTCCGCCGAAGGGCACGAGATCCCTTCGGGCCTTCAGGTCGGCCACGGCTCGCGCGCGGTTTCGACGTCCCGGCTGTTCATGAAAGGCGATCTCCAGCACACCGGAAACCCGCTCGACGTCGCGGTCGAAGGCGACGGCTTTTTTCAGGTGCTCCTGCCGAACGGCGAGACCGCTTATACGAGCGCCGGAACTTTGAAGAAGGATAGTCTGGGAAAGCTCGTCACGACTGAAGGTTTTCCGCTCCAACCCGAGATCACGATACCACAGGACGCGCTTTCCGTGACGATCGGCGTCGACGGCACGGTCTCGATCACACAGCCCGGCACGACACAGTCGCAGCAGATCGGGACGATCGAGCTTACGCGCTTCATCAATCCCGCGGGGCTCGAGAGCCTCGGCCGCAATCTCTTCCGCCCGACACAGGCCTCGGGCGACCCGATCCTCGGAACTGCCGGCAAAGACGGCTTCGGGACTCTCCTCCAGGGCTTCGTCGAGATGTCCAACGTCAATGTCGTCGAAGAAATGGTCAACCTCATCATCGGCCAGCGCGCGTACGAGATCAATTCGCGCGCGATTCGCACGGCGGATGAGATGATGCAGACCGCCAACAATTTAGTCCGGTTATAAAAAGAGGCGCGATGAAAACTCTCGTTGCCGCAACATTTGCGCTCGCCGTCATTGCGCTCTGGCTCGCGCCGCTCGCCGACGCCGAGGACAGGCCCGGACAGCTCCTCGCGCAACCGCAAGTGGAGCGGACGCTGCGTCAATACGTCCTGGCGAACGGTCCGTGGAAAGCGGATCAGGTCGAGGTGAAGGCGCCGGCTTTCAAATCTGTGCTTCTCCGCGCGGGTAGCCTCGTCCTCAGAGTCGCTAAGCACGGAAAGGTCATCGGCCCCGGCACGCAGAGCTTTCTGCTTGCCGCCGAAGTCGACGGGAAAGAAGAAACGCAGTTCTGGGTCAGAAGCGAGATCAAGGTCTACGATAACGTCGTGGTCAGCACGCGACCGCTCGCGCAAAAAGAGATGATCGCACCGGAAGATGTGCGTCTCGACTGGCGCGAGATCGGCGGCGCCGCGCCGCGGCCGTATAGGAGAATCGAGGAAGTCCTCGGCAAGCAGGTGTCGCGCTCGACGGCCGCGAACGAAGTCCTGACGATCGCGCAGGCCGAGCCGCCCCAGGTCGTGCGGCACGGCAGCGCGATCGTGCTCGTCTACGAAAACGCCAGCGTTCGCGTCGAGACCTCGGGCGAAGCGCTGCAGGCGGGAAAAGTGGGCGAGACGATCAAGGTCAAAAATCCCGCCTCTGGAAAGTTGCTCCAGGGCGTCATCGTCGATGCGAAAACGGTGCGCGTACAGTAAGGCAGGCAATAGGCATTAGGCAACAGGCATTAATATGAAAGAAATCGAGGAAGCAGCAGGCAAGAGACAACAGGCGGCAGCGAAGCTTTATTTCCCTTACTACTACTGCCTACTGCCTATTACCTACTGCCTGCTTTTCACCGGCTGCGCCGCGCTCGAGCGGCGCGTCTTTCCGACGCCGACGGCGGAAGAGCTGCAGCGCGAGACCGTGAGTCTCGGCATGGTGCCGGTCGCGCCGACGGCGCGCACGTCGGCCTCTCCCGGCTCGCTCTGGCCCAAGGACGATCATGTCTTTTTCTACGCCGATCAGAAGGCGCGCCGCACGGGCGATATCTTGACCGTGCGGGTCGTCGAGGCGGCGGAGGCCAGCAACGCGGCCGATACCGATCTCTCGCGCAAGTCCTCGATCAGCGCGCGCGTGGACAATTTCTTTACCGCGAAAAAATTTCTCGGCGCTCCCTTAACACAGAATGCGGTGGAGTCGAGCTCGGAAAACGCCCACATCGGCAAGGGCACGACGACGCGCGAGGGCAAGGTGACCGCGAGCATGACCGCCGTCGTGATGCAGACGCTCTCCAACGGCAATCTCGTGATCAAAGGAGTGCGCGCGGTCGGCGTGAATCATGAAGAGCAATTCATCACCCTCACCGGAATCGTGCGACAGGAGGACATCGCCCGCGACAATACAGTATTCTCGACCCAGATCGCCGACGCGCACATCACGATGACCGGCGCCGGGGTCGTCGCCGACAAGCAGAAGTCCGGCTGGGGCACCTGGATCTTCGATTGGGTCTGGCCGTTTTGAGGGAAGCTCGAAGCTAAACGTAAACGTTCAAATCAAACCATTATGAAAATAAAAATGACGACCGTAAAAGCCGGAAAGTGCTTTTACTTTTTTATTTGGGCTTTTTTATTCGCCATTGCATTTCCTACGGAGGCATCGCGGATTAAAGATTTGGCGCAGGTCGAAGGGGTACGCGCGAACCAGCTGATCGGCTACGGCCTGGTCGTCGGCCTCGACGGCAGCGGCGATCGGCAGAACACCGAATTCACGGTGCAGACGCTGACGAATTTATTGCAGGCCTACCAGATCAAAGTCGACCCGACCGCCGTGCGCGTGAAAAACGTGGCCGCGGTGATGGTGACAGCCGAAGTGCCGCCTTATGTGCAGCCGGGCACCAAGCTCGACGCGATCGTTTCATCGGTCGGCGATGCCCAGAGCCTTTCCGGCGGCACGCTGCTGCTGACGCCGCTGAAGGGCGCCGACGGGCGCGTGTACGGCATCGGTCAGGGGCCGGTGAGTCTCGGTGGCGGCTACACCGCACTCGGAATCGGCGCGCGCATCAGCAAGAATCATCAGACGACCGGGCGCGTCACCGCCGGCGTCCTCGTCGAGCGCGCGATCCCATCGGAAATTCTCAGCGAGGCGGGCGAGATCAAGATCAACGTCAACAAGCCGGACTTCACCACCGCGCAGCGCATCTCCGAAGCGATCAACAATTCCGAGCTCAAGACGATTGCCCAGCCGCTGTCGCCGGGCGTCGTCGTCGTGCGGCTGCCGCTCAAATTCGAAGACAATCCGATCGCTTTTATCTCGTCGATCGAGTCGCTGGAGCTCTCTCCCGACGGGCCGGCGCGCGTGGTCATCAACGAGCGCACGGGAACGGTAATCATCGGTAAAAAGGTGCGCATCGCGCCGGTGGCTGTGGCGCACGCCGGCCTTCACATCACCGTCAAAGAGGATCAGAAAGTCTCGCAGCCGCTGCCCTTCAGTAAAGGGCAGACGGTCGTCGTGCCGGACACCAAAATCGCGATCGTCGAGCCCGAGCGCCGCCAGTTGATGGAGCTGCCGGGCACCGGCGTGGATTTGAGCGAAGTCGTGCTCGCCCTCAACGCCCTCGGCGTCACGCCGCGGGATTTGCTCGCCGTCTTCGAGGCGCTGCGCGAGGCGGGCGCGCTCCAGGCCGAGCTTGTGGTCATGTAAAGGACGAGATCGATCAATGATCGGACCGATCGACAAATTCGACGCACAGGAGCTGATAGCCGGCCGCGCGCAGTCGTTGGCGACCAAGGGCGATTCCGCGACTGCGGCGGAAAAGAAAAAGGCGGCAGAGGATTTCGTCGCGCTTTTGTTCATGGAAGTCTTGAAGACGATGCGCGCGGGCATCCCCAAAGGCGGGCTATTCGACAGCGATTCGATCGAGAACGATGTTTACACGTCGATGAGCGACACCGAGGTCGCGCGCGCGATCGCGGGCCGGGAGGCGCTCGGCCTGCGCCAGATGATCGAAAAGGCGCTGGACCATAATATGTCGCGCGCACTCGACCGCAGCGCGCCGAAAAGCATCGATCAGCACCTGCCGCTCGGAGTGAATCGCAAAGCGGCCGATGTTTCCACGTCCAAAGCGGAATCCAGCAACGCTGAAAGCCATGCTCATGATCTGGAGGCGCCCGCCGATGGGAGGATCTCTTCGAAATTCGGTTTCAGGTCCGACCCGTTCAGCGGCCAAAACCGCTTCCACAAGGGGCTCGACATCGCGGCGCCGGCGGGCAGCCCCGTCAAAGCGGCCGCGGCAGGAAAGGTCGTCTTCAGCGGCTGGGCCCAGGGCTACGGCAACCTCGTCACGATCGATCACGGCGACGGGACCGTCACACGCTACGGACACAACGGCATCAATCTGGTCCAGGCAGGCGATGCGGTCGCCGCGGGACAGGAGGTCTCGCTCGTCGGCTCCACCGGACGAGCGACCGGCGCGCATCTTCACTTTGAAGTCGAGCGCAACGGCGTGGCTGTCGATCCAGTCCAAGCCATTGATTTTACGACATTAATCGCCAAAACGGATGGAAGCAAAAAAAATGATTAAAGACTCCCGCAAAGCCGCCGATAAGACCGTTGTAAGCACCTATATATATGGATGCAGCGGTTGTACCGGGAGAGGTGTAAGCACCCGGCGCTGGTAGAAAGGGAGAAAAGCATGAAGATTAGCGGCAAAGATCTTATCGACTCCGGCATTTCGCAGCAGGTTAAAAATGACAAAGGGGTCGCTCCGGTCCGCGACGGTGCCGATAACGAAACGCAGCAAACCGGCGCGCCGGCCAAAATCAATATTTCCGCCGAGGCGCGTTATCTGCAAAAAGCGGCCGAGCTCGCCGGACGCGGCGACGACTTGAGGGCGGCGAAGGTCGCAAAGATCAAAGAACAGGTGGAGCAGGGCACCTACGGCGTCGACCCGG
>Ga0075433_10000739_pt1 | contig 22414 bp, 22 predicted proteins | sample RhiMethybrSRZTD2_FD_75299 | JGI IMG/M metagenome (GOLD analysis project Ga0075433, IMG submission 75299) | Populus rhizosphere microbial communities from Tennessee, USA - Rhizosphere MetaG P. TD hybrid SRZTD2 | ecosystem: Host-associated > Plants > Roots > Rhizosphere > Soil | place: USA... | reverse complement strand
AGCCAGTGGGCGTACGCGCGCCGGCGCTTCTTTCGCCACCGGCTCGCGCTCGGGAGCCTGATCGTGCTCTTGCTGATCTTCGGCGCCGGGCTCTTTGCGAACTTCCTCGCGCCGTATAGCTACACGGAGATCAACCTCGACGCGCTGAGCGCCAAACCGTCGCTGCATCACCTGTTCGGGACGGACAGCGCCGGGCGCGACTCGCTCAGCCGCGTGCTCTACGGCATCAGGACGTCGGCGCGCGTCGGCGTGCTCGTCGGCATCCTCTCGACGGTGATCGGAACGATCGTCGGCGGGCTCGCCGGCTACTACGGCGGGTGGGCGGACAACCTGCTGATGCGCGTGACCGACCTCTTCCTGACGTTACCCCTCTTAGCCGTGCTGCTCGTGGCAGCCAAGTACCTCGGGCACAGCACGCCGACGAAGCTCGCGCTGCTCTTAGCGTTCCTCATCTGGACGCAGATCGCGCGTATCGTGCGCGGCAGCTTCCTGTCGCTGCGCGAGAAGGAGTACGTTGAGGCGGCGAAGGCCGCCGGCGCGGGCGACCTGCGCATCATGCTCCGCCACATGATTCCGAACACGATCGGCCCGATCGTCGTGTCGGCGACGCTGACGATCGGCACGGCGATCCTGCTCGAGGCGGTGCTTTCGTTCCTCGGCTTCGGGATCGAGCCGCCCACGCCGGCGCTCGGCGCCCTGCTCAACGAGGGGCAGGACCAGGGCATCGACAAGTGGTGGCTCGTGACCTTCCCCGGCATCGTGATCGTGGTCATCGTCCTCTGCATCAACTTCGTCGGCGACGGCCTCCGCGACGCCCTCGATCCCACCCAGCGCCGCGTGCGCGCCTGATCGGACTCCGAATCCCGTGCCCGATCCCGTTCTCTCCATCCGTGACCTCGTAGTCGAGTTCACGACCGAGGACGGCGTCGTCCAGGCCGTCGACGGTGTGTCGTACGACCTCTATCCGGGCGAGACCCTCGGCATCGTCGGGGAGTCCGGCTCGGGCAAGAGCGTGAGCACGATGTCGCTGCTGGGCTTGATCCCGCAGCCGCCGGGCCGCATCGTCCGCGGCGAGGCGATCTTCCAGGGCAAGGACCTGCTGAAGATGTCGAAGAAGGGCCTGCGGCGCATCCGCGGGAAGGACCTCGCGATGATCTTCCAGGATCCGATGACCTCGCTCAATCCCGTGCTCAAGATCGGCTTCCAGATCGGGGAGACGATCAAGACGCACCATCCCGGCGTCAAGGACGACGCGGTGAAGCAGCGCGCCGTCGACCTGCTCAAGCTCGTCGGCGTCCCGAATCCCGAGCGGCGCGTCGACCAGTACCCGCACGAGTTCTCCGGCGGCATGCGCCAGCGCGCGATGATCGCGATGGCGATCGCAAACGAGCCGTCGGTGCTGATTGCCGACGAGCCGACGACCGCGCTCGACGTGACGATCCAGGCGCAGATCCTCGAGGTGCTGAAGAAGGCGCAGGACGAGACGCACGCCGCGACGATCCTGATCACGCACGACCTCGGGCTGATCGCCGAGCTCGCCGACCGCGTAATCGTGATGTACGCCGGCAAGGTCGTCGAGGTAGGCGACGTCAGCACGATCTTCGCCTCGCCGCGCCATCCGTACACCATCGGGCTGATGGACAGCCTGCCGAAGCTGACGGCCGAAGAGGACTGGCTGCGGCCGATCCCGGGGCAGCCGCCGAGCCTGATCAGCCGTCCGCCCGGCTGCCCGTTCCATCCGCGCTGTTTCCTCTCGCAGGGACGTGCCCGTTGCCGTGAGGAGGAGCCGCCGCTGCGCCCGATCGACGAGACCGTGCATCTGACCGCCTGTCACTTCGCCGAGGAGCTCGAAGGGCGGACGGGCCACCTTGCGGAGCCGGTAGGAGCCGGAACGTGAGCGAGACCGCAGAAGCACGCGCACCCGAAGAGAAGGTTCACGAACGGGCCGAGCGAGGCCGCGAGATCCTCCGCATCGAGGGTCTCTTCAAGCACTTCCCGATCACGGCCGGCATCTTCAAGCGGCGCGTCGGCCAGGTCCACGCCGTCGACGGGGTCGACCTCGCGCTGCGCGCGGGAGAGACGCTCGGGCTCGTCGGCGAGTCCGGCTGCGGCAAGACCACGCTCGGGCGCACCGTGATCAAGCTGCTCGAGCCGACCGACGGGAAGATCATATTCAACGACCAGGACATCACCGGCTTCACGCGCCGACGGATGCGGGAGGTGCGGCGCGAGCTGCAGATCGTCTTCCAGGATCCGTACGCGTCGCTGAACCCGCGCATGACCGTCCGCGAGATCGTCGCCGAGCCGCTGCGCGTGCACGGCCTATACAAGGGGCGCGAGGGGCGCGGCCGCATCGACGAGCTGCTGCGCACCGTCGGCCTCAGCCCGGAGCACGCGAACCGTTTCCCGCACGAATTCTCCGGCGGGCAGCGTCAGCGCATCGGCTTTGCGCGCGCGCTCGCGCTCAACCCGCAGATGGTCGTCCTCGACGAGCCCGTGTCCGCGCTCGACGTCTCGATCCGCGCGCAGGTCATCAATCTGCTGGAGTCGCTGCAGCGCGACTTCGGATTGACGTACCTATTCATCGCGCACGATCTCTCTCTCGTCCGCCACATCTCCGATCGCGTAGCCGTGATGTATCTCGGCCGCGTCGTCGAGATCGGGACGAAGGACGACATCTACGAGCGTCCGTCGCATCCGTACACGCAGGCGCTGCTCTCGGCGATCCCGATCGAGGAGCCGGGCCAGCGAGGCAAGCGCAAGCGGATCGTGCTCGAAGGCGATGTCCCGAACCCGGCGAACCCGCCTTCGGGCTGCCGGTTCCGCACGCGCTGCTGGAAGGCTCAGCCGATCTGCGCCGAGGAAGATCCGCCGCTGATCGACCGCGGCCAGGGCCACCCGAGCGCCTGCCACTTCGCCGAGATCGTCAAGCCGCTGCAGATCGTGGAAGAGCCCAAGCCCGTCGCGAGCTGACGGGCCGTGGGGCGGCGGCTGGTACCGGTCGCCCTCGCCGCCCTCAGCCTGGTTGCGGTTCCCGCCGCGCAGCCCGCGTACGGCGGCCACGTGCTCGGGCCGCAGCGGATCCTCGTCGCGCTCGTCACGTGGGGCCCGCAGCCGTTTGCACGCGACGACGTGCGTCGGATCGTCTTCGACGACGCCGACGCCCTCTACCGCAGCATGTCCTACGGGAAGGTGTCGCTGACCGGCGCGGTGACGCCCTGGTTGCGGGCGTTCGACGTGCCGGTTGCCTGCAACCTGCCGCAGGTTCGCGCTCAGGGAATGGCCGCGGCGAGCGCCGCCGGGTACGACCCGTCGAAGTACGACAGGGTCGTGTTCGTCCATCCCGAGCAGAATTGCCCGTGGTCGGGGGCGACACAGGCGGCGACCGTCTTCCTCAACGGCGCCGTGACCACCCACCTGGTCGCGCACGAGCTCGGGCATTCCTTCGGGCTCGGCCACGCCAACCTGACCGACTGCAAGCGCCACGGCTGCGGTGCGCTCGAGTACGGCGATCCCTACGACACGATGGGTACCGGCTCCGGCGACTTCAGCGCCCAGGGGAAGTTCGAGCTGGGCTGGCTGGCGAACGTGAGCAGGCCGGTGAAGAACGGGGCGTACGAGCTCGCGCCGATCGAGACCGCATCGCGCTTGCCGCAGGCATTCGTCGTGACGACCGCGAACGACCAGTACTGGATCGAATACCGCGGGCACGCGGCGCTGAACGACGACGGCCAACAGACCGCCGGCGCAGGCGTGGTCATCCGTGTCAGCCCGAGCCCCGACCTGAAGGATTTCGGGAGCAGCGGCATCCCGAACCTGCTACTCGGCAACCCCGACGGCCGTCATCGGCCCGAGCTGCGCCACGGCGAGACGTTCGTCGACAGCGGTGCGTTCAGGATGACCGTGCTGCAGGCGTCGGGCGCCCGTGCACGGCTCCGCTTCCGCTGGACGGACGCGACCTCGCCGCGTGCTCCCCGCTTCACCGCGGCGCTCGTCGGCGGACGCGTCCAGGTCTCGCTCGACACGGCGCACGAGAGCGGAAGCGGTGTCGCGCGCTACGACATCACCCTCGATCGCCGCGCGCCGCTCAGCGTCGGGACGGACGCCACCGACGAGCCCGTCCAGATGGGGAAGCCGCTCCCGGGCACGCATACGGTCAAGGTCGTCGTCCTCGACCGCGCCGGCAACCGGAGCCGCCCGGCGATCCGCCACGTCAAGGTCCCCTGACCAAACGGCGCGCCCGGCGTCCTAGAGAGTGGTCATGAAACGGCTCCTGCTCGCGACGCTGCTCGGCGCGCTGCTCTGGCAGGCCGCCGGCGCGTCGGCCGGTCCGCCGCTCGGTGGGTTCCTCGAAGGGAACAACGACGGGCGCACGACGTATCTGTCGCGCTGCAGCCTCCTGCGCACCGACACGAAGATCTGGAACTGCTACGTCACGCGCCTGCTCGCGGACGTCCAGAAGTCGGGCGATCCAGCGCACGAGCTGCCGCGCATCGACGTGAAGGTGCGGGCCGGCGGCGGCTACCTCGAGAGCGCGTGCCACATGATGATGCACCAGGTCGGGCGGATGTACGCACGGCGCCACCACGTCACGCTCGCGAACCTGCAGCGCTACCTCCCGCGCTCGAACGACCCGGGGTGCTCCGCCGGCTTCGGGATGGGGATGGTGCTGACCCTCGGGAGCCAGATCGGGCAGCTCGGGCCGGACGGTGCGATCAAGCTGTGCATGCGCGCACCGACGCGCTACCGGTCGTACACGTGCGTGCACACGCTCGGGCACGCGTACATGCGCCTGTACCACGAGCAGCTCCCGTTTGCGGTGCAGGCCTGCCGCGCGCTCCCGGCTTCACAGGCGCCGGACTGCGCGCAGGGCGCGTACCACGACTACTGGCTCTCGATCGCCGGCCGCGACGCGACGACGAAGCAGCACCACGGCACGCGCTCGGCGCGAGCCCTCTGCGCGCACGCGATCCCGTCGTTCGTTCGACCGTGCTGGTACCGCTACTTCCTCGAGGTCCCGCCGAAGACGCTGCCGACGAACGCCGCGGGCGTCCGGAGCCTCTGCGTCGGGCTCCACTCGCGGCAGCGGGCGGGCTGCGTCGCCGCCGCCGCGCTGATCACATCCGCTGATCCCTTCATTCAGATTCGCATCTGCGCTCGACTCCACGGCCCCGACACGATCAGCTGCCTGTACGGGATGAACATCCAGAACGTCGCCACGACGCGGGGCTCGAGGCGGGTCAAGCTGATCGAGCGGTGCGCGGATCTGCGCCGCAGCGCGCAGGGCGCCTGCTACGAGTGGCTTGGCACCACGCTTTCGGTCGTGACGAACGGGCGGTTCAAGAGCCTCGCGTGCCCGTTCATCGCCGCGAACGGGCGGAATGCCTGCCTGGCGGGGGCGGAGCGGATGAATCGGGCCCTCGTCACCTTCAGCTAAAGATTCGGACCCCAAAGACGAAGAAATGGCTAACTTCTCCTAGGCAAGGCCGTCAGAACTGGAGTGGAACCAGTGGGGCAGATTTCTCTCGATACCGCGTGTGACCGGATGCGCGAGCTGTTCTCGGCAGCGCTCGACGGTGAGCTCTCCGAGCTCGACCAGGCACGCCTGGACGCGCACCTCGCCGCCTGCGCGGGCTGCCGCGCCTACGCGGACACGACGGCGGGCGCGTCGACGCTCCTGCGCCACACGCCGCTCGAGGAGCTGACGGTTCCGATCGTCGTCCCCGGCCGTCGCCTCGCGGTCGCGCGGAAGCTCCAGGTTGCGGCCGCCGCAGCCGCAGTCGCGGCGACGGTGGGGCTCAGCGCCGCGGTCGGCACGATCGAGCATCCCGCGTCCTCGCATGCGCCGACCCGCTCGGCGGCTCCGTCCGCGAAGCTCCGGTTCCCGGACCAGGAGCTGCGCATGCTCCAGCGAGCGTCTCAAGCTCGCTCGCACCCTCACCTGGCGCTCTAGCGAAGGCCGATAGACTTCGGGGCGCCGAGGGCGTCCGCTCCGGCTGTCCTCTCAACGCGTCGCCAGGAGAACCATGCCCGCACAGAGCGTTCAGAAGCCCGGCCGAATCATCGAGATCAAAGGCGTCGTGATCGACGCCGTCTTCCCGGAAGGGCTGCCTGAGATCTACACCGCCCTGAGCATCGACATCCCGGCGCAGGACGGGCAGGAGGCGCGCTCGCTGATCGCGGAGGTACAGCAGCACCTCGGCGACGATCGGGTCCGCGCGGTGGCGATGGACTCGACGGACGGGCTCGCGCGCGGGCTCGAGGTGCGCGACACGGGGCAGCCGATCTCCGTCCCCGTCGGCGAGGCGACGCTCGGGCGCATCTGGAACGTGATCGGCGAGCCGGTGGACGAGAAGCCGGCGCCCAAGGATGTGGAGCGCTGGTCGATTCACCGAGATCCGCCGGCGTTCACCGACCTTTCGCCGAAGATCGAGGTCTTCGAGACGGGCATCAAGGTGATCGACCTGCTCGCGCCGTTCATTCGCGGCGGCAAGGTCGGCCTGTTCGGCGGCGCAGGGCTCGGCAAGACCGTGCTGATCCAGGAACTGATCCACAACGTCGCGCGCGAGCACGGCGGCTTCTCCGTGTTCGCCGGCGTCGGGGAGCGCACGCGCGAGGGCAACGACCTGCTGCTCGAGATGCAGGAGTCGAAGGTGCTCGACAAGGTCGCGCTCGTCTACGGACAGATGAACGAGCCGCCGGGCGCTCGCCTGCGCGTGGGGCTGTCGGGCCTGACGATGGCGGAGTACTTCCGCGACGACGGCAAGGACGTGCTGCTCTTCATCGACAACATCTTCCGCTTCACCCAGGCCGGCTCGGAGGTATCCGCGCTGCTCGGCCGCATGCCGAGCGCCGTCGGCTACCAGCCGACACTCGCGACGGAGATGGGGCAGCTGCAGGAGCGCATCACCTCGACGCAGCAGGGCTCGATCACGTCGGTGCAGGCGATCTACGTGCCGGCCGACGACCTCACCGACCCAGCGCCGGCGAACACGTTCGCGCACCTCGACTCGTCGGTGGTGCTCACGCGCTCGCTCGTGGAGCAGGGGATCTATCCCGCGGTCGACCCGCTCGACTCGTTCTCGCGCGCGCTGCAGCCGGGGATCATCTCTGCCGAGCACTACTCGACGGCGACGCGCGTGCAAGAGATCCTGCAGCGCTACAAGGACCTGCAGGACATCATCGCGATCCTCGGCATCGACGAGCTCTCCGACGAGGACAAGCTCGTCGTCGCCCGGGCGCGCAAGATCCAGCGCTTCCTGTCGCAGCCGAACTTCGTCGCGGAGCAGTTCACGGGCACGCCGGGGGAGTACGTGAAGATCGAGGACACGATCAAGGGCTTCCAGGAGATCATCGACGGCAAGCACGACGAGCTTCCCGAGCAGGCGTTCTACATGGTCGGCACGATCGAGATGGCGGCCGAGAAGGGCCGCCGGCTCGCGGGCGAAGAGGAGGAGGGCCCAAAAGCTGACGAGACGTCGCCCGAGGACACGGCCGTCGCCGAGCGCGAGGCCGAGCCCGAGCCGGCCGGCGTCTCGTGAAGTTCGACGTCTCGCTGGTGACGCCCGAGGGCCCGGCGTTCGAGGGCGAGGCGGAGATGCTGATCGTGCCGGGCGCAGCCGGTGAGATCGGGGTGCTCGCGCGGCATGCGCCTCTGATCGCGACGCTGAAGGCCGGATCGACGCGCGTCTACATCGAGCGGGCCGGCGAGATGCGCGAGTACGCCACCGGCCCCGGTTTCTTCCAGGTCCAGCTCGATCGGGCGATCGCGCTCGTCGACGACGCAGTGCTCGCCAGCGAGGTCGACGACGCCCGCGCGCGCGAGCAGCTCGAGACGGCGCAGGCCGAGCTCGAGCGCGTCGACCGCGGCGAGTCGAACGCCGACCGGTGGCAGCTCGAACAGCGGATCAAGCATGCGGAGAATCAGCTGGCTGTTGCCGGCCGCGGCTAGCGCCGCGCTGCTCGGTTTCGCGGCGCCCGTCGCGGTCGACGGCCGTGGCTTCAGCTACGAGATCGTGTTCGACGCCACGTCGGCCGCCTGATGCCCTAATTCGACGCCTAGTCTGACGCCATGCCCGTGACGGTGGCAGAGGTGCAGGAGGTCGCGCGCGTGCTGCCCCGTGCCTCCGAGGCGTACGTCCGCGGCCGGCTCAAGTTCCGCGTGGGCCGGATCGTCTTCCTCTCCTTCTCCAAGGACGGCGAGACGATGGGCTTCGGCTTCCCGAAGGACTGGCGGGCCGCGCTGGTCGAGTCCGAACCGGACAAGTTCTCGCTGCCCGGCGAGGCAGACATGCGCTACCACTGGGTTCACGTACGGCTCGACGCCATCGACGCCGAGGAGATGCGCGACCTGGTCGAGAACGCCTGGGCGATGTGCGCGCCCAAGTTCCTCGTGGAGGAATACGCCGCAGAACAGGGCTACCGCTAGACTGGGAGCACCCCGGAAAGCTTTGAAAGGCAGCTTGGCGACCGGGTTACCAAACGCCTAAAGAGCCCGCGCGCGTCCCAGGAAGGCGCGGTTCTCTCTAGGCAGAACGGAGTAGGGAATGCAGGACGCGCGCACACGACTGGAAGCCATTCTCCGCGAGCGCATCGCCGTGCTCGACGGGTCGTGGGGCGTCCTGATCCAGCGGCAGGTGCGCGGGGAGGAGGCCTACCGTGGCGAGCGGTTCAAGGATCACCCACAAGATGTCGCCGGCGATCCCGACCTGCTCAACATCACGCGGCCGGAGATCGTGCTCGACATCCACCGGCAGTACTTCGCCGCCGGCGCCGACATCGCGACGACGAACACCTTCACGGCGACCTCGATCGGACAGGCCGACTACGGCCTCGAGGCGCACGTCCGCGAGCTGAACGTCGAGGGGGCACGGCTCGCACGCCAGGCTGCGGACGAAGTGGACGGCTTCGTCGCCGGCTCCGTCGGTCCGCTCAACGTCACGCTCTCGCTGTCGCCGCGCGTCGACGATCCCGCGTTCCGGACGCACACGTTCGATCAGCTCTGCGAGGTGTACGCGGAGCAGATCAGCGCGCTGGCCGAGGGCGGGGTCGACTTCCTGCTGATCGAGACGATCTTCGACACCCTCAACGCGAAGGCGGCGATCGCCGCGGCGCAGGACGCGGCGCCCGAGCTGCCGCTCTGGATCTCGTTCACGGCGATCGACCGCAGCGGCCGCAACCTGTCGGGTCAGACCGTGGACGCGTTCTGGCTCTCGGTGGAGCACGCGAACCCCTTCATCGTCGGCGTCAACTGCTCGCTCGGCGCACGCGAGATGCGTCCGTTCGTCGAGGACCTCGCCCGAATCGCGCCGACCTGGGTCGCGTGCCACCCGAACGCGGGCCTGCCGAACGAGATGGGCACGCACGACGAGCAGCCGCGCGACACGAGCCGCTATCTGCGCGAGTTCGCGCAGGACGGCCTCGTCAACGTCGTCGGCGGCTGTTGCGGCACCACGCCCGACCACGTCAGGGCGATCAAGGACCTGGTGCAGGGACAGTCCCCGCGACGTCTCCCGCCACGCGAGTCGGTGCCGCGGCTGAGCGGCCTGGAGCCGTTCCGCATCTTCGAGGACTCGACGTTCGTGATGGTCGGCGAGCGCACCAACGTCACCGGCTCGGCGCGGTTCCGCCGGCTGATCGAGGGCGGCGACTTCCAGGAAGCGGTCGAGGTCGCGCTCGAGCAGGTACGCGGCGGCGCGAACATCCTCGACGTCAACATGGACGCCGACCTGCTCGACTCGGAGCAGGCGATGACGACCTTCCTGAACCTGCTCGCGACCGAACCGGACGTTGCGCGCATCCCGGTCATGGTCGACAGCTCGCGCTGGACCGTCATCGAGGCGGGGCTCAAATGCCTGCAGGGCAAGGGCGTCGTCAACTCGATCTCCCTGAAGGAGGGGGAGGACGCCTTCCTCGAGCAGGCGCGCCGGGTCCGCCGCTACGGCGCGGCCGTCGTCGTCATGGCGTTCGACGAAAAGGGTCAGGCCGACACGGCCCAGCGCAAGGTCGAGATCTGCGAGCGTGCATACGGGCTGCTGACCGCGGACGGTTGGGCGGCCCAGGACATCATCTTCGACCCGAACGTCCTCGCCGTCGCGACCGGCATCGAGGAGCACGCCGAGTTCGCGAAGGCGTTCATCGAGGCGACGCGCATCATCAAGGAACGCTGCCCCGGAGCGCGCGTCTCGGGCGGCATCTCCAACCTCAGCTTCGCCTTCCGCGGCAACGACGCCGTCCGCGAGGCGATGCACGCCGCCTTCCTCTACCACGCGATCGTCGCCGGGCTGGACATGGGCATCGTCAACGCCGGGCAGCTCGCCGTCTACGAAGACATCGAGCCGGATTTGCTCGAGCGCGTCGAGGACGTCATCTTCAACCGTCGTCCCGAGGCGACGGAGCGCCTCGTGGAGTACGCGTCGCGCGTCGCGGGCGAAGGCACAAAGCGCGAGCGCGACCTCTCGTGGCGCGAGGCACCGGTCGAGGAGCGCCTGTCGCACGCGCTCGTCCACGGCATCGTCGACTTCATCGAGGACGACACCGAGGAGGCGCGCCAGAAGCACCCCCGCCCGCTCGACGTGATCGAGGGCCCGCTGATGAACGGGATGTCGATCGTCGGCGACCTCTTCGGATCGGGAAAGATGTTCCTCCCTCAGGTGGTCAAGAGCGCGCGCGCGATGAAGCGCGCGGTCGCTTACCTCGAGCCGTACATGGAGGCCGAGAAGGCGCGGGGCGACGGGCGGCCGCGGGCGCAGGGGAAAGTCGTCCTCGCGACCGTCAAGGGCGACGTGCACGACATCGGCAAGAACATCGTCGGCGTCGTGCTCGGCTGCAACAACTACGAGGTGATCGACCTCGGCGTGATGGTGCCTGCCGACAGGATCCTCGACACCGCGCTCGAGGAAGGCTGCGACGTCGTCGGCCTCTCCGGACTGATCACGCCGTCGCTCGACGAGATGGTCAACGTCGCGAAGGAGATGGAGCGGCGCGAGCTCGACCTGCCGCTGCTGATCGGCGGCGCCACGACCTCGAAGCAGCACACGGCCGTCCGGATCGCGCCCGTGTACTCGGAGCCGACGCTGCACGTGCTCGACGCGTCACGCGTCGTCGGGGTCGTCTCGAACCTGCTCGACCCCGCGCGCAAGGAGACGCTCGACGCGGAGAACCGGGAGCTCCAGGAGCGTCTCCGCGAGCAGCACGCCGAGAAGGAGCGCAAGCCGCTGCTTCCGCTCGAGGAGGCGCGGGCGAACAAGGAGCGCGTCCCGTTCGACGATCTGCCGCAGCCGCCGTCACTTGGCTCGAAGGTGGTCGAGCCGCAGCTGACGACGCTCGTGCAGTACATCGACTGGCAGTTCTTCTTCCACGCCTGGGAGCTCAAGGGGAAGTTCCCCGCGATCCTCGAGAAGCCGGCGGCACGCGAGCTGTACGAGGACGCACAGGAGCTGCTCGGGCAGATCGTCGACGGCGAGTTGTTGCACGCGCGCGGCGTCTATGGCTGGTGGCCGGCGCACTCCGACGTCGACGACGTCGTCCTCGACGAGGGCACGCGGTTCACGTTCCTCCGGCAGCAGTCGGCATACGGCGACTCGCGCCCGAACCGATGCCTCGCCGACTACGTCAGCCCCGACGGCGACCACGTCGGCGCGTTCGCCGTCGCGATCCACGGGGCCGACGAGCTCGCCGCGCGTTACGAGGCCGAGCACGACGACTACCGGGCGATCATGGTCAAGGCGCTGGCCGACCGCCTTGCCGAGGCGTTCGCGGAATACCTGCACGAGCTCGCGCGGCGCGCCTGGTACGAGCCGGACGAGCAGCTCTCGACCGAGGAGCTCGCGGCGGAGAAATTCCGAGGCATTCGACCTGCGTTCGGCTATCCCGCCTGTCCGGACCACACGGAGAAGCGCAAGCTCTTCGACCTCCTCGGTGCCGAAGAGGCCGGCGTGTCCCTGACCGAGTCGTTCGCCATGAGCCCAGCCGCGGCCGTCAGCGGGATCTACCTCGCACATCCGCTCGCGCGCTACTTCTCCGTCGGCCGGCTCGGGCTCGACCAGGTGGAGGACTACGCCGCCCGCAAGGGCATGTCGGTCGAGGAGGCCGAGCGCTGGCTCGGCCCGAACCTGGGCTATGTACCCCTTTCGAGGGAGGAAGTCGCCAGCCGCTGAGGCCGATTCAGGCCACATGGCCCGCCGCCTCGGTCTGACCGTCGCCGCGCTCGTGGCGCTCGCCGCGGCATCCGCCGCGTTCGCGGGCGATCCGCGCGAGCCCCAGCACCGCTTCAACCCCGCCGACCAGGCGTGGGCGCACCGGATCATTGTCAGCCACGACGATCTCGGCCCCGGCGACTGGCGGGTCGAGCAGCTCGACAGCCAGGGCGACGCGAACGCGCCCTCTTACTGCAAGAACCCGAATCTCTCCGACCTCGTCCTGACCGGCCGGGCGAAGAACCCGGACTTCGGCCGGGAGGACAGCTTCGAGGACTCCGACGGCGAGGTCTGGGCGACCGAGCGCGAGGCGACCGCGGCGTTCAACCGCCTCAAGGCATACCCGTTCGACCGCTGCTTCCGGGTGGCGATGCAGCAGGAGTTCGCGAACGGCTCCGGCGTGAAGTTCACCATGCTCTCGAGTGGCTCGCTGAAGATCGGGAAGCTCGCGCCGCGGCAGCTGACGTACGGGCTCAAGTTCCGCATGACCGTGGGCACCCGCAGAATCGACGGCCGGATCGACATCTACGCCTTCTCGCGCGGCCGGGCCGACGGCAGCGTGATGGTCGCCTCGCTGGGCGCCCCGGCGAGGCCGATCCCGCTGTCGCTCGAGCGCAAGCTGGCCACGCTCGTCGCCGAGCGCCTGAAGCGCTAATCGCCGGAGCCGGCCGGACGGTCGGCTATCCTCCTGGTCGGCTGGCGCCCTCGCAACGGGCGCCGTCCTGTTTCAGGCCCCGATGAAGACCACGCTCAAGAGAGGTATGGGGCGCGGCGCCGAGCTGAACGGCAACGGCCGCGCGATCTATCCGCCGTCGGCGCCGACACCCATGAGCCGGTATCGGCAGCCCGACCCGCCGAAGCGCGGTGCGTGGCATCTCGTCGCGGCGATCTTCCTCTGGACGGTCCTCGCCGCGCTCATCATCGGCGCAGCGGCCGGCGGCGCTGCCTATCTCAAGGGGCACCAGTTCGTCGACGCGATCAGCCCCAAGACGAAGGCCGACATCGCTGCCGCGAAGCGGCTCGACCTCGCCGATCCGAGCCAGCCGACGATCGCGCTCGTCATCGGCACCGACCGGCGCAAAGGCTTTCAGGCCGACCTCACCGGGCGCTCCGACACCCTGATCCTCGTCCGGGCCGACCCGATCAACAAGTCGCTGTCCCTGCTCTCGTTTCCGCGCGACCTGATCACGGACGTGAAGTGCCCGGGCCATGCGGACGTGCGGGAGCGGATCAACTATGCGTTCTCGGAGTGCGGTGCGGCCGGAAGCGTGGAAACGGTCCGCGCGCTGACGGGACTGCCGGTCAACTACTTCGTCACCGTCAACTTCCGCGGGTTCATGGACCTCGTCAACAACCTCGGCGGCGTTTGGATCGACGTCGACCACCGCTACCTGTGCGATCCCACCAACTGTCCCGGCGTGTCGAAGATCAACCTCTGGCCGGGCTACCAGCGCGTGAACGCGACGAACGCGCTCGCATACGTGCGGTACCGGCACTTCGACTCGGACATCTACCGCAACGCGCGACAGCAGCTGTTCCTCAAGGCGCTGAAGGAGCAGATCTCGTCACAGCTGAGCATCGACACGGTGCTGAAGATCGCGAACGCGATCGAGCACAACGTCGTCGTCGGGCGCGGCGGAAACAAGCAGCTCGACGTGAGCACGCTCAAGGACTATCTCTTCTTCGCGCACGGCCTGCCGTCCGGCCACGTCTTCCAGTCCCGCATCCAGGGCCTGTCCGGTTACGCCGAGCTGACGACTGATCCGTCCAACATCTCGCAGGCCGTGCGCGAGTTCGTCAATCCCGACGTCAAGTCACCGGAGAAGGCGCGCGACGTCGCCTTCGGCATCAAGCACCGTTCGCGCGCGTTGAGCCCGAAGTCCGTCACGACGACGGTGCTGAACGGCAACGGGGTCACGGGCTCCGCCGCGAACGCGGCGTACGAGCTGGGCCAGCGCGGCTACAAGATCCTCACGCCGCCGAGCGGGCAGCCGCAGAACGCGCCCCGCTACAACTACTTCCGTACGACGGTGTACTACGACGCCGCGCAGCTGCGCTCGAAGCCCGCGGCGACGCAGATCGGCAACCTCTTCGGCGACGCCGACGTGAAGCCGCTTCCGCCGACGATGACCACGCTGGCGAACGGCGCAATGGCCACGGTCGTCGTGGGGCAGAACTTCCACGGCTCGATCGCACCCGCGCCGGTCGACCAGACGCCGAAGAAGGCGCGGCCGCAGGTCTCGCTCAACCCCTCGCTGACTCGCTCGGAGCTGCTGAGCCTGCGCCGACGCGTTCCGTTCAGGCTGGAGGTGCCGCGCTTCGTCGCCGATTTCTCCAAGCTGGAGTTCGACGCGCCGATCCGGGCCTACAACATCAAGCACGGCTACAAGGCCGTGCGCGTCACATTCGCCACCGGCCTGAACGAGTACTGGGGGATCGAGGAGACCAACTGGGACGAGGCTCCGGCGCTTGCCGACGCGAGCTTCAACCAGCGGATCCACAAGCGGCAGTTCTCGCTCTACTACTCCGGGCCGCACCTGCACATGGTCGTGCTGCGTGAGAACGGCGCGACGTACTGGGTCGTGAACACCGTCCTCGACTCGCTCTCGAACGAGACGATGCTCGCGATCGCGCGCGGGCTACAGCCTCTCCCAAAGTAGGCTTCCCGGCCCATGGCGGAATCGCAAACGATCGGCGTCTTCGGCGCGGGCTGGGTCGGGCTCGTCACCGGCGGCTGCTTCGCAGAGCTCGGCCACGAGGTGATCGTGCGCGACGTCGTGCCGGACCGGATCGCCGCGCTGCAGGCGGGCCGCATGCCGTTCCACGAGCCCGACCTGCCGGACGTGCTCGCGCGGAACCGCGACCGGATCAGGTACACGCTCGATGCCGGCGAGCTGGCGGAGGCCGACGCTCTCTTCGTCTGCGTGCAAACCCCGCCGACGTACTCCGGCGACGCGGATCTGTCGTTCGTCTGGTCGGCGCTGGACGACCTCCCGCGGGTCGACCGCCGCCAGGTGCTCGTGATGAAGTCGACCGTGCCGGTTGGGACGGGGGAGAAGGTTCGCGCGGCGCTCGAGGCGCGCGGCTTGACGAACGTCGGCTACGTCTCGAACCCGGAGTTCCTGGCGGAGGGCCACGCGGTGCGCGACTTCCTCGATCCCGACCGGATCGTGATCGGCGCTTTCGCCGACAAGGACGGAGCCGGCGTCGAGGCGCTGTACAGCGGCATCCTGGCACCGGTGGTGCGCACCGACGTCGCGTCGGCGGAGATGATCAAGCTTGCGGCGAATGCGTTCCTGATGACGCGCATCTCGTTCATCAACGAGATCGCCAACGTGTGCGAGGCCGTCGGCGCCGACGTCGTCGAGGTCGCGCAGGGCGTCGGCCTGGATCACCGCCTCGGGCCTCACTTCCTCCAGGCGGGCATCGGCTACGGGGGGAGCTGCTTCCCGAAAGACTCGCTCGCGCTGAAGCAGCTCGCGTCGAACTCCGGCTACCACTTCCAGCTGCTCGCGGCCGTGATCGAGGTCAACGAGCTGCAGAAGCGGCGCGTGATCCAGAAGCTGCAGAAGCACCTCGGCCGGCTGCGCGGGAAGAAGGTCGCGCTGCTCGGGCTCGCCTTCAAAGCGGGCACCGACGACATGCGCGAGGCGCCGTCGCTCGTGCTCGCGTCGCGGCTGCTGGCGGAGGGCGCCGAGGTGCGTGCGTGGGACCCGGTCGCGCGGCCGGGCGAGCTGATGAAGGGCGCCGCTCTCAGTGACAGCGTGCTCGAGGCGGTGACGGGCGCCGACGCGGCCGTGATCGTGACGGAGTGGGACGAGCTACGCGGGCTCGCATCTGCCGAGGTTCGCGACGCCATGACGCGGCCGCTGATCATCGACGGCCGCAACCTGCTCGATCCCGAGGAGACACGGCGAGCGGGCTTCGCGTACGAGGGCATCGGCCGCCAGAGCTCCGCGTTCGAGTCGCTGCCCGAGACTCCGGAGCCGAGCGAGCGAGTCTCCGGCTAGTGGAGGCGATCATCCTGGCGGGCGGCCAGGCGACGCGCCTCGGCGACGCGGCGCGGGGCCACCCGAAGGCGCTCGTGCCGATCGCCGGCCATCCCCTGGCGGAGTACCAGGTGTCGCAGCTCGTGCGTGCCGGCGTCGACCGCGTGATCGTGAGCTGCGGGGCGGGGCAGGCCGGGCTGTTCGAGGCGAAGCTGTCGGGGTTGGGGGCCGAGATCGCCGCCGTCGCCGAGCCCGAGCCGCTCGGGCGTGGGGGAGGGCTGCGCCTCGCCGCACAGGCGCGGGAGGAGACCGGCCCCGTCTTCGCGTTCAACGGCGACGAGCTGCACGACGTCGACCTGCGCGCGTTTCTGGAGGCGCACGAGGAGCGCGAGGCCGCGGCGACGATCGTCGTCGCGCCGCTGAAGTCGCAGTTCGGCGTCGTCGAGCTCGACGAAGGCGACCGGGTGACGGGCTTCCGCGAGGCGCCCCGCCTCCCGCACTGGGTGAATGCCGGCGTGTACGTGCTCGACGACGAGGCGCTCGAACGCCTGCCCGAGCGGGGCGACCACGAGCAGTCGACATTCCCGGAGCTCGCCCGCGAGGGCAAGCTCTACGCGTTCCGTCACGAGGGCCTCTGGATCACGGTGAACACGCCCAAGGATCTCCAGCGCGCGGAGGAGCATTACGCTGCGCATCCCGAGCTGCGCCCGACGCTCGCGCGCAATCGCTAGGGCGTAAAGTCGCCGGGTGAGCGTCGACTCGCCCAACCTCGGGGGCCTCGACGCCTGGGCGTTCGAGCCTCGCAAGGTCGAGAAGCCCTGGGGATACGAGCTGATCTGGGCAGAGGCTGACCACTACGTCGGCAAGGTGCTGTTCGTGAGGGCGGGGGAGTCGCTCAGCCTGCAGTTCCACCGAGTCAAGGACGAGTCCTGGCTCGTCCAGGAGGGGCGGGCGAAGCTCGAGCTCGGCTCGGCGGGCGACGCGGTCCTGAAGGAGGAGGTGATCGGTGCGGGCGCGACGTTTCGGTTCCGGCCGGGCACCGTCCACCGCGTGACCGCGCTGGAGGACACGACGATCGTGGAGGTGTCGACCAACCACCTCGACGACGTCGTCAGGCTCGAGGACCGCTACGGACGGGAGGGCACGTCCGAGCCCTGACCTCCGAGCGCATTCTCGTCTGGGACGGGTGCGTGAACGTTCGAGATCTCGGCGGCCTCGCCCTCGCCGATGGAGGCGAGACGCGCTTCGGCGTCGTCGTCCGAGCGGACTCGATCCGCGGTCTCACGGATCGCGGCCGGCAGGCGCTGCTCGACTACGGCGTGCGGAGCGTCATCGACCTGCGCGCCGATCGCGAGGTCGCGGCGGATCCCGAAGCCTCAGCGCCGGTGCCCGTCGCACACGTGCCGATCACGCCGCCGGCCGAGTGGCACTCGATGCGGGAGGCGTATCTGACGCAGTTGGCGGCGGCGCAGCCGGCTTTCGCGCGCGCGATGCGACTCCTGGCTGCCGCGGAGGAGCCGGTGGTCGTCCACTGCGCCGGCGGCCGCGACCGCACGGGCCTCCTGGTCGCGCTGATTCTGGATGCCGCCGGCGTGGGACGAGAGGAGATCGCGGCTGACCACGGGCTCAGCGACGAGAGTTTCGCGCCGTTCAACGACGCCTGGTTCGCCGAAGCGCCGACGGACGAGGAGCGGGAGCGCCGAATGCGAGTCGCTGTCCCCGCCGGCCGGACGATGATCGAGGTCCTGGGGGAGGTGGACCGCCGGTACGGCGGAGCGGCTGCCTATCTGGGCGCGCGCGAAAGCCTTGACAGGCTTGTGTTAAGGTTGCGGCCGTGATGGAAGGCAAGACCGTCGGGGAGGCGGCCGCCGGGACCGGCTGGTCGCCGCGGATGCTGCGGTATCTCGAGCGCGCCGGCCTGGTCGTCCCACGCCGCACGGCGGCGGGGTACCGGGCGTATGGGCTGCTCGAGCTCAACCAGCTGCGTTCCCTGCGGCGGCTGCGTCAGCACTTCAACGTCGAGCTCACGGACATCGCGTTCGCCGCTCGGCTGCGGCGCGAGCCCGAGCTGCGCGCTGCGGTCGACTCGTGGCTCGCGGGCACAGAGCTCTCTGCCCTCGACTGGGAGCAACGAAAGCACGAGCGCCTGCTCGTCGCGTAAACGAAAGGACTGCATGGCAACCACCAAACGGCACGACGTCAAGGACATCTCGCTCGCCCCCGAGGGGGTGCGGCGGATCGAGTGGGCCGACCGGCAGATGCCGGTGCTCGCCGCGATCCGCGACCGCTTCGACCGGGAGCAGCCGCTCTCGGGCTATCGCATCTCCGCCTGCCTGCACGTGACCACCGAGACCGCGAACCTCGCGCGCACGCTGAAGGCCGGCGGCGCGGATGTGGTCCTCTGCGCGTCGAACCCGCTGTCGACGCAGGACGACGTCGCCGCTGCGCTCGTCGACGAGTACGACATCGCGGTCTTCGCGATCAAGGGGGAGGACAACGACACCTACTACTCGCACATCGAGGCGGCGGTCGACCACAAGCCGCAGCTGACGATGGACGACGGCGCCGACGTGATCGGCGTGCTCCACTCCGCGCGCCGCGAGCAGCTCGGCGACATCATCGCCGGCACCGAGGAGACGACGACCGGCGTCATTCGCCTGAAGGCGCTCGAGCGCGACGGAGCACTCGGCTTCCCGGTGATCGCCGTCAACGATGCGCAGACGAAGCACCTGTTCGACAACCGCTACGGCACGGGGCAGTCGACGATCGACGGGATCATCCGTGCGACGAACGTCCTGCTCGCCGGCAAGCGGTTCGTCGTGTCCGGCTACGGGTGGGTCGGCCGCGGCGTCGCTTCGCGGGCACGCGGGATGGGCTCGCATGTGATCGTGACCGAGACCGATCCGATGCGTGCGCTCGAAGCCACGATGGACGGGTACGAGGTCCTGCCGATGGAGAAAGCTGCGGTGGTCGGCGACATCTTCTGCACGGCCACCGGCGACAAGTCCGTCATCCGCAAAGAGCACATCGCGCAGATGAAGGACGGTGCGATCCTTGCGAACACCGGTCACTTCAACGTCGAGATCGACATTCCGGGGCTGAAGTCGCTGGCGACGGAAACCCGCGAAGCGCGGGCGTTCGTCGAGGAGTTCACGCTCGACGGCGGCACGCGCATCTATCTCGTCGCCGACGGCCGGCTGGTGAACCTCTCGGCTGCGGAAGGCCACCCTGCGCTCGTGATGGACATGTCCTTCGCGAACCAGGCCCTGTCCGCTGAGTACGCGATCCAGCACGCGGCCGAGCTCGAGCGGAAGGTGTATCCGGTCCCGGTCGACATCGACAAGGAGATCGCGCGCCTCAAGCTCGAGACGATGGGCGTCGAGATCGACAAGCTCACGGAGGAGCAGGAGAAGTACCTGGCCTCGTGGGACGAAGGGACCTAGAACCAGAGGACATCGTCCGGTTCGAGGAGGACGGCCCGAAGGTCGTCCTCCTCGACCAGCGGCGGCTGCCGGACGAGGAGGTCGAGCTCGAGTGCCGGACGGTGGACGAGCTCGTCGTCGCGATCCGCGAGCTGGCGATCCGCGGTGCGCCGGCGATCGGCGTCGCGGCCGCATACGGGCTTGCGCTCGCGGCGGCGCGCGGCGAGGACGTCGGTGCGGCCGCCGCTGCGCTCGCGGGCTCTCGGCCGACGGCGGTCAACCTGACCTGGGCGCTCGCCGAGATGCGCGACGAGCCGACGCCCGCGCACGCGCGGCGACTGCATCAGGAGGAGGTCGGGCGCTGTCGCCGGATGGCCGCTCACGCCGCGGAGCTCTTCGGGCCGCGCTCGCGCGCGCTGACCCATTGCAACGCGGGCGGTCTCGCTACCGGCGGATACGGGAGCGCCGTCGGCGCGCTTCTCGCTGCGTGGGAACGCGGGCTGCTCGCCCACGTGTGGGTGGACGAGACGCGTCCGCTCCTCCAGGGCGCGCGCCTGACGGCATGGGAGCTCGAGACCGCCGGCATTCCCCACGCGGTCATCGTCGATTCCGCGGCGGCGTCGCTGATGGCCGCCGGCGAGGTCGATTGCGTCGTCACCGGAGCCGACCGGATCGCAGCGAACGGCGACACGGCGAACAAGATCGGCACGTACTCGCTGGCGGTGCTCGCCTCGCACCACGAGCTCCCGTTCTACGTCGTCGCGCCGACGTCCACGATCGACCTCGACACGCCGACCGGAGCCGACATCCCGATCGAAGAGCGCTCAGGCGCCGAGCTGACGACGCGCTTCGCAGCGCGGAATCCGGCGTTCGACGTCACGCCGGCCGCGCTGATCACCGCGATCGTCACGGAGCACGGCGTGCGCGAGCCGGTCGCATCATGAAGGCCTTGATCCTCGCGGCGGGCTATGCGACGCGGCTCCGTCCCCTGACGGACGCGATCCCGAAGCAGCTCCTGCCCGTCGGCGGGCGGCCGATGGTCGACTGGATCCTCGACCGGATCACCGAGACGAGCGCCGACGAGATCCACCTCGTCACGAACGCGCGCTTTGCCGCCGACTTCGAGCGTTGGGCGCAAGGAAAGGACGTGCGCGTCCACAACGACGGCACGACGTCGAATGACGATCGCCTCGGTGCGATCGGGGACATCGACTTCGTCGGGCTCGACGACGACCTGCTCGCGATCGCGGGCGACAACCTCTTCGACTACTCCCTGGCGGAGTACGAGTCGTACTGGCGCGCGAAGGGCGGGAGCTGCGTCGCCGTGCACGATGTCGGCGACCGCGACCTCGCGAAGAAGTACGGCATCGTCGACGTGGACGCCGACGACCGCATCGTCGCGTTCGTGGAGAAGCCGGACGACCCGCCGTCGACGCTCGCCGCGACCGCGACTTATCTGTATCGCCGCGAGCACGCCGCGCTCGTCCCGACGTATCTCGCCGAAGGAAATCCTCCCGACCAGCCGGGGAACCTCGTCGCGTGGCTCTACCAGCGCGAGCCCGTCTACGCGTACCGGTTCGCGGGCGAGTGGTACGACATCGGCGACCACGCGCAGCTGCTCGAGGCGGACAACCGCATGCGCCGGCGCGAAGGGCTGCCGGAGCGCGCGGCTTACTCACCGGCGTGAGGGCAGCCAACCTCGGGCTGCGTTTCCTGCTCGAGCTCTGCCTCCTGGCCGCCCACGCCTACGTCGGTCTCCAGGTGAACGTCCTGGTCGCGGTCGTTGCGCCCCTCGCGGCTGCCATCGTGTGGGGTCTGTTCGTGTCGCCGAAGGCGCGCTACCCGTTGTCGTCAGCGCTCTGGCTCGCCGTGCAGGCGGTGCTGTTCGGTGCCGCCGCGATCGGATTGATCGTCGTCGGCACCCCGGTGCTCGGCGTCGTCTTTGCCCTCGCGGTTGTCGCGAATCTCGCGCTCGTGCTCTTCTGGCACCAACGCGACACAGTCACGTGACACGTCTCCGGATACGTTCGAGAGGTCGTGCTCGACCTTTTGCTCCCGCAACGCTGCCTCGTCTGCTCCGCGCCCGGTGGACAGGTATGCGGCGCATGCACGGCTGCGCTCAGGCGCATCGCCCCGCCGACGTGTGAGCGTTGCGGTGCGCCCGCGGCGTGGCCTCTGCGCCGGTGTGCCGAGTGCACGGGTCGCCGTCTCGCGTTCGGGCGCGCGCGTGCGGCCGTCGAGTACGACAGGGCCGTGCGGCGAATCGTCGGCGCCTGGAAGGAACGGGGGCTCAGACGGCTCTCCCGCTGGGCGGCCGCCGTCATCGCCGATTCCCTCGAGCGTCCGGGCGTCGACGACCTGACCTTCGTCCCTGCCGACCGCGACCGGCGACTGCTTCGAGGACACCACCCGGCGGAGGCACTCGCCCGCGAGCTCGGGACGACGTGGGGCGCCACCGTCGAGCCGCTGCTCACACGCGTCCGTGGGTCGCCGCGTCAGCGGGAGCTCACGCGGGCCGAGCGCCGGCGCAATGTCGCCGCGGCGTTCGTCGCGGCCCGGCGTGTCCCGCCCCGGATAGTGCTGGTCGACGACGTCTACACCACCGGAGCCACGGCCAACGCGGCCGCGTCTGCGCTGCGGAAAGGAGGCGCCCGCGAGGTCGAGGTCGTCACGTTCGCCCGTACGATCCGCGTCCGTTGAGGCAGGCGGCCGTCCGCGCCGCCGGCCGGGAACGCTGGAAAAAGCAGCTGGACGCTGCTGAGGCGCCGCTTGCGGCGCCGCCATCAGGCCGTGCGCGCTGCGGCGC
>Ga0075433_10000734_pt1 | contig 22497 bp, 17 predicted proteins | sample RhiMethybrSRZTD2_FD_75299 | JGI IMG/M metagenome (GOLD analysis project Ga0075433, IMG submission 75299) | Populus rhizosphere microbial communities from Tennessee, USA - Rhizosphere MetaG P. TD hybrid SRZTD2 | ecosystem: Host-associated > Plants > Roots > Rhizosphere > Soil | place: USA... | reverse complement strand
GATCGAGCAGGCGCAGCCGGCACTCCTCGCCGGTCCGGTTCTTGCCGATGACTCGCTCGTCGCCCACGCTCTTGAGCGGCTGGGCCGCCGCCGGCGCGGGACCGCCCGATGTCATCCAGGCGACGAGGGCGAGCAGCACGATGGGGGCGAGGCGGGCGACCGGACGTGGCGGCAATGGACGCGGGCTCCTTTCGCGAGTGGCGACGAGTATAGCCCAGCGCCTGGACGGAGATGGGCCCGCGCGGTAGGATCACCGGGCCATGCCCGCGTCCCCTCGCGTTGCGGTCGGTCTCAACATCTGGTCGCGGCTCGTCGAGGACACCTTCCCCTACTACGACCAGACCGTCGCGCCCTTCGACTCCCTCTGGCTGCCCGACCACGTGCAGTACGGCGCCAACAAGGTGGCGGAGGGCTGGACGCTGCTCACCTGGGCGCTGGCGCGCTATCCCGACAAGCTCTGCGGCCACGAGGTGCTCTGCAACAGCTTCCGCAACCCGGCGCACCTGGCGAAGATGGCGGCGACGGCGCAGGCGCTCTCCGGCGGTCGCCTGGTCCTGGGCATCGGCGCGGGCTGGAACGAGGAGGAGTATCGCGCCTACGGCTGGCCGTACCTCACCGCGCGGATCCGCATCGGCCAGCTCGCGGAGGCCATCGAGCTGATCCGCCGCATGTGGGGCGGCGGGCCGATCGACTTTCACGGCGAGCACTACACCGTGACCGGCGCCCACTGCGAGCCGCGCCCGAGCCCGATGCCGCCGGTGATGGTGGGCGGCTCCGGCGAAAAATATCTGCTGCGGGTCGTCGCCCGGCACGCCGACTGGTGGAACTACGTCTGGAAGGGCCCCGAGGCCTACACCCACAAGCAGGAGGTGCTCAAGGGCCACTGCCGCGAGGCCGGCCGTGACTACGACCAGATCCAGCAGGTGGTCCGCGTCGGCATCCTGATCGGGGAGAGCGAGCGCGAGGTCGAGCGGCTCAAGGCCGCCCCGGGGACCCGGTCTCTCGCCGACATCCAGCTGGTGGGGACGCCGGCCCAGGTGACCGAGGCGATCCGCGGCATCATCGCCCAGGGGGCGGACCGGCTCACCGTGAACTTCGCCGACGTGCCCCGGCCGGAGGGCACGTGGCTCTTCGCCGCCGCGGTACTGCCGCACCTGTCGTAGCGTGCGGGCCTAGCGGGCGGGCCCCGCTCTCGTAGGTGCCGCCGAGGGTCTCGAAAAAGTCGGCGAAGTTGTCTTCGCGTTCTTCCCCTCCCCTTCCTTGCCGAACTTGGGCGGCACGCTGCCCGTACAGAGGTCCGCCAGCTCGAGGAGCGAGAACTCGTGGGAGAGCCCGGTCATGCTTGGCTCGATCCGCACAGACGTGCGTCCACTGACCACGTATTCCATAGCAGGATCTGCGCGTCGAGATTGCAGAGGCGTCGATCCTGCCCGCATGGCTCCCGACTCATGGGACTGGAGCCGAACGGACGTAGGTGAATCGGTGCTTGAGACGGAGGAAGGGCTGCTCGAGGAAGCGATACGAGTAAGCAGCGAGCAGTAGGGTGAGCCCGAAGGAAGCCGAAAGCCGGATCGGCCAGGACATAGTATCGACCACGTTGAGGACACCATGGATCACGGGAAAGTGGAAGACGTACAGGCCGAAGGATATCCTGCCGAGATAGACGAGGATCGGGTGGCCGAGGAGCCCAACGGGCGCGGCCACTAACGCGGTGCACACCACGATCGCCAGAATCCCGTCCACCAAGGTATAGGTCCAGATCGGCGGCGAGATCAGCAGCGTCTCGGCCGCGGCCCAGTACCGAATGACCAGGGCGACGAGCGCCCAGGCTGCGCCCACCGACGCTAGCCCAGTCCAGGCCGGAACGCGCCACATCCCCGAGACCCGAGGCCAGAGCCACGCGATCAGAACACCCAATGCCAACGGCTCGAGGCGATCGAACGTATGCATCCACACGGTGTCCTGCGTCGCTCTCGTTTCCAAGAGCCATGCCCTCACTACCACCGACGACCCAATCATGGCCAGGGACACGGCGGGGAGCCATCGACGTCCGCAAGCGGCGAGAATGAGCGGCCAGCAGAAATAGAACTGCTCTTCGACAGCGATACTCCATAGATGCGTCGCAATCGACGTATAGCTGTGGTAAGCGAGTGCCCAGTTACTCGTGAAGGTAAGGAGCCCGAGCACATACCATCCGGGTGGGCGGTGGAGCACGACGAAGATGCCCACGACCAGGAAGTAGAGTGGCCAAATGCGCAGACCCCGGCGGATCCAGAAGGCGAGCACGTGAATCCGACCCGCTGACGCCTGCTCCCGGAGGAGCAGGGAGGTGATCAGGAAACTGCTCAGGATGAAAAAGAGATCGACCCCGAAGGACCCGGCCGCCGCGACGGCTGCGACTGACGGCGATATCGGAGATCGGGACGACGCCGCGAAGTGGAAGAAAAAGACGCCAAGACACGCCAGGCCGCGCAACCCGTCGAGTTGAGGAAAATAAAATCGTCCCGGCGCGAGATCCGGTTCTCGAGGATGGCCAAGAGAGCCGAGGTGGCGGTTCATATGCCGATCCCCAGCTGCACGCAGTGCAGCACGTCCATCCCGGTGTCGGACGCGATGGGCTCGGGGCTCATGCGTGGTGGTGTGCCCTCGATGATGTCGCCTCGGCGCGAACGTGGATTTTGCCGACACTACCAGGCAGGCCCAGCCATCGCAAATACCAATGGATAGTTGGTGTCCTATCCTGGCGTGCGCGCCTAGCGTGCGGGCCTAGCGCGCGGGGACCTGGCCTAGTCCACCGGGTACGGCCCCTCGGCGAACGTCCCCTCGTGGTAGCCCTTGGCGCCGATCGCCTGCGCGAGCGGGCTCCGCCAGTCCGCGCCCGATCGGAGCCGCGCCAGCACCACCCCGAAGTCGTGGCGCGGCCGCCAGCCCAGATCCTGCCGCGCCCGCGCATTGACGTACACCCGGTCGATGCCCGGGAACATCCGCCAGCCGAGGCGCGCGTAGGTCTCCTCGTACCCGGGAAAGAGCCGGCCGACGACCCGCGGAGCGTCGCGCCGGAGCTCTCCCACGTCCGCCGGGGTGAAGGGCGTCGTGGCGCTGATGATGTAGCGCCCGAAGCCGATCGCGGAGCCGCGCTCGAGGGCCAGGCGATGCGCGCTCACCACGTCCTCGATCTCCACCCGTCGGTAGAGGAGCTCGTTCACCTTCGCGTTGTCGTCGGGATACGCCCGGCGGATCTCCGCGCGGTCGTCCTCCTCCGGAAAGAATCGGGACGTCCGCAGTACGACGCAGGGGAGCCCCTGACGTCGATGAGCGAGCTCGCACAGGCTCTCCGCCGCGACCTTGGTCACCCCGTAGATGTTCCTCGGGACCGGGACGACCTCCTCGGTGATCCACGCGGCCGGATCCGGCGGCGCCGGCTCGAGCGCGGCCCCGAAGGCGCTGGTCGTGCTCGTGAAGACGAAGCAGCCCACCGCCGCCGACACCGCCTCCTCCAGGAGAACGAGGGTTCCGGTCACGTTCGTGTCGACGAAGGCCTGGGGCGCGTGGGTCGCCACGTGCGGCTTGTGGAGTGTGGCCGCGTGCACGATGGCCCCGGCGCCGCGCAGGCACTCCCGGACGAACGGCCGATCCACGACCGACCCCACCGCGTCGGTCAGCCGAGAGGCGCGCCGGTCGATCCCGAGCACGTCCCGGCCCGCGTTCCGCAGCGTCAGCACCAGCGCTTCCCCCAGGTGGCCGGCACTGCCCGTGACCACGATCCTCATCGGCCCGCAGCGTACCCAGGCCATCCGAGCCCACGCAACCCGGCCCGCGGAGCGCCGGCGGAAACTCCAACTCGGTAGCTTCTTCTCACGACGCGGGGCTTCGATGACCGGGGAGCGCGATTTTCCTGCGGATCGCGCGGGCCGCCGCACGGCATGTCGGTTGCAGCGGTCGCGGGCATGGCTCGACCACACCTCGACTCACTGCGAGACCGGATCGTGCGTCCGGCCGTCTTCTTCCCGCTGCTGGCGGTGCTGGCCGTGCTCGCGGTGTGGGGGGTCATCCAGGTCGGCCTCGCGGCCACCGACCGATGGGATCGGAGCGTGGCGGCGCGCATCGAGTACTATCGCGCCCACCAGCCCACCGTGCTGGTGAGCCGGTACGAGGAGCGCCTGCGGGCGGTGCGGGTCGCGCTCCGCAAGCGCGGCTACGACGCCGGCCCGACCGGAGCCGCCATGGGCCCGCCCACCGCCGAGGCGCTGCGCTCCTTCCAGCGGCGCCAGGGCCTGCCGGTCACGGGTCGGGCCGATCAGCCGACGGTGACCGCGCTCGGCCTCGAGCCCTAGCCGCCTCCGCGGGTACAGGTGACGCCGGCGCGGGTGCTATCATGCCCGCGGTCATGGAGCCCCCCGCCCCCGGGCAGTCCGCGAGCCTCGCGCTCTGGGAGCGCGCCCGCCGGGTCATGCCGGGCGGCGTCTACGGCCATCAGAACGGCGCGGCCCTCGGCGAGGGCCACCCCCGCTTCCTCGCCCGCGCGGAGCGCTCTCGGGTGTGGGACGTCGACGGCAACGAGTACGTCGACTGGATGTGCGCCTATGGCCCGATGATCCTCGGCTACGGCCATCCCGCGGTGGAGTCGGCGGTCGCCGAGCAGGTCGCGGCGGGCGACTGCCTGCCCCTGCCGGGCCCGCGCATGGTCGAGCTGGCCGAGCGGCTCGTCGCGCTCACCCCGCGCGCCGACCTGGTCGTCTTCGGCAAGAACGGTGCCGACGCCACGAGCTGGGCGGTGGACGTGGCCCGCGCCCACACCGGCCGGCCGCGCGTCGTCCGCGCGCGCGGCGCCTACCACGCGGCGCGCCCGTGGGCCCTCCCCCACCTCCCCGGCGTGCCCGCTCACCATCGGGACGAGCTGCTCGAGTTCCCGTGGAACGACCTCGACGGGCTGCGGGCCTGCTTCGCGGCGCACCCGGGCGAGATCGCGGTGGTCATGACCACCCCGTTCGACCACCAGACCGGCGCCGCGCCCGCGCCCGGCTTCTTCGCGGGGCTCCGCGCGCTGTGCGACGAGCACGGCGCCCTGTTCGCGATGGACGACGTGCGCGCCGGATTCCGCTTCAACCTGGGTGGCTCCTGCGAGCACTGGGGCGCGGAGCCGGACCTCATCTGCTACTCCAAGGCGATCGCCAACGGTCACCCTCTGTCCGCCGCCCTGGCCCGCGAGGCCCTGCGCGGAGCGGCCGAGCGCGTCTACTTCACCGGCTCCTTCTTCTTCGCGAGCGGTGCCTTCGCGGCCGCGCTCGCCACCCTCGCGGTGCTGGCGCGCACCGACGCCATCGGCCACATCCGGCGCATCGGGGGCCTGCTGGTCGACGGGCTCGCGGAGCAGGCCCGACGCCACGGGGTGCCGCTCCTCCCCGCGGGTCAGCCCGCGATGCCGGTGATCCGCTTCGCCGACGATCCGGAGCGCGCGCGGATCCGCCGCTGGTGCTCGCTCGTGACGCAGGGCGGAGCCTACGCGCACCCGGCCCACAACTGGTTCGTGTCGGCGGCCCACACCGAGGAGGACGTCGGCCGCACCCTGGAGGCCTCCGAGCGCGCGTTCCGGACGGTCGCGGCGGAGGGCTGAGTTCAGCGGGCGCGGAGACGGAGCACGCTGATGGAGTGGGCCGGGCAGACGTAGTCGAGGCCGCCGCTCCGCGCGGTGGCCGCGCGCTCGCGCACGTCGACCCGGGTGGGGTGCTCGAACGAGTTTGTGGCCGACACGTCCGGCCCGTTGACCTCCGAGACGCTCACCGCCCCCGTCACGTCCGCGCCGGCGACCTCGATGCTCGCGGGCTGCTCCCGGTCGCGGTCCCGGTTGACCAGCGCCACCGTGATCTCGCGCCCCGCCTCGTCGCAGCTCGCCACCGCGTCGATCAGGGAGAACGGCCCCAGGTCCGAGACGTGGTGCACGCGCCCACCCCCCACGTCGGTCTCCTGCTCGGGCGGCAGGGTGTAACGCGGGCCGTCCACGTGGGTATCGAGGGCCACCGGGCGGGTGTGCTCGGCGTAGAGGCGGAGGGGGTGGTAGATCGTCTGGAGGAACAGTCCCTGGCGGCTCGTGAAGATCGGAGCGATCGCGTTCACGAGCTGGGCGAAGTTGGCCATCCGCACCACGGAGCAGTGCCGGATGAACCCGTGCAGGTAGGTCGCGACCGCGAGCGCGTCGGTGAGGGTGTAGCGCTCCTCCACCCCGCCCACCCGATCCTCGTGGCTGCGCGTCCGCCACCACACGTTCCACTCGTCGAACGCGATGTGGATCGGGTGCGCGATCTGCCGCATGTGCCGCACCCGCTCGATCAGCGCGGCGCAGATGCGCACCGCGCGCTCCGCCTGGTGCGACTGCATGACGGTGGTGTAGTGGTCGACGCCGCCGGTGTAGAGGTGGATCGAGTGGAAGTCGACCATCTCCGCGAGGCCGTCGAGCACCACCTCGTCCCACCGGCTCCAGCCGTTCGCCCCGCAGCCCACCAGCTGGATGGTCGGGTCGGTACGCTTCATTACCATGCTGAAGGCGCGCGCCTTCTTCACGTAGTCCTGCGCCTCGAGGCTGCCGATCTGCCAGCCGCCGTACATCTCGTTGCCGAGCCCCCAGTAGCGCACCCGGTGCGGCTCGGGGTAGCCGTGGCTTCGGCGCAGGTTGGCCCACGAGGTGTCACCGGTGCCGTTGCAGTACTCGACCCAGGCCTGCGCTTCGTCCATCGTTCCGGAGCCCATGTTCACGCAGATGATGGGCTCGGTCCCCAGCTCGTGGCAGTACTCGATGAACTCGTTGGTGCCGAAGCGGTTCGACTCCTCGGCGTACCACGCGAGCTCGCTGCGCCGGGGACGCGACGCCTTCGGTCCCACCCCGTCGAGCCAGTGGTAGCCGCTCACGAAGTTGCCGCCCGGCCAGCGGAGCACCGGGAAGCGGAGCGGCCGCGCCGCCTCGAGGACATCGAGACGAAACCCGCGCACGTCGGCGAGCGGGGAGCCTTCCTCGTAGATGCCGCCGTAGATGCAGCGGCCGAGATGCTCGATGAACTGGCCGAAGATGCGCGGGTCCACCGTGCCGATGCGCCGCCGCAGGTCGATGCCGATGCGCGTGGTCATGGCGCCAGAGTCTAGGAGCGGCGCGGAGACGTGTCAATTTGACAGTGCGACGCGCGGGGCCGTACAGTCTCGCCCGGAGGATACGACATGAGCGGGCACGACAACGGAGTCGCAGGCGTCAACGGCAGTGCCGGGGCCGCGCCGGGCGTGCGGCGCGCGCGGGTCAGCCGTCGCGCCTTCGTGGCCGGCGCGGGCGCGGTCTCGGTGGCCGCGTGGGCCCGCCGGGCCGCCGCGCAGCCCAAGCCCACCATCACCTACTGGAACGGCCTCACCGGGGCCGACGGCAAGGTGATGGACGAACTGATCGACCAGTTCACCCGCGACAGCGGCATCCGCATCGAGCAGCAGCGCCTGCCGTGGGCCGACCTCTACGCCAAGCTGCAGGTCGCGGTGCCGGCCGGGGAAGGCCCCGATCTGGCCCTCATCCACACCGTCGAGGTCCCGCACTTCGCCAGCGACGCTGTGCTCGAGGTGATCGACGACGGCACCGCCGCCGGCAAGGGCTTCCGCGGCGAGGACTACCTGCCCGCCACGTGGCAGGGCGGCACCTTCCAGGGCAAGCGCTACTCGCTGCCGCTCGACGTGCCCCAGCACATCCTCTACATGAACGTGAAGGTGATGAAGGACGCGGGCCTCACCGGCTCGGACGGCCGCCCGCGGGTGCCCGCGAGCCGCGACGAGCTGGTGACGATGGCCAAGCGCATCGCGACCAAGGCCGACACCTTCGGCTTCGCGATCGGCACCGTGAGCCCGGGCCGCTACACGTGGGGCTTCCACAACCTGCTCTGGCAGAACGGGGCGAACGTCTACGGGCCGGATCTCAAGAAGGCGGGCGTCGCCGAGCCCGCCGCGCTCGAGGTCGCCGAGTTCTGGGCCGCACTCGAGGGCCAGCTCAAGATCGCCCCGCCTGCCAACGCCAATTGCCGCGACGCCTTCATCGCGGGCAAGCTCGGCATGTGGATGGCCGGCTCCTGGAACTTCACCGGCCTGCGCGAGGCAAAGGTGGAGTTCGTGGCGGTGCCGGTCCCGCGCCTGTTCAAGCAGGCGGTGGTCTGGGCGATGCCCCACCAGTACACCTTCCCCAAGCCGAAGGCGGCCGACCGCGCCAAGCGCGACGCGGCGTGGGCCCACGTGCGCTGGATGACCGATCACGTGGCGGAGTGGACGCTCAAGGCGGGCCAGGTCTCGGCGAGCCGCAAGGCCCACTCGGACCCGCGCGTCACCGCCGACCCGGTGCTGCGCGCGCTGCTGGCCCAGGCGCCGACCTGGCAGGTGGGCCAGCCCACTCCCAAGTGGGTGGCGGCCGAGAATCTGACGCGCCCGGTGATCGAGGCGGTCTACACCGGCCAGAAGCCCGCGAAGGCGGCGATGGAGGATCTGGCCCGCCAGATCAACGCGCTGCCCGACTAGCGTGTCGCGCCAGACGCGGGTCGCCTGGAGTTTCCTGGCGCCGGGTCTCCTGCTCTTCGCGGTCTACCGCCTCTACCCGCTCCTCGAGGGCCTGCGCCTCTCCTTCACCAACGCACGGCTCGGGCGCCCGACCCAGCAGTGGATCGGCCTCGCCAACTACACCCGCCTGCTCGAGGACACCCGCTTCCAGGTGAGCCTCTGGAACACCGCGTTCTACACGGTAGCCAGCACGCTGCCGATCCTCGCGGTCCCGCTCGTGCTGGCCCTGGCGCTGAACCGCGGCCGCCTGAAGAACCTGCTGCGGAGCGTCTTCTTCTTCCCGTTCACGCTCTCGGTGGTCACCGTCGGCCTCGCCTGGCTCTGGCTGCTCGACCCGGTGGTGGGCCCGTTCAACTACTACCTGCGCGCGCTCGGCGCGCCCGCGCGCTCCTGGCTCGCCGAGCCGCACACCGCGATGTGGGCGATCATCCTCACCACCGTCTGGTGGGTGACCGGCTACTACCTGGTGGTGTACCTGGCCGGGCTCCAGGACATCCCGCGCGAGCTCTACGAGGCGGCCGCCCTCGACGGCGCCTCCGGCGGCCGCGCGTTCTGGGCCATCACCCTGCCGCTGCTCCGCCCGGTGCTGCTCTTCGTGGTGGTGACCCACGTGATCGGCTCGTTCCAGCTCTTCGGCCAGGTGTTCGTCCTCACCAGCGGCGGCCCCGGCGACGCCACCCGCACCGTGGTCCAGCACCTCTACGAGACCGCGTTCCAGAACTTCTTCCAGTTCGGCGCCGCCTCCGCCATGGCGTGGGTGCTCTTCGCGGTCATCCTCGCCTTCTCGCTGCTCCAGTTCCGCCTGCTGCGCGGCCACACCGAGTACTGAGCGATGGCGCGCGCGGGCCGCCCGCTCGACCGGCAGCGCTGGGCCCTCACCGCGGCCCTGCTCGCCCTCGCCGTCCTCTGGCTCTCCCCGATCGCGTGGGTGGTGGTGACCTCGCTCAAGCCGAGCGAGAACATCATCCGGCTCCCGCCCGAGTGGGTCCCGTGGCCCGCGACCGGCGCCCACTACGCCGAGGTGCTGTGGGGCTCCTCGCGCACCGCGCGGATCGGGCGCGCCTTCGCCAACAGCCTGATCGTCGCCACCGGCAGCGTGGTGGTGACGCTCGCCACCAGCGCGATGGCCGCCTACCCGCTCGCCCGCATGCGCTTCCCGGGGCGCGATCTGGTCTTCGCGATCCTGGTGGGCAGCCTGATGATCCCGAACGCGGTGCTGCTGGTTCCCCAGTACGTGCTCACCCAGCGGCTCGGCTGGCTCAGCACCTACCAGGGCCTGATCGTGCCGGAGGCGGCGATGCTCTTCGCGTTCGGAGTCTTCCTCCTGCGTCAGTTCTTCCTGACGATGCCGCGCGAGCTGGAGGACGCGGCCCTCATCGACGGCGCAGGTCCATGGCAAGTCTTCTCTCGGATCGTTCTGCCGCTCTCGCAGCCGGTGCTGGCCGCGCTCGCGATCTTCGCCTTCCGGTCGGCGTGGAACGACTTCCTGTGGCCGCTCATCGCGGTGAACAAGCCGGAGATGTTCCCGCTGCCGGTGGCGCTCGCGCTGCTGCGCAGCGCCTACAGCTCGGAGTCCTACGGACCGATCATGGCGGGGGCGGCGCTGAGCGCGCTGCCGCTCCTGGTGGTGTTCATCGTGGCCAACCGGCGCATCGTGGAGGGCGTGCGCCTGAGCGGCCTCAAGGGCTAGGCGTCGAGGACCTCGCGCACCCGGCGGCTCAGGCCGTCCGGGGTGAACGGCTTGGCGAGGAACGCGCCCCCGAACTCGCCCCCGCTCTGGAGCGCCAGGGCGGACCCGGTGTAGCCCGACATGAACAGCACCTCCATGCCGGGCCGGCCCGCCTGGATCCTGGCCGCGAGCTGGGGCCCGTTCATCTCGGGCATGACCACGTCGGTGAGCAGGAGGTGGATCGCGTCGGCGTGGCGCTGGTGGATCTGGATCGCCTCGAGCGGCGAGGCGGCCTCGAGCACGGTGTAGCCCTGCACGGTCAGGATCTCGCGGGCCAGCGTGCGCAGGTTCGGGTCGTCCTCCACCAGCAGCACGGTCTCCGAGCCGCGCAGCCGTGTGCCCGGCGCCTTGGCCGGCTCCGCGGCCTCGACCGGCGCCGCCACCGCGGGCAGGTACACCTTGAAGGTGGCGCCGTGGCTCGGCTCGCTCTCCACCTCGATGAGTCCGCCGCTCTGCTTCACGATGCCGTACACGGTGGCCAGCCCGAGCCCGGTCCCCTTGCCCACCTCCTTGGTGGTGAAGAACGGCTCGAAGATCTGGGCGCGAGTGGCCGCGTCCATCCCGTGCCCGCTGTCGGTCACCGATAGCATCACGTAGGGGCCCGGCTCCAGGTCCGGCCAGCGTCGCGCCGCGGCCGCGTCGAGCGTGACGTTGGCGGTCTCGAGCGTGAGCCGGCCCCCGCGTCCCATCGCGTCGCGCGCGTTCACCGCGAGGTTCAGGATCACCTGCTCGAGCTGCCCTGGGTCGGCCTTCACGTGGGCGAGCCGCGGCCCCGCGGTGACCGAGATCTCGATGTGCTCGCCGATGAGCCGCCGGAGCAGGGGCTCGATCCCGCTCACCGTCTCGTTCAGGTCGAGCACCCGCGGCTCCAGCACCTGCTTGCGGCTGAAGGCGAGCAGCTGGTGGGTCAGGCGGGCCGCGCGCTCCGCCGCGCCCCGCACCAGCTCCACCTCCCGGCGCAGCGGATCGTCCGGTCCGAGCTTGCCCAGCATCAGGTAGCAGCGCCCGCCGATCACGGTGAGCAGGTTATTGAAGTCGTGGGCCACCCCGCCCGCGAGCTGGCCGACCGCCTCCATCTTCTGGGCCTGCCGCAGCTGGGACTCGAGCTGCCGCCGCTCGGTGATGTCGGAGAAGCTCCACTCGTGGTGGGCGATGATCCCCGCCGGGTTCCGCACCGGCCGCACGTTGACGCTCACCCAGATCACCGCCCCGTCCTGCCGCCGGCCCTGGACCTCCAGGTTCTGGAGGGACTCGCCCCGCGCGAGCGCGCCCATCACCCGGGCGCGGTCGGCGCCCTCCGCGTAGAGGTCGGCCACGCTGGCGTCGAGGAGGGCGGACACGCTCGCGTACCCCGCGATCCGCGCCGCCGCCGCGTTGGCCGCGAGGATGCGGCCGTCGGGGAGCGAGCGGATCAGCCCGACCGGAGCGCCGTCGAAGAGCTCGTGGTAGCGGGTCTCGGCCGCGCGCGCCGCCGCGCGCTGACGGGCGTGGTCGATGGTGCTGCGCACCGCGGCGGGCAGTCGCAGGAAGCGCCGCGGATCCTTCAGCACGTAGTCGTCCAGACCCTTGCGGAGCGCCTCGACCGCGATCTCCTCGCTGAGGGTGCCGGTGCACAGGATCACCGGGCAGTCCGGCCACTGGGATTTGAGCGAATCGAGCAGGGCGAAGCCGTCGGTGAAGCCGAGGCCGTAGTCGGTGATGACCAGGTCGTAGGGCCCCGCCTCGATGGCCCGGGCGAGCGACGCGGGGTCGCCGACCTCGGAGATCTCGAGCTCGGCGAACTCGCGGGTCAGCGCCCGCCGGATGAGCAGGCGGTCGTCCGGGTTGTCGTCGACCAGGAGCAGCCGGAAGCGGTCGTCGAGCGCGGTCAACTCTGCCGGATCTCCGGGTGCTCGTTGAGCACCAGCCAGTAGAGGTTGATGCTCTTCACCATCTCGAGGAGGGCCTCGAAGCCCACCGGCTTGGTGAGATAGGAGTTCACTCCGATGTCGTAGGCCCGGTTGACGTCCACCGACTCGCGGGAGGAGGTGAGCACCACCACCGGCAGCCGTTTCACGGTGGACTCACGGCGCACCCACTCGAGCACCTCGAGCCCGGAGCGGCGGGGCAGCTTGAGGTCGAGCAGCATGAACACCGGCAGCGGGAACTTGGCCCGGTCGCTCCACGGCGGGGCCCCGCTCAGGTAGGCCACCGCCTCCTCCCCGTCGCTCACGTGCTGCACCGGGTTGGCCAGGTTGGCCTTGCGGAACGCGCGCTGGATGAGGAGGGCGTCGTCCGGCGAATCCTCCACTAACAGAATTGGCAGGGCGGGCGCGTTCATGCCGCGGGCGCCTCCGCCTCGCGCAGGTCGACCCAGAAGCGACTCCCGGTCCCGGGCTCGGACTCGACCCCGGCCTGGCCGCCCAGGCGCAGGGCGCCCTTCTGCACGATGGCGAGCCCGATCCCGGTGCCCGGATACTGCTGCAGGCCGTGCAGCCGCTCGAACGCGCGGAAGATCCGCTCGCGGTGCTCCGCCGCGATGCCGATGCCGTTGTCCTCCACCCAGAGGCGGACCCGGCCTGGCGCACGCTCGGCGTGGATGCGGACCCGGGGCGGCGCCTCCGGCCGGGTGAACTTGAGCGCGTTGGTCAGCAGGTTGTCCACGATCTGGCCTAGCACCGCACGGTGGGCGAGCACCCGTCCCAGCGGCCGCTCGACCGCGATCTCGCCGCCGCGCTCCTTGACCTCCCGCTCCAGCGGCCCGCACGCCTCGTCGACCACCGTCTCGAGGCTCACCGGGTCGAGCGCGATCTCGGTGCGGACGAGGCGGCTGTAGGCGAGCAGGTCCTGGATCAACGCGTCCATCTGCCGGCTCGCGCCCACGATCCGCCGCGCGTAGTCGTGGCCGGTGGCGTCGAGGCGGTCGCCGTAGTCCTCGAGCAGCGCCTCGGAGAAGCCCTGCATGGCCCGCAGCGGCGCGCGCAGGTCGTGCGAGATCGAGTAGCTGAAGGCGTCGAGCTCCCGGTTCACCGCGTCGAGCGCGCTCACCTGCAGCGCGAGGGCCGCGTTCAGCGCCTCGATCTGCTCGCGCGCGTTGCGCCGCTCGGTCACGTCGAGCACGAGGGCCTCGAAGGCCGGCTGGCCGTCGTCCTCCAGCTCCACCGACGTCATCGATACCCAGATCACCTCGCCGTTCTTCCGGCGAAAGCGCACTTCCTGGTCGACCAGCCCGCCCCCCGGCGCGACGCCGGCGATGATGCGCTCCCGATCCGCGAGATCCACGTAGAGGTCCCGCGCGTTCAACCCGAGCACCTCCTCGCGCGAGCCGTAGCCCAGGATCCGCGCCATCGCCGGGTTGCACTCGAGCACGGTGCCGTCGGCCCGTCGGGTGCGCGCCATCCCGGCCAGGTTGCGGTCGAAGAGCTGCCGGTAGCGCGCCTCCGCCGCCCGGCGCCCGCGATCCATCCGCCGCCGGCGCTCGACTTCGCGGCCGATGAGCAGGATGGAGCCGAGCGTGATCATCACCACCACCACGCTCCCGCTCGCGATGATCCACCGCGTGCGGGAGGCCATCGCGGAGGCGGTCACCACCCGGGTGTCCAGCAGCATGCGCTCCGCCGCCCGCATCTCGTCGATCAGCCCCCGGATGGACGTGTCGAGCCCCGAGCCGCCGGTCAGGCGGACCCGCTCCGCGGCGGCGTCCCGGCCCTGCTCGCGGCGGAGCGCGCTCGTCTCCTGGAGCGTCAGCAGCCGCTCCGCGACGAGCGGCTCGAGACGGGCCAGCCGCTCCTGCTGCTCGGGATTGTCGGCGGTGAGCCGCCGGAGCGCGGCGAGGCTGCTCTCCGCGCGCTGCATCCCCGACCAGTAGGTCGCGAGGAAGCGCTCCTCCCCGGTGAGCACGTAGCCGCGCACCCCGGTCTCCGCGGTGATGACCCCTCCCAGCAGCGACTCGAGGGTCGCGAGCACCTCGTGGGTGTGCCCCACCCAGGCGCTCGTATCGACCAGGATCCCGACGCTTCGGTAGGAGACGAGTGTGACGGCCCCCAGCACCGCCAGGGCCAGAGCGACGGCGAGGGTGATCCGGGCACGGATGGGAATCCGGGTCGGGTCTGCGGTGAGCGGCATCCTGACTTAAAAGTTAGCACGCGGCCCGGTTTAACCCTTCGAGCCTCGGAAACTAACGCGTCGCGGTAAGAAGACGGGGCTCGGCCCGGCTCACCGCCCGTCCTGCTCCAGGATCTGTTGCAGCCGCTCGCGCGGCACCGCGATCTGCACGCCGGCCCGCTCCTCCTCCAGCAGCATGAAGCTGCTGGAGTCGCGATCGCCCCACCCGCGGTTGAGCGCCTCCGTGATCTCCTCGAGGGCCAGGTTTGCCAGGCGCATCGGCACGCCGTGCTCGCGCCCGAGCGCGGTGGCGAGCGAGACGTCCTTGTGACCCAGCCGCAGGGCAAACGACGGCGGCTCGTACTGGCCGGGCAGGAACTTGTCGACCAGCACGTCGAAGGTGCGCCGCCGTCCGGTCGCGCCCTGCCGCACCGCCTGCCACAGCAGCTCGGGTGCCACGCCCGCCTTCACGCCCATGCTGAAGACCTCGGCGAGCACGGTGCGGATGGTGAAGCTCGCGCAGTTGTGGACGAGCTTGGCCACCGCGCCCGCGCCGATCGGACCCACGTAGTAGGGCTGGTCGCCCATCGCCTCGAGCAGCGGGCGGTGCCGATCGAAGAGCGCGCGATCGCCGCCCACCCAGATCGCGAGCCGCCGGGTCTTCGCTCCCACCGGGCCGCCGCTGACCGGGGCGTCCAGCACGTCGACCCCGCGGGCCGCGAAGAGCCCGTGCAGCCGCCGCACCAGGGCCGGGGCGTTGGTGGTGAGGTCGAAGAGCGCGGTGCCCGCGCGCATGCCGTGGATGAGCCCGTCCGGGCCCAGGGCCACCTGCTCCACCTCGGGAGGCCCGGGCAGCGAGGTGAACACCACGTCCGCGTCCTCCGCGAGCGCCCGCGGGCTGTCCTTCCAGGCCGCTCCGGCGGCCAGGTGCGGCGTCGCGGCGGCCCGTCGCACGTCGTGCACCGCGAGCGCGTGGCCGGCCGCCTGGAGGTTGGACGCCATGCTGGCGCCCATGATGCCGAGACCGATGAATCCGACTCTCATGTCGAGGGTCCTCCCGGCGGCATCTTGGCACAGCCGCCGGACCGTTTGCTTGACTCGCCGGCCGGGTCGGCCTAGATTCTCTCCCGGGAGGCGAGCCCAATGGCGCTGACATTCCGCAAGCTTCACCCCTGCTTCGCCGCCGAGGTCAGCCCGGTCGACCTGAAGACCGTCCGCGACGAGGCGACGCTCGCCCGCATCCGCTCCGGCATGGACGAGTTCGCGGTCCTGGTCTTCCGCGACCAGATCTGGAGCGACGCCGAGCACCTCGACTTCGCCCAGCGGCTCGACGGACGGCTGCACACTAAGCTCGGGATCAGCGCGCTCCAGAAGAACCGCTTCGGCAACGAGGCCCTCGGCGACATCTCGAACCTCGACGAGAGCGGCGAGATCATGAAGTCGGACAACCGCCGGCGCATGTACGGCCTCGGCAACCGGCTCTGGCACACCGACGCCTCGTTCCAGGACCCGCCCGGCCGTTACTCCATGCTCTCCGCCAAGGTGGTGCCGCCGGTGGCGGCGGACACCGAGTTCGCCGACATGCGCGCGGCCCACGACGCGCTGCCCGAGGAGGAGAGGGCGCGGCTCGAGGGCCTGCGGGTGCACCACTCGATCGCCTACTCGCGCCAGACCCTCGGCTTCGAGTTCTCGGAGAACGAGCAGGAGGCGCTGAAGGGGGCGATCCATCCCCTCGTGCGCACGATCCCGCGCTCGAACCGCCGCTCGCTCTACCTCGCCTCGCACGCCTCGCGGATCATCGACTGGCCGGTGCCGGAGGGGCGCCTCCTCCTGCGCGAGCTGATCGAGCACGCCACCCAGCCGCGCTTCGTGTACCGGCACCAGTGGCGGGTGGGCGACCTCGTGATCTGGGACAACCGCGCCACCATGCACCGCGCCCGCCCGTTCGACGACGCTCGCTACCGACGCGAGCTGCGCCGCGTGACCACTCTCGACGTGGAGCAGCCGGCGGCCGTGACCACCGGGTCCTGACCGGCCCCTCCCGCCGCCGCCCGCCCGCGCTCCGTCCGCCCGATGCGCACGCCCTACGAGCCCCGGAACCGACGGCGGATCCTCTGCATCTCGCCGCGCTACGCGCCCTCGTTCGGCACGTTCCACTACTCCTACCCACTCTTCGGCGGCCGCATCCGCGCCTTCATGCCGCCCCAGGGGCTGCTGGTGGTGGCGGCCTACCTGCCGCAGTCGTGGGAGGTGCGCTTCGTCGACGAGAACTCGGGCCCGGCCACCGTGGACGACCTCGCGTGGGCCGACGCGATCTTCCTCTCCGGCATGCACGTGCAGCGCCCGTTCATCGAGGACGCGATCGCGCGCGCCCACCGCGCCGGCAAGCCGGTGGTGCTGGGCGGCCCGTCGGTGTCGGGCTGCCCCGAGCACTATCCGGACGCCGACCTCATCCAGGTCGGCGAGATGGGCGACTCGACCGACGCCATCATCGGGTGGCTCGACGAGCACGCGGACCGTCCCCGCGCCCAGCTCCGCTTCGACACCGAGACCCGCCTGCCCCTGACCGACTTCCCGCTCCCCGCCTATCACCTGATCCGGCTGCCCCAGTACTTCATCTCGAGCGTCCAGTTCTCGAGCGGCTGCCCCTACTCGTGCGAGTTCTGCGACATCCCCGCGCTCTACGGCCGCAACCCCCGGCTCAAGTCCCCGGCGCAGGTGCTCGCGGAGCTCGACGCCCTGGTGGCGGGCGGGGCGCTCGCGATCTACTTCGTGGACGACAACTTCATCGCCAACCAGAAGGCCGCGCTGGAGCTGCTCCCCCACCTGGTGCAGTGGCAGCGGCGCCATCGCTTCCCGGTGCGCTTCGCCTGCGAGGCCACCCTCAACATCGCCAAGAACGAGCGGGTCCTCGGCCTCATGCGCGACGCCGGCTTCCAGGTGGTGTTCTGCGGCATCGAGACCTTGGAGCCGGCCGCCCTCCGCTCGATGTCCAAGGACCAGAACCTCCGCATGCCGATCCTCGACGCGGTGCGGAAGCTCAACGACTACGGCTTCGAGGTGGTCTCCGGCATCATCCTGGGCCTCGACACCGACACTCCCGCCACCGCCGACCACCTGATCGAGTTCATCGAGGCCTCGCAGATCCCGATGCTCACGATCAACATCCTCTACGCGCTGCCCAAGACCCCGCTCTGGGAGCGCCTCGCCGCCGAGGACCGCATCCTCCCCCAGGGCGGCCGCGAGTCCAACGTGGTATTCCGGCTGCCCGAGGAGACGGTGATCGCGATGTGGCGCCGCGCCATCGGGGCCGCCTACGCGCCGGAGGCCATCTACCGCCGCTTCGCCCACAACCTGGCCCACACCTTCGCCCGGCGTCCCTCGTATCCGCGCAACCCGCGCCGGTCGCGCCGCTTGCTCTCCGGCCTGGCCCTGCTCGGGCGGATCGTCTGGCGCGTCGGCGTCCGCGGCGACTACCGCCGCACCTTCTGGCGGGTGGCGGGCCCCGCCCTGCGCCGCGGCCAGCTCGAGGAGCTGATCCAGGCCGCGGTGGTCAGCTATCACCTGATCGAGTTCACGCGCCAGTGCCTTCGCGGCGCCCACGAGGCCTCGTTCTACGCCCCCCGCGTGCCGACCGCGCCCTCCGCGCCGTCGCGGCCGCTCCGCCTCCCGCGGCCCGGCCTCGAGCGCGAGGGCGCCTCGCGCTGAGCGCGAGACAGGAGACTCCCATGTCGAACGCCGCCGACCGGCCCTCCCTGGTCCGTCAGGACCTGGACAACGTCATCCACCCGATCGTTCCCCACAAGCAGCTCGAGCAGCAGCAGCTCGTCATCGTCTCGGCCAAGGACTCCACGGTGGTCGACGCCGACGGGCGCGAGTACCTCGACGGCATGGCCGGGCTCTGGTGCGTGAACATCGGCTACGGCCGCACCGAGCTGGCCGAGGTGGCCGCCGACCAGATGCGCGAGCTCTCCTACTACCCGCACACCGCGATGAACCGGCCCGCCGCCGCGCTCGCCGAGAAGGTCAACGCGCTGCTGGGCGGGGACAACCACGTCTACTTCGTGAGCTCGGGCTCCGAGGCCAACGAGGCCGCGTTCAAGTTCGCCCGCCAGTACGGGCGCCACGAGTTCCCACAGCAGAACCGCTACAAGACCATCAGCCGCTACTACGCCTACCACGGCACCACCCTCGCCACCCTGGCCGCGGGGGGCATGGGCGACCGCAAGATGAAGTTCGAGCCCCTCGCCGGCAACGACTTCGTCCACGTGGCGCCGCCCTACTGCTACCGCTGCCCGTTCGGCCTCGAGCCGACGAGCTGCGAGCTGGCCTGCGTCAAGAACATGGAGACCACCATCCAGGGCGAGGGGCCGGAGACGGTCGCCGAGGTGCTCATCGAGCCGGTGATGAGCGCGGTGGGCGTGGCGGTGCCGCCCGACGGCTACCTGCCCGCGGTGGCGGACCTCTGCAAGAAGCACGGGGTGCTGCTGCACGTCGACGAGGTGATCAACGGCTTCGGGCGGACCGGGCGGCTCTTCGCGCACGAGCACGCCGGCATCAAGCCGGACATCGTCACGGTGGCCAAGGGCATCTCGAGCGCCTACCTGCCGATGGCCGCGACGGTGGTGCGCAACACCGTCTTCCAGTCCTTCCTGGGCGACCCGGCCGAGAACCGGCAGGTCAACCAGGTGAACACCTACGGCGGCCACCCGGTGGCGGCGGCGGTCGCGCTGCGGAACATCGAGATCCTGCTCCAGGAGAAGCTCGCCGAGCGCTCCGCCGAGAACGGCGCGTACCTGCTCGACGGGCTCCGGACCCTCACCCGGCACAAGTGGGTGGGCGACGTGCGCGGCAAGGGGCTCTACGCGGGCGTGGAGCTGGTGACCGACCGCGCCTCGAAGGCGGTCATGCCCCAGTTGCAGATCAAGCGAATCACCGAGCGCTGCCAGGAGCTGGGGGTGATCGTGGGCCGCTCCGGCGGCGGCCGGCACCTCGGCAACACCCTGGTGCTGGCGCCTCCGCTCGTGCTCACCCGCGCCGAGATCGACCGCATCGTCTCGGTGCTCGACCGCGTGATCCCCGAGATCTGCCCGGAGGCCGCCGCGTGATCGCCACCTTCCCGCATCATCGACTCCACGGTAGCCATCGTGAAGTCGGCGGACAGCACGGCGAGGCCCTGCGGGCCTTGATCCGCGTCCACCTCGAGCTGATCTACACCCAGGGCGCGCAGCGCTCCCGGCTCGCTCCCGAGACCGCGCGCCGCTGGGCGCTCGCGTTCGGACCGGTGATCCGCGACGCGGCGCCGCACTTCATGGAGGAGATCGAGGGCCTCGCCGCGGGGGCCGGCATCGAGCTGGCGGAGGCGCTCCTGCTCCAGGTGCGCCAGGAGGTCGCGCACGTGGCCCGCTTCGGCACGGTGGACCTCGAGTGCACGAGCTTCGCGGTCTCCGGACCCTACACTCGCACCGGCGGGACCTTCGCGGGGCAGAACGCGGACCTCGCCGGCGGCATCGAGGCGTTCAGCGCGGTGCTCACCTTCGCGGTGGGCGGCAAGCCCGCGGTGACGATGCTGGTGCCCGCGGGGCAGATCAGCTACCTCGGCATGAGCAGCGAGGGCCTCTCCGCCGACGCCAACTTCCTGCGCTCGGGCGGGTGGCGCACCGGCTTTCCGCGCTACCTGCTGACGCGCCTGGCCCTCGAGCAGCCGACCCTCAAGGCGGCGGTGGACGCGGTGCTCACGCCGCGGCGGGCCTCCTCGCGCAACCTGCTGCTGGCCGACCGGGCCGGCGCGATGGTCGACATCGAGACCACCGCGCAGGAGCACGGGCTCGTGTGGGGCGACGGCTGCCTCGTGCACGCCAACCACCACGTGGTGCCGGGCATGGCCTGCCACGAGACCGCGACCCCGGACGAGCTGCACAATTCGACCTGCCGCCAGGAGCGCATCGCGGCCCTGATGGAGGCCCACCGCGGGCGGCTCGACGCGAGGACCCTCAAGACGGTGCTGCGCGACCACGGCAATCGCCCCCACTCGATCTGCGCGCACCCGGGCGAGCGCGTCTCGTACAGCTTCGCCTCGATCATCTCGGACCTCGAGGGCGGTTGCATGGAGATCGCGGTCGGGCCGCCCTGCGAGCACGACTACGTCCGCTACGAGGTGCGCGCATAGCCTCCGAGCTCTGGCGGCTCGACGCGGTCGCGCTTGCCGCCCTCATCCGCGAGCGCAAGGCCTCCTGCCGCGAGGCGATCGAGGCCGCGCTCGCGCGGCTCGACGCGGTCAACCCCGCGATCAATGCGGTGGTGCGCCCGCTCCACGAGTCGGCCCTCGCGGCGGCCACCACCGCCGACCAGGCGCTCGCCCGCGGCGGCCCGGTGGGCGCCCTCCACGGGATACCGATCACGATCAAGGTGAACGTGGACATGGCCGGCTCCCCGACCGACAACGGGGTGGTCGCGTTCAAGAACGCGATGGCGACGCGCGACAACCCGGTGGTCGCCAAGCTCCGGCGCGCGGGCGGCATCGTCATCGGCCGCACCAACACCCCGACCTTCTCGATGCGCTGGTTCACCGATAACGCGCTCCACGGCGCGACCCGCAACCCGTGGGACGCCGGCCGCACGCCGGGCGGCTCGAGCGGCGGCGCCGCCGCGGCCACCGCCAGCGGCATCGGCGCGATCGCCCACGGCAACGACATCGCGGGCTCCGTGCGCTATCCCGCCTACTGCTGCGGGCTGGTCGGGCTCCGGGTGAGCTACGGGCGCGTGCCCGCCTTCAACTTCACCGCCGCCACCGCGCCGCGCCCGATCTCCGCCCAGCTCATGGCGGTCCAGGGGCCGCTCACCCGTCGCGTGCGCGACGCGCGCGCGGCCCTCGCCGCGATGGCGGGGCCCGATCCCCACGACCCGCGCTGCGTCGACGTGCCGCTCGAGGGCCCCGCCCCGAAGCGGCCGATCCGCGTGGCGCTCGTGGTGGACCCGGCGAGGCGCGGCGGGGTCGCCCCGGTCGTGGCGGACTCGGTCCGCCGGGCCGGCCGAGCGCTCGAGGCGGCCGGCTACGCGGTGGAGGAGATCGAGCCGCCCGAGCTCGGCGCGGTCGCGGACCTCTGGGCCGCCATCGCGATGGATGACGCGATCGCCGCGCTGGAGCCGGCGGTGCGGCAGTACGGCGACGAAGGCATCCAGCAGGCGCTCGGCTTCTGGCGCGAGCTCCATCCCGCGCGCGACCCGCGCTACGTCCTCGACGCGCTCGCCGAGCGCGATCGCCTGGTGCGCCTCTGGGAGCTCTTCCTCCTCGAGCGCCCGCTGGTCGTCACCCCGGTCTCCAACGAGCCGCCGTTCGCGGTGGGCCTCGACGTGGTGGACGCGGCGACCACGCGCCGGCTCATGGACGCCCAGATCATGCAGCTCGCGGTGCCGGTGCTCGGGCTACCGTCGATCTCGGTGCCGACCGGCGTGGTGGACGGCCTGCCCACCGGCGTGCAGATCACCGGAGGCCGCTACCGCGAGGATCTCTGTCTCGACGCGGCCGCCGCGGTGGAAGCGGCCGCGCCGATGCCGACGCCGATCGACCCCCGCTAGTAAACGATCACGCTCCGCTTCACCTCGCCCTGCAGCATGAGGTCGAAGCCCTCGTTCAGCTCGGAGAGCGGCAGGCGCCGGCTGATCAGCTCGTCGAGCTTGTACTGCCCGGCCATGTAGAGGTCGATCAGCATCGGCACGTCGGTCCGCTGACGGCCCCCGCCAAACGAGGTGCCGGTGAGGACGCGCTGCTGCAGGAACAGCGACGGGTCGAGCGAGATGCGCGTCCCGGCCGGGGAGACGCCCACGATCACGCAGGTGCCGCCGCGGTGGGTGGCCAGCACCGCCTGCTCGATGGTCTTCTGCGTGCCGACCACCTCGAACGTGAAGTCCGCGCCGCCGGTGCCGCTGATCCGCTGCACCGCGGCGACCGGATCCTCCCGGGACGCGTCCACCGTGTGGGTGGCCCCGAACTCCTCGGCCCAGGCGAGCTTCTGCCGCATCACGTCCACCGCGATGATCTTGCCCGCGCCCACCATGCGGGCGGCCTGGATCGTGTTGAGCCCGACTCCGCCCGTGCCCCACACCGCCACGCTCGC
>Ga0075433_10000731_pt1 | contig 22507 bp, 21 predicted proteins | sample RhiMethybrSRZTD2_FD_75299 | JGI IMG/M metagenome (GOLD analysis project Ga0075433, IMG submission 75299) | Populus rhizosphere microbial communities from Tennessee, USA - Rhizosphere MetaG P. TD hybrid SRZTD2 | ecosystem: Host-associated > Plants > Roots > Rhizosphere > Soil | place: USA... | reverse complement strand
AGCCAGCACTCGAGCACGAACGCACCACAGAACCGACGAACCGCTCTGATAACCGGCGCCTCGGCGGGCATCGGCGCCGCGTTTGCGGATGTGTTCGCGTCGCACGGCTTCAACCTGGTCATCACGGCACGGCGCGAAGATCGCCTGCAGCAGGTGGCGGACGACATGCGGAAACGGTACGGCGTTCGTGTGGTCGCGCTCGCCGCGGACCACTCGCGTCGTCAGACGCCGCAGGAGCTGTGCGAAACACTCGCCGCACTCGAGACGCCGATCGATGCGCTCGTCAACAACGCCGGGTACGGGATACCGGGAAGCTATCTGTCCTCGCCATGGCCGCGTCACGAGGCCATGCTGCAGGTGATGGTGGTGGGCCTCGCCGAACTGACGCATCGACTGCTGCCAGGCATGATCGAGCGCGGCTACGGGCGCATCATCAACGTCGCGTCGTTGGCCGGGCTCGTGCCGGCGCCCGCGGGGCATACGCTCTACGCGGCGTCGAAGGCGATGGTGATCAAGTTCTCCGAGGCGCTTTCGCATGAAGTGCGCCAGCGCGGGGTGAACGTCACGGCGCTCTGTCCCGGCTTCACTCTGAGCGAGTTTCACGATGTGACCGGCACGCGCGAGATGATGAACAAGATGCCGAAATGGATGTGGATGGACGCGCCGACGGTCGCGAGACAGGGCTACGACGCGGTGATGGCGGGCGTGCCGATCTACGTCAACGGCCGCGTCAATCGATCGATCGAGGTGATGGTGCGCCACGTGCCGCAGAGCGTGGTGCGCTACATCGGTCGCCGTGTGGGCCGATCGTATCGAAAAGCGTAGGGAGCGCAGCACGTGGCCACGATCGCCGTAGGCGACATCCATGGCTACCTCGCTCAGCTGACCGATCTCATGACGCAGCTCAGCGCGGAAGTCACCAGGGACGATACGGTCGTGTTTCTGGGCGACTACATCGACAGAGGTCCAGACTCGAAGGGCTGCATCGATGCCATCCTCGCGTTCGAGCAGGAGATCGCCGGCACGGTTGTATGCCTGCGCGGCAATCACGAGGATTGGCTATTGCGGACGCTGGGCGATTTCTGTCGACATTCGTGGCTGATGGCCATGGATGGGTACGACACCATTCGAAGCTACTCGCCCGACGCGGCGCGAATCATCCGTGACGCCCAGAGGGCGGGCGGTCTCGGCGTCTATCTCGAGCGGGTTCCGCTGCCGTACGACGTATTCGTCGACAGCATGCCGCAGGCGCATCGCACCTTCTTCGACAACCTGTGGCCGTACTACAGGGGCGCCGATGGCATCTGCGTGCATGGCGGTCTCGATATGCGCGTCGTGCGGGTCGAGGACCAGGATCTGCACGCGTGCATCTGGGGTACCGCCGGATTCCCCGAGGATTATCGCGGCGACGACGTCGTCGCCTATGGGCACCACAACAACGCGGAGGTCGACGGCGACGGATGGCCGCGCCCACGCATCATCGGCTCGACCATCGGTCTCGACACGATTTCACATGGCGTGTTGACGGCGATGCGTCTGTCCGACAGGCGCGTCTTTCAGAGCGCCCGGTACGACGTTGGTTGAGCATCGCCGCGTTCGCGCACGCGACACGAGTCATCGATGAACGTTTCAGTCGCCGCAACAACGCTCGAGCGCATCCAGCCGTGGCGCGACATGCACCGGTTCGAGATGAACTGCCAGGTGGTACACGATTCGATTCACGATCGTGCGGGGTTGACACAGGAATTCCTGTTGTCGATCGGTGACACGCCGGTCGGCTATGGCTCGCTGGCGATTGGCGGTCCGTGGAAGGACGCGCCCACCCTCTACCAGGTGTATGTCGTGCCGACTCACCGGCAGCGGCTGCTCGATCTCTATCGACGCCTTGTCGAGGTGAGCGAGGCCGTTCAGATCACGATTCAAAGCAACGATCCGCTTGCGACCGTGATGTTGCACGCGTGCGTGACGGAGGCGACGAGCAACGCCATCCTGTTTCACGACCGACACGTGACCGCCCTCGCGCCCGCTGATGCGATCTATCGCGCGGCGACCGCCGCAGAGGCCCCGGACGTGCCTTCGCAGGACCTTCGTTATCGCGGTGTCGTTGAGGTTGGCGGGGAAGTGGCGGCGACGGGCGGGGTGCTGTTTCACTACAACCGGCCATTCGGCGACATCTACATGGACGTGAACGAGCCGTTCCGACGCCGGGGATTGGGATCGTTCATCGTGCAGGAGTTGAAGCGCATCTGCTACGAGAACGGACATGTTCCCGCCGCCCGCTGCAGCCCCGACAACCTCGCGTCGCAGCGCACGCTGCAGAAGGCCGGCTTCGATCCGTGCGGGCACATTCTCACCGGTGCGGTGCGTCGATGAGCGCGCCCGAGGCCATCGGTCCACTCGATCGCGGACGCGAAGCCGCGGCGTGCGCGGAGATGATGTTGACCACCGAGCCGTGGATCACGCTCCGGCTCACGCGCGAGAACGCGCTCGCCACGCTGTACGACCACGCCAAGGAGGTCTATGCGGCCCGCGATGCGCGCGGCGTCTCGGGCTTCGTGATCATCGACATGCGCGGACTGATTCGCGGCTACATTCAAACGGTGTGCGTGCGATCCGATCGGCGCGGCTCTGGCGTCGGATCGAGCCTGCTGCGCTTCGCCGAGGAGCGCATATTCCGTGAGAGCCCGAACGTGTTCATCTGCGTATCGTCATTCAACCCGGATGCGCGCCGGCTCTACGAGCGGCTTGGGTACCAGCAGGTGGGCCTGCTGCGCGAGTTGATCGTGCCGGGTCACGACGAGCTGCTGCTGCGCAAGACGCGTGGCCCGTGGACGGAGTTTCAACGTACGTAGGGGCCGCCTTCACGACAGACGTAGTGTCCGGCTTTAGCCGGACCTGGTAGACGTAGCGTCCGGCTTTAGCCGGACCTGGTAGACGTAGTGTCCGGCTTTAGCCGGACTGATGGACGTAGTGTCCGGCTTTAGCCGGACGGAACTATCACGATGCAACATCCCAGCGGCATTCCAGAAGCGATCGTTCGCAAGGTCGTGGCTCGACGCGGACGACTCCACGCGTTCGAACGCATCGAGGCTCGGCGAACGGCGTTGGTCGTCATCGATCTCGACACCGCAACGGTGGGCGCCAACGGCGAGTGTCGCCGTGTGGTACTGCGAGTGAACGAATTAGCCGCGACCGTCCGACGCGCAGGCGGCGTGGTGGCATGGGTGCTGTCGCACATGCCGGTCATGCCGCGACATTTCGCCGCGATCCTCGGCGTCGAGCTCGCGACGAAGTATCTCAACGACGGACAGGCGAATGGGAACGGCACGACGCTGTGGCACGAACTTCAGGCCACGCCGCAGGACCTGGTCGCAATCAAGTCCGGCGCGAGCGCGTTCTTTCCGGGCAAATGCAACTTGAAGGAGCAGCTCGATCCACTGGGCATCGATACCGTGCTGATTGCGGGGGCGGTCACCAATATCTGTTGCGAATCATCGGCGCGCGACGCAGCGGAGCTCGATTACAAGGTGATCATGGTGTCTGACGCGCTCTCCGGACACGCGCACGGACTTCATGAGGCGACGCTCGCAACGTTCTATCGCATCTTTGGTGACGTTCGTCCGAGCGCGGAGATCATTGAGCTGCTGGGGACGTCTAATGGTCCGGCTAAAGCCGGACACTACGTCTGATGGTCGTCTGAAGGTCCGGCTAAAGCCGGGCACTACGACTGCGCGATGAACTGTCGTGCAAGGCGTTCGATGAGCGCGTCGAGACGCTCGCCGTCGAGGACGAACGTCGACGCGTCGGGCGACCACGTCAGCTTGAAGCTGCGCGACATCGCCGACACCCAGATCTGACGCACGGGCGCGTTGGGGCTGACGACGAACTTGGCGGGCGACGGATCCTCGAACACCACTTGCAGCACGCCGTTCTGCAGCTCCACCTCGAACCCCTCGTCGTCGGCCATCGGCTGCAGCGTGTGCTGAAGATGCTCGAGCGTGAGATCCGCCTGTAAGCGGAACTCCTGTTCCGTCAGTGCCGTCACTTGGTTCCGGAGAGACGCTCGGCCGACGCGATGTAGGTCTTGCGCGCGCGCGCGACCTGGCCCTGCTGCTTCACCTTCACTTCGAGCTTGTGCTCTTTGTTGTCCAGCGATGGCGGCGCGAAGCCGAGCGTGTACAGGCTGTGGAGTTCGGCGGCGACGCGCGTGAACGTCGGCGCGAGCTCGGCGGTCTTCTTCAACTCGAAATAGCCGCCGCCGGTTTCGTCGGCGAGCTTGCGCAGCCCGCGATCGGGCCTCGTCCGCTGCACACGTCCGGGACCGATCGCCACCTCGGACTCGAGTCCGATCGCATAGATCATCGTCTCGGTCTCGCGCGCGTGGGTGAGCACGTCGCCCAGGTTCTTCTTGCTGTAGGTGTCGTCGCCGTCGGTGAACACGAGGACGATCTTCCGGCCCTCGACGCTGCTCAGGAGATCGATGCTCGCGTCGATCGCGTCCCACAGTCGAGTGGGGTTGCCGAACTGCAGATCTTTGAGCGAGCCGATCAGATCGTCGCGGTTGCTGGTGAACTTGCCGCTGAACTGAATCTTGTCGCTGAACGCGCCCACCTGACCTTTGTCGTGCGGCAGCATGCGCAGCACGAACTGCTCGCTGGCCTGTTTCAGCAGATCGAGATTGGCGGTCATGCTGGCGCTGAAATCGAGCATGACGATCACGGTGAATGGCTGCGTCTCGTTTTGGAAAAACGTGATCGCCTGCGGCTTGCCGTTGTCGAGGATGGTGAACTCTTCCTGCTCGAGGTTCGGCACCAACCGGCCCTGTGAATCGATGACTGTGGTGAGCACAGGCACGATGCTCGTGCCGCCCTTGAAGGTGGCCTGCTGGCCTGAAAGTACCGCGGCCGCAAGGACGATGGCCACCGGCGTCAGAAGTGCACGCATGGATCGAGCTTAGCAAACCTGAGACCCTCGCGGGCAAATGTCTGGTTTACAGGCCTTCCCGCAGGGCACCACGGACGGGATACGCGCTACTATTGCCGGTCATGCGTACAGCTTTCCTGGTCATTTTCTGTCTCGTTGCCGGTGTCGCGTTCGCGGCCCAAGCAGGCCTGTCTGGGACCATCAGGGACGAGGACGGCGGCGTCGTGTCGGGCGCCTCGGTCCGAGTGGTTGGAGCCAACGGCGTCGAGCGCCAGACGCTCTCGGGGCCGGACGGCAAGTTCACGCTCGCCTCGCTCCCCACCGGCGATCTCACGCTGGTTGTCCGCGCCGGAGGGTTCGCCGAGTTCTCGCAGCCGGTGTCCGGCCGCGAAGTAGATGTCGTGCTCAAGCTGGCAGGACTCTTCGAAACGGTTACGGTCACACCGACGCGCACCGAGCAGCGGCTCGGCCAGGTGCCGGTCAGCGTCAACGTGGTCGAGAAGGATGAGATTCGGCAATCGCCGGCTGTGGTGGCCGACGATGTGCTGCGTCAGGTGCCGACGTTCAGTCTGTTCCGCCGCAGCAGCAGTCTGTCCACCCATCCGACGACGCAGGGCGTGTCGCTGCGAGGCATCGGCCCCAGCGGTGTGAGCCGCACGCTGGTGATGGTCGACGGCGTTCCGTTCAACGATCCGTTCGGCGGCTGGGTGTACTGGACACGTGTGCCGCTCGAGAGCGTCGATCGCATCGAGGTGATCGACGGCTCGAGCTCGAGCCTCTACGGCAACTACGCCATGGGCGGCGTGATCAACATCGTGTCCGACCGGCCGGCCAAGCGTTCCTTCGATTTCAAGACGCAGTACGGCAATCACCACAGCCCGAAGGCCGACTTCTTCGCCAGCGATGTGTGGGGCAAGGTGGGCGCCTCGGTCGAAGGCAGCTACTTCGACACCGATGGATTTCCAATCGTCGTCGCCAACGAGCGCGGAATCATCGACAACAACGCCAGCGTCACTTACAAGAACACCAACTTCAAGGTGAACTATCGCGCCAACGATCGGATCAGCGCGTTCGCGCGCGTCGGCTACTTCAAAGAAGATCGCGTCAACGGCAAGGTCGGCGAGGTCAACGATACCAAGTGGACCGCCGGCAGCGGTGGCGTGCGCGTCAGGATGCCCGATGCCAGCGATCTGCAGGTGACGGTATTCTCCGACTCGAACGAGTTTCACAGCACGTTCCTCGCCGTGAACCCGGCGCCTTACAACAACGCCGCCCTCTATCCGGCGCGCAGCATCGTGCGACTCGCGACCGATCAGAACGTGCCCACCGACTCGTTTGGCACGATGGTGCAGTGGTCGAGGAGCATCGGGAAATCGAACTACGTCAGCGCCGGCGTCGACTGGAAGCGTGTCGACGGCGACAGCAACGAGGATGCCTACGTCAATGGCGCGATCGTTCCTGTTGGGCCAACCGCGCCAGCCGTGCTGTCGCTGCGACGGGTGTCGGGCGGCACACAGCACAGCACGGGCGCTTTTTTGCAAGACGTGTTCACGATGAACAAGGCCGTGTTCACCGTGAGCGTGCGTGCGGACAACTGGAAGAACATCGACGGCCACATCAACGAGGTGTCGGCGACAACCGGACTGCCGTCGGCCGGCAATAGAGGCGCGTTGCCGGATAAGAGCGACACCGTGGCGAGCCCGCGCTTCGCGGCGCTCTATCGCGTGTCGGACCGGGTGTCGGTGTGGGGCGACGTCGGCTACGGCTTCCGGGCTCCGACGCTGAACGAGCTGTATCGGGCGTTCGCCGTCGGCGCGGTTCGCACGCTCGCCAACGAAACGCTCGGGCCCGAGCGGCTCCTCGGCGGCGAAGCGGGCGTCAGACTCGAAGCCACTCGCGCCATCTCGTTCCGCTCTACCTGGTACGACAACCGCGTGAAGAATCCGGTGGCCAACGTCACGATCGGCACCAATCTGCAGCAGCGCCAGAACCTGGGGCGCACGCGCATTCGCGGCTGGCAGAACGACGTCGACGCCAAGCTCGGTCAGTTCGTGCGTGTCTCAGCCGGGTATTTGTTCAACAACGCCAAGGTCACCGATTACAACCCCACACCCGTTCCCGGCATCGTCCTCCCGAATCTGGTCGGCCTGTATCTCCCGCAGGTGCCGAAGCACCGCGGCTCGTTCTCGATTGCCTACGCGAACCCGCGCTACGTCACTGCCGCGCTGATGGGCACGTTCTTCGGGCGCCAGTTCGACGACGATCAGAACGTCAGGGCCAAGCCGGGTGAGACGACGCCTGGGCTGCCGCCGTACGGGATCCTCGATTTCAGTGCCTCGCGCGACATCACCCGTAACCTCCAGGTCTTCTTCGGCGTGCAGAACCTGCTCGACCAGGAGTACTACGTGATGTTCCTGCCGACGACGACCGGATTGCCACGGCTGGTGAACGGCGGCGTTCGAGTCAGGTGGTCGGGACGATAACAAAGATTCGAACCTGTAATGCAGAATGCAGAATGCAAGAATGCAGAAGAGAAACTCGTCGAATTCCGGACACGTTCTGCATTCTGAATTCTGCATTTTGCATTGCGCCATTGCACTCCTTGTCCTGAGCACGCTCGCCGCGTGGGCGCAGTCCACTAATGAGGATCTCGTCGCGCGCGTCGGCGCGTACGTGAGCCAGTTCTATCGCAGCTTCGGATCGGTCGTGGCCGAAGAGCGCTACGAGCAGGCGGTTCGGCGCGCCCCTGGTTCATCGACGTCGTCGGTTCGGCGAGGGGACAACGGTCCTATCGCCACCACGCTGGTCTCGGACTTCCTGCTGGTGGAAGTGCCAGGGGAAGGGTGGATGCCGTTCCGCGATGTGTTCGAGCGCGACGGACACCAGCTGCGCGACCGCGAAGAGCGCCTCGCCAAGATCTTTCTCAGCGGCTCTCGCGACTCGCTCGATCAGGCGCGCGCGATCATGAACGAGAGCGCGCGCTATAACATCGGCAACGTCCAGCGGAACATCAACGTGCCGACGCTGTCGTTGGTGTTTCTGACCGACGACCAGCGCCCGCATTTCTCGTTCAAGATCGGCAAGAGCGAGGACGACGGCGTGGTCATCGAGTTCCGCGAGACGGCGCGGCCTACGTTCATCAGGACCGCCAACGATCGCGACATCCCGGTGAACGGGAGGCTCTGGGTGGACGAGCAAGACGGGACGATCCACAAGACCGAGCTGCACGCGGTCGACACCAATGTCGAAGCGCACATTACGGTCACCTACTCGATGGATCCCGGCCTGGGCGTCTGGGTGCCGTCGCGTATGGACGAGCGCTACCGGGCCGGCCGCGACTCGATGGAGGTGCGTGGAACGGCCACATATTCCAAATTTCGCCGCTTCCAAGTGAAGACCAGCGAAAACATCGACGATCCGAAATGACTCAGCACCCGAGAATCACAACCCAAAGACCGCAATACACCTCGAACAGAACGGGGTTTTTGCCTCTCGAGTTTTGCGTTTTGGGTATCATCACCTTCATGAAAAGGGCACTCTTCCTCGCCGCCATCCTGTCGCTATTTGCCTGCTCATCAGCGCCCGCGCAGTCAGGAAGTGAGGTCGCCGCCAAGGTCGGCAGCCGATCGATCACGACCAAGGAGCTCGACGATCGCTGGGGCAAGGACGATCCGGTCAATCAGACCGAGACGACGCAGAAGCTGTACGACGGACGACGTGCGGCGCTCGAAGCGATCATCGCGGATACGGTGATCGCCGATGCGGCCAAGGCCAAGAATATGGCGCCCGACGCGTTCGAGACCGCAGAAGTCGGCAAGCGCATCAAGCCGGTGACCGATGCTGACGTCGGCGCCTTCTACCAGCAGAACGTCAACCAAATGCAGGGGCGCTCGCTCGAGGTGATGTCACCCGCGATCAACCGCTTTCTCACCGAGCAGCGACGCGAGGAAGCACGTCAAGCGCTCATCACCGAGCTGAGGAAGACGGGCCCGACGGTGGCGATGATGTTCGATGCGCCGCGGCGCACGGTAGAGGTCGAGGCGACCGATCCGACGACGGGCGACAAGTCGGCGCCGATCACGCTGGTTGAGTTCGCCGACTTCCAGTGCCCGTACTGCGGGCGGGTGGCGCCGACGATCAAGAAGGTGCAGGAGAAGTACGGCGACAAGGTCCGTCTGGTGTGGAAGGATTTCCCGCTGACCCAAATCCATCCGCAGGCGTTCAAGGCGGGCGAGGCGGCGCACTGCGCCGGCGATCAGGGCAAGTATTGGGAGTATCACGACCGCCTGTTCGCGAATCAGCAGTCGCTGATGCCGGACGATCTGAAGAAGCACGCGGAGGCGATCGGTCTCGATGCCGGCAAGTTTGCCTCCTGCCTCGACATGTCGAAGTACGGCGAACGCGTCCGCGACGGCGTCGCGCAGGGCACGCGCCTCGGCGTGAACTCGACGCCGATGTTCTACGTCAACGGCCGCATCCTCTCAGGCGCGCAGCCGTACGAGGCGTTCGCGGCCGTCATTGACGAGGAACTCGCGAAGGCCAAGAGATAGTTCGAACACGGAACGGCTGTAGCGCTAGGGTACTAGCACGATCTTCCCGAACGCCCCGCCTTGCATCACGGCGTCGTGTGCCTTCGGCGCGTCGGCCAGCGGCAGTTCTTTTCCCACCACGGGGTTGAGCGTCCCGTTCTCGAGCCCGGCGATGAGTCCCGAGTGGATTTCGTGAAACTCTTCGCCGGTGGCGTTGAAGAGGGTCATGCCGAGAATCGCCGCGTCTCGCCCCATCGTCTTGCGCGGATCGATCTCCACGCGCCCGCGGCTGCCGATGACGACCACGCGGCCGTGCAGCGCGAGCACGTCGAGATCGCGATCGAGATTCACGTTGGCTAGCATCTCGAGCACGACGTCGACGCCCTTGTTGCCGGTGAGCGGCAGCACCTGATCGAGATAGTTCGGGTCGCGGTGGTTCAGCACGTGATGCGCGCCGTGATTGCGGACGAGCGTCAGGCCATCGGCTGTGCCGGCAGTGGCGATCACTTTCAGTCCGTGTGCGCGCGCGATCTGAACCGCACCGGCGCCGACGCCGCCGCTTGCCCCGTGCACCAGCACCGTCTCGCCGGCTCGCGCTCGCGCGCGAATGAGCAGCGCGCGCCACGCGGTGCCGTACGGAACGCCGAGCGCTGCCCCCTGTTGGAACGAGATGCGATCGGGCAGCGGGTTCACCTGCCATTCGTCGGCCACGGCGAGCTCGCCGTACGTGCCGGGCACAGCGTGGGCGTAAACGCGCGCGCCGGTGATCAATCGCGTGACGCCGGTGCCAACGGCCTCGACCACGCCGCCAAGATCGGCGCCGGGAATGTAGGGCAGCGTCGGCTTGCGCGCGTATGTGCCGGCTCGAATGTACGCGTCCACCGGGTTGACGCCGGCTGCGCGGACGCGAATGAGGACCTGCCCTGGCCCCGGTGTGGGGTCGGGCACGTCCTCGAGCTTCATGACATCAGGGGGTCCGAAGGAGTGAACGACGATGGCTTTCATGCCATCGAACTATATCTTTGGTCCTTGGTCCTCAGTGCTTGGTTCTTGGTCCGTCCTTGGTTCTTGGTCCGTCCATGGTCCGTTGTCCCTTCCTGGTCCCACGTCCTCAGTCCTCGGTGGACCAAGGACTGAGGACCAAGCACGGACCAAGGACCAAGAACCAAGTACGAAGGACTACTGTTTACCGCGACCACCGCCGCCGGCGCGGCCGGCTTCGATCGCTTTCTTGTATTGATCTGCGGTGCCCTCGTAGTACTTCGGCCCAACGATCTTGTAGTCCGCCGGCACGGTGAACAGATCCGGCGGCGGCTCGGCGCGGACGATGTTGGCGAGGCGATAGACGGTTTCGCCCGATCGCGGATCGCTTCGAGTGATGCGCACTGCCATGCCGAGCTCGTCTGAAAACCAGCGCTCGGTCACCAGGTTGATCGGCGCGAGGTTGCCGATCTCGCCGGCCGGAATCGTCTTCGTCGTTCGCATGCCTCTGGCGGCGACGCCTTCAATCTGTCGCGTCCCGAGATCTTCGACCACCTCGCCCTGCTGCCCGCCTGCCGCGGCGCGTGCGGCCTCGGCCCTCTTCGCCTCCACCGCCTTGAGCTTGTCGGCCTCCGCGAGTTTCAGCTTCGCTTCCAGCACCTTGAGATCCTCGAGGCGCTGCACGAGGAGCGCGGTGCTGCGCAGCGCTTCCTTGGTCTGCTCGTAGAGGGTGTACGACACGTGGTCGACGGGATCGTTGATCACCACGATCCGCTGCGGCTCCTTGGGCCCTGCGTTCAGCCAGACAGAGCGTCCTCTGCCGCCTCCTCCCAGGTCGTCGATCTTCGCGGTAAAGGGTTGCAGCACCGCCAATGGTCCGACGAGCGCCATCTGCTGCTCGCGCCGAGTGCGGCCGCGGCCGTCTCGTGCGATCGACGTCGTAAAGCGCTGCTCGATGCGATTGCCGTCGGCGAGCGCCTGTGTGAACTCCGTCGTCGCATCGGCCGTAAACGGCGCGCCGGCGATCGGCGGCACGTTGTCGCTCGGCTCCACTTTGCCAACCTCCCACCGGACCACTTTTCGATCCTGGGTGGCTCGATCCTGCGCGGCGAGTGATGCGGCTCCACAGGTCACCGCCACCGCCACCAGCCATGTCATTCCGTGTCGAACGTTTGCCATCGTGATTCTCCCTGCACTCGCGTACGTAGGGGCCGCCTTTAGGCGGCCCGTGTCTTACAGCGGCAACCGAAGGCCGCGCGCCACGCCGTCTTCCCCGACGAGGACATCGATTTCAACCGTATCGGCCGAGCCGTTCTGAGTGATCCCAAGTGCACTCAGCGCGGATCGATCGACGCGCATCCGCACCACTTGCACGAGCTCGCCGCTCGCGATCGGTCCGCCGACGAGCACGACCGTCGATCGAGGCTCACTCGACTGGGACTCGATCGGAGCCTGAACCGCCGCCGCGGTCACGGGCGCGATCGATGTCGACGGGAGCGCAGACGTCGGCGGCATCGCCGGTCGGCGCGGCGGTTCGACGTGCACGGGCGCGAGCCCGCGCTCCAGCATCACTGCGCCAAACAGCATCACGCCGGCAGCCATCGTCGCGGCTCCGCGCACCAAGGTGTGCGTGCGACGATGCAGCACACGTAGTGTGCGACGGTATTCATCGAAGCGCGCCATCAGCGCGGCCTCGACGCGAGACGCCGGTTCGATGTGCGCCTCGTCCTCGGCCAACGCGCGCAGCGCGTGCGTCAGTGCGGTGTCATCCACGGCTCGCCGGCTCATACTTCGCACCTCACTGTGGTTCGTGCTGGTGTCATCGCGCACGCGCGAGCGCGCTGCATCTTCTGCGTCAGCAGCTGTCGAGCGCGATGCAGCCGCGAGCGCACCGTGCCGACGGCGCAGCCGACGGCCTGGGCCGCATCCGCGTAGCTCACATCCTGCAGATCGCACAGCACGACAATCTCGCGGTAGCGCGGCGGCAGCGCGAGAATCGCGCGCCGCAGATCGCGCAGATCGCGCTGCCGCGACAGTTCATCGGCAGTGCTGCTGGTTGGGTGAGTGCCCAGGCCTGCCCCGGGCCTGCCGCAGGCCTGCCCCAGGCCTGGCCCGTCGTCGAGCGACACGAAGAGCCGATCGCGCAGCAGTCGCCGGCGCACCTGATGGCGGGCGGCGCCATAGAGATACGTCGTCAGCGTCGAGCGCGACGGGTCGTAACGAGCCGCGCTGCGCATCACGCCGAGGAACACTTCCTGGACGACGTCCTCGGCTGCCTCGGTTGAGCCGATCATCAGCCTGGCGAAGCGAAAGACGAGGGCATGGTGCCGGCGATAGATCGCGGCGAACGCCTCGCGATCGCCCTGAGCGGTGCGCCGCATCAGGTCCTCGTCGGCCTGTCCCGAGCCAGGTCGAGGGGCCGCGCTCTGTTCTCGCATGACGAACGTGATTGCGTCATGCCCCGGAAAAGTTCCGGAGAGTGCTGCCACGAGGCGTTAGACGTGCGGGGCCGGTGTCAGGCTTTAGGAAACAACCGATCGAAATTGCCGCCGAAGATTAGGGCTTGGTCGGCGGGCGACAGCCCGAGCCGCGACACGACCGCCTTTTGCGTGTCGTAGATGTTGCGCTGCCATCCGCGAGGGTAGAACGAGGAGTCAGTACCAAAGAGCAGGCGCGACGGCCCGACGACGGCAAGGGCCGTCTTGTAGACCTCCTCGAGCGTCAGGCCCGGCGTATAGCGGACCCATCCATTCGAGCTCGAGGTGTCGAAATACACGTTGGGGCAGAAGTCAGCGGCCATCAGTGCCTCACGAAACAGACCGGCGCCGAAATGCGGAATGATGAACGGCACGGAAGGAAACGCGGCGGCAAGGCGCGCGACGCCGACCGGATCGCCCAGGCGCATGTCGAAGCGACTGACCAACCCAAGTTTCCTCCGCACGCCGACTGACAGCACGCCGCAATGGACGAACACGGCCGTGCCCGGATGCGCCTCCGCGACTTCGACGACCCGCCACACCCGCTCATCGTCGAGCGGAACCTGATTCATCGCCGGGAAGAGACAGATGCCGCGGAGTTTGAGGTCGGTCACTGCCCGCCACGCGCGCTCGCTGCCATCGGCGCTGGATGGATCGAGCATGAAGAATCCGACGAAGCGATCCTGGTGAGCGGCGACCGCCGCGGCGACCGACGTTTCATCGCCCGGCACGCTCGCGATGAGCGCGGCCCGCGAGACCTCGGCCGCATCCAGTTCGCGCACCCATCGCGACGCCAGTTCCTGGGCCGTGCCCGGATCATCCCATTCAAGCTCGCGACACAACTGTGACGGGGTATCGCCCTTTCCACGCTGTTTCGCGAGCGTGGTGAAGAAATGCGTCGAGAAGAAGTGACAATGAGAGTCGTTCATAACGGAATTCTGCATTCACTTCTGCATTCTGAATTCTGCATTCTGCATTACACCCGCCCTCTTCCACCAGACCGCCACCAACACCACCGCCGTGAAGACGAGCCCGATCGAAAGTCCGATCCACAGGCCCGCGACTCCCCACCCGAAGTGGAAGCACAACGCGTATCCCACCGGCAGTCCGAACACCCAGTGGCCGATGACGTTGACGATCATCGGCATGCGCGTCTCGCCGATGCCGCGCAGCACACCGGTGGCGACCGCCTGCGTGCCGTCGAACAACTGGAATGCCGCTGCGATCGCGAGCAGGCCGACACCGATATCGATGATGCGCCGATCGGTGGTGAACGCCGAGATGAGTGTCGCTGGCCACACGAACAGCACCATCCCGATGATCGCCATCAGCACGCATCCGCTGGCCAACGCCGTCCAGCCGGCGCGCACCGCGCGGCGCGGATCGCGCGCGCCGACGGCGTGCCCGACTCGTACCGCACTCGACGAGGCCAGGCCGAGCGGCACCATGAACGCGAGCGAGGCGATGTTGAGCGCGATCTGATGCGAGCCGGACGATACTGGCTCGAGTCGTCCGGCAAGCGCGGTCGCGGCGGCGAACACGCCGACTTCGAGCGAGACCTGAGACGCAGCCGGAAAACCCAGACTCACGAGTTGGCGCAGACGCGGCAGCTCGGGAGCGATCGATACCTGCGGATGCTCGTGGCGCCTGCGGTGCTGGCGTTGAATGGCGACGTAGAGAAACGCCGCCATGTAGATCCGCGCCACGGTCGTGGCCCAGGCGGCGCCTTCGACGCCGAGCGCCGGCAGTCCAAAGTGTCCGTAGATCAGCACCCAGTTCGCTCCAGCGTTCACGAGATTCGCCGAGACGAGCGCGAACATGATCGGCCGCACCACGTGCATGCCTTGCAGGTAGCGCCGGAATGCGGCGTAGAGCAGGAGCGGCGGCGCGCCCAACGAGATCACGCGCAGGTATCCGCCGACCAGCGGGCGGATCTCCGGATGCAGACCCCACCAGTCGAGCGTGAGCCACAGCAGCCACGTCAGCCCCATCACGAACGGAGTCGCGATCAGCGCCAGCCACACACCGCTGTGCAGCCATCGCCGGCAGGCGCTCGTGTCGCCGGCGCCGTACGACTGCGACACGAACGTATCGAGGCCCAGCATCAGCCCCATGCCGAAGATGGCGATCGAGGTGAAGACACTGCTGCCCATGCCCGCGGCGCCGATCGCGGCCGGACCGAGCGGGCCGACCATGATCGTGTCGACGATGCCCATCGACATCCAGCCGACCTCGGCGAGGATCACGGGCCCGGCGATGCGGAGGAGTGGAAGGAGTTCAGACACGAACCGCCGCAGACGGCCGATTGCGGTGCAACTGCACTATGATCGTCTCAGTCTCACTTTCAATCTGCAGTCTCCAATCAGCACTCTTCAATGTCATGAAACCTCACCCCGTGTACTCCAAATTCGTCGAAGGACGCGACGTGCTGCAGTGTCTCGAGCAGACCCCGGCGCGGATCGAATCGCTGGTGCGCGCGTGGCCCAGGACGCGCGACGAGGAGACGTATGCACCCGGCAAGTGGACGGCGCGTCAGATTCTGACGCATCTCGCGCAAATCGAGATGGTCTTCACGGCCCGCCTGCGTTTCGCGCTCACCGTGGACAACTACGTGGTGCAGACGTTCGAGCAGGACGACTGGGTGGCGGTGGAGCCGCACGCGACAGCGCTCACCGCGCTTGACGCGTATGTCGGCATGCGTCGCATGAATCACCAGTTGAGTCGAGGCCTGAGCGCCGATCAGCGCAAGCGGCAGTTCACCCATCCCGAGTTCGGAGCCATCGATGTCGATTGGTTGCTGGGTTGGTGCGCGGGACACGAGTTGAACCACTTGCCGCAGATCGAGACGATTGCGCGCGAGGTCCCTGGTCCGTGATGCGTGGTGCTTAATCCCGTGCGTGCGGCTCTGACCGTCTATCTCGTCGGCGTGGCGATTGGATTGTGGCGGACCGACGCGAAGCCGATGACGCGCGTCGTGCTTGCCGTGCTCTGGCCGATCGGGCCGCTGGCGTTTGTGGTGACGCTCCTCGTGTTGTTCGCCGCGTCACCGTTCGCGTTCATCAAGCGCTAGCTACACGTCCGCTGCCTTCTCCGTGTAGTGCCGCATCAGGAACTGCTGCGCGTTGAAGGGTTCACCTTCGGCAGGGGGGCGGTTGTAGCGGCCGTTCGAATCGAGCACCATCGCCCGCACCGTGTCGCGCACGTAGGCGTTCACCACCACGTCGCGCAGGTGTGCCAGCAGCTCCGGATCGCGAATCGGCGTCAGCGTTTCCACGCGGCGCTCGAGGTTGCGCTCCATCAGGTCCGCGGTGCCGATGTACAACTCCTCCTGTCCGCCGTTCAAGAACCAGAAGATGCGTGAGTGTTCGAGCATCCGGCCGACGATCGAGCGCACACGGATGTTGTCGGAGATGCCGGCAATGCCGGGGCGCAGGCTGCACGTGCCGCGCACGATCAGATCGATTGACACACCGGCCTGCGACGCACGATAGAGCACGCGAATCATCTGATCGTCGGTGATCGCGTTGCACTTGATGATCAGCCGCGCCGGCCGGCCTTCCTTGGCGTGAGCCGTCTCACGCTCGATCAACTCGGTCAGCCTGGTGCGCAGCTGCACCGGCGCCACCAGCAGGCTCTTGAACTCCTTCTGGTTCGAGTAGCCGGTCAGGTAGTTGAAGACGTCGGACACGTCGCCCACGATGTCGGGGTCGGCGGTGAACAGCCCCACGTCGGTGTAGATCTTCGCGGTTTCGGGGTTGTAGTTGCCGCTGCTCGTGTGCACGTAGCGCTGAACGCCGTCACTCTCCTGGCGCACCACCAGGCACAGCTTCGCGTGCGTCTTCAGATCGGCAAAGCCGTAGACGACGTGAATGCCGTGGGCCTCCAGCCGCCGCGCCCAGATGATGTTGTTCTTCTCGTCGAAGCGGGCCTTGAGCTCGACGAGCACCGCCACCTGCTTGCCGGCTTCGGCCGCGGCGATGAGCAGCGGAATCAGCGGCGAGTTCGGGCCGATGCGATACAGCGTCATCTTGATCGCGATGACGTGCGGATCCTCCACAGCCACGCGCAGAAAGATTTCGACCGACGAGAACGATTCGAACGGATGGTGGACGAGCACGTCCTGGTAGCGGATCTGATCGAAGATCGCCTCCGGATCCTCGTCGCTGCGCCACAGGAGCCGCGGCGAGAACGGCGCGTCCTTCAGCTCGGGGCGATGTATGCGGGTCAGCTGGGACCAGTCGGCGAATCCCAGTCGATCCCCCGTGCGCACCACGACGTCGTCGGTGACCTCGAAGTTCTCGACCAGGATGTTGAGCACCCGGGTCGGGATGTCGGCCTCGACGTGCAACAGCGCAATGGCGCCGCGGCGCAGCTGCTTGAGGCTCCGGTCGACGCTCTCGAGCAGGTCGTCGGCTTCGTCTTCTTCGATCTCGAGATCCGTGTCGCGGATCACGCGGAACAGATGCGCGCCTTTGACCTGCGTGCCGGGAAACAGTTCCTGGATGTTGGCGCGGATCACGTCTTCGAGAAACACGAACGTGAGCCCCGGTGTCGGCGACAGGTTTTCCGGAAGCGGGATGAATCGTGGCAGCGCGTCGGGCACCTTCACGCGCGCGAACTTGGTGCGCCCGCGATGCCGCACGACGACCGCAAAATTCTTGCTCAAGTTCGAGATCAATGGGAAGGGATGCCCAGGATCGAACGCCAGCGGCGTGAGCACCGGGCAGATCTCGCGATTGAAATAGCTGGTCAAGTGTTCGCGGATCTCGTTCGTCCACTGATCGGGATCGAGCAGCGAGATCTGTTCGGCGGCCAGCAGCGTGCGCAGCTCCACCCATACCGCGGCCTGGTCGTTGAGCATGCGCCTGGCGCGCGCGCGCATGGCTTCGAGCTGCTGCTCGGTGTTGTAACCGTCCGGCGCGATGTCCTCTGTCCCCTCGCGCAGGTTCTTCAGCGTCGTCGAGACGCGGATCATGAAGAACTCGTCGAGGTTGGTCGCGGTGATGGCGAAAAACTTGAGGCGCTCGAGCAGCGGGTGACTCGGATCGACCGCCTGCGCCAGCACGCGCTCGTTGAACTCGAGCCAGCTCAACTCGCGGTTGATGTAGAGCTCGGGCCGCTTCAGATCGTTGGCTTCGTCCCGCTTCGGAGCCGGGCGCGCCGGAACGCGGCCAGACGTCGGCCGCTTGGGGCGACGCGTCCCTAAGAGTCTGGGCTCTACGAGTGGAATATCGAAGGAAGCCATGAGGATCGGGCTGGCCTTTAGGCCCTTAAAGGGCCGGCATCATACCAGATCAATATGACGCGTTAAGATCGCTCCAAGATGCACACACTCCGCGGAGCAATACTCAAGCCAGGTGTGACATCAAACAATCTGCCGCAGTTTGATGTATCAGAGAAAAACCACGATTCGCGCCTCGTCCGTGGCAAGGCACTCATCTTCTGGGATCCTACTCTGAAGGGCACGCGGTACGCCAGGAAGCTCGACGCCATCGACACCGATCAGATCACACCCGCCGCCGACTGCGTCTCGGAATCGCTCGATACGTTGGACGAACGATGGAAATCTGGAGCCTTCCGGTATTTGATGCCTGATTTCCGCGCCCGCGTGCACCGCGGCGAGACGTTCATCATCGCCGGCGATCGTTTCGCCATCGGATCGTCCCGCGAAATGAGTCCTGCCGGACTCAAAGCCGTCGCCGAAGAGGCCGGCCTGGAGATGGTGATCGTCTGCGGTCAGAACATGGGCGACATCTTTCGTCGCAACGCCTTGAACCTGGGACTGCACGTCGTGCAGAGTCCCGAGGCCGTTGCCGATGCGAAAGACGAGGACGAATTCACGTTCGATCCCGATACGCGTCGGTTGACGAACGTCACGCAGGGACACACCTACGATCCCATTCCGCTGACGCCGAAGGAAGACGACCTTCGCAAGACCGGCGGCATCGTCGCCGCGGGCCGGCGTGAGTATCGCGCCTCGGTCGAGAGGCAGCCGATGGTGCGATTTCCAGACGAAGCGATCGCGCGGAATCTCACCACAACCGAGCAGATCATCTGGGCGCATCGCGTCGACACCGATCAGCGAGAGCTGAAGCCAGGCGACACCGTTCGCGTGTACGCGGATCTTCTGCCGGCTTCGGACGGCACCGCGCCGTTTGCGATCCACACGTTCAATCAGATCACCGGCGGCAACACCATCGAGCCGCGGCAGGCGGCTATCGCTAACGATCACTTCGTTTTCACCGGCCGCGAAGACGATGACAAGCAGACGGGCATCGGCCGTGCGTTCGCCGAGTTCCATGGCCTGCGGGCGCCGTACTACGCGACGCCAGGCGATGGCATCTTCCACTTCTACTTTCCCGAACAGGGGCTCGTGCTTCCAGGTCAGTTCATTCCCGGTGCCGACTCGCACAGCCGCGCTTACGGTGCATACGGTGCGGTCGGGATCGGCGTGGGATCGACCACGCTCGGATTTGGTTGGGCGACCGGCTATGTGTATTTCACGCTCGCCAAGGCGCGGCGCGTCGTCGTCACGGGCACGCTGCAGCCGTGGGTGAGTGGCAAGGACATCGTGCTGGAGCTGCTGCGACGATGGGGGCCGCAGCAGTCGCAGGGCATGTCGGTGGAGTTCGTCGACGAGCGGCGTCAGCTGCAGATGGCGTATCGCAACACGATGGCAAACATGATGGCGGAGGCGGAAGCGCAGAACGGCATCTTCGCGGCCGACGACATCACGCATGCCTGGTATGCGGCGAAGGGACAGACCGATCTGCCGTATCCGCGCATCGCGCCGGGAGCGAATGCGCGTTACGCGTTAGACGAGGAGCTTCCGCTCGATGCGGTGATGCCGATGATCGCCAAGCCGTTCAGCCCGGGCAACGCGTTTCCGGCCGACGAGGTCGCGCGCGAGCGCATCGAGTTCGATAAGGCGCTGATCGGCTCGTGCACCAACGGCAGCTACGACGATCTGCTGCAGGCGGCGCTCGTGCTCTATCACGCGCGGCGAGCGGGCGCCTCGCGCGCGCAGCGCCCCCTCATCGTGTTCCCCGGGTCGGGAGGCGTCGGCCGCCTCATCGAGCGGCCCGATCCGCGGCTCGACGGCGAATCGATCGCGGCAGTGTTTCGATCGATCGGCGGCGAGATCCGTCAATCGTGGTGCGGGCCCTGTTTCGGCCAGGGCCCCGATGCGCTGCTGCGCGGCGAGCGCGCGATCACCTCGTTCAATCGCAACTGGCAGAACCGCATGGGCGTCGGCGGCGAAGGCTACCTCGCCAGCCCCGCGGTTGTGGCCGCTTCGGCGCTGGCGGGGTATATGGCGCCGCCGGGGGAGTTGGGGTTGAGGTGGGACCCGGCGGTCTTTGAACTCTAGCTTGTCGCTACGCCGTCCGGGGCCTGCCGATGCGATGAGCACCAGCGAGCAGAAGGGCTGCTAGCAATGTCGCGACCGCAGCTCTCGCGCCATATTCAATGACCCACCGCCGACGATCTCCCGTGCTGATGGTCTCTGTGTCGAGGCGGACGCCCAAGCGGGCCGCACGAAGCGCAAGTGCGAGTTCTCCTCGTGCCGACAGGTCTCCAACGTTGCTGATCATCGCGTTCGCGCCAAAGGGACCGCTTATTGTCGGGGCTGACAGCACGATACGATCGAACACAATCGCCAGCCGCGTTCCGATATGGCCCGCCGTGTATCCGCTGATTCGGCTCGCGGCGACCTGATTGAAGTAGACGACAACTCCTTCAGATGCATTCTCCACGGCTTCAATGTCCCGACCTTGTGCGATACGCTGCCGATTCAAAAGGTAGTACTGGCGGTCCGCTGAGGCGATCACTTCCGACGCATCGCTGCTCCCTTGTGTGAACGCCGGCGAGGCATTCGGACCGGCAAGCACTTCCTGCAGTGAGAAGGTGTGCGACAGGGATCCCACGAAATTTCGAACGGTGTCGTTCGCGTTCTGACGTACCAGCAGCTGCAACATGAGGACGCTCGCAGCCGCGTCTGGAACATCGACATGCGCCGGGGCCCCCAGCCGATCGAACGTATCGACGAGGACCTCACGGACTCGCGCCACATCAATCGGCCCGATCGCGGCGTCCCCTTCCAAGGGTCGCACGCGGAGGGTCGCCTGCAGCACGTCGCCCCAGACTGCGGAACGCATGACGTCGATGGCTCCGGCGAGCCAGAAGCCCGGGACGAAGAGACACACCAGCACCAACAACATCGCCGTCGCTGCGTGCGGAAGGCTCTGAACGCGGCCCGTCCACACAGCGTTCAGCGCAGCCTGATAGGGAATATAGAGAGACCACCAGAGCGCTTGGTGGACTGAGACAACCAAGATATAGAAGGCCCATCCTTGGCGGGCATTCCAGGAGAGAAAGACAAACCCGGATACAACGGCCAGAAGCACCGACCCAAGTCCCACCACGACGGTCCACACTTGCCTCGGTCGGGGAGTCAGGCTTGCGTCGGCTTGTAGTTCCGAGATCGAACGTCCCAGATCCCCAAGTATTCTGAACAGCCAGTAGACGTTGAAGATCGGAACGAACAAGAGTCCGACCGCCTTCAATGGAGTCAATGCGGTGACACCTGGACGTGCCAGAAGGACTTCGCGATACCTGCGGTGGATCCAGAAGAACCAGTAGAGCCCTAAGGACGCGGTCCCGAGCGCGACCAGCGTGAGCGGATGCAGCATCTTGGCCGGCGATGCACTCCGCACCGCTCGGCCCGCTTCAAGCGTGGTCGTCATCGGAGGGGAGCAATCTCCATTTGGCGGCCCTTAGCCTATATCAGCCTGCGCATCCGTCACTTCGCCAAGTGAACTTCAACCAATCCCTTCACCTTGACTGTGTCCGGCGCGAAGCGCCCACCTGCCGCCAGTCCACCCGGGAGAGGTGCGTAGAGCTCGATCGCGATTTGGGAGACAGGAAGCTGCACGCCGTTTACCTGCGGCTTGTCGCTGATCGTCAACGAGGCGATCGTGAGGATGGGGCCGCTGTCATCGGGGATGTCGGCTAGTGGCGTGCGACCGGGGTTGCCGCCCGACGCGAGCGTCTTGATCAGGCGCTGGTGGCCTTCGCTGTAGTACCAGTTGAGCACGGCCTTCTTGTTTTCGAACCACGCGAAGATCACCTGCTTGCCGCTCACCGTGCGGGCCGCGTCGACGCCGAGACACCCGGGTGTGGCCTTCAGCATGCCGACCAGGTCGGGCAGCCCAGCCGGTGGGCCCTGTGCGACGAGCGCAGCGGGACTGAAGACGACGACAGCGAGCGCCGCGATGAGCGCGATCTCACGAACGAACCGGCGAATGTCTTTCATGGCAGCCTCCTTCGGCGAACTCTCGTAGAGGCGGGTCTTCAGACCCGCCGGATCGAAGTCTCTCGTCTTTTCGATCGATGCGCATGTGGCGGACGTCATGGCTGCGGGGCATGACTTTCGGCACACCTGGTGCCGTGCACCCCGCCGCTACAATGGCCCTGGATGCGGACGGAACGCTGGCTGACGGTTGCAGGGTTCGGCACCTGGATGGTGTCCTCGCTGCCGGCGCTGTTCGCGATCGGCGCCGGTCGCCTGTCCTCCGACCGCGCCATCATCTGGGCGAT
>Ga0075433_10000729_pt1 | contig 22522 bp, 16 predicted proteins | sample RhiMethybrSRZTD2_FD_75299 | JGI IMG/M metagenome (GOLD analysis project Ga0075433, IMG submission 75299) | Populus rhizosphere microbial communities from Tennessee, USA - Rhizosphere MetaG P. TD hybrid SRZTD2 | ecosystem: Host-associated > Plants > Roots > Rhizosphere > Soil | place: USA... | reverse complement strand
GAAGGCGCGCAGGCAGACGTATTGCACCGTAAACGGCACCAGCCCGATGGCAAGCGCCATCAGTGCCCCACCCACGTACGAAGCGTCCTTGGCGCCCTGACCGAAGCCGAACACGAGATGGGCCAGCGGAAGCCCAAGAACCAAGAAGGCAACCGCAGCAGGCAGCAGTGCGGTCACTGCCAGCCGGATGGCGCGCATGGTTTCTGCGGCCACTCCTGGCAGGTCGCCGGCGGCCGCAAGCCGGGAAGCTGCCGGCAGCATGGCGGTGGCCAACGAAACGGTGATCAAGGAGTGCGGCAGGATCCACATGGCGTACGCATTGCTGTACGCGGTGAGCCCGGCGCCCTTGCCGCCGACCGTTGCGCTGCTGGCCAGCTTGCTGACCACGACCAGCGCAGCCTGCGTCACCAGTACGAAGCCGAGAGTCCACTTCGCCAGCCGAAATGTCTTGCCGAGCCCGGTGTGTTTGAAGTCGAAGCGTGGTCGGTAGTGGTAGCCGGAGGCGCGCAGAAATGGGATCAGTACGGCGGCCTGCGCGGCGATGCCGAGCGTAGAGCCCACCCCGAGCAGCAGCGCCTGACTTGTGGTGAAGGGTGCGCCGGTACTCGTCCGCTCGAAGACGATCAAGTACATCAGCAACACAATGATCGATACGACGTTGTTGGCGATCGGCGCCCACATCATCGGTCCGAAGCGATCACGGGCATTGAGCACCTGCCCGGCCAGCACGTGCACGCCGTAGAAAAAGATCTGTGGCATGCAGTAGTAGCCGAGCAAGATCATCGACTCGTACTGCGCCGCCAGCTGTGGCGATTTCCATCCAGGAGCCGAATAGAGCCCGATGATCCAGGGCACTGCGAGTGTCAGTAGCACTGTGATCAAGCCCAATGCGATCAGGCCAACGGTCATGATCCGGTTGGTGTACGCCTCGCCGCGATCTTTGTCACCACGAATGGCGCGCACGATCTGCGGCACCAAGACGGTGTTCAGCACGCCGCCAGCGAGCAAGATGTACATGCTGTTCGGCACGGTCGTGGCAATCGTGAACATCTCCGCCTGCCGGGTGCCGTTACCGAACAGGTACACCAGCAACATCAGCCGGAAGAACCCCATCACGCGGGACAACGCTGTGCCTGACGCCATCAACATACTGGCTGAAATCAGCCGCTTGGTGCGTCTGCGCTCCTCCGTCCTCGGCCCCGGGTCCGGTAAGGCCGAGCTGATCTTGGGCGTCGAGGTCTCAGACATCAAGTTTCTCGGCCGGCGCGGAACTCAGCGCTGGGTGCTGGTCTTGAGGCGGGCCTGTGCCTGGTGATTGGTCGGCTGGTTCACCGCTCGCACTTTTGGCACGTTCCCTGGCCACTTGCCGGATCCGCAGGAACGTTGTCGCGATCAAAACGATGCCGGCGGCAACCGCGATTGCCCAACCAGTGGTGCCGTTCTGGGTTACCTGCACCTCGATGTCGAAGGGGCGTCCGACCGGACGGCCAGACTCGGTCAACAACTGCGCTGTGACCGGCACGATGCCGTTGGCCTTGGCGGTGACCACGGCGTTGGCGGTGTAAGTGTCCTGGGCCTTGATCTCGGTCGGCTTGATCGGCTTGATGGTCAGCCGCTGGGTGTTCTCGGAATTGAACACCAGTCGTACGTTCACGGCACCGGCGTTGGGATCTGAGCCATCGGCTTCCAAAGTGTTCTTGATCGTGATCGGAAACTCGACCCCCTGCTGTGCCACGGTCTGGACGCGAGCGCTGCTGCGAATTTGGATCTTGTTCAGCAAGATGTCATCCAGCCTCGCCTGTTGCGGCCCCAGAAAAGCCCGGCGGGACTTGTCGTGTTTGCGCCATTTGAAGCTGGCAGCCCGGGCAACTGCGGCACTGCCATCAGCGCGGGCATTTGTCGCATCGACGAGCAAATCGGCGTACGTCTCGCTGCTCGAATCGAACCTTCGCAGGCTGGCTAGCTGCGCGGCTGTGAGCTGGGCCCCCCGGCTCCCAGAACTGTAGCGATACTTCTGCGGCCACTGCACAGGCGTTGATTTGAGCAGTTCGCTCAAGGTACGTTGCCTCAGCCATGGCGCTGCTACCTCGCGATCAGCGCCGGTGGCCTGGGCCGCGCGCGTGATGAGCCGAACCTTTCCGCGGACTAGCTGGTCTTGTGCCGAGGCTGCCTCAATCCAGCTGTCAGCCAGCATGCGTTGACGAAGCTGAACCGCGGTATCGCGCGGGTCAGGCCCAGGTCCCCCCTTATTGGCAGCCGCTTCGAATCTGATGATCGGTACGCCGTCGGGCCCCGCAAGCACAGGTGCCGGTCCTCTGGCCGAGGTATCGGCAAGCAAGATCGCATCCGGGTGCAACGATGCTGCGGCCTTTGCGGTCTCCGCATCGGCTGCCCCGCCAGCGGGCAGCACCAGAAGTGGCAGCGATCTTGTCGACTCGACCAGCTTGTTGGCGTTGACTGCGTCGTTGAGTACACCCTCCTGGCCATCGTGGGCAAGTGCGGCGACATCGGGTGAGCCGTACAGCAGCCGGAACCCGTCGTGGGAGGACTGCAATGCCTGGAAGCCGTCGAGCCATCTGGTTGCGTCGGCCTGCCCGGTGCCCGCTGAAGTGCTGCCCTCGGAGTCCAGGACCTGATAGCCGGCTGACATGGTCTTGAGCTCCTCGATCAGCGCGGGGTCCACAGCAAAGCTGGCCTTGTTGGCGTTCGCCGCTTTCAGCAGGGCCGTCAACCGGCCGTTCTCGCCCACCTCGGCAGCTAGATGATCATCAGACACGACACCCTTGCGCACCAGGGAAGGCCGGGAGTTGAGGATAACGACCGTCGTCATGGTGAGGCTGTTGCTGGGCTTCCCCGCGACCACAGGCACGAACATCCGGGTACGACCGATCGCCACGTTATTGCCGCGCTGCAAGACATGGACGCCCATCAGGTAAATGCCATCGGTCGGCGAGAGCTCGAGATCGGAAACCTTGACCCGCAAGCTGAAGTCCACCGAGGCATTCGGGGCCAGGTAGGGATTCTGGTCGGTGTACAGGTTCTGGAAGACGCCGGTGTATCGGGCGCCCAGCGGATCGTTCGAATCCGATGCCAGGGCCTGCTCCATGCCGACGCGGCCGAGGATAGGCGCCTGATTACGCCAGAACAGCGCTTCCAAGCGGGTGAGCCGTTCCTTGGTGATGTTGGTGACGCGGCCGGTCACGGTGATCTCACCATCCCGGCTGGGTAGCGCCGGGTTCATCGACGTCATGGTGATCGAGACGAGAGCGACCGGCTCCGCGGCGACTGCCCGCGATGGCACGAAGAGCACGCAAAGTCCTGAAACCGCGACTGCTAGCAGTACGCGGGCCATACGCACCGCGTACCACCTCCTCACCTGGTCATGGTAATTCCAACGTTAAACTCCCTCAGCGTGTCCACTTTCCAGCTGAGCACAGTGCAGGCTGCCGCAGTGGCCGAGCTGCTCCGGATCGCTCCGGTTGCGGACCGCTTGGGCGAATTGTTCAGCAGTGCGGGACACGAGCTGTATTTGGTCGGGGGAAGTGTCCGTGATGCCCTGCTGGGCAAGCTCGGACACGATCTGGACTTCGCGACGTCCGCGCGTCCGGACGATGTCGAGAAGCTGCTCCGGACGTTCTCGCCCGCCGTCTGGACCATTGGCAAGGAGTACGGCACCATCGGCTGCAAGGTCGAGACGGCCGAGGCAAGCTGGGTCGTCGAGGTCACGACATACCGCTCTGATGTGTACCCGGGGCACAGCCGCAAGCCAGAGGTTGCGTTCGGTGACACGTTGGACGGCGATCTATTACGCCGGGACTTCACGATCAACGCCATGGCGGTATCCATCCCGGAGAAGCGTTTCGTCGATCCGTACGGCGGGTTGGCCGACCTAGCGGGTCGGGTGATCCGGACGCCCGGAACACCGGAGCGCTCGTTCAGCGACGATCCGCTGCGCATGATGCGGGCAGCCCGCTTCGTCGCCCAGCTGGGCTTCATACCGGCCCCTGAGGTAATCGCGGCGATGCGAGGCATGGCCGATCGGATCTCGATCGTCTCGGCTGAGCGCATCCGCGACGAGCTGTCGAAGCTCTTGCTGACCGATCGGCCTCGCGCCGGTCTGGATCTGCTGGTGTCAACTGGACTGGCGGCGCGAGTGCTGCCGGAGCTGCCGGCGTTGCGGCTGGAGCGGGACGAACATCATCGCCACAAGGATGTCTACCAGCACAGCCTGACAGTCCTGGAACAGGCAATCGATCTTGAGGATCGGCTCCCGGAACGGCCGGATTTGATCATTAGGCTGGCGGCGCTGCTGCACGACATCGGCAAGCCGGCGACCCGACGGTTCGAGCCGGGCGGGAAGGTGTCGTTTCATCATCATGATGTGGTCGGCGCCAAGCTCGCCCGGAAACGCCTGACGGCACTGCGATTCAGCGGCGAGGAGGTCAAGGCCGTCTCGGACTTGATCGCGTTGCATTTGCGCTTCCATGGCTACGCCGGCGGTCAGGACTACGGCGGTCCATGGACCGACTCCGCGGTGCGTCGTTACGTCCGCGACGCCGGGGACCAGCTGGCCAGGTTGCACGTCCTGACCAGAGCAGACTGCACGACACGAGATGTGGCCAAAGCGGAGCGGCTCCGTCGGGCGTACGACGACCTCGAACGCCGTATCACGGAGCTGGCGGCTCAGGAGGAGCTCGACGCGATACGGCCCGATCTGAATGGGACTCAGATCATGGAGACTCTGGGCATCCCGCAGGGCCGTGACGTCGGTCGCGCGTACGCGTTCCTGCTGGAACGTCGGATGGAAGAGGGTCCGCTGGGCGAGGACCGCGCCCGCGAAGAGCTGCTGGCCTGGTGGTCCAATCAGCAGTCATAGCTGAGGCTGCGGCACTCGCGTTCTCACGAGGTCAGTTCAGCAGCCGAGCTTGCCAGCTCCAGGTCCAAGAGCGCGAGCCGTGATCGCAGTAGTTGTTGTTCCGCCGGATTGTGCGTGAGCGCGAGGGCCCGCTGGTTGGCAGCGCGCGCTCCGGCATGATCACCAAGGTCGCTCAACAGCTGGGCGCGGGTGGCATGCAAGAGGTGATAGCCGCTCAGCCGATCGGCCACTTGATCAACTTCGGCTAGTGCCGCCGCAGGCCCACGGAGATGACTGAGTGCGATGGCATGGTTGAGCTTGATCACCGGGGAGGAGTCGTAGCGCAGCAGCAGGTCGTAGAGGGTGAGGATCTGTAGCCAATCCGTGTCGGCCCAAGAGGCGGCACTGGCATGACAGCCGGCAATCGCGGCCTGCAGCTGGAATCGCCCGGGACGGCGGAGAGCCGCGGCCGTCGTTAGGTAGCCGTCGGCGCGGCTGATGGCCACCTCATCCCAGCCCGTACGATCTTGATCTTCCAGCAGCACCAGCCGGCCATGATCATCAAATCGCGCCGCGGTACGCGAGTTCAAGAAGCTCAGCAGCGCCAGCAATCCCCACGTTTCAGCCTGTTCGGGCAATGCGCGGGTGACCAGCTCGGCCAGCCAGATGGCATCGTCGCTCAGCTCGCGGCCTGACTCCGATGGCTCCAGATAGCCCGCGTTGTAGCTCAGGTAGACAACAGTCAGCACGTCATCCAGACGCGGAGCGAGATCGGCGGCCTCCGGGATTGTGAACGGAATGCCAGCGGCGGTGATCTTGCGCTTGGCGCGTACCAGCCGCTGAGCCATGGTCGTCTCGGGCACCAGGAAGGCGCTGGCGATCTGCTGTGTGGTCATACCCACGACAGCCCGCAGCGTCAGCGCCAAACGAGCCTCGACGCCGAGCGCCGGATGGCAGCAGCCAAACAACATCGGCAATCGTTCATCGCCCGTACGCCCCAAAGGACTGATCGCAACCGCGGGATCCGGCTCCCACTCATCCGCCAGGGGCAGCTCGCGGGAACGTTTGCGCAACAGATCAATGGCCCGACGCCGTGCCGCTAGCGACAACCAGGCCCCTGGATTGGCTGGCACGCCATCACGACGCCAGGTCCGCAGCGCAATGATGATCGCTTCCTGCACCGCCTCCTCGGCGACATCGAAGTTGCCGAGGCGGCGCTGCAGTTGGGCGACGATCAGTCCAGCCTCCCGGCGGACAATGCGTGCGAGTGCCGCGTCTTCTGTTTTCACATATCGCCGCTGTGATCAACGATCGGTCGGATCTCCACCGCCACGCCGGGCAGCGATAGTGATGGCCACTCCCTGGCAATGGCGATTGCGGAATCCAGATCCGGAACGTCGATGATGCTGAATCCGCCGACATTCTCCTTTGCCTCGGAGAACGGCCCGTCGACGACTACCGGTTGTCCGCCGTTCTGACCCGACTTGACCGAAGTGGCGGTCTCGGGCCCCTGCAGTTCCGCGCCGCCGTCGCTCATCACCGCGCCATGCTTCTCAAACCAGCCATAGATGGCCTGGTAAACCTCCGCGCGGCGCTCCTCTGGGACTGCGGCGTCGAGATCTGGACGGTTGGTGTAGAGCAATACGTACTTCATGGTGTTACTCCTTGGTGGTGTGGGAGTTCTGACACCTCTCGACGTGCGACGGGACCTGCAATCGACAACTGCCGCCCCGGTTTCTTCGAAGAAAATAATGCAGACAGCCAACTAGTCTGTCAGCCGTGAAGTGGTTGCACTTCCCGCGCACCCTCGGCATCGTCGTTTGTCTCTATTTGCTCGGCATGTCTGTGGTATTCGGGGTGCTGACCAGCCGAAGCTACAGCTTTATCGAGCATGCGAGGCAGATCTCGGGTACTGTCATCGCGCTCGTGCCGCGGGCACCACTCGGTTCTACGCGGGAGCCACGGGCAGGTGAGCGCAGGATGATGAGCCTCGCGCCCACCGTGCAATATCAGGTCAACGGCAAGACGTACGAATACACCGCGGCCAGCGGTCGCTTCCGCCAGCGGGTGAGGGTAGGTGATCATCTGACCGTGCTCTATGACCCGACCGACCCCGCCGACGCCCAGCTGAGAGGGGAAGGCCGGATCCTCGTTCCGGTGATGACCGCCGGGTTCGCGGCCTCGGCGCTGCTGGTTGCTGTGGTGCTCTTCCGGACCCGAAACTACGAGTCAGAGCACAACAGAAGCCCGGCATAGCGCACGCTGGCGATGTGAGTTTGACGGCGCCTGACCATGGCAGACTAGTCATCCGTGGTCCCCCGCAGCGTGTCATTCGTGCTCGCCGTCAACGTGCTCCGACACGCGTAAGACAGGAACAAAGACTTTGGTGAAGGTACGAGAGATCAGAAGCCATGAGCATCAGGAAGGCAGCGTCGCAATGACCGCGACCAGCCGTCCGCGACAGGTGGAGTTCGAGCCCGTCTATCACCACTACGGACCTCACCGGGCCGGCCTGCCTCCGCTGGTTCCCTACTTCCGCGAGCTGTGGCGCCGGCGGGGGTTTGCAAACGAGATGAGCAGGGCCACCATGCGCAGCGCCAATACGTCGACCTTCTTCGGCCAGGCATGGCTCATCCTCAACCCGCTGCTCCTCGCGGCCGTTTACTACATCCTTGTGACGATCATCCGTCGTCAGAACGATCCAGCCTTCTTCGCCCATCTCACCTTGGGCATCTTCGCATTCCAGCTCGTCGGCCACTCGATCACCAGTGGCGCGACCTCGGTGACCAGCTCCGGCAAGCTGCTGCTGAATACACCTTTTCCCCGGCTCCTGATTCCGCTATCCGCGGTGCGTACCGCGTTCTTCCGCTTCCTGCCCACTATTCCGGTCTACTTCGTCTTCCATGCCATCTTCCTGACCCACGTGTGGTCGTGGAAAATGCTGCTGTCTCTGTACTTCCTCCTAACCATGATCGTCTTCGGCATGGGGTTAGCCGCCTTCTTTGCGGCATTGCAGGTCTACTTCCGTGACACGTCCAGCTTTCTGCCGTTCTTCGTGCGGATCTGGATGTACTTGTCTCCGATCTTGTGGGCGCCAGAGCACATCATCGGCAGGTTCCACGGACCGATCATCACCCTCATTCAGCTCAACCCGATGTATTCGATGATCGGCGGGTACACCGAGCTGTTGCAGAACGACGCATTCCCGACGCCCTACATGTGGATATCCGCAGCGGTGTGGGCGATCGTGGCCGCGGTGATCGGATTCTTGTACTTCATCTCGAGGGAGCGTGAGTTTGCAGTCCGTCTTGTCTAACGGCCAGGTGTCTGACGGCGAGCTCCCGCTGGCAGTCAAGGTCGATGACCTCTCCATCACGTACCGCACGACCTTCGAACGTAAGCCGACGTTGAAGCAGGCATTGGTCCGTTTTGGACGTGGGCAGCGTGCTGTGAGGGAGGTCGAGGCGATCAAGCATGTCTCCTTCGACGTACGTACCGGTACGGCGATGGGCATCATCGGATCCAACGGCGCAGGCAAGTCCACCCTGATGCGGGCGATGGCCGGCATCTTGCCGCCGACAAGCGGATCGATCGAGGTGTGGGGGCGGGCCAGCACACTCCTGGCGCTCGGCGTTGGCTTCAACAGGAACCTGTCCGGGCGCGAGAACATCATCCTCGGAGGCCTGGCTGCTGGTCTGTCTCGGCGTGAGGTGGAGGATCGCGCCGACGAGGTGGCTGAGTGGACCGAGCTTGGCGACTTCATCGACATGCCGATGCGGACCTACTCCTCGGGGATGTCGGCGCGGGTGGAGTTCTCGGTCGCCGTCCACATGAAGCCGGACATCTTGATGATCGATGAAGCGCTGTCCACCGGCGATGCGCACTTTCGAGAAAAAGCAAACGCGAAGATGGCCGAGCTGCGTGACAGCGCGCGGGCCATGTTTCTGGTCAGCCATGGGCTTGGCAGCATTAAGGAGATGTGCAGCGAGGCGATCTGGCTCGACAAGGGCAAGCTCATGATGCGTGGCCAGCCGAGCGAGGTTGTGAACGCCTACATGAAGTTCGTGAAAGTCAAGAAGTCCGCGACGGCGATGGAGGATCTGTAGTTCGGCTGCCGATAGCCCCACAGCACTGGCGTACTTCGCATCGCAAGCGCTGAACGAACCGGCCTGCTTGCTGACCTTCTCATGAGGAATTCATGAGAAATCCGTGAGCTAGATTTGCTTCTTGTCTCGAAGCGGTAACGACCGGCACCGTGCAGTACTAAAGGACTTGCTTCGGGCTCCGTATATATCGTGCACCGCTGCCCAGCTCAAATGCGTGACGATATGCGCTTTGCGCAAGCTTCGTTCGGACTTCGCGCTCTCGTTGCCGCCGATGCGGCCTCAGCTGGCAAGCCGGAACGACGGGCGGCACCCTGTCTCCCAGCGCGCGTCCTAAAACAAGCGTCCGAACCAAAACTCGGTCTACTACGTATCGACTTCTGTGGATGCGCTGACCCAACGGGGCGGGGGGTAGCAGAGGCCACTGGTGCGTTGCGGGGGCAGCGCGGTGCACGACACGTACGAACGGCGCGAGAAGGCGTCGTTACCGGTTATACCTACCTACTGTTCCCGGCGTCGGTTCGCGTTTCCGTCTATTGGCCGCATCACGATTTCTCAGCGGGAAGAAAAGCGATGTCAACCACGATTGACTCGACCAACGGTGCAGTATTCGAGTGTCGTGAATCCGAAGTGCCTAGTTATTGCCGGAACGTCCACGCGATTTTCGCTGCCGCGTCCGGCGGCATCGCGTGCGACATCGACGGACGGGAGTGCATCGACTTCCTGTCTGGCGCGGGTTCGCTGAATTGCGGGCACAAAGACCTTCACATGATTGCTGCTGGCAGGTACCAGAGGATTCCTGCTGGCCGCGATGCGCGCGAGATCGCATCCGGAGATGCTCGCCGGGTGCGCAAAAGCAGGAGGAGGCAGCCTGGCGCGGGTTGGCCGAATTACAGGCACAACGACCCAAACCTGCGCTCAGCCCTCACCGAATACCTGATACGTGACGGTATAACGCACGGCTGCGTCAGTACGGAACAGCAGCGGACTGCGCTGCTGTAGAGAGACGGAGGCAAAGGTGTCAATCATCTCGACGCCCCAGGGTTTCAACGAGGAGGAGCTCTACGTCGATCTTGAGCCGACGTTCGGGCAGTCCCTGTTCCTCAAGTGTGAGGGCTTCAACTTCGCCGGGTCGATCAAGTTGAAGGCCGCGACCGAGATGGTGGAGGCGGCCGAACGGGAGGGGGTCTTGATGCCGGGGTCGGTGCTGGTCGAGTCGTCGTCGGGGAATCTGGGCGTTGCGCTGAGCATGATCGCGGCGAGCAAGGGCTACGGCTTCTTGTGCGTCACTGACTCCCGCTGCAACTTGTCGACCAAGCGATTAATGCAGGCCTTCGGCAGCCAGGTCCACGTCATCACAGAGCCGGCTGACGTCGGCGGCTTCCTGGGCGCGCGGATCAACTATGTCCGTGCCTTGTGCGCCTCCGACGACCGCTATGTGTGGCTGAATCAGTACGCCAATCCGCAGAACTGGAAGGCGCACTACCGTAGGACGGCGCCGGCGATCGCCAGCCAGTTTCCGCAGCTCGACGTGCTGTTCGTCGGGGCCGGGACCTGCGGGACGCTGATGGGCTGCGCACACTACTTCCGGGAGTGGCACCGGCCGGTGCGGGTCGTGGCTGTGGACAGCGTTGGCTCGGTGACCTTTGGTGGCGAGCCGGCACGCCGGATGATCCCTGGGCTGGGGATGAACGTCCGTCCGCCCATGTTGGATGAGTCCTACGTGGACGAGGTGGTGCGCGTCGAGGAGGCGGACACCATTCGTACCTGCCATCGACTGGCAGGCAGCGGATTCTTGTTCGGCGGCTCCACGGGCACCGTGGTCAGTGGTGCGATGGGCTGGCTGGCCAGGAATGGCTCACAAGATCTCACGGCAGTGGCTATCGCCCCGGACTTCGGCGAGCGCTATCTCGACACGGTCTACCAGGAAAACTGGGTGCAGGATCTGTACGGCGATGAGGTACTGCGCTCCGATGAACTGACCACCGTTTCGAGGTCCGCCTGACGTGGTGCAAGAAGCTATCGGTTACTCGACAGGCGTTCTGGCTGATTCGCCCACCACGCAGGGCATTCTCACGTTCTCGGAGTCGAGCACGGAGAGCAGCTTCGCCGAAGTGCTGGCGGACGTCGTGCACGTTGAGCGGGTGTCGGTCGACAGCAACTTCTTCGACGATCTGGGTGCGGATTCGATGGTGATGGCGCAGTTCTGCGCTCGGGTCAGAAAGCGGCCGGACCTGCCATCGGTATCGATCAAGGACATTTACCAATACCCCACGATCAGAAGCCTGGCTGCGGCAGTCGCCGACACCGCGCCCATCCCTGTCGAGCGGGTCCTCGCCGACGTGCTCGCAGACGTCGTGCACGTTGAGCGGGTGTCGGTCGACAGCAACTTCTTCGACGATCTGGGTGCGGACTCGATGGTGATGGCGCAGTTCTGCGCTCGGGTCAGAAAGCGGCCGGACCTGCCATCGGTATCGATCAAGGACATCTACCAACACCCCACGATCGCAAGCCTGGCCACGGCAGTCGCAGACGCCGCGCCAGTGCCTGTCGAGTCGCCTGCTCCGTCCCCGGTCGAGGTGGCGAAAAGGGCGGGAACACTGCAGGTCTTCCTTTGCGGGGCGCTGCAACTGGTGGCTTTTTTTGTGTATGTCTCTCTCGCCGCGCTGGTTATGGCCCAAGGCTATGACTGGATTTCGGCGGCCCCAGGTGTGGTCGAGATCTACCTCCGGTCGGTGATTTCCGGCAGCGCATTGTTCCTCTTTTTGTTCACCGTTCCGATCCTGGCGAAGTGGATCCTCATCGGTCGATGGAAACCGAAGCAGATCCGCATCTGGAGCCTGGCGTACTTCCGCTTCTGGATCGTCAAGACGCTGGTCCGGCGGAACCCGATTGTATTGTTCACCGGTTCGCCGCTATTCACCCTCTACCTGCGGGCACTGGGCGCAAAGGTCGGGCGTGGCGTGGTGATCTTCTCCACACACGTCCCCATCTGCACCGACCTGCTCACGATCGGCGACGGCACCATCATCCGCAAAGACTGCTTCATCAACGGCTATCGAGCACACGCCGGGTTCATCCAGGTCGGCGCGATCACCATCGGGAACAACGCGGTGATCAGCGAGGCGACGGTCATCGACATCAACACCTCGATGGGCGACGGGACCCAACTCGGCCACGCATCCTCGCTCCACTCCGGTCAGGCCGTGCCCGACGGCCAACGGTGGCACGGGACTCCGGGCCAGCAGACCGATGCGGACTTCCTAGCGGTCGAACCTGCTCCCTCCAGCACTCTGCGGAGAGCCGCCTACGCCACCTGGCAACTGCTGACCTCGCTCCTGGTGTACCTGCCGTTGGGGATCGGCACTAGCGCCTTGTTACTGGTCAAGGTCCCCAGGCTGAACGAGCTGATGGGCGAGGGGACGGGTGCCTTCACCACCTGGACGTTCTACCGTGACGCCCTGATTGTGTCCTCCGTGCTGTACTTCGGCTCGGTCGCCGGCGGCTTCATCATCGTGATGACCATCCCACGGCTGCTCAATCTCGTGCTCAAACCCGACAAGCTCTACCGCATGTACGGCTTTCACTACGGGATTCATCGGTGGATCGTGCGTTTCTCCAATGCCAAGGTCTTGAGCAACATCGTCGGCGACAGCTCGTGGATCGTGCACTACCTGCGGGGCATCGGGTACGACCTCGGAAAGGTCGTCCAAACGGGTGCAAACTTCGGCGGCAACATCAAGCACGAGAGCCCGTTCCTGAGCTCCGTCGGCAGCGGGACGATGGTCGCCGACGCGTTGTCGATGATGAATGCGGAGTACTCGAGCACGTCCTTCCGGTTGTCCCGGGCGTCCATTGGGGCGCGCAACTTCCTCGGCAACAACATCGTGTATCCGCCGCGAGGCAGGACGGGCGACAACTGCCTGCTCGCGACGAAGGTCATGGTGCCGATCAGCGGGCCCATCCGGGAGAATGTCGGGCTGCTGGGCTCCCCGCCCTTCGAGATCCCGAGGTCGGTCGAGCGCGACAGCAGCTTCGATCACCTGAAGCAGGGGGACGAGTTCCGCCGCGGCCTCGCCGCCAAGAACAGGCACAACCTCGTCACCATCTTCTGGTGCCTGTTCGCACGGTGGATGTTCTTCCTTCTGCTTTCCATCCTCACGGGCATCGCCGCGGACTTCTACGCCGCATTGGGTGCGGCGGCGATCGCGTCGGAACTCCTGCTCGTCCCGCTCTTCGGTGCGGCCTACTGGATCCTCGTCGATCGGATCGTGAGAGGCTTCAAGCCCCTGCCGGTGCTGTTCTGCTCGATCTACGAGCCCGCGATGTGGCGCCACGAACGGTACTGGAAGGTGCCCTCGACCGGGTATATCGCGGTGTTCGCCGGTACCCCGTTCATCAACATGATCCTGCGCCGAATGGGTGCCCAGATTGGGCGTCGGGTTTTCAATGACGGCTGCGGCATGACTGAACGGTCGCTTGTCACGATCGGCGACGACTGCACGCTGAACGAGACGAGCTGGATCCAGTGTCATTCGCAGGAGGACGGCACCTTCAAGTCTGACTACTCCGCGCTCGGCTCCAACGTCACCCTCGGGACCGGCTCCCTCGTGCACTACGGCGTGACGATCGGCGATGGCGCCGAGCTCACCACCGACTGCTTCCTGATGAAGGGCGAGGAGGTCCCGGCTGGCGCGCGGTGGGGCGGGAATCCGGCCCATGAAATTCGAGATCGACAACTGGTCGCGGCAGGCACCCGCGGGTGAAGGGGAAAACGCCATGGACGTACTAGCTCAGGCCGACCGCCAGTTCTGGCGCGCTGCGCTGTTGGCGGGCGGATTCAGCGAAATCCCGCGTTGGAGTCTTGATCCGGTGTCCGGGTCTGCGGTGCACGATGCGAAGATCTCTGACGATCTTGTCGCGACGTTGCGCGGGCGGGCGGAGGAGTTGGCGGTCCCGGTGAGTTCGGTGCTGTTGGCTGCGCACGCCAAGGTGCTTGCTGCACTGTCTCGGGAGCGCGAGGTCGGGACGGGCTACGTCGTTGCGCCAGGCGGCCAGCCGTTGCTCTGCCGGGTAACGACCGAACCCGACTCATGGCGGACGTTGCTGTTGGCCGCCCATCGAGCCGAGTCAGAACTGCTGGCGCACAGTGACTTCCCGGTCGATGATCTCAGGCGCGAGCTCGGTCTCACCAAACCATCCTTCGAGACTGTGCTTGATGTGACTGGGCTTGATGTGACTGGGCTTGATGTGACTGGGCTTGATGTGAGCGGGCTTGATCCGACCGGGCTCGATCGGAGGGGACTAGATCCGGCTGGCAGCGACGGCGACCTTTCCAAGGACACCGTGCTGTGGGTGGGCACCTCCAGGGACGACGGGCAGCTCGCGCTGAGACTGCGATACCGGACCGACGTGCTCGATGCTGACGGCGCGGCCAGGATCGCGGGCTATCACCTCACGGCGCTGGAGTTGATCGCCGCCGATCCGGATGCCGAGCACCTACAGCAGAGCCTGCTGTCCGCTGAAGAACTCCACTTCCAGCTCAAAGGGCTGGCCGGGCCACGGCGAGAACTGCTAGACGCGCGGGCGCACCAGTTCTTCGAGCAGCAGGTGCGGGCGCATCCCGATCGGGTCGCCGCCGTGTGCGGCGATCGCAGTCTCACCTACACGCAGCTCAACGCTCGCGCCAACCGGCTGGCCCGGGCGCTGCTGGCTCGTGGGCTGGGCCGTGAAGGCGTCGTGGCAGTCGTGGCAGAGCGCAACCTGGACTGGATGGCCGCCGTCCTTGCGGTCTTGAAGGCCGGTGGCGTGTACCTACCGATCGAGCCACACTTTCCGGCCGATCGCATTGCAAGGATGCTCTCCCGTGCCGACTGCGGTCTTGTGCTGACCGAACCCGACAGCACCACCACGCTCGACCAGGCCCTCACTTCGCTGCCCAACGTCCAGACGCTGTTCATCGAACCGGGCTACGAGGAGAACCACGGCGACGCCGATCTGGGCATACACGTCGCGCCTGATCAGCTCGCGTACATCTACTTCACGTCCGGCTCGACCGGCGAGCCCAAGGGTGCAATGTGCGAGCACGCGGGCATGCTCAACCACCTGTTAGCCAAGATCGACGACTTGGGGATAGGCCCGGATCAGGTCGTGGCCCAGACCGCGCCACAGTGCTTCGACATCTCGCTGTGGCAACTGCTTTCGGCGCTACTGGTCGGCGGCCGGACCCTGATCATCGAGCAGGACGTGATCCTGGACGTCCAGCGGTTCGTCGACAAGATCGTCGATGGCCGGGTCGCCGTGCTGCAGGTCGTTCCGTCCTATCTCGAAGTAGTCCTGTCCTACCTGGACCGCAACCCCCGGCCGCTGCCCGACCTCCGCTGCGTCTCTGTCACCGGCGAAGCACTGAAGTGGGAGCTCGCGCAACGCTGGTTCGCCTCACAGCCCGGAATCAAGCTGGTCAACGCGTACGGGCTGACCGAGACCTCGGACGACACCAACCACGAAGTCATGGACAAAGTCCCCGACTCCGAGCGGGTCCCACTTGGCCGCCCGATCAACAACGTGCACATCGATATCGTCGACGAGCAGCTGGCACCAGTGCCGCTCGGCGCGGTCGGCGAGATCATCTTCTCCGGTGTCTGCGTCGGTCGCGGCTACATCAACGACCCCGACCGCACCCGAGCGGCATTCCTGACCGATCCCGACCGCCCCGGCCAGCGCCGGTACCGAAGCGGCGACCACGGCCGCTGGCGGCCCGACGGCAAGCTGGAGTTCCTTGGCCGCCGAGACTCCCAACTCAAGATCCGCGGTTTCCGGATCGAGATCGGCGAGATCGAGAACACCCTGCTGCGGGTGCCCGGTATCCGCGACGGCGCGGTGGTGGTCGCCGAGCGCGCCGACCACAGCAAGCACCTGGTGGCCTTCTACTCCAGCAAGCAGCCACTCGACATTGAGGAGCTGCGGGAGCGGTTGGGTGAGTCACTGCCCGAGTACATGGTGCCGTCGGCATTTCACTGGCGGGAGCGGCTGCCGTTGACCGCGAACGGCAAGATCGACAAGAAGGCACTGACGGCCATGGCCGCCGAGCTCGCCGCCGTCGAGGACCGCTACGACGCGCCCGCGACGTCGACCGAACGGCGGCTAGCTGCTGCCTGGGCCGCGGTGCTCGGCATCCCGCAGAAGCAGATCGGCCGGCGCGACCACTTCTTCGACCTGGGTGGCACATCGCTGTCGGCGGTAAAGCTCGCCATAACTCTCGACCGGGCGGTGTCCCTCAAGGACGTCACCCGGCATCCGATCCTCGCGGACTTGGCGGGGGTTGTGGACGGCAGGTCAGACGGGCAGTCGGAGCTGCTGCAGGACCTGTCGGAATTGAATGGCGCGCAGATCGGCGCCCTCGTGTGCTTTCCGTACGCCGGCGGCAACGCGGTGAACTTCCAGCCGATGGCGAGGGCTCTGCGCGACAGCGGTCTCGCGGTCTACGCCGTCGAGCTGCCCGGTCATGATGTCGGCGCCGATCGCGAGTCGTTCGCGCCGTTGACCCAGGTAGTCGACCGGGTGGTCGCCGAGATCAACCGGCGCGGTCTGACCACCGTGCTGCTGTGGGGACACTCATCTGGTGCTGCACTCGCCGTCGAGACGGCCCGGCGGCTGCAGCGGACCGGGACCACGGTGCCGCGGGTGTTCCTCGGCGCGCAGTTGCTGGGTGCCGCGGCGGACCGGCGCGCGGCCGCGACCGAGCTCAGCGAACGCGGCAACGCGGAGATCTCCGCGCGGCTGAGCGCCGACAGCGGCTACACCGAGCTCGGCGAGCTGGACGCGGAACGCGCCGAGCATGTCGGTGCGGCGTACCGCCACGACTGCGTGTCGGCGCACCACTATTTCGCCGAGGTGCTGGACAACCCGCCGCCGGAACGGCTGTCCGCGCCGGTCACCGTGGTGGTCGCTGCGGACGACCCTGCCACGGTGGGGTTCGGGGCACGGCACCGCGACTGGCAGCTGCTGGCTGAACGCGTCGAGCTGCACGAGCTCGCCGACGGCGGTCACTACTTCCCGCGAACTCGTCCGGCCGACGCCGGGGAGGCCGTTCTGCGGTCCGCCCGAACGTTGGCTTCTTCATGACCGACCAACTGAACTGAAGGGAGCCGAGATGTCGTCGTCACCCCTGGCGTCATTGCTCGATGTGGAACTGCAGAGAGGCAAGCCTCCGATCCTGCGGGCCGAGGCCACCGGCGACGCGGCCGGCTGGGCGGCCGAACACCGGGACGTGTTACGCGCCGTCGTGGCGGAGCACGGGGCGGTTCTGGTTCGTGGCCTTGGGCTGCGCGACGCCGCCGAGACCACCGCAGTCTTCCGGCGGCTGGCCACGACCCTGATGATTGAGAAAGAGGCCTTCGCTCGTCGGCAGGTTTACGCCGAAGGGGTGTACTCCTCGGCGACCTGGCCTGCGAACCAACAGATGTGCATGCACCACGAGCTGAGCTACCGGCTCGAGGTTCCCAGCCTGCTGCTTTTTGCCTGCCTCGGCGCCCCCACCCGCGGCGGAGCCACCGCCGTGTCGGATTCGCCGACCGTGCTGGACGCGCTGCCCAAGGACTTGACCGAACGGTTCGAGCGGGACGGCTGGCTGCTCGCCCGCAGCTACAACGACGAAATCGGGGCGACCCTGGAGGAGGCGTTCGGGACCGAGGACCGCGCCGCCATCGAGAGCTACTGCCGTGCCAATGCGATCGAGTTCGCGTGGCAACCTGACGGCGAACTGCGAACCCGGCAGCGGCGTAGTGCGGTGGTGCGGCACCCGCTGACAGGAGAACGCTGCTTCTTCAACCAGATCGCCTTCCTGAACGAGTGGACGATCGCCGCCGAGATCCGGGAGTACCTGGTGGACGTCTACGGTGCCGAGGGCCTGCCGTTCAACACCGGATTCGGCACCGGCGAGCCGCTCACCGAGGAGATCGTGGAGCAGATCAACTCGGTTTACGAGGCCAAGACCGTCAGGGAGCCGTGGCAGGCCGGTGACCTGATGCTGGTCGACAACATCCGCACGGCGCACAGCCGGGAGGCGTACGAGGGACCGCGCGAGATCCTCGTCGGGATGGCCGAGCCGGTACGCCTTTCCGAGGCGTCGCCCATCGAGGACGTGACGCCCCGATGACCGCAACGCTTTCCGATACGACCGCGCGGGAAGGGGTCGAGCGGGCCACGGTGCCACCGTTCGCGGTAATCACCGGTGCCCAGGTCCAGCGCGTGCTGCGTGGCCGGGAAACCGAGATCGTGGAGCTCGTCGCGGCCACCTACCGGCTGCACGGTGCCGGCGATTCGGTGAACCCGCCGTCGTACTTCCTACGATTCCCGGACCGTCCGTCGTCCCGGATCATTGCGCTCCCGGCATCGATCGGTGGGCCGACCCGGGTCGACGGTTTGAAGTGGGTCTCCAGTTTCCCCGAGAACGTGGCGGCTGGCGTCCCGAGGGCATCGGCTGTGCTGATCCTCAACGACCACGACACCGGGTATCCGTTCGCCTGCCTGGAGGCATCGATCATCAGTGCCACCAGGACTGCCGCGTCGGCGGCGCTGGCCGCCGACCAGCTCAGCCGTGATCGGGGGCGGCCAAAACGCATCGGGTTCGTCGGGGTGGGCCTGATCGCGCGCTACATCCATACCTTCCTGGTCGGCTCCGGTTGGTCGTTCGACGAGGTAAGCGTGCACGACCTGTCCGCCGACAGCGCCGCAGGCTTCAGCGGGTACCTGGAACAGTCGGGCACCGCCGGCCGGGTCACGGTGTACGACAGCGCCGAGCAGGTGATCCGCTCGAGCGACCTGGTGGTCTTCGCCACCGTCGCCGCTACGCCACACGTTAGTGACCTGTCGTGGTTTGACCACAATCCGGTGGTGCTGCACGTGTCGCTGCGCGACCTAGCGCCACAGATTCTGCTCGCCTCCACCAACGTCGTCGACGACGTAGATCACTGCCTGAAGGCCAACACATCACCGCATCTCGCCGAGCAGCTCACCGGCAACCGGGACTTCCTGCACGGCACATTGGACGACGTGATGGCCGGGCGGGTGACCATCCCCGCGGATCGAGCAGTGATCTTCTCCCCCTTCGGCCTCGGAGTGCTCGACCTCGCGGTCGGCAAATACGTCTACGACACGGTGGTTGCCTCCGGCGACCTGCAAGTCATTGACGACTTCTTCCACGAGGTGCGCCGATACGGCTGAGCAACAAGCGCTGCTGCAGAGATGAGGCAAGGTGCAGCTGGTTCACCCTTGGTGCGCGTCATGCTCGAGATGATCCTCCCGGGTGACGTCGAGAGCGAGGAGTGCTTTGGCGAGGCACCCGATGGGGTCCTCTTCCCGGAGGAGGAGAAGATCATCGCTCGCGCCGTGGCAGTACGACGGCGTGAGTACGCCGCAGTACGGAGCTGTGCGCGAGCATGTTTGGAACGGCTCGGTTACGCGCCGGTTCCGATCCTGCCTGGCACGGGCGGTGCACCCATCTGGCCGGCCGGGGTGCAAGGCAGCATGACTCACTGCGCCGGCTACACCGCGGCTGCGGTCGGTCTCATCCCTCGGATCTCCGCTATCGGCATCGACGCCGAGCCGGACGCACCGCTTCCCGATGGCGTCGTTGACCTTGTCGCCACACCTTCCGAACGGGATCGCCTCCCAGCGACTCAGCTAGAGCCTGCCGGCCCGAACTGGGACCGGTTGCTGTTCAGCGCAAAGGAGGCCGTCTACAAGGCATGGTTCCCTCTGGTCGGAGAGTGGCTCGAGCCCCAGGAGGCCGAGATCGGTTTCGACCCCCAGGACGGGACATTCGCGGCGCTGCTGTCGCGTGATGGTCTGATCGTCGATGGCCGCCAGATCAACCGCTTCCACGGGCGCTGGGTCCGGCAGCGCGGGATCCTTGTGACAGCTGTAGTCGTTCGCTCAGGGTGAACCGTTCCCCAGCGCCCGTCGTGTGATTAAGCAAGCCACACAAAGGAGGGCGCGTGCTGATTTCGACCTCGGGGCTGACCAGGTCGCGTATCAGACTCCCGCTCATAGGGTTCTCGGCCATTCTTGCCCTAGCTGGCTGTTCTGCGCCCGTGTTCACCGTGCCACAGGGGTTGCCGAGTTCCACTGCGCCGGACGGACCGCTGGTGCAGCAACTGGTTGGTGACGTGAGCGACGCCAGGGCGCTGAAGCACCTTCAGGCACTGCAGAAGATCGCCGACGAGCATGGCGGCAACCGCGCCGCCGGAACCCCCGGCTACGACGCGAGTGTCGACTACGTGGTCGGTGTTCTGCGCCGCGCCGGCTACAAGGTCAGCACCCCGACCTACGAGGCCGACGGCGGCCGCGGCAGTAGCGGGCCCGAGCGCAATGTCATCGCACAGACTGACACCGGCGACCCCGGCAACGTCGTGATGATCGGCGCGCACCTCGACTCGGTCGAGGACGGCCCAGGCATCGTCGACGATGGCTCGGGGGTGGCGACCCTGCTGGAGATCGCTACCCAACTCAGCGCCGACCCGTCGGTACAGAACGCGGTGCGGTTCGCGTTCTTCGGCGGCGAGGAGAACGGCGCCGAGGGCTCGACCGGCTACGTCCAGGGCTTGTCTCCGGACGACCGCAAGAAGATCAAGCTGTATCTGAACGTTGACATGGTCGCCTCCTCGAACGGCGGTTACTTCGTCCAGGGCGGCAAAGGCCGCGGCCGAGATGAGGCGGGCCCTCCTGGCTCGGCGACGATCGCGCGGGTGCTCGCCGACCATCTGGCCAAGAGCGGCGTGACCGACCCGGAGATCATCGAGTTCGTGGGGGACGACGAATCGCCGTTCATCGATGCGAGCATCCCGGTTGGCGGCGCTGAGAACGGCGACGCGGAGAGGAAGACAGCCGCGCAGGCGAAAGCCTGGGGCGGGCAGGCCCGAGAGCGCTATGACCCCTGCTACCACGAGGCTTGCGACCGCATCGACAACGTCAATCGGGACGTACTCAACCACTACATGCGCGCACTCGCGGGCACCCTGGCCCATTTTGCGACGTCTACAGCCGAACTGCGCTGACTCGGTGGGCGGGAGCTCGGGCAGCGGCAGCCGGAAGACCAGCTCACGCGGCCGTCCAACCGGGCTCGAGCCGCCACCGGAGAAAGTCCGCCAGCGCGGCCGTCTCGCCATCCCGGCCACCCTCACCGACGACGAGTGGCGGCGGACTCGACGTCAGCTTGACGCCGGACAACCGCTCCCGCAGCCCACCCGGAACGGCCAGCACGTAGTAGGAGCCGTCATCGCCGATCGCGACGCTCTGATTCTTGCGGAGGTACCAGCCGACCTTGTCGGTCTTCACCGATTGGCCGCTGTACAGCTTCGCACGCAGTGGATGCGGAGCGATACCTTTGGCCTTGGCAGTTACAACGAACTCATCGATCAGCTTTTGAGCCTGAAGCGACTCGCTCCGCGCCCGCGCCGCCGCGAGTTCGGCGCGTCTCGCCGCGTCGTCGGCGCGTGGCATGTAAGGATCCTAACGTTCGCCACAATGCCGTGATTTGGGCGATGATTTGGCCCGCTCGGCTGCACCGATCGATTGGGAGTTCCGACCCAAACCGGCTCGGCGGCATAGACTTCCCGTTGCTCTTCTCCCAATAAAGGAAGCCCATGGCCCAGACCACCATGACTCGTGAGCCGCGCCGCGCAGACCCCGCGCCTCAACCCAAGAGGCGCCGACTGCTGCCGAAGATCTTGATCGCGGCGGCGGTGCTGCTGATCGCGGCGATCGGTGCCGGGCTGCTTTACGCCGCAACAATCGATCGCAGCTTGACCAAGAACCTGAATCGAGGCGTCGAGCTGCCGTCGGAGGGACCCTCCGCTGCGGGTACCCCTCAGAACGCGCAGGAGACCGGCGCATTGAACTACGTGTTGCTCGGCTCCGACAGTCGCGATCCTGGAAACGAGAGCAACGGCCGCAGCGACACGATCATGCTGGTCCATCTGAACGCCAAACGCACCAAGGCGTACATCGTCTCCTTCCCGCGCGACATGTACGTCAACATTCCCGGATATGGCAAGAACAAGATCAATGCCGCCTTCGCCTTCGGAGGTCCGCCGCTGGCCGTCCGAACGCTGGAGAATCTGACCGGCGTAGGTATGGATCATGTGGTGCTGATCGATTTCGAAGGCTTCATCAGGCTCACTGATGATCTGCACGGCGTCACTGTCACCAACAAGACCGCGTTCAGCTCGCACGGTTTCCACTACGCCAAGGGCAAGATCACCATTGCGGGCGAGCAGGCCCTCTGGTTCGTCCGGGAGCGCCACCAACTGCCCGGGGGCGATCTTGCTCGGGCGGAGAACCAGCGCAATGTGATCAAGGCGATCCTGGACAAGGGCCTGAGCGCTGAGGTGATATCCGATCCCGCGACCTCCATCAACTTCATCGCGAACGTAGCCAAGCACCTCACGGTGGACAATGGCCTCAGCGACAGCGAGATCAGGCGTACTGCTCTTTCGCTGCGCCTCACGGGCAAGGACATCGCGCTCTTGCAGGCCCCGATTTCGGGCTTTGGAACTTCGCGCGA